>SMVB01326851.1_pt1 | contig 19107 bp, 17 predicted proteins | sample 2456461 | NCBI WGS metagenome assembly SMVB01 (sample SAMN11095934, study PRJNA526329) | marine sediment metagenome | biome: Marine sediment; feature: Surficial sediment; material: Deep marine sediment; isolation source: Hadal surficial sediment | place: Pacific Ocean | collected 2014-05 | depth...
ACGCCGGAGGAAGACCCCACTACGTGGGGGAGAAGCTTGGGCCTGACGCTACGCGAGACCCTGAATCCTCTGGATAAAAATTATTGCATAATGGAAGAATCAGCCATAAACCCATTGTACGTAAGTATTTGGTCCAGCCCCCAGGCTGGCGCACGTTAATTTTAGCTCCAAAGCTACCTTGGCCAGCGTCACGCTGGCCAATTTTCCAGTTTATCCATGAATCAATCCTTAGTAATACCCAAATTTGAAAATCTTGAATTTACCGACAAAATAAAGTCCGTTGCGGCACGGTTGAAGGACCCCTCAGCCCAGATGACGGTGGAAGGATTTTCCGGAGCTTCGCGTGCCTTATTCCTGGCGCAACTGAAAAAAAATCTCCGCCGTCCCATAGTTGTGCTCACTGCCGACCAAAATACAGGTGAGGCCCTTTTGGGCGATTTGAAATATTTTTTCCGCCACGAAAAGATCCGCGACATTCCCCAATTTTTCCCCACCTGGGAAACATTGCCTTACGAGCATCTTTCGCCGTTGACCGAGGTTTCAGGTGAGCGGCTGTTTATTCTCGACCAACTCATGCACGGAAACTGCAAGTTTTTAGTGGTTCCGGTCGAGGCCGCCATGCAATGCGTGGTTCCGAAATCCGTCCTCAGAAAGCAGGTTTTCCCGCTTAAAAAGGGAGATTCACTGGAGCGGGAATTTTTGGAAGCCTGCCTGGTGGACAATGGATACACTCGCGTTCACATGGTGGAAGGACGCGGCGATTTCAGCGTTCGCGGCGATATTGTGGATATGTTTCAGGCCGCATTCTCGAATCCCATTCGAGTTGAATTTTTCGGCGATCAGGTGGAGTCTTTGAGAGAGTTCGATATCAACTCTCAAGTTTCCATCCGGGAAATCGAGGAAACAAAAATTCTCCCCGTCCGGGAGATCACGCTGACCCCGGAAGAGATCGAGCGCGCCGTGAAAAATATACAGGCTTTCGCCAGTAAAAACGATTTCGACCGGGTTCAACTCAAGGAAGTGGTGGACCGGATAGAACATTTGGGCGGGTTTTCAGGAGTCGAGCGTCTGTCCCCCTTCTTTTATCCGGAGAAAGAAAATCTGTTTGATTATCTTTCAGAGGAAACCCTGGTGGCAGTGGACGAGGTTGATGTGGTCCTCGCCAAATGCGATCAATACGAACAGCTCATACAAACCGAGTACGAGAACGCTCTTGATAATGGAGAAATCGCGGCGCCTCCACAGGATTTCTATTTGACCGTGGAGGATGTTAAATCCCGTTTGTCCTCGGCCAGATCGCTTTCCATGAATTCCCTCAAATTATCGGATGGCGGGTCCCCCAATGTGGCCCAATTTGATATCCACCCGATTCCTCTTCTGCGAGGCAAATTTGATTCGCTGGCGGAATACGCCCTCAAATGGGAAGAAGAGGGGATGGAGGCCGTTATCGTCGCCCCGACAAAGGGGCAGGTGAGAAGGGTTCATCAATTGCTGGATGAATATGGACTGGAAATGGGAGTGGACAAGGGCTTGATAAGCTCTGGATTTCAAGTCCGTGGCATGGGCAAGCTCTTTGTCGCCGAAAGCGAAATTTTTGGCCGCTCGCACAAACATCGGTACCGCAGAAAACCCAAGTCCCAAAGTTTCCAACGCGGATTCAAGGACCTTAGGCCCAATGATTTTTTGGTCCACGTTGATTACGGGATCGGGCAGTATTTGGGGACAAAGGAGTTGCAAACCGGCGTGGGCGGCGGCGAGTTCCTGGAAATCCTTTATGCCGATGACGAAAAATTATACATTCCCATGGATGGCTTGGCATACATCCAGAAATACATGGGAGCCGGCGAGGCCAATCCGCCTCTCAGCAAAATGGGAAGCATCTCTTGGAGACGGCAGAAATCGCGGGCGAAAAAAGCCATTCAGGAGATGGCTGAAGACCTTCTCAAACTGTACGCGACCCGGAAAATAACCGAAAGAACCTCCTATTCCGGAAACTCTATCGCGATGGAGGAGTTTGCCGATTCTTTTGAGTTTGAAGAGACCGAAGATCAGTTAAAAGCCATCGATGAGATTGAAGAGGATCTCGAACAAGGCAAACCCATGGACCGCCTGGTCTGCGGTGATGTGGGGTATGGAAAGACGGAAGTGGCGATGCGGGCGGCTTTCAAGGTGGTCATGGAGAAAAAGCAGGTTGCGGTCCTGGTTCCCACCACCATTCTTGCCCAGCAACACCTGAATACCTTTCAGGAGCGGTTCCGCAACTATCCCGTCAATATCGAGCAGGTGAGCCGGTTTCGCACTCCCAAAGAGCAAAAGGAAATCCTCGCCAAATTGAAGACAGGGGAAGTGGATATTCTTATCGGCACCCACCGTTTGCTTTCCAAAGACGTCAAGTTTGCCGACCTCGGCCTTATCATCGTCGATGAAGAACAGAGATTTGGCGTCAAGCACAAGGAAAAGCTAAAAAAACTACGCGCTGAGGTGGACATTCTCACCCTGACCGCCACGCCCATCCCGCGAACCCTGCACTTTTCCCTGATGGGCGTGAGGGACCTGAGCGTTATCGAGACCCCTCCCAGCGACCGGCTTGCGGTAAAAACTTTCGTCCGGAAATTCGACGAGAAAATTATCCGCGAGGCCATTCTCAGAGAGCTGGACAGAGGAGGGCAAATCTTTTTCGTGCATAACAAAATTCACAGTATTTTGTCCATTAAGGAATTACTCCTCAAAATAGTCCCCAAAGTTCGGATCGGCGTCGCTCATGGCCAGTTACGCGAGCATCAACTCGAAAAGATCATGAAAAAATTCATGGATCATGAAATCGATCTTCTATTATGCACCACGATCATCGAATCAGGACTCGATATTCCCTCCGCCAACACCATCATCATAAACCGTGCGGACCAATTCGGACTGGCGCAACTTTATCAATTGCGTGGCAGAGTGGGGCGCTACAAGCATCAGGCCTACGCCTACCTTTTGATTCCGGGGACCCTGGCTATCAGTCCCGAAGCGCGCAAAAGAATCTACGCCATTGAAGAAATGAACGAACTGGGAGCGGGATTCCAACTGGCGGCAAGGGATATGGAAATCCGTGGAGTGGGAGACATGCTGGGGCACAAGCAATCCGGGCACATAAGCACCATCGGATTTGATTTATACTGCAAGTTGATTGAGGAGGCGGTCAAAGAAATTCAGGGAGAAAAAGTTGAGTCCCTTATCCAGCCGGAAATCGATCTCATGGTCAAAGGCTACATTCCCAGGGACTACATCGAAAGCCTCAACCAGCGATTGGAGATTTATCGCCGCATTCAATTGATAACGGATCTTCAGGAATGCCAATCCCTGAATGGCGAAATGCTCGACCGGTACGGAGTGGTTCCCGAACCCGTTGAAAAACTTATGGAATTATTGGAAATAAGAATTCTTTGCCAAAAACTTCATATTTCCAAGGCCAAATTAAAAGGCCATCAGGCCTACCTGACGGTGGAGCCCGGAACCCCGGTGGCTCCTGCGACGATTGCTTCCCTGGTGGATAAAAGGTTGAAATTTTTATCTGAGTATCAATTAAGCATCACCATCGACCGTAAAGGATGGCGGCAGGACATAAAAACCGTCAAACATTACCTGAAAGCTTTATTGAGTTCCCATCGTGCTGAATAAAATTATCCAGACCTTGCAGTCTCGAGCCATTCATCGTAATTGTTTGATTTTTATGATATTATTTACCATAGCCTGCTCGTCTGGAGTGGGCTCCTCCGATGGCGTCAAAGAAACCGCGACCATTGCTATAGTCAATGAGGAAAAGATCAGCGTCAAGGAATTCCGCGAAAATCTTAAAAAGCACATGAGAAAATATCGGGTGGACAATAGCGACCCGCTCGACTCCAATTCCTTTCTCTGGCTAAAGACCAATGCTCTCAATGAGATGATTCAAAATACCCTGTTCAGGCAGGAAGCCGGGAAAAGCGGGATATCTCTTTCAGAGGAAGAAATTGAAAACGTTCTTCTGGAAGCGAAAAACGGGTACGAGGAAAAGGCATTCAAAAAGTATTTGGAAATTGAAAATATTCCCCAGGAGACATGGGAAAACGATTTGAAAAATAATTTGTTAACAAAAAAATTAATTGACAAAAGGGTGAATAATAACGTAACGGTTAATGAGCAGGAAATACGAAAATACTTTGAGGAACATGCGGAGGAGTTCCATAAGGCAAAGCAGGTCAAAGCGCTCCACATCATGGTCGAAACCGAAGAAGAGGCTTTGCGGATAAAAAAGCTGTTGGATTCCAAGGCTGGGGATTTTGTTGAATTGGCGCGGGAACTATCTCTGGGACCCGAAGGCGCGGAAGGCGGCGATTTGGGATATGTGGAGGAAGGCCATATGCCGCCTGAACTGAATGTTATTTTCAAACTAAAAAAAGGTGAAATCAGCAATATAATACGCACTCCTTATGGGAGTCATCTTTTCAAGGTTGTAGATAAAAGAAAAGACCGTAAAATGAGTTATGATGAGTCGCGAAAAATCATTCATGACAAACTTGTTCGAGAGCGGCAGGATAAAGCGTTTCATGAATGGCTTTTGGATCTAAAGGAAAAAGCGAATATTGAAATCAAAAATGACATTTTGGCGAAAATTGGTTAATCCGATAGCGGTGGTATTGGGGCTTGCGGTTAGCCTGCTGGCGACCCAGCCCGTTTGGGCTAAGGTGGTGGACCGTGTTGTGGCGACGGTCAATGGAGTGATCATCACCCTGAGTACGGTGCAGGAAAGAGCCGCCATTTTGAAACAGCAAATGCAAGCCTCTGGCAATTCTCTAAAGATAGGGGAAAAGAAATTAATCGTGGAAACCCTCAATTCCATTATAGAGGAGAAATTACAGCTTCAGGAAGCCAAGAGGGCGGGTTTGGAAGTTGACGATGCAGCCATTCAAGCCGCCTTGAATGATATAATGAGTAAAAATAACATCACGTTTGAGCAAATGGAAGAAATGTTGCGGTTGGAAGGCCGTTCCATGGAGCGATACAAAACTCATATTCGCAACCAGATACTCACGTCCAAAGTGATGCAGTTCCATATGGGAAAATCCGGCAAGGTGCCGAATAAGTGGATCAAAAAGTATTATTTCCAGCATCAAAAAGATTTTTGGGAACCTAAACAACCCTTTGTCAGGCATATTTTGTTCATTGTCGATGAAAATGCCAGCGAACGAGTGAAGGCGTCAAAAAGAGAACAAGCCAACCGGACGCTTCAACAAATTCGGGCCGGATCAGATTTTTCAGAACTGGCTAAAAAGTATTCGGAAGATGTCTCTGCAAGCTCAGGGGGGGAAGTGGGTTGGTTAACCAAGGGGCATTTGGTCCCGGAATTTGAGAGAGCGGCTTTCGGACTGAAATCAGGGGAAGTCAGTGATATTGTTGAAAGTCAGTATGGATTCCATATTATCAAGGTGGACAAGGTAAAGCCTGGAAAATCCAAACCTTTGGAAACGGTCAAAGGAAAAATTGAACAGATTCTGACATTTGAAGCCAGGCAGAAAAAATACAGGCGCTGGATGGATGATCTCAAAAAACATGCCATGATCCAGATAACCCTTTTTCAGAATGATAATGCGGAAGAAAGTCCGCAACAAAATCTGGAAGGCGATCCTTCCCGAACTGGTGAAGAAAATTGGCTGGAAGCTTCCAATGTTAAAAATAAGCGGTCGATAAAAGACCTGGGTTTGAACCAGAAAAATTTTCAGGTGATGGAGAGGAAGTTGGCTTTCGTTAAAAAGTTGCGAAAACAAAAAAAAATTACGGAAAAGGAATATCAGGCAAGGAAGCAGAGATTGCTTGATCAACTTTGAAAATCCGCTTGCGTTTGAAAAAGTAAAACAGATTCCTACTCAACCCGATCGCGCTGTTGGTCCCAGCCGCCGAAGCCGCTTTGCCCTGAACTCTTCCCTCTTGAGTGGTTGAAAAATTATCTATGGGAAATATTTTGGATAAAGCCAGGCTTGCCATTTTCCGCATGATTTCCCCCGGAGACAAGGTTCTGGTTGCCGTTTCCGGAGGACCCGACTCCGTTTGCCTCTTGTATTTATTGAAAGAGATGCAGGAGGAATTCCGATTCGACCTCAGCATTGCCCATATGGACCATATGGCCAGGGGCGAGGAATCGGCGGAAGACGCCCGTTTTGCCGATGAACTGGGAAAGAAACTGGGACTGGAAACTTTCATCGCAAGAGTGGATGTCCGCAAGGAGAATGAAATCTTAAAAACCTCCTTCCAGGAAGCCGGGCGGATTCTCCGCTACCGCTTTTTGGAATCCACTTTGGAGCGAATTCGAGGAACCAAACTGGCGCTTGGCCACAGCGCCGACGATCAGGTGGAAACCTTTCTGATCAATCTTTTGCGCGGCAGTGGTTTGAAGGGATTGGCCGGTATGCCGGAAACGCGGGGAGCAGTGATCCGGCCCCTGATTGATTGCACCCGTGCGGAAATTGAAGCGTATCTGGCGGGTAGAAACCTGGACTATCGGGTGGATACTTCCAACGCCGGCAATAAATACCTGCGTAACCGGATTCGTCATGAATTGCTCCCGATTCTCAAAACATTCAATCAAAATATTGCATCCAACCTTCAGGAAACCGCAAAAATAATCCGGGACGACGATCAATGCCTGACAGATCAAACCAGGCTCCTGTATTTGGAAATGGCCGTTCCTCTGGGCAAGGGTGTTGGGGTTGAGCTTGACAGGGTAAAATTCAATCAGCAACCATCAGCGTACCAAAAACGTTTGGTGAGACAAGCCATTTGCCAGATTCAAGGAAATCTGCGCCGCATCACCGCAAAGCATATTCAAAAAATTATAGAATTATTTGATGATTCCCGAGTGGGAAAGAAGATCAACCTTCCGGGTCAATTGATGGCGGTCGGCGGGCGTGAAGGAGTGGAGTTACTGAAAAGCCCGGAATCGCCATCCAAAGCCAGATTGAGTTTTAAAACGCGTTTAAATACAACAGAATTGGTGATTCCAGGGGCGACCAGAATTGGAGATTTTGGTCTCAACCTGCACGCAAAACTTCTCACATCCGATAATTGGAAGGCGCCGGACAACCGGCCCGACCAGGCTTTTCTTGATTTTGATAAGACCGGACCGGATATCCATGCAAGATTTTTCAGGCCGGGGGACCGGTTTGTGCCCCTGGGAATGACGGGACGAAAAAAGCTGAAATCCTTTTTTATCGATGAAAAGATTCCCCGCAAGCAAAGAGAATCCATTCCCATCTTGACAACACGGACGGGGGATATTATATGGATTTACGGGAAAAGAATTTCGGAAAACTTTCGGGTTACTGAAAAAACCAGAAAGATACTTTTTATCGCAGGAGAGGGCGGCGGCCAAATGGCGTCAGGTGAATAATCTACCCCTTATTCTAGTGGTTTGTGTTAATATTTATTAGACTTATTGATAGCATTTTCTTCAAAAAGGGAGAAAGTTTTGAACCAATTTTATAGAAATTTGGCACTTTGGCTGGTCATCGGGCTCATCCTGATAGGATTATTCAATGTATTTAACAAGCCCATCACCCCCCAAACCGAAATAATTTATAGTGAATTTTTGGAACTGGCCGATAAAGGCCAGATCACTGAAGTGATGATTCAAGGGGACAATATCAGTGGAAAATATATGGATGGCACCTCGTTTCAAGCCATCGCCCCTCCCAATGACCCGGAACTCATCAAGATTCTGAGGGAAAAAGGCATCCGGTTCAGCGTGGTCCCGCCTGAGCAGACAAGCTGGTATATGAATATCCTGATTTCCTGGTTTCCGATGTTGCTATTGCTCGGCATCTGGATTTTCTTCATGCGGCAGATGCAGTCGGGCGGCGGGAAGGCACTTTCATTTGGCAAGAGCCGTGCACGGTTGTTGAACGATTCCAAAAACCGGACCACCTTCAAGGATGTGGCTGGGGTTGAAGAGGCCAAGGAAGAACTCCAGGAAATTATTGAGTTCTTGAAAGAGCCGCAAAAATTCACCAAACTTGGCGGGAGACTTCCCAAAGGGGTGCTTTTGGTGGGACCGCCCGGAACCGGCAAAACCCTGTTGGCCAGGGCCATCGCCGGTGAAGCCAATGTGCCCTTCTTCAATATCAGCGGATCAGACTTTGTAGAAATGTTTGTCGGTGTGGGCGCATCCCGCGTTCGCGACCTGTTCGAGCAGGGCAAGAAAAATAGTCCCTGTATCATTTTCATTGACGAAATCGACGCCGTCGGTAGACACCGTGGGGCCGGACTTGGCGGGGGCCATGATGAACGCGAACAGACCTTGAATCAGCTGCTGGTAGAAATGGATGGCTTCGAAAATAATGAGGGAGTCATTATGATTGCCGCCACCAACCGTCCCGACGTATTGGATCCGGCGCTATTGCGTCCTGGCCGTTTTGACCGGCAGGTGGTGGTCAGCCGTCCGGATGTGAGGGGAAGGGAAGCGATTCTCAAGGTTCATACTGCAACCGTGCCGCTTGAAGATAATGTCGATCTCAAAATCATCGCCCGTGGAACGCCGGGTTTTACCGGTGCGGACATAGCCAATCTGGTGAATGAGGCTGCAATACTCGCGGCCCGCCGGGATAAAAAAACCGTTACCATGATAGATTTTGAGGACGCAAAAGATAAAGTCCTTATGGGCGTTGAAAGACGCAGCATGGTAATCACGGAAAAAGAAAGAAAGACCACAGCTTATCATGAAGCGGGACACGCGTTGGTAGCCCTGTTGTTGCCGGGGACGGACCCGCTTCATAAGGTGACCATCATTCCGCGTGGACAGGCCCTTGGTTTGACGATGCAATTGCCTATCGACGATCAACACACGTATCCCAGAACCTATCTTTCTAATTCCCTTGCTATCCTAATGGGCGGGAGACTGGCGGAGGAAATTTGTCTGGGACAGATGACCACGGGGGCCGGCAACGATATTGAGCGGGCTACCGAGATGGCGCGTAAAATGGTTTGCGAGTGGGGTATGAGCGACAAGATGGGTCCGCTGACCTATGGAACGAAGGAAGAGATGGTTTTCCTGGGAAAAGATTTTTCCACCCAGAAAAATTTCAGCGATCAGACCGCCAAACTCATTGACCAGGAAGTCAAAGCCTTGGTAATGGGCGGATATGACACAGCCAAGGAAGTGCTCCTTGCGAATTTAGATTCCCTGGAAAAAATCGCCGCGGCTTTGCTGGAACATGAAACTCTTGACGGCAAAGAAATCCGCCTCATCGTTGACGGGAAATTTGATTCTCAGGAAGATCAAACAAACAATGACGATCAATCCTCCTTGCGCAATCCAGCCGCTGAAGATAAACAGAAAAAACCGGATGATCGCAAGGGTGGAACTGGAGATATTCTAGGTGGCGGGTTTCCAGACCCGGCTCCTGCTTAACGGCCAGCGCCAGCCTGAGGGCTGGACCAAATATTAACGGACATTAGGTTTGAGGTTCTCCGGGGCTCGTGAGCAAGTTCGCCCTCCGCGGAGGAGTCAGCCCCACTTTTCCTCCCGTGTAGCGGGCGATGGATTTAAAGCTGGCTGAATCCTGCATTACCCCTCCAGGCCATGAAGGCAATTGTGAAATATCACAAGTGCTGAGTTTTCCACCCTGATATTTTCTCTGGGGCTCGTGAGCAAAGTGAGCGTCAGCCCCATTTTTCCTCCCGCGTAGCGGGCTTGGAAAAATATCGAATGATTGGAGATCATTTAGAAACTCCATTTTTCAAGCTCCTCTGGCTTGGGAGTGGAGTTTTTTTTCTGCAAATAAATAGTGGCGCAGGCTTTTCAGTTTGTGCCGCTGTAGCCCCAGGCCACAAAAATCATGCCATCTGTATTCAAATCAGGGAGAGAAAGCCAGGCCGTATCCCTCATGGGCATCGTCAACCTGTCTCCAGATTCTTTTTATGGACAGGGCAGATCATGCTCCGAAAAAGATGCAATCCTTCTCGCCGAACGCTACATTGGGGAAGGCGCTGGAGTTTTGGATATTGGAGCCGAAAGTTCGCGGCCCGGTTCCAGTCCTATTTCCGAAGATTTGGAATTGCAAAGGTTGCTCCCGGTGGTCACCAAAATTTGCAAACGGTTTGATGTTCCCGTTTCTGTGGATACATACAAACCGCGTGTGGCTGAGAGAGTTTTGGGGCAAGGAGCGGTCATCATTAATGATATAACCGGGTTGCAGAAAACTTCCGGAATGGCTAAAATTATTGCCCGAAACAAGGCGGGGGTTATTCTCATGCACATGCGCGGCACTCCACAGACCATGCAGGATGGACCCTGTTATAAAAATTTAGTCGGGGACATTAAGAAATTTCTTAAAAAAAGTATCGAATTGGCGGAGAATGCCGGAATCGAAAATATAGTGATAGATCCTGGAATAGGGTTTGGCAAAACCCAAACCCATAACCTAGAATTGATCCGCCGGTTGGAAGAATTCAAGGAACTGGGAAAGCCAATTCTGCTGGGGGTTTCGCGAAAATCATTTATCGGCGGTGTGCTCGATCTTCCTGTAGAAGAACGGTTAGAGGGATCATTGGCGGCTACGGTCATAGGAGTATTAAATGGTGCGACGGTGATTCGGACCCATGATGTCCGGGCAACGAACCGGGCGGTAAAAATGGCCCAGGCAATTATGGACAACGTGGTTCAGCAAAAATGACCAGGCTTTTCGTCAATGTGGACCATGTCGCGACAATTCGGGAAGCAAGAAAAACCGTGGAGCCCGATCCTCTCATTGCCGCTCAAATAGCTGAGGATGCTGGTGCGGATGGGATCACCGTCCATCTGAGGGAGGACCGCAGGCATATTCAGGATCATGATGTGGAGAGAATTCGCCTGGCCATCAAAACCCGGCTGAACCTGGAAATGGCGCCCGTCGAAGAAATGGTTGGAATTGCCCTTCAGATCCGGCCCTATCAGGTATCGCTGGTTCCAGAAAAGCGGCAGGAAATAACCACCGAAGGCGGATTGGATGTCTGTTCGAAGATGGAAACCCTCATTCAAATTAAAGAAAGGCTCAAGACCAGCGGAATATTATTCAGTTTGTTTGTCGATCCAGATCCCAGGCAAATCGAGGCCGCGGGGCGGGTTGGTGCGGACAGCGTCGAAATAAACACCGGTGGTTATTCCGAATTAAAAATTGAGGAGGATATCGAGGAGGCTCTTGTTAAAATTATCCAATGCGCAAATCAGGCTGTCGGATTGGGATTGCGGGTATTTGCAGGCCACGGATTGACCAATGATAATGTTCAGGCGATTGCCGCCATTCCAGACATTGAGGAATTGAATATTGGCCACCATATTGTCGCCAGGGCGGTGTTTTGTGGAATGGAGAAGGCCGTCAAAGAAATGATCCATTCAATAAAAAAAGTTTCCTCGCATAAAATCCATCAAACTTAATATTTATATAAGTTTGATGGATTTGGCAGGAAAATTGGAATTGGCATTAAAATTGCGTTATATTTCCCCAATATAGATTTGCCAACTAATTGACACAGAATGGGTTGATGGTTATGAGTCGAAAAGATTCCAAACTACAGGATGAAAATATCGCGGTCAGAGAAAAAGGTTTGATCGTTGCCCGTGAATTTGACCGAGTAGTGCACACGTTTAACAAGGTTTTGAAATACAAGGAAAATTGTGCGAAAAGCCTGGAAGCCGATCTTCAGGAGCTGATAAAAAGTTTACAGGAAAATTTGGATGACCAAAATGCTCTTCAACGTAATTTTGAAATTTTTGATAACAACAGCGAAAAAATCATATTAAATCTCCAGCATTTGGAGGGTGAAGAGAGAACTCATGTGGTTCGGTATGAACGTCTGTTAAGAGGCATTGGAATCGAGGGTGAAAACCCTGAATCGGAAAATTCACCTGCACCCGACGTTATCCGGGCCAATGATGAAGCCGACCACGAGAATTTGGAAAAATTAAGGACTCGCAGGGAAAGCTTTCTTGAATATTTAAACCTGGAATTTAAAAATTTGGACGAGAAGCTAGGGTCAATTGAAAAATTAACAAAGGAGCTTGAAGAATCTCGCAACGAACTAAGGCAAAGAAAAGCCCAGGCTTTGGAAAAAAAAGAAGCCCTGGAAGAACAAGGGAAAAAACTCCTAAATGAAGTTGGAAGGTTGGAAAGTGAACTGGAAACAACGATCCGTGAAGAAAAAAGTTTAATTGAAGAGTTTGTCAAACTGGTGAAACAAGTTGAGAATAGTTTGGAATTGGATGAGAATATAGATCATGTTTTGTTTTCTTCCCTGACCCTGGCAGGGTCCGTGGAAACACCCTCAGCCAGCGGACCCCCTCTGACAATAGGCAATACCCCACCCCACAGCTAATATTCGTAGTCTATCGTCCTGTGAAATAAAAGGTTACTATTGACTTGGATTTGTAAATTTAGCATAATCGGTCTTAGAAGGCCGAAAGATTGACCTTTTCTATTGTTTTTCCTTAAAAGGACTCGGTTAGGGATGTTTTTTTTCAGTGGTTGCTCCTTGTAAGGCAGAAGTCTGCTATTCTTTGTATATCCCTGTATATCCCTAGAAATCAATCCAAAATTTCAAATCCCCTGAATAAATTTTCAATTGAGGTTGTTGGAGATGTATTCTTTTGCCGTTCGCTGGCCTACGGGAGTTAAGTTGCATGTCGATTAAAATTGCTATTAATGGATTCGGGAGAATCGGTAGAAACGTTCTCCGTTGCATATTTCAGGATAAAGAGTGCCGGGATTTTGAGGTTTCCGCGATCAATGATTTGACTGACCCCAAAACCCTTGCCCACTTGTTCAAATACGATTCGATTCAGGGATTGAATAATGCCCAGGTGGAATTTGGGGGTGACAGCTTGATCGTTAATGACAAACCGATTCGGATTTTGTCAGAACGTGATCCCGCGCAACTTCCCTGGAAGGATTTGGGAATCGATGTCGTTATTGAATCCACGGGATTTTTTACCAATCGCGAAGGAGCACAAAAGCACCTTCAAGCCGGCGCGAAAAAGGTAATCATCTCCGCGCCCGCTACCGATCCGGACGTGACTTTGGTACTGGGGGTAAACGACCCGGTGTACGATAAGGGCAAACATCATATCATTTCCAACGCATCGTGCACAACCAACTGCCTGGCTCCCGTGGCCTGGGTTCTTCATAATAGGCTGGGAATCAAGAGAGGGTTGATGACGACCATTCATTCCTACACCAATGACCAGTCAATTCTGGATTTGCCGCATAAAGATCTTAGGCGGGCTCGGGCGGCAAATTTGTCCATGATTCCGACGACGACCGGTGCGGCGCGTGCGGTCTCGCTGGTTTTGCCGGAGCTCAAGGGAAAGTTGGATGGGATGGCGATCCGCGTGCCAACACCCAATGTGTCTCTGGTAGATTTGGTGGTTGAAGTGGAAAAGGACACAACTGCGGAAGAAGTGAACCAATTCTTCAGGGAAGAAAGCTCCGCCCGGTTGAAACGTATTTTGCGAGTGGAAGATGAGCCTCTGGTATCCATCGATTTTAACGGCGATGACACGTCAGCTATCGTGGATGGACTTTCCACGAAGGTCATTGAAAACAGAATGGTCAAGGTCCTTGCCTGGTATGACAACGAATGGGGATATTCCTCCCGCGTAAAGGATTTGATTAAATTTGTCGTCGATAAGGGATTTTAAAATCAAGAGGATCTCTAACAATTGATATTTTTTGGCCTTTGCAATCGCCAAGCCCTTATTATAAGTGCTTGGCTCATAGTCTAGATTGAATTTTTAGAGGCGCACTTAAATGAGAAGGCCTGTCGTCGCCGGGAACTGGAAAATGAATTTACTCCAATCCGAAGCCGAGGATTTAGTCAAACAACTAATTGATCAGAAAGAATTGACTCGAAATGTAGATATCGTTCTGGCGCCTCCTTTTACGGCGTTGGGCATTGTCCGAAAGCTGGTGCATGGTTCTGGGATTCAACTGGCGGGACAGAACATTTATTTTGAATCCAATGGAGCCTGGACCGGGGAAATCTCCGCCGCGATGCTGAGAGATTCCGGATGCAAATATGTTATTCTGGGCCATTCAGAGAGAAGAAGTTATTTTCATGAAGATGACGTATTGATAAATAAAAAAATCAAGGCGGCCCTGAATGATGAATTGCATGTTATATTTTGTGTAGGAGAAACCCTGGAACAAAGAGAACAGAACGAAACTCGCGGAATTGTCGAGTCTCAGCTTAAATTTGGGTTGGAAGGTTTGACCACCAGCGACCTTGAAAAACTGATCATTGCCTACGAGCCGGTTTGGGCTATTGGAACCGGAAAAAACGCGACTCCGGAGCAAGCGCAGGAGGTGCATCATTTCATCCGTGCATTTTTTGAAACAACCTTTGGGAATTCAACGGCTGAATCCATCCGCATTCAGTATGGAGGAAGTGTTAATCAGGGAAACAGCAAAAGCCTGATGGCTCAAAAAGATATTGACGGGGCCTTGGTGGGTTCGGCGAGTCTCAACGCTGAATCATTTATCGGCATTATCAACTCGACTGCATAACCCAAAAGTGGAAGGAATTTACTGCTGATGCAGACAGTCATTACCGTTTTTCATGTTGTCGGAGCGTTACTATTAATTGTTGTGATCTTATTGCAGTCCGGAAAAGGGGCGGCAATGGGGTCCGGGTTGGGCGGAGGAAGCAGTCAGACCATGTTCGGCAGTAGCGGGGCTGGCAATTTCCTAACCAAATTGACGACCGGGGTGGCTATTTTATTCATGATCACCTCCCTGACGCTTGCGACGATTTCTTCAAAAAAAGATTCCCGTTCGGTCATGCAAGGTTTTGAAGAACCGATTGAAGGACAGATGGCCCCTGTGGAGCCTTCACCTCCTGAAGAAAATTGATTGGTTTTTTTAGCGTGCCGATGTGGTGGAACTGGTAGACACGTGCGCTTGAGGGGCGTATGGAGCGATCCGTGGGAGTTCGAATCTCCCCATCGGCATTTTACTAATAAGTTTTTCCGTTACCCTGCTCTTCAAACCATATTTAATTAATGGATCATTTCCTTTAATTAAAATAATTTTTCCCCCGCCTATAAGCCAAAGGGTAGTCCTTGCCATGTTTGATAAAAAGAAGAATAGCGAAAAAGAAGTTCCAAATGGGAATGAGGCATCCAAGCAGTTCAATGAGCGGGTTTCACGCCTGCTGGTAGTTTGTCTCGAGGGGATTTGCCAAATGATCCCACAAAAGGAGACACTGTATTCAGCATTGAAAAACCTTGGTGATGTGGTGAGAAAAGCCACTCGTCCAAAGGTCCTTGAAGGTATGGGGAAGGACATCGAGGACTTTTTTAAACGACAAGTACTGGAAGCCAGTTTTCTGAAAACAAAAAACGATACGGTGAAACAGATTGTTTTCGATCTGGTGGAAACCATTCAACAAATCGCTACCACTACAGGGGATTTTGATCACAAAATGGAAGCAAGCATGGCGGGAATCCAGGCCGCCTCAACTGTAGAGGATATTTTGGCCCTTAAAGATGGGATCCTCAAGGAAATCGTGAAAGTAAGGGTCAATTCCCAATCCTTGAAATCGGCAGTGAACGCGTATAAAAAGACCGCCCAGTCTCTTTCCACCAAACTGGAGCAAACGGAGGCCAAGGCCCTTGTGGACTCCCTCACAAACGTGCTGAATAGAAGTGCCTATAATATGAAGATCACCCAAATGATGCAGGAATTCTCCAATTCGAAAGTTTTCTTTTGCTTGTTGGTCATCGATATTGATCATTTTAAAAAGTTCAATGACACATATGGTCATAAAGCCGGTGACCGTGTGTTGAAATCGGTGGCCGCATCAATTCAGGATTCACTCCGCGCTTCTGATTTGGTCTTCCGCTATGGAGGGGAGGAATTTGTGGTGATTTTAAACAGTATCCAGGATAAAATTGCGTTTAAATTAGGGGAAAAGATTCGCAAGAGTGTGGAAAAAGAATATTTTGTTGATAAAGACAAAAAGCTGAAAGTGACCATCAGTCTGGGAATTGCCTGCGTCAAAGAGGGCGAATCCGAGGCCGAACTATTTGAAAGGGCGGATAAGGCGATGTATGTTGCCAAAAGAAAGGGCAGGAATAATGTGGAGATTGCAGAATAAAACTTTTCCCTCATCTTTGGATTGAACCAGCGTACCGCTGAACCACCAGCCTGTGGGCTGGACCATATATAAACAGTCGATGGGTTTTTGAAGAATTAATAGTTTTCATTTAACCAAGAGTTTCTCAGGGGCTCGTGAGCGAAGTGAGCGTCAGCCACAATTTTCCTCCCGTGTAGCGGCTTGCGAAGATGAGATAAAGGGGTGATGGATTTATTGCTGACCGAATCCTGAATAGTACCGAAATCTTGATCATGATATTTACGGGGCTCGTGAGCGTAGCGAGCGTTTGCCCCATTTTTCCTCCCGCGTAGCGGGTGGGGAATTTGGCGTTGTTCTCGCATGCAACCGACCACTCTAGAAGATTTATTCCTCAATCCTGGTTTTCTTGCCATATTTTTTGCCATCCTGGCCGCTATTGTGAATGTCATGGTTGGGGTGAGCATGCTTCCCGAAGATAAAAGGCGCAAACGCTACAAACACCATCTTTTTGTATTTTTTACCGTTCTTGCCTGTTACCTGTTTTTTTTGATATGGAACCATTTTGCGTATGGAAATAACAGCCTGTTGAATTATTTCGTATTTATTTATTTTGCCGTAATCATTCCCCTCAGCCGAAGAGCCAATGTTACGTCGCATGCCATTATCGCCTCTGTGGGCCTTGTCCTTTTGACCGTGACGGCTCTCCTCCATTTGGGTTAAAGAAACATCAACGGTCCCAGCCCCCATTACTCACCTTCTTGGCTCGAAGTTTTTCTGTTCCGGCGGACCGCTTGCATTTTCACAGGCTCAAAAAGTGTGGTCTAATATCCTGAAATTTCTTTTAACAGGAAGGTTGTCGGTTTATGGATGAATTTGATGTCGCTGTTCTGGGCGCCGGTATTGCGGGTATTTCCGCCGCTACGCGGGCGTCGGAATTGGGTGCTAAAGTGTGTTTGATCGAAAAGGACAAGCTCGGAGGCAGGTGTTTTAATAAAGGATTGTATCCCCACCGTCGTATGATGGCCCAAATGGCTAACAATGGAATCAACATGCAACTGGAGGCTGGAAACAACCGGGAAGAAATTTTACGGCTGTTCGAGGACGCACAACTATTTTCCCAATCGATCGCCGGCAAATGGGAATCGACTTTGAAGGACAGGGGAGTCCGTATAGAATTCGGGGAGGCCGTTGCCAGCGGTCCTAACGAAGTGAGGATTGTGGGGCCAGATGAGGAAAAATCAATCATGGCGAAAAATATTATCTTTGCCCTGGGGTCCAGCATCAAGCCTCCGCCAACCATACCGTTTGACGGAGAAAGAATCATTTCGCGGGATGATATTTTCAAGATAGGCAAAGTCCCAGCCAGTGTATTAATTTTGGGAGGGGGGAGCGAGGGATGTGAACTGGCCAGTCTATACAACAGATTAGGATCCAAAACGTTTTTGTGTGAGGAAGGTCCGCGTCTGCTTGCGAATCAGGATCCGGATATCACGGATTCAATGGAAAAGGATATGAAAACCCGAAAGGTGAAGGTTCTGCTCAACAAAAAAATCATTTCCATTTTCAAAGATGCCGAAACTATAGACATTTCTCTCGATGGCGGCGTGAAATTCTCCGTTCAAACTATAGTTCTGGTATCCGGAAGGATGGCCCGGACAATGGGATTGAATGCCGAGCAGTTTGGAATTCGCATGGGGGAACGGCAACAAATTCTTGTCGATGAAAAACAGGAAACGACGGCGAAGGGAATGTATGCTATCGGCAGTGTGACGGGGAGGAAATCCTTCGATGGTCTTTCGGAAGAGGAAGGAAGAGTTGCGGCGGAAAATGCCTTGGGCAAGAATAAAAGCCTCAATGTTGATTGGATCCCGCAAGTGATTTATACAGACCCCGAAATCGCCACGGTAGGATGTTTTGCCCGCGACGCCCACCACAAGGGTTTTAGGGGGATCGAAGGAAGATGTGATTTGGAGTGTCTGGACCATTCAATACTTAGTGATGAGGGGTCAGGTTTCTTTAAAATTGTTGCCGACAAAGCCACAAAAAAAGTCATTGGGGGACAAATTGTCTGCAAGCACGCATCAGAATTTATCCCATTGATATTATTGGCTATAAAAAAAGGGTTGACAGTGAATTCCCTGGCGAGATTATCGTGCGGTGTTTCAGCCCAATTTCAGGGGATTCAGCAAGCGGCAAAGGCATGTGTGCGGGCGATGAGCGTCTGAACATTAAGGTGTTTTTTTGAAATAACATCTTGTCTTGACTCGATTTTTCAATTATGTTAAAAATCAACTCTTTGGATAGAGTTTGGGATGAATAAGGTGGCGGATTTTTATAACTTTTTATATTTAAACCACTTGATAGATTAGGTTTTTTTATGGCTGAGGCTGATGAAGTAAAAAACGCAAAACCTGGTGCTACTAAGGCAAAAGGGAAAAAAAGCAAAAAGGATGATGCTGGTGACACTTTATGGTCCCGGCGTGACTTTTTTTCCCTGGCCGGGTGGGCCAGTTTTATGGGCGCCTTGGGATTGTCTTCTTTATACTTTCTTCGTCTTCTTTATCCGCGAGTTTTGTTTGAGCCGTCTCCGGTTTTTAAAGCAGGTTTACCAAGTGATTACACCGTTGGCGAGGTTAGCACAAAATGGGTTAAAGCCCAGCGGGTATGGATCGTTCGGGATGAAGCGGGGATATACGTTATTTTCGCTCTTTGCACCCACTTGGGTTGTACACCAAGGTGGCTGAAAACCGAAAGCAAATACAAATGTCCCTGTCATGGAAGCGGTTTCACTAAAATTGGTATTAACTTTGAGGGGCCTGCTCCCAGGGCATTGGAGCGATTGGGAATTTCTCTTGGTCCAGACGGGCATATAGTAATCGATAAAAGTAAAAAGTTTCTTTATGAAAAAGATGAATGGGAAAAACCCGGAGCCAAGTTATTGGTGTAACCTGTTCATTTTTTCTATACGTTGACCTTGGGGTTTTA
>SMVB01008110.1_pt1 | contig 19106 bp, 12 predicted proteins | sample 2456461 | NCBI WGS metagenome assembly SMVB01 (sample SAMN11095934, study PRJNA526329) | marine sediment metagenome | biome: Marine sediment; feature: Surficial sediment; material: Deep marine sediment; isolation source: Hadal surficial sediment | place: Pacific Ocean | collected 2014-05 | depth...
CAATCGGGTCACGCGCGAACAGAATTTCAAACTCCAGGACATGAACAAGAACCTGGAAGAGAATGTGCGTGAACGCACGAAGCAGCTCGATGGCAAGAACACCGAGCTTCGCACCGCGTATATCCAGACCATTCGTGCTCTGGCGGAGGCGATCGACGCCAAGGACGCCTACACGCGGGGCCATTCCGAACGCGTCGCGGTCTACGCCTCACGCATCGGGGATCGGATGGGATTGCGAAAGGAATTGATCGAGCGAATCTATTTCGCAGGGTTGCTCCATGATGTCGGCAAGATCGGGATCCCGGACGCGATCATCACCAAGCCGGATCGGCTCACGCCCGAAGAGTACGAGGAAATCAAGAAGCATCCCGAGATCGGAGCGAAAATCCTCGAACCGGTCGAGTTCCTGCGCAGCATCGTGCCCTGCGTGCGACATCACCACGAATGGTTCGACGGCTGCAAGATGGGCTATCCGGACCGACTCGTAGGGGATCGGATCCCGCTTCCCTCCCGTGTGATCCTCGTTGCGGATACCGTCGAAGCGATGACCTCCGATCGCCCCTATCGAAAGGCGCTGCCCCTGGACGTCGTGATCAAGGAGATGCACAAATTTTCCGGGACGCAATTCGATCCGGTCGTCGTCGAGGCGTTTCTGAAGCTGATCGAGGGCGAGGGCGAGGCCTTTATCTCGAAGAACCAGAAATTCGACATCTACGAATTCATCCAGGGCTAGGCGGTCAGGTTCACGTTGGTGCGACATCCCCCCAAGCCTTCTGAAATGCCCGAACCAAACGATCCGCTCGCGATGCTGATCCGGCTCGGACTCGGCCCCGAAACGGCGCTGATGAACGATCCCAAGCTCTTCGTCGACGGACGATTCCTCGCTTCCCTGCTCGTCGAACTGGATGAAGAACTCGATGGGCCCCAATCGCGGCTCGCGCTCTTCCAGATCGGTCTGCTGCACGGCCTTCGGGACGCGGCTCGCATGAGCCGCGACCACGAGAATCCCTCGCAATCGACTCTTCCCTTCGAGACGGCCGAACCGACCTCGCTCGTGATGCGTTGGACATCCGGTGTCCAAACCGACACGTCCGGGCGTTTCTCGATCGAGGGCGTCTGGCCCGAGCGACACGAGGCCATCGCTCGTTGTTCGCGTCTCGGCTCGTCCACGACGCCGAGTTGCTCGATGAGCGCGGGCTACACGACGGGTTGGCTGGCCGGAACGCTGGATCGACCTCTAGTCGTTCGCGAGGTCGAATGCGCCGCGATGAGTGGCGAACGCTGCCGCTTCGAGGCCCGCGAGTCGAGCGAATGGATCGCCCGCAACGACGCGGACATGCAATGGATTCTGGAACAGGTGCCCTTCGAAGCATTTCGAAAGCTCGCCTCTGGTCCGACCATTGAACGCCACGCCGATTCGGCCGAGGCGGCCGCATTGGTGCAAAACGGCTTCGACCCGACCCAGGCGGTGGTGCACATCTGGGGCCCAGTCATGGTGTTGCCCTTCACGACGATCGACGAAGCCCTTGGAACGATCGACATGTTGAGTCGCGACCCGGGCATCGAAGAGATCCGCGCCGTCGTCGTCGACCTCCGTGAGCGTCCACTCGACGAAGGCTTAGGCGCCGCCGCCCTCGAGCAAATTCTCGAAACGATCGAATCCTGGAACGCGCAGAGTCTCATCACGGGTGTGTCCCCCCAATCCGAAGCCGCCATCGCCAGCCTCGAAGCCTCCCATCTGGTGCTCCGAAAGGATCTCCCGGAAGCGATCGCGACGGCCTTCCAGATTTCTGATGCACAAAAACATCTGCTCTAGACGCGTCTGCGGATCCGTGTCGGGAATCCACTCCCGTCGCTGGGGGGAATCTCGCTGATGGCCAATTCCAAGACGACCCAGAGCCAAGACGAATTCCCGGATCAGGAGGGCACACTCGAGCGGACGAGTGTCCCCGAGTTGTTGGCGCACGCATGGCGCGACGAAAGGTCGGGTTGTCTGCGGGTCGCGATGGGCCGAGCGGATCGAAGTCTCCAGATCCGGAATGGATCCCCGGTTGCAATCGAGGTGAGGGGCGAAGACGACGGATTCGCACAGACCCTCGAAGACGATGGCTTGATTCGTCCCGCTGAACGAATGGAAGCGGAGCGTCACGCCCGCGCAAAGAAGTGTTCCGAGGCCGCCGCAATTCTGGCCCTCCGACTCCTGGACGCCAAGAGGCTCTACCCCTTCATCCGGGACTCGAGCCGCAGACAGATCAGCGAAACCTTCGAATGGCAGACGGGCCAATACCAATGGACGTCCGAACCCGAAAAAGACGCGACATCCGCCAAGCCCTTCGACATCCTCAGACTGATCCAGGAGCAGTTGCCACGTCGTTGGGGCAGCGATCGACTCTTTCGGTCGCTGATGCCGAGTTCGAAGTTCTATGCCGAGATCTCCCCCCGCTTTCGCCGGGTCGCGGGGAAACTCGCGGAAGCCGGCGATCCGGCGCGCCGAACCATCGCGCGGCTCGACGGTCGTTTTTCCATCGGTCAGATTCTCGGCGAGTGCGCCGGCAGCCCCGACTCCGCCGCGACGCTGTGGACCCTGCTCGAGGTCGGCGCCCTTCGCTTGAGCGAGGTTCGACGACGCGGCGGTGCGGATCCCGAGTCGATCGAGTTCGAAGTCGAAATCGAATCCATGTCTTCCTCGACTGCGAGAGCGGGAAAGAAAAATACTTCGGGCGACGCTTCGTCCTCGAAGTCGAAGAGCGAAGCGATCTCCGCGGCGCTTCGCGTCGAGATCGAATCGCTGATCGAGCAGCTACCCGATTTCGATCACTACGACGCGCTTGGACTCACGCTGACCGCGAGCCCGGCCGAGATCAAACGCGCCTACTTCAAGGCGGCCAAGAAATTTCATCCCGACGCGCTCGCGCGATTGGGATTGCAGGAACTCAGCGGCGACGCCGGGCGCGTCTTCGCGAGGATCGCCGAAGCCTTCGAAACCCTCTCGAATGAGGACAAGAAGGCCGCCTACGACGCCAGTGGCAGTGACGAGCCCGAGATCGACACGGCTCGCCTCGCCCAGGCGGAAACCTCGTTCCGGAAGGGCGAAATCCTCGCGCGCATGGGCAATTTCGAGGGCGCCCTCGCCTATCTCGAACCCGCCGTCTCGCTCTGGCCGGAAGAGCCCGCCTATCAGGCCGAGCTGGGTTGGGCGCTGTACAAACAGCAGCGATCGGACGCCGACCGCGCACGCGAACATCTGGAGATCGCGAATAAACAATCTCCAACCGTCGCGCTCATCTCTTTTCGACTCGGGATCGTGCTGCGCGCCCAGGGCGAAACCGAATTGTCCGAAGCGATGCTCTCGCACGCGCGTTCGCTCGACCCCGCGATCGAGGAATAGCCGCCACGATCAGTCGAGTTCGAACCCTGCGTTCTCGAGTTGTCGACGCGTAGCCCGATCGGGTCGAAGCGTGAGCGCGGCGCCGCTCTTGAGTTCCCGCCGCCAATAGGGGAAACGAACGCCGAGCGGACGGCCATCCGGCAGACGCCAGACGAGCCGCGCTTGGTCATCCCCGACGCTCGCAAACAGGCTCATCGAATTCCGACCTTCGAGCGACCGCTTTCGAACGAGCTGCTCGATCGCGTGAAGCCAGCCCACGTCCTGCTCGCGCACGCGACGGATCCCGAGCCGCTCCCCCGGCTCGAGGAGATAGAGGGCTTCGAGACTTCGGGCCGCCACCGTCTGGCCAGCGAGTGCGCGGCGACCCGCGGCGCGAAGCTTCGTTTCATCGCGCACCAGGATCGAATCGCCCAACGCGACATGTCCCGCAAAGCCCAGGGCATGACCCAATTCGTGCATCAACGCGCCGACCCATTCCTCGGCCGTGGCGTTTTGAATCAACCCCTTTGCGTTGAGCTGGGCTCGACGCATCCGAATCTCAGCTGCGACAATCACGCCTCGATGGCGAGGAGGCAGTGGGGCCGCCGCCGATTCCGCGGCCGGATCCCCGGACCAATCCCTGAGCGTCACATCACATTCGGTCAGCGTATCGCCCAAGCCACTCGGCCCCTCCCCTCCGATCGCGTCGAGCATGACGATCTCGATTTGCGCGCGCGTCGGCGCAAGCTTCCCCGGCTCCGACGCGAGTTCGAGGTCCAGCGACGAAAGGCTTCGGTCGAGCGCCGCCATCGCGTATTCGCCCCAGCGAGGCGGCCATTGCGATCCTCGCACGCGCACGCGCACCGGCTCCCCGTCCGCGCCCGTGAAGCGACACGCGAGCAAGGCGATGCGATCGCCCTCGAGCGCCGGAAACGGCAGCATATCCCCGAGCCGCTGGCCCGCGAGTTTCGAGACCGACGGAGTCCTCGCAAGCAGCGCCTCGACATCCCATCCCCCGCGCGGCGATACGCAGGCCAGAGCCACCAGGCTCGATGCCAAAACGAATCGACGAGTTCGAAAGCGCGCGAGCGTCAAGGCGACATTCCGAGGACTCGAACTCCGTCGGGTTGCGGCGCGTCGAACCCGAAGATCCTTGAATAGAAATAGAGTTCGCCATCGAGCGCCGTCCGGATGTTCTCGGCCCGGCGAAAGCCGTGCTCCTCGCCTTCGAAGGGCACGTAGGCATGCGGAATGCCCCGCCGTGCGAGCACGGCCACCATCGCCTCCGCCTGATTCGGTGGCACGACCCGATCTTCGAGCCCCTGGAAGAAAATGACGGGGCAATTCAGTCGCTCGTGATGATGGATCGGCGAGCGTGCGACATAACGCTCCCGTTCGGCCGGCAAGGGTCCCACCAGCCAGTCGGTATAGCGAGACTCGAATTTGTGCGTGTCACGCGCGAGGGATTCGAGGTCCCCGATCCCGTAGTGGCTCGCACCCGCGGCGAAGACGTCGTGGAAGGTCAGGGCACACAGCGTCGTGTAGCCCCCGGCGCTGCCTCCGCTGATCGCCAATCGTTCGCGGTCGACGAAGCCCTGGTCCGCCAGCGCGGTCGCGACCGCGACACAGTCCTCGACGTCCAGGATTCCCCAGGCCCCTTCGAGCCGGTCCCGATAGGCCCGGCCATAGCCGGAAGATCCCGAGTAATTCACATCGGCGACGGCGAAGCCGCGACTCGTCCAGAACTGGATGCGGGGGTCGAGGGCCGAACTCGCGGCGGAGGTCGGGCCACCATGGCTCTTCAGCAGCAGGGGGAATCGCTCGCCAGCGGCGGCCCGATTGGACTCGGAGCGAGGCGCATAGACGAAGGCGTGCGTAGTACGACCGTCCGGCAACTCGAACTCACGCGCCTCGCCGTGGCTGAGGATCGCTTCGGGGATCATCGCGGGCGCACTCTGCCGCACGCATTGCGGCCGCTCCCGGTCCAGCCGCCAAAGGTAGAGCCCCGCCGGACTCGTTGGCGAGCCCGCGATGCAGCTGGCCCAACCCTCTCGAACGTCGATGCCGCCGATCGCCGAAAAGCCGCTCGCCATTTCGACCGAACGCCCGCTCTCGACCTCGATCGTCACGAGGGCGTCCTGCCCATCGCGAGTCGCGCTCGCGAGAATCCGCTCGTTATCGATGAACGCCCAACGCGACGAACCGAAGACCCATTGCGGTTGACCCAGGTCTTTGCGAACCGAATGGATCGGGACCGGACCCGAGTCCCCGATCCGGACGAGATTCCACCAGCCCGATCGATCGCTCACGACGACGAGCGTCCCGTCCCCTGCGAAACGCGGTTGAAAGAGCGATTCCCTCGACCCGCCCGCCAGCGGGCGAGGATCGCTCGCCGGCCCTTTCTCGGACCACAGGAGAAGTTCGAGCAAGTTGCCGTTCCAGGGCATGTTCGGATGATCCCAGGCGAGAAAGGCCAACCGATCGCCCTTCGGCGAAAAGCTCGCAGAGGCGTAGAAATCATGGCCGGAGGCGACTACGCGCGGGTCCGCGCCAGCTTCGACGAGAACGGAATCTCGGCTCGAAGCGAGTGGGATTGCGACCAACCTGTTCTCGGGCTCGGTTTCCGGCCGCGGTCGTTCCTCCACCGCGACGAGCCAGCGACCGTCGGGCGAAATCACGAGATCGGCATAACGAGATCCGCTCGGCGTGATCGGCCGGGTCGAACCCGCGATGCTCCCCGCATGGATCCGCCCGTCGGCATCATCGACGAAGAAGAGACGATCCCGCCAGATCGCGTATTCGCCCCCGCCGTACTCATGCACCCGCGTCCGAACATTGACACCGGCCGGACTGGCTTCGCGGATCTGGGCGAGACCCCCGCCCTCGCAAAGCGAGCCGAACATGACGACCTGGCGTCCGCCCTCGGACGGTCGAGCCTCCAACCAGAAGAGCCTGCCGTGATCGATGTGCGGCGCGGAGAGCCGCAGCGCGCCCCGCACGAGGTCCGCGGATCCGATCGGGGAATCCCAACTGCCGCAAGCGCGGACGGTCGTCAATGCTTCGTTCCTCCTACCGCGCGTCCTCGCGCGGGGTCTGTAGCGCGTCCTCGCGCGGGGACCTCGCGCGCCTTCGCGGGTCCGTCGCGCGCCGTCGCGAGGTCCTATCGCGCGCCTTCGCGGGACCTCGCGCGCGCCCGCGACGGCTGGCGCCAATGCGCGAGAGTGTGCATGCTTCGCGGCTGCGTGGCGAGCCGAAAGAGGCCGAGGCTATGAGACCGCGCAACGTATCGGACGGCGATGAACGAACTCACGACATGGATCCTGCTCGCGATCGGCGGCCTCATCGCGGGCGTCATCAATACCCTCGCGGGCGGCGGATCGCTCTTGACCGTGCCCCTACTCGTCTTCATGGGGCTGCCCGCGACGACGGCAAACGGCACCAATCGCATCGGCGTGCTCTTCCAGAACCTCGTTTCGACCGCGCGCTTTCGCAAAGAGGGACTCGATGGCATTCGCGGCGCCAGGCCGATCCTGATTCCGGTGCTGCTCGGTTCCTTGATCGGGGCCAGCGTCGCCTCGCAAATGTCCGCCGAAAGTTTTCGCCAGGTTTTTGGCCTCGCGATGATCGGACTGCTCTATCCCATGCTGCGGCCGTCGCCCAGCCCCGTCGAGGCGGCGACAAAGACCCCCCGATCCGGCTTCTGGAATGCCATGATCTTCTTCGGCATCGGACTCTACGGGGGCGCGATTCAAGCCGGCGTCGGCCTCTTCCTGATCGCCGCACTCGCGCGCAGTGGCCTCGATCTCGTGCGCGCCAATGCGATCAAGGTCGTCGTGATCGGCGCACTCACGCTGGTCGCCGTCCCCGTCTTCATCGCGCACGGCCAGGTCGACTGGCCCCTCGCCTCAGCACTCGTGGTGGGCTTCGCGCTCGGCGGGGAAATCGGTGCACGCGCCGCAATTCGAGGCGGTGAACGCCTGATCAAACCGACGCTCTTCTTCGCCGTTGTCCTGATGGCCGGCCGCATGTTGAATCTCTATTGATCTGATCCGTAGTTCTTTTGCAACGCTGCTTGCCCTTCGCTTCTCGAATGAATTCACGAAGAGGTTTTCTTCTGGCCTTTGCGACGTGCGCTGGATACTCTCCATGCCAGAGTCTCACGGCGCGTCCCCACCCGGGTCGCCCAGCGACGGGAATGAAGAGTCCGAATGCCGAGCCAGGTTTTCTCGCAAGAGGGGCGACTGGAAGAACTCTTACGCCACGCGTCGGATGTCGTGGTCGAGTTGGCGCCCGACGGTCGACTCCTCTATGTCAGCGACGCCGTCGAGCGCGTTCTTGGACGCACAGCCCAATCCCTCGTCGGCTTGAGTTTTCTCGAAGTCGTCGTCCCCAAGGATCGCCCGAACGCATTATCCGCGTTTCGGAAGGTGGTCGAAACCGGGGACGGCGCGATGATCCCGATTCGGGTCGCGCGAATGGACGGACTTCGCGTCGAACTCGAGACGACGCTTCGCTCCTTCGTCAGCGAGTCTCACGGGCAGCGGATCGTCGCGATTTGTCATGACGTAACCGAACGATCGGCTCGGGTGGCGGTCGATCGACAACGCAACGCATACCATCGGGCACTCGCCGAGTCGGGCGCCCGGCCCGCCGCCATCGCGGATGCGGACGGAACTATTCGATTTTCGAATCGTCGCTTCCGAGAGGTCTTTGGCAACGAGGTCGGCGTTCGCGAGTTGCTTGCGCGTGTCAGTCCCGAGTCGCGCATCTCGTTGGAATCCGCCTGGTACCAGACGACGCACGCACCCGGTTCCAGTTCGGGAAGCCATGACTTCGAATTTCGTCGTGATGACGGGTCATTCTCCTGGTATTCGGCGAGCTGGGAAGCGATCCAATCCGAGGACGGACAACGACGCTTCGCACTCTTTTGCGAAGACATCACCCAACGCAAAAAGATCGAGCACGCACTCCGCACGATCGCGAGTGGGTTTTCCTTTACGGAACCCGAAGAGCTTCGACCGATGATCGCCATGATCGCCCAGGCGCTCGAAATGGACCGCCTCGTCCTCGGACTGCTCGACGAAGACTCCGGCCCTTTGCATGTTCTCGCGGCGTGGCAGGACGGAGAATTCATCGACATCGACCGTCTGGAACTCGAGGGATTGCCGGACAGTGCGGTCGCTCGCGGCGACGCCTGCCTCCACCCGACGGGCGTCTGCCAACTGATGCCGAGCGTGGCGGAACGCATGGGTCCGGACTTCGAGTCCTACGCGGGCTTCCCGCTTCGGCGCCTCGATGGCGGGGTGATCGGGATCATCGGCGGTTACGGCCGCAAGAGCATTCGCGATCCCGACCTGATGCGTTCCCTGCTTTCCTCCTTTGCGACACACGCGGGCGCCGCCATCGATCGCCAACGGATCGATGCCGAGATCAGCGCCAATCAAGATCGATTCGATGCGCTGGCCCTCCAATCCGATGATATGTTGATCGAAGTCGACGCGAATGCGCGCATCATCTACATGTCCCAGGCGTCGCGTAGCGTGCTGGGCATCGAACCCGAGGATCTGCTCGGGCGTCGCGTCGAGGAACTCACCCATCCCGACGATCATCCGACCACGCGACTAACCCACGCACAGCTCATCACGGGCAAAGGGAGCTGGGTCACCGTCTCACGCGGCCGCCACGCCAACGGCAGCTGGCGTTGGCTCGAGTCGAAGATCAGTACGTTCACGGCCTCGGACGGGTCGCCTCGCGCAATCCTGCTAGTCCGCGACATCACGGAGAGGCGTCGCGGCGAACTCGGTCGCGACCTGCTCTACCGGGTCGTCCAGCGAGGCGCAGACCTGGTCTTCGTCTGCCAGCCGGACATGAAGTTGCTCTTTGCGAACGAGGCCGCGACGCGCCTCGTCCACTGGCCCTCGAACGACGACTCGGGCCGCAGGACGTTCGACCAGCTCCTGAGCACGAAAGATGCCGAACGCCTGAGGATCGAGATCTTGCCTCGACTCGAGCCGACCAAGCCCTGGTCCGGTGAACTCGCGTTGTCGAGTTCGACGGGCGAGGAACCCATTCCGACCGAGGCCACGATCTTCTGGTTCCAGGGCACCGAAGAAAGCGCCGGCCGATACCTCGCGATCACGTTGCGGGACATCGCCAAGCGGAGAAGTGCAGAGGAGGCCTTGCGAGAGAGTGAAATCCGACTCAGCCAGGCCCAGAAAATGGAGGCGATCGGCCGCCTGACCGGCGGCATCGCCCACGACTTCAACAATCTACTCACCGCAATCATCGGATATAGCGATCTCGTTCTCGACCAGCTGGGCGAGGAACATGGGGCGCGAAGCGACACCGAGGAAATCCTGCGCGCGGCCGAGCGCGCGGGCGGTCTCACCCGCCAACTTCTGGCCTTCAGCCGGCGACAGGTGATCCAGCCCGAGTTGATGGATCTGAACGCGATCGTGGCCGACACCGACCGCATGCTGCGCCGACTGATCGGTGAGAACATCGAACTCGTCACGCTTCAAAACGGTGAACTCCACGCGATCCTCGCCGATCCCGGTCAGATCGAGCAGGTCATCGTCAACCTCGTTGTCAATTCCCGCGACGCCATGCCCCGCGGCGGTCGAATCGAGATCGAGACGACGAATTTCACAGCGCACGAGAAGGTCGAAACCAGATCTGGACCGCTGGAGATCGGCGATTACGTCGTTCTCAGGGTCTCGGACACCGGCACGGGCATGGAAGAAGCCGTTCTCGACCAGATCTTTCAGCCCTTCTTCACGACCAAGCAAGCCCATCAGGGAACGGGGCTCGGACTGGCCTCGGCCCACGACATCGTCAGTCAAAACGGCGGGCAGATCGACGTCGAGTCCGTCCCCGACCAGGGAACGACGTTCTCGGTCTATCTGCCAGCCGCCCGCGAGACGCTCGGCACGCCCGATCCGACCGATCGGGATCTGCGGACGGAGGGCCACGAAACGATTCTGCTCGTGGAGGACTCGGATTCGGTTCGACAGCTCATCCAGAGAACGCTCGAGAAGTCGGGTTATCGGGTGCTGGCGGCCGAGTCGGCAACGGCGGCTCTGCGCTATTGCAGCCGACATTCGGGCGAGATCGATCTACTCCTCACGGACGTCGTCCTGCCCAGGACTCCCGGCCCCGAAGTCGCTCGACGCGTGGTGGAGTTGCGGCCCGGCATCCGCGTACTCTTCATGTCGGGATTCACGGACGACACCCTCGTCCGGCAGGGTCTACGCCCGGGCACGAGCGAGCTGCTCGAGAAACCGTTCAGCCCGGCGACGGCCCTGGTGCGAATCCGAAAACTTCTGGATTCCCCCGTCCGGCCCCTCGAGGACACCCTGTCCAGCACTTCGTTCCCCGTGGAACATTCTTAACAAATTCAAGTATTTGTAGACTTTTCCGAGAAAACTGTTCACTCGATGTCGAGCATCGAGAGAAAACGCACGACCGCATCCTTGTGATGAATCAAGAGAGCGCGCGCGCGACGTCCCGACCCGTAGGCGAACGCGCCGAGTGTCTCTTCATCACAATCGAGCAACAGGACTTCGAGGCGGCTGGCGTAGCGTTCGCGCAGCTTTTCGACCTCGCGATAGAAGCGCTCCGAGCCGTCCACGCTGACGATCAAGAGCCGCGAGATGCGAGCCGAGGCGGGGCCGGAGCGTGAATCCGAGACCTTCTCGAGGCCCGCGGCTTCGGCGGCCAAGCGGGTTGCGGCGCCCTCGAGTCCGCGCTCGAGCCGCCTCGCACGCCGCGCCTCGAAGAGCCCATTGCCCAGCGAACGGTTCATCGCGTGCCGGGCGATGCGAGGCAAGCCCAGCGCGGCCGCACGCTGTCGACTCCCCACCCACCAAGCCGCGAGGGCCGTCGCGGTTCCGTCCGCGATGATCGAACGCGGCCAGGCTTCGGCCAGTGCTCGACACTCTTCGACCTGCCCATTCGAAACGTCCTCTGTGCTCATCCTTCCCCCACTGCAGATTCAAGCCAGCCCAGAGACGGACCTTGCTAGGAACCTGACCCAAGACTCGTCGCGACGCCCGTCCCGCCCATGCATCACCGCTGGTGGCGTTGCGAAACCTTGTTGTAGCCAGCTACAACTGCGACTCTACTCGGAAGCTTCGCTTCCTCCCTAGCCAACGGCGCGCCTCGACGCTCGGGCTTCCCACGAGAGTCTTGGGTCAGGCTCCAAGCTTCGCAACTCTCGCACGATAACCCCCGATCCGCCCGAGGTACGCCGCATGCCCGCACGATTCGAGACCCCCGACGCCCATCCCCACGTCGCCCTCGTCACGATCGATCGCCCGGAGCAGGCCAACGCACTCGATCTCGAGACGCTGCGCGATCTCGCGGCGCATTGGGAACGCATCAACCAGGACGAGTCGATTCGTGTCGCGATCCTGACCGGCGCGGGGAATCGCGTCTTCTGCTCGGGCATGGACATGCGGCGCACGATTCCCGTCTCCCAGGCCCTCGCGCGGGGCGAACGGATCGACCCGGCGGACTTCGAAGGCCTGCGTGCCATCCCTCACGCGACCCTCGTCAAGCAGACGCTTCGCGTCCCATTGATCGCCGCCGTCAACGGCCATGCACGCGCTGGTGGCTTCGACCTCATGCTGGCCAGTCAGATCCGCTATGCGGTTCCCAGCGCCAGCTTCGCGCTCGAAGAGGTCGCCCTGGGTCTCTATCCAACGGGTCAGGCCACGGTCGCCCTGCCTCGCCAGATCGCGTCGGTGCATGCCTCGGAACTCCTCTATACGGCACAACCGATCGACGCGAAGCGCGCACTCACGATGGGGCTCTTGAACGAACTCGTCCCCGCCGAGAAGCTCCTCCAGCGCGCTTTCGAGACCGCGGACCAGATCGCCGCAAACGCACCGCTCGCCGTTCAAGCCACGCTTCGCGGAATACGCGAGCTCGAGGGGATGGATCTCGAATCGGCCTATCTCAGGCAGGAGGAACTCGGTCGGCCGCTTCGCAAGACGGAGGACGCGCGTGAGGCTCAACGCGCCTTCGTCGAAAAACGAGCCCCGCGATTCGTCGGTCGTTAGGCGTCCAGCGTCCACCTCCCGCCTCCCACCCGCACAGGCCCTACGCTCCCACGCGACAGCCATCCGATCAGGGGCGCTCGCATTGCTGGACCGGACCCCAGCCTTCCACCGCGATGCCACCGGTCTCGGAGCGCGAAGCGAGGATGGCCCCGTCGCGCCCCGTCCACCACAGAGCCGCGCCCGAGTCCTGTAGCCGCGTGAGCGTCGCACGATTCGGGAGGCCACGCGTCGCATCGCACGGCGCACTCACTACGACGACGGAAGCGCCGACCGCATCCAGAAACGACGCGCTCGAGCTATGCCGACTGCCGTGGTGGCCCACCTTCAACACATCCGACGCAATCCGCCGCGACCCGAGCATCAACTCTCGTTCGACGGCTACGCCCACGTCGGCGGTGAAGAGAAAAGCCATCCCGTCCAGAACGACGCGCAGCACAAGCGAACGATCGTTGCGTGAGCGGAATTGCGGCGATGAATCCGAGGCTGGCCACAGGACCTCGATTGTCAGATCCCCGCGATCGGTGCCCCGCGAACCCCGCGACAGCCAGCGAACCCGCGTGCCGCGAACCTGGGCTCGGCGGGCCAACGCGTTCAGCGCCTCGTCGTCCCGACCCGCGCCGGGCAACCAGAGTTCGACGACCGGAAACGAGGCCAGCACCCGGCGGGCGCCCGCGCGATGGTCGAGATCGCCATGCGTCACCGCCAGCACATCGATCGCCTCGACACCCATCGCCCGCAGACCCCGAACCAATTCCCGACCGCCCGAAGCGTCCGGTGGCCCCGGCCCCGAGTCGATCAGCAGGACGGCCTCGCGTCCCTGGACGAGCGAAGCGTCGCCCTGCCCCATCTCGAAGAATACGACGCGCGGGGGCGGCTCGAGACGTCGACCGTCGGTGTGGGGCACCGCGCCCGCCAGCGCGATGGCGATCCACAAGCCGACGCCCCACGACGTTTGACCCCGCCGAACCCAGAAGAGCGCCAAGGCGCACGCGAGGACGAGGAGCGGCAGCGGCAGGAGCGCTTGATGCGAAACCTCGGGAAGCCACTTCGCCAAGCCAACGACAATCCCTTCGAGTCCCCGTGCGGGAAGCATCAGCGCGGAGAACGCCGCGTCGGGCAGCGCCGGCGAGAACGCGACCGCGAGGAGCGAACTCGGAAGGACGAAACCACCCAGCCAGGGAATCGCCAACACGTTCACCAGCGGTGCGAGCAAGGAGAGGGAAAGGCCCGCCTGGGCAAGCAGCGGTGCGGTTCCCAAGGAGATCGCCAAGGAGGCCCGGAACGTCTCGAAGCCGGTCGCCGAGATCCGCGCGAGGAGGCGTGACTCGCGCTCGATCTTGGGTCGAAGCGACGAGCCGCTGCTCCAGAACCCCCCGACGATCAACGTGGCGCAAGCGCCAAACGAGAGCTGGGCGCCGAGTTCGAAGAGCGCGGCGGGTTGCATCCACAGGATCCCGATCGCGACCCACGAAAGGGCGGCGGCAGGCGTCGGACTCCTCGAAAACAGACGACAGACGGTGTAGAGCGCGAAAAGTAGAGCCGCTCGCTCGACCGAGATCCCGGCGCCCGTGATCCAGGCGTAGCTCGCTGCCGCGACGCAAGCGATACCGAGCGCGCAATCGAAGAGCCAAGGTCGCACCCCCGGCCAAGCCAGCCATACGCTGGCCCGAAGAAAGAGCCAACCCGCCAGGCCCGCCACAAAACCCACATGCAGTCCCGAGACGGCCAATAGATGCGAGAGTCCCAGCCGACGAAAGGCGTCTCGCGTCTCGGCCTGGATCGCGCCACGATCGCCGAGGCCGAGTGCGCGGACGATGGCGCCCGCACGACCCTCGTGTTCGAGCCGGCGGGCGACGCGCTGGCGCCAGACTCCTCGCGCGCGGCTCATGCGAAGCGGGATATCCAGGCGACCCGACGACTCGTTCGACAGCCCAAGCACCCAATCCGGCTTCGCCAGCCGTGCGCGGGCCGCCTGTCCGCGCCGGGCCCGTTGATGGGCTCGATCCGGGGCGCCGGGGTTGCGTCGTGCACGCAGCGGCGCGACATGCAATCCGAGTCGCACCCAGGCGCCCGGCCAGAGCAGACGATCGGCTCGCGAGGTCGAGCCGTCGATCGACGTCGTCGCGGACTCGCCAAGCCGCAGCAGCAGACTCGACGGCAAGCGGCCCTGCCCATCGACCGCGCGAACGCTCACCAATTCGATCTCGTCGCCAAAACGACCGGTTCGCCGCGACGCGACCCGGGCCTGCGCAATACGGATGCCGCCGCCGAGCGCCCGATGGGCCCACTCCGTATCTTGCCGCGCGTCGGAGAGTTCGAATTCGAGCCGCTCCGCTCCGGCCAGGAAGGCCAGACCCATCGCGGCCAGTGTGCCCAGCCAGCTCCGCGTCCGACGCGCGTCGGGGCCGCGATTCAGCTCAACGCGATCGCGGCCGACCTGCCGGAGCAACGCGGTAGCGAGCACGACCGCGAGCGATAGACAAGCAAAGACCAACCCGGCCGAGAGCCGATGTCCCGTATCCACCCAGACGATGCCGGTCGCCATCGAGAGAACGAGCAGCCCGGGAGTCATCGAGCCGAGGCTCCTCCGCTCCCTTCATCACGAGCCCCGAGATGGGCGCGAAGACGCATCGACGATCACGCGACTCGACTTCGATCGAATTGCGAGGGAGATTCGAAGCGGCAGCATGCCATCCGAATCGACCCGCGCCCGCGCGTGAACGCCGGGCCACTCTCAGTGCAGCGTCTGACCGCTGAGTCGAGTCGGTTTGTGCCGCATGCGCTGCGCGTAGGCGGCGAGCACTTCGAGGACCTCGTCCAGTTTTTCGAGTTCACCCGAAAACGCGCCGAGCAGCCGTTCCACCTCACGCAAAGCGCGCAGGTCCCGTCCGCTCCTCTGCTTCTGCTCCGCCTGAGCCGTCACGGCCAGGACTGCACCGCGAACGAGCGATTCGGCGGAGCCCCGGCCTAACTCGGCGTAGGCGGACTCGAGCTGCGCGGCGAGGCTCGAGGCGGATCCTTCGGAGACCCCGCCCTCGATCAGTCGCGCTTCCCAATCCGGCCGCGTTCGCGGCTCGCGGGCCGCTCCGCCAATCGACTCCCGCGATCCCAGACGGAAAAGCTTCGCCCGCCAGAACCGCCCATTCCAATTCCACTCCATCGTTCCAAATTCCGTAAAGCTTCGGCCGTACACCCGGCCAAGCAAGCATCGCGCCCTCACGCGATCGGTTCGAGTTGGATGAGAGAGCAAATACGATGCCACCGCGGGAGGGGGTCAGCGATCGGCAATCCGTGCGCGAGTCGCACGACCGCAGGCCTGTAGACGAAAACAGCCGACGATACGGCCCATTCGAGGCCCAAGACTTCGGGCGGGAGAGAAATTCTTTTCCCCCTCTGGACAATTTTCGTGTGTCTCCGCCGTGCTTCGCGTCCGAGCCAGTCCCGATCGGGCCTCGTCGATGGGCCTCGTCAGTCGCGCCACTGCATCGGAACACGGGCGTCATCGGCCTCGTCCTCGAGCATCCGGACCTGACGGTCGACCTCTTCCAGCGCGGCCACCAGCTCCGCCCGACGGCGGGCGCGATTCGAATTCCCCTCGTCGAGAGTCCTTTCGATATGGGCACGTCGTTGGGCCAGCCTTGCAAACTGGCCCTGCCATTGTCCCCGGCTCCGCCCGCCACGAAGTTGTCCCGATTCCGCCAGACCATTCGGACTGAGCGTCACGAGCCCTGCCCCGGGATCGATTCGATAGTTGAAGTGGTTGAAAAACGACAGGCCGAGTAGGCCGACCGACATCGACTTGCTGATATGGGCTGGAACATTCTCGACGCGAGCCCCGCCCAATTCGACACTGTCCAGTGTCACGAGCGCAGACTCCACCGTCCCGTTGGCCGTACTGTAAAGACCCGTCCGACTCCCTTCGAGATCGAGGCCCAACTCCTTGGCGACCCAGAGCGGAAGCGAAACATCCGTGGCGCCGGTATCGATGTAGAACGGAGCCGTGACGAGATCATTCAGTCGTACGTTGACCCGCATGCTGTTGCCGGTCTTCTGTACATGGATCTTGTAGGTCTTGCCCACCGGACTCGCCTGCGCGGACGCGGTCGGGTGGCGTGACGGCCGGGGCGCAGCGGGCACCGACTGGTAGCGTTGGACGACACTCCCGGTCCCTTCTTCGAACGCCGCCCCTTTCGCCTGCGAGCGGTATCGCGGCGGCACCTGGTTCAGGTCCTGGGCAAAATGAAGACGACCGGCCTCGTCCTTCCATTTATAGATCTCGGCCCCGCCGAGGCCGGCGGCAGCCAGCACCAGCAAACCGCAGGCCATCCCGATGAGGCGAGCGCGCGAAAACGAAACTGTACGTAGAACGCGTAGAGGGAGTTCCATCGAAAACCGACCCTTCGATTGATCTCTTCTCGATATCGGTGACAACGCCCAAACGCTTGACCCCCTCGGACTCAGGCTTCTTCGGGCGGCAACTCCAGAGCAGCATCCGGCGCGCTCAGCGCGTCGAAGAAGCGTCGAATGGACTCGGCGTCACGCTTTGAAATCCCCGAGACGGCGTTCAGCTCTTCGAGCGTTGCGTTTCGCACCCCTCTCAGCGACCCGAGGGTCTTGAGCAGCGCGTTTCGCTTGCGTGGACCGATCCCCGGCAACTCTTCGAGAATCGAAGTCATGTTGACCTTCGAGCGTAATTCTCTCTGGAATTCGATCGCGAAGCGGTGGGATTCGTCGCGAATGCGTTGGAGCAGAAGCATGCCGCGGCTGCTCGGCGCGAGTTGAATCGGATTCAGCCGCCCCGGTCGGTAGATCCGTTCGGCCTTCAGCCCACCCGATCGTTTCACGCGCCGGCTGGGAGAGCCTTCGTCGCGCTCCTTCGAGATCCCCAGAACCTCGACCTCGAGTCCCGCATCCTCGAGAGCGGCCATCACGACAGCCAGATGACCCCGGCCACCGTCGACCATCAGCAAATCGGGTAGCGGTTCCCGGTCGACGCGTCGGAAGCGACGATCCAGCACTTCTCGCATACACGCATAATCATCCCCCGCGGCCGCCTCGCGAATGCGGTAGCGCCGATAGTCCTTCTTGACGGGCTCACCCGCCTCGAAACAGACACGACTGGCGACGGCCAAGGTCCCCTGAAGATTCGATACGTCGTAGCACTCGATGCGGTTCGGTCGCACGGAGAGTCGGCAACGATCCTCGAGTTCGCGCAGCGCTGTCTCCACGCTCTCGCGGGCCGCGAGTCGAGTCGCGAGGGAAAGCTCCGCATTCCGCTCTGCGATTTCGACCAGATGTCGGTTCCCCCCGCGTTGCGGGCGACGGATCGACACGCCCTTTCCGAAGCGTTCTTTCCAGAGAGAAACCAGCGCGCCCTCATCGTCGAAATCGACCGAAGTCAACACTTCTCGAGGGGGCGCATGTCCCCCCCCGGCCCCATAGAACTGGCCGAGAAAGGATTCCATCACGTCGCCATCGTCGAGTTTCACGTTCGAGAAGGGAAAATCCCGAGCGCCGATGACTCGCCCCTCGCGAACGTGAAGAATCTGGATGTCCAGTTCTCCGCCCTCGCGCGCGATGGCGAAGACGTCGCGGTCTAGGCGCTTCTCCGTCACGATCTGTTGCGATTCGATCGTCTCCTCTACGGCCCGGAGTCGGTCCCGCAGGCGCGCCGCATCCTCGAATCGCTCCGCCGCCGAGGCCTGCTCCATTTCCCGTTCGATGCTGTCGATCAGATCTCTCGACTTTCCGCGAAGGAAGAGCATCGTGCCGGCGACTTGCCGCGCATAGGAATCCTCGTCGGCGAGATCACAACAGGGACCGAGACAACGCTTCATCTCGTACTCGATACACGGACGCCCACGGCGGGCGTAGTCCTTGAACGTTCCATCCGAGCACGAGCGCAAGGGGAAGAGATAACGAAGTTTCGAAAGCGAGGTTCGGAGGGCGACACTCGACGTATAGGGACCAAAGTAGTGGGCGCCGTCCTTCTTGAAACCTCGAACCATCGTCACCCTCGGCCAGGGCTCGCTCGTGTCCATTCTCAACGCGAGATATTGTTTGTCATCGCGCAGGCGCACATTGAAGGTCGGCCGATGCTGCTTGATCAACTCGTTCTCGAGCAGCAGCGCCTCCTTGACGTTTCGCGTGACGAGCACATCGACGGATCGCGCGCGCGCGACCAAGGCCGGAATCCGAATCCGCCCGTCCCCACCACTCACGTATTGCCGCACACGACTCTTCAGATTCTGCGCCTTGCCGACGTAGAGCACGGTCCCGCGTTCGTTCTTGAAGAGATAAACGCCCGGTTCGTTCGGCAGATGCTCGATCTGTTCCGCGAGTTCCATCGTCAGGTCAGCCGAATGCGATCGGATTCGAGTGCCTTGATCCGGTCTCGCAGATCGGCCGCTCGCTCGAATTCGAGTTCCCGCGCCGCCTCTCGCATTTCCCCGCGTAGGGTCTCGATCAATGCGGGGATCTCGTGTCGGGGCAGTCCCGGCTCCACCATTTCGTCCCCACGCGGTGCCGTGACGTAATCGGCCTCCCAGATCGAATCGTGCAGGCTCGTGATCTTCTTCTTGATCGTCGTCGGTGTAATTCCGTGTTCCTCGTTGTAGGCGGCCTGCCGCTCTCGTCGACGGTTGGTTTCGTAGAGCGTCTCGCGAATCGAATTCGTC
>SMVB01354243.1_pt1 | contig 19088 bp, 15 predicted proteins | sample 2456461 | NCBI WGS metagenome assembly SMVB01 (sample SAMN11095934, study PRJNA526329) | marine sediment metagenome | biome: Marine sediment; feature: Surficial sediment; material: Deep marine sediment; isolation source: Hadal surficial sediment | place: Pacific Ocean | collected 2014-05 | depth...
GAACGGATTACGATAAAGGACGGCGTCGTTGATCAGTCTAATTTTCATGATTACCCCATATTACGCATGGCAGAAACTCCCGAAATTCACGTCAAAGTGCTGTCAACAGATAACCCGCCAACCGGTATCGGAGAGACCGGTGTGCCGTTGACGGCCGCAGCCGTTGCGAACGCTGTGGCGTCACTTGAAGGAATCCGCTTGCGCCACCTGCCACTGACACCGGAGCGCGTGCTCGCAGCCCTCCGATCAAAAGCGTCGGCCAGCGTATGAAAAACTCGCGATCAGCGTATTTCGGTATTTTGCTGCTTGCAGTGATAACGGCGCGGGCATACGCGGAACAACCTGTCATCGACATGCACGTCCACACGAAGAACGTGGTGCAGGCCGGACCGGAGCACGCCGAAAACCTGGCCACCATGTATGCTTACGAGGCCGAGGCTGACGAGAACAATGTCGTCCTTTTTGCGGCAAGTGGCGCACAGGATTTTGTCGAGTCGTGGTCCCGCTACTTCGGTGATCGAATGCTGGGCGGAGCGACTTTCCCCTGTGTGAACGGTGTTACCAATTATGAAGGCGCAACCGACGGACGCAGACCGTGCTTCAGTTCGGGCGGCGCGTTTCCGGATCCTGAATGGCTCAGGACACAATATGAGCGTGGCCAATTGAAAGTGATGGGCGAACTGGGCATGCAGTATGCCGGTATCGCGTTTAACGACGAGCGCATGGCGCCTTATTACCGGATGGCGCAAGAACTCGGTGTCCCGGTCGCATTCCACACATCCGGCGGCCCCCCGCGAACGGCGGAAAGATGTTGCCCGGAATTCCGGCTAGCCATCGGCGATCCAGAGCAGCTTGAGGAAGTCCTCGTACGATATCCGGGACTGCGCGTGCAGGTGATGCATGGAAATGTGCTGACCTATCCAGGCCTGCTCAGGATGCTGCAGCAATATCCCAACGTGTATGTCGATCTCACCCCGTTTTCAACCATCCTGCCGCGAGAAGGGTTTCACCAGATGCTCCGGTCATACCGGATGCACGGCTTGCTCGACCGGATCATGTTTGCAACAGATGATTTTCCTGTCGCGGAGACAATTGCCGCGTTTCAAAGTGCTGATTTTCTTACCGAAGAGGAATTGGGTGGGATCCTGTGCGGCAACGCAGAACGCTTCCTGAATATGGAGGGTATCTGCAAATCCCTTTGATTTTTGAACAGTCAGAAATCACTTGATTTTAGAACACGGGTCGAGGTGAGGCGCTGGAGAAGTGCCGCCAGATCGACGAATGGATCCCGCAATGGAAATGTGTACACAAGGCCTTGTCTTACGATAGCTCCCACCTGACAGACGCGTTCTATGCTGCGTCGACTTACATGGAAGCGCGGCCCAAAGTCCAGGAACGAGCCAAACTCCGTTGTTGCTGAAACACCTGTCACTGAAGTAACCGCATTGTTCGATGTGATCGGGGAAAAAAATCCAAAAGTTCGACTGTTGCTGGTCAACAAGGCCGGTCATTTCCACTATCGCGAATGGCCTGACGAATTCAACTGGAACATCATCAGCTTCATTGAATTCTGGAAGTAACAGTCAGCTTCACCCATTTCCCAGGTCACGGACCGGTACATTAGCTTCCTGACAGTCGAGGGATTCTGTAAAGTTATGTCTGGAATGTATTGTATATATTGTATACATAAGTTAGTATGCGAGCGTCGCTAATTACCCAAAGAAGCTGCCGTTGTTTGCAGATCACGCTTTAGATATGGCAGCAATTGAGAACTAGTAACTAAACGATGATACATACGTCGACGATAGTGACAAAAAAGCAACATGCTACGTTTGCAAAATTTTTTACCACTCGGTAAAGTATGGCAGGACAAACTTGACTTTGACCATCCTTATACAAGGGGGAAGACGCAGTGAAAAATATTACAGTGGGACACTTATTGAATTGGAGAGCTGTTCTTGCAGTTCTGGCAGGCGCCTTGGCGTCGGGATGGATGACTCAGGCAGTTGCCCAAGATACGGAAGACGAGCTCGAAGAGATCGTTGTAACTGGCTCGTTTATCAAGCGTACTCTACAAAGTGACTCGGCAACATCAATTCGGATTATCGACAACGAGCAGATGCGGGCCGTCGGTATCACAACTGTACCGGACCTTGTCAACACCTTGACAGTCAATACCGGTGCGCAGATTTACGCCAATAACCTGGAGCAGCCCAGGAACGCAGGCACAACCAACATCAACCTTCGTGGACTTGGCGAAGCCTCGACACTCGTCTTGCTTAATGGCACAAGAAACACTTGGACCCCCGCAGTCAATACAAATGGCGATCAGTATGTCGATCTGAGTACATTGCTGCCGATGATCGCAGTACAACGGGTCGAAATTCTGAAAGACGGCGCCTCGTCTATATACGGCTCTGATGCCGTTGCCGGTGTAGTGAATTTCATCACTCGCGATAAATTCGAGGGACTGGAAGTCAACCTGGAAGCCTCGAATAGTGAATTCGACGCCAACCAGTACAATTTCGGCGTCATTCTGGGCGGCAGGCATGCGCGCGGTAACATGATGGCAGCATTTAATTACTTTTCGGCTGATCCGGTTACCAATGCGGAACGATGGCCCGACTATCAGGACACACAGAACTCCATTACCGGCTTTGGCAATCCGTCAAGTATCTTTAATGGGCCGCAACGATTTGTCGATCCCATGTGCGACGCGGTGGGCGCACAAAATCCTCCAGGACTTGTATTTGACGCTTTTCTTTGCCGTTTGACGTTCGGCTTCTACGGCAATGTTATATCCGAGGAAACACGACAGCAGGGCTATGCCAGTGGCACCTACGAATTAGTAGGCAGCCATGAGTTCTTTGGAGAGGTGACCTATGCTCGAAACGAAATAATCATCGGGTCCGTGCCGACACAACCTGTTACTAACCCGGTTTATGTACCGGAGAACCACCCTGACCTGGCGATCTTCGCCCCCGGCGATCCGGATCCTTATGTCAACGTAGGCAGAACCAATCCTGACAATGGCGACTTGCGCGAAGTGCAATGGTTCGGCAGGGTTCGTGGCGCAGGCTTTGAGCAGAACAACGACCGAAAACCATTCAGGTCGTGGCGCTGGAAAGGCGGATTGCGCGGCGATTTGACGGAAAACTGGGACTATATGGCGAGTTACGCGTACAGCGTCAGCGAAACCAGCTCATTCCGGCTTGAGGCCATTCAGGCCGAATTGCAGGCTGCCCTGTACGGCCGGGGTGGACCAAATCGAAACGAATTCTTCCGTTTCGCGTGGGAAACTCAGCCATTGAATTCTGATGCTATGTACGACACCATTCTTGGCTTTTACGGCTACGACGCACAGGCCGATCAAAAGGTCTTTGATTTAGTCGTTAGCGGCGGCGACCTGTGGCAAATGGGTGGCGGCGGAGCTGGCCTGGCGTTTGGCGTGCAGACCCGTGAAGACACACTCATCTACGACTACAATGACATGTCTGAACAGTTCGCCTTCTCGTTCTTCATTGGTGGCGCGGACTTCGAGGCCAGCCAGCGATCCAATGCGGTCTTCGGCGAAATTCAGTTGCCATTTACAGAGTCGTTCACCCTCAACCTGTCAGCCCGCTGGGAGGAAATCGAGGACGCGTCGTCAACGGATCCGAGAATAACCTTCCTCTGGACGGCGACCGACAACTTGAGTTTCCGTGGCGCCTGGGGCACTTCGTTCAGGGTCCCGTCGTTGTTTAGCCAGGGTGGATCATTCTTCGATGCCGGAACCGGTATCGATCCGCAAGCCCCCCCCGGCGAGGGGGGCACAACGTTCCGCGAAGAAAACGCTACCGACCCGGACAATCCGTTGGAGCCGCAGGATGCGACGACCTACAACTTTGGCACAACATACAAGTCCGACAACGGATTCTCAGGCAGCCTGGATTACTGGAACTATGAATACGACGGCTACATTACCTACGAATCGTCATCCGCTGTGTTGTCATTGGATACCGACCCGCTGAATCCTAGTCCACAGGTACTGCGCGAACCCACGTCCAACAACGTGATACAGGTAACCGCCTTTGCCTCGAATGCCGGTTTCCTGAACACGGATGGCATCGACCTGGATCTGCGTTGGGCTTTCGAAACCGGACTGGGAACGATTACGCCGTTTTTCGTCGCTACCTATACGCTCAGCTACGACCTGGACGACCCGACTCTTGGGCCTATCGATGGTCTTGGTCTACGTAACTTTCATAACATCGGTGCTCCCTCAGTCGAGCAACGCGCGAACTTCGGCGTACTCTGGGACAGGAATAACCATTCTGCGAATATTTTCGTGCGATACGTTGGCCCTTATGAGAGTGATGAGTTGGCTTCGCGTCTTGGCGGTCAGATTACGGATCCTGCGGACTACATCGATGTCGATTCAGTGGCAATGATCGACCTGCAGTATTCCTATGCATTCCGCGGTCTGTTCGGTCGCGATGACCGCCAAACCGTTGTCAGGGTCGGTGCCAAGAACGTGACCGGTGAGATTGCGCCGCCTGTACCGGGTTCTGCCGGATATGACGAACTTGTGCATAATCCGACCGGTCGCTGGGTCTACCTGAACCTTACTGCTAGCTTCTAAGGCAGCTTTCAGGAAACAACAGAGTGATGGCGGGCGCAGGCTCGCCATCACTTTTTTTTGTCTCAAAAGAAATGGAAAGACGTTTATGTATTTCAAGAAACTTGCACTCACGTTGTTAACGATCACCCTGCTGTCGCCAGTTCTGAGCTCTCTCGCATGGAGCCACGCAACCGCCAAAGTATCCACTCCCGAGAACGGCGCTGTCCTGAGTGAGTCTCCCACTGAAATATCGATACAGTTCAACGGACCTGCAAAGCTTGTGTCATTGACGATAACCGGGGTGGATGGTAATCCGGTCAACATCGACATCTCCGAAGCAACCTCTGTCGACGGCCTTGTCAGTGTGGCGATAGCGTCTTTGCCAGCGGACCAGTACCAGGTTTCCTGGCGCGCTATGGGTATGGATGGTCATGTTACCGCTGGCAAGTTCAGCTTTGAGGTCTCAACAGCCGGACAATAGTTCGGCCCGTCACACGAATAGAATTGACGGTGATCAAGATTACAGGCCCGGCTATGGTGCTGGCTTGCCTCTTGGTGGCGCCACTGATTCAGGCTGAGTCACCAATTTAGATTACCCTGGTAGACAAGCTGGATGACGCCAAGGTTACTATATCGATATCCTTGGCTATTGAGGCCCGACCGGAGGAAGCACTGCAGATTCACACCTGCTAAAGCTACCGCGACCCGCTCGCCGTCGGCCAGGCATTCGACGCCAATAAAATCTCCGACGGGACTTTCATGATCATTGAATTTGGCATGTGCATGACGGCAAGGTCCAAGCAGCAAAGGCGGAGGCGGGGATCCTGTGCATCGCTATCTCGAATTGACTCTGGATTATTGTAATAGCAGCGCCACTGAGCGCCAGAACTAGCGGTTTCGCAAATCGGCAGATTAGGCTCCGCGCGCTGCGTATGCATAAACGCTTAATGATCAACAATATTGAATAATGGATACAGTCCGAATGAAAAGAACAGTCAGTCTCGTTGGCGTAGTTGCAATAGTAGCTCTCACAATCGCGCCATTTCAGAGCTCTTTCGCAGCAACGCCCAATAACGTGTCAGGCTCAAACGGTCTGGTAATGATCGACAAGCGCGGCGGTCTGGTGCGATTTTTCGAACCGGAAACGCTTCAAGAGATTTCGAATATCGATCTCGGTGTCGGGCCTCACGAGCTCGCCATTTCCCCAGACCACAAAACCGCATACATTCCAAAATACGGCGATGGAATCTACGCGGACAATCCGAACCCGGGGCAGTCAATCATAATAATCGACCTTGAGAGCCGCAAAGTCAGCGGCACTATCGATGTCTCTCCTTACCTCGCACCGCACGGTTTGCAGGTCGATAACTCCAGAAAGCATTACGCGACAGTCGAGATGAATCGAAAGATGCTCGTCATCGATCCAATCACAAAAACTAAGGTATCACATTGTCGCCGGACGGCACGCGGGGCCTGGCGGTCGATTACAAAGAGCCGAAGTTCTACGTTATCGATACAGCGACCGATGAAATCGTCGAAACAGTCGACATCAAGGACAAAAGCATCGGTCCGTACCGCGTATATTTTTCACCGGATGGCGACAAACTGATTACAATCAATGATGAAGATTCTCTGGCGAATATTTACGATGGGCAGGATCTCTCACAGCAACAAACTCTCAAGGCGCGTGAACAGCCGTTCGGCGTTGCCTATTCCGGCGACGGCTCTACCGCGCTTGTTTCAAATCACTGCGACGGCACCGTCTCAGTTCTCGATCTCGACCAGATGCGAGTCATCAGGACATTTGCAGCCGGGACGGGAATCGAAACGCTTTCCTACTACTAACTGGTTCGCAGATTCCGCAATTCCGGGATTTCCTGCAGCGCCGGTGGTTCAGGGATAGACTCGAGATAGTCATTGATGCGCCGCAGACCTTAGACTTAGAACTCGTTCTTACCGTGTGCGTCCATATAGAGCTGATTATCAGGCTCAAGATTGCTGGCTTTCTGATAATTCGCCCAGGCATCCTGATATTCACCGTCCAACTCCTGAAATCCGGCTAATTGAAACGCTGCTTCGGCAACATTGTCATCCTCTAACGCCAGCTTTACCTGCAGGCATTTCTTGATCAAAGGCACATCAAATGCGGCGGTGGCGGCCTCGATCTCCCCATTGAATTCCGCATTGTCACCCAAGTATGCGATGCGCTCACTGAGCAGTTCGATTTTTGCTACTAATTTTCTGGCGAAATTGGTCCCGCGGTACAGAATTTCCTCGTCCGAAAACTGCCTGTCTTCCTGTTCTTCCGACATGGCAAGATGGAGTTTGACTCGAGCAGACAGTAGCCCTAATTTGCGATCAAGTAGCAGCGCTTCGTCCTGAGTGTCGGGGTCCCCCAAGACGCCGAGACGCAAGCTGCCCTGCTCCACCGAAATCTGCACCAGTGACGCATCGAGCTCAATTACTCCAGGGTCACCGGCATCCTGACCGGTGGCGTTCGTAGTCAGCCAAGCCAAGCCCAATACCAACCACGGGGAAATCGCCGTCATTCGCATCGCAATGTCTCAGAAAGCAGGAATCTTCGTAGACTTCGGCGCCCAGTCGCCGCCTGCACGGGTCTGCAGGTTATGTAGCGAACGAGCTGCATTCGCTGCAATTTCCGGCACATCGATTCCAATAAGTTTCCCATCACGTTTCCTGATGCGACCGTCGATCATAACGGTATCAACGTTCGCTACCCGCGCCGATTTCACGATCGCAGAGTTTGCGTCGTGGAAAGGCACCATATTCAGGTCGTTGGCCCGAACAAGGATAAGATCGGCGCGCTTACCCGGCGTCAGCGAGCCCGTAACGTCACTCAGGCCGAGTGCCTTGGCTCCGTTTACGATCGACATTTGCAGACAGGTACTGTACTCCACCGCCTTTAGCTCCGCGGTGTCGTCTGTACTTCTCGGCACACCAACCACCCACGCCGTGGACATTGCATCGAACATACTCGACGCGCTGGTGACATTGGCATCGACGCCCGAGAGGCAAACGTTGATGCCATCGTTCAGCATATGCAGCAAGTTGCGGCGGAATCCTCCGTCCTTCTGGCCGCGCATTTCAGACTTGATGGTCGAACTCAGCGAGGCACCGGCTTCTGCCATGGCGGCCCGATCCTTGCTATTCGCCAGCAAAAAGTGAACCAGCAAGGTCCTGTTATTAAGGAATCCTTCCTCATGCAGTTTCGCAGCAGAAATCGTGCGGGCACGGGTAATGCCTGCATGCATGGTAATGGGCAGATCGAGCCCGTAGGCGGCTTCGATTTCGGGAGCATAAATCTCGTGCTTGGTGTACATCGGGCCTCGAACCGCCCGCCCAAGTTCCATCAAACCCCGCGTCGGTGAATCCGGTCCAAACCACTCTTTTTGAAAACGCTCGAGATCATCGGATGGATCGATTTCTGTAAAAGGGTGGCCATCCTTCCAACCGTAGGAGTACCGGCCCGGCATGCCAAATTCCGCCCAGGCACTGATTTCCGCATCTGCATACTCAGGGGATCGTACATTGTGCGCAAAATTATGCACGGTGGTAAACCCGGCATTGATCGCTTCGGCCAACGCCAGCCGATTGCCGTTGTGCACATCCTCCGGCATGAAGTGTTCAGATAGTGCGTATTTGACCGGAAAATAACTTAGACCCTCACGGAGGAAATTGCGGAAAATCGCGTGCCACATATGCCAGTGCGTATCGATAAAACCGGGCATAACGATCATGGCGGTCCCATCGATCACCTCCGCGCCTGGAGCGGAAACTCCCGACGCAACTGCAACGATCTTGCCGTTCTTGACATGAACGTCACCCACATCGATATGCCCGATTTCGGGGTCCATGCTCAGTACATAAGCGCCCTGAATCAGATATTCGCCCCGTGCAGGCAAGCCCCCGTCTGCCTTTGGCTTTTCGCCTTCAGTTTGGGCACAGGCACTTCCCGCCAACATCCCGCCCGCTGCGAGCAAACCAAGCTTGGCGGTGCCACCAATCAGTTCCCTGCGGGTAACGGTGTTCATCTCAAGTTGATCGGATTTTCGTTTTGTCATGACAGAGATTCCTTACTAATACGCTAATAGTGGTGAGTTCATTCTAAATTGCCGATCTATGCGGCAGCGGTCCTGGCCGTGGCAAATTTGCCGTCTCCCGCTTTGCCAATTACCTTGCCATCCGCGAACACGGTTTTGCCACGCACAATCGTCCTCACGGGTACGCCTTTTGTTTTCAGCCCGGCATACGGTGACCAGCCAATCAGCCCGAGCAAGTCTTCGTCCCTGACTTCAGACTCGGCTTCCAGGTCATAGAGTACTAGATCGGCGTGATAACCCGGTTCGATGCGACCTTTTTTATCGATACGGAAAATTCGTGCCGGCGCGGTCGAGGTAATCTCGGTAATGCGTTCCAGTGAGATCTTGCCCTGGGCCGCAGCATCGACCAGGAATCGCATGTAATACTGCGTGGAAGGCGTACCAGTGTGGGCTTTCCAGCCGTCTTCCCAGCCAATCTCCTTCTCTTCGCGTGTGTGCGGCGCGTGGTCACTGGCAAAGATGTCGATCGTCCCGTCGTTTAGTGCTTCCCATAAGTAGGGTGTGTTCTTTTCCGGCACATAATAAGAGAGAGCGTAGGAGCCCAGACGTTCAATGGCCGACCAGTCATTGCCGAGGAACAGCGCCCACGGGTTGATTTCACAGGTCACTTTCTGACCGTTCGCCTTGGCGTCCCTGATTAGCTTGACACTGCCGGCCGTCTGAATATGCAACAGGTGGAGGTGCACGCCGGTTGCTTTTTGTAGTCGAAGCAACGTGGCTATGGCGGTATCCCAAATGATGCCATCATGAGCCGAATAGGCTTTCGCATAAGCCAGTGCGTCATGCTCCCCTCTGTCCCAGTACTCTTTTTCGATGTGATCCATCAATGCCTGGTCGTGCGGATGAATCATCAGCGGAACATCGGCCTCTGCGCAAAGCTCCATGGCCTCCATAATCTTGCCGTGATCATGCATGCCGATGCCTGGCATATGCGGGTAGTCGCGGCCGGTATCCACAACCATGAATATCTTGAAAGCGGCGATGCCCGTCTTCGCCAGTTTCGGAATTTCCTCCATCACGGTGCCTGCGGGATTGATGCTGTAATCGACCACGGCACAGCGCTCATAAACACGCAGGAGGTCCTCCAGGCGTTCAAGGCTATTGGGCGGCGGAACGACATTCGGCATCGCCACAGATGTCGTTATGCCACCGGCGGCACATTGGTTTGTCGCCGATTCGATGGTCTCTTTGTACTCATAGCCGCCACTTTCGGCACCCTGCCGGTGATGCGAGTGCATATCAATGGCACCGGGGAGAATGAGCAGGCCCTTGGCGTCAATGACTTCGTTGGCATCTGGCTCGGCGCCCGGTTCGTAGATGCCTTCGATATGATCGCCAGCGATTCCGATTGACGCCTTTATTCGCCCATTGGGGGTCATTATTTCGCCGTTTTTGATGACCGTGTCAGTCATGTATTGCTCCTGCGTAACTTAGTCTATGCGCGTCCACAATTAGTGCACGGTTTGCGCCTCTACAAATTCTTGTGCTTTCCGATATGCGCTTTCGATGTCACTGCGAGCCAAATCCCGGGTAATGAAAACGATTCGGCTTTCGCGTTTTCCCTCCGGCCAGGCTTTTATCCTCGCCGGAGGATGAAACAGATGTTGTACCGCGTGTATGACTATGGGTTCCGCAATGTCCCGTACGTCCAGAATCCCTTTGACACGCAATAGTTTCTCACCCTGATTGGCAACCAGCGTATCCAGCCACACGGCGATGACCGCCCAATCCACCGCCTTGCTAAAGGTCAGGCAAAATGCCTCTATCTTGTCACTGTGGCGATTGACGTCATGGGCGTGCGCCTGCTGATGGTCGTCATCAGCGTGTCGCGATTCATCGTCGTCGTACTGTTCTGCTCGCAACCACTCGCGAACCTCTTCGGTCTTGGTCTCCAGGTCGAATGCCAGGGAATCGAACAGATCTTCAGGATCGATATCACCGTCGATGACGGATACCATCGGTGCGGCAGGATTAAGTTCGCGCAATTTTGCCGCCAGCCTTTCCATTTCATCTGTTTCGCAAAGATCCGTTTTCGTCATCAACAGGCGGTCTGCGATTGCCACCTGTTTCACCGCTTCTTTGTGTCGAACGAGAGTGTCGCTTCCGTTGAACGTATCCACGGTCGTGATGACGTTGTCCAGCGCATAACGCATAACCACCGGCACGCTCATCAGCGTATGCAAAATAGGCGCCGGGTCGGCCAGTCCCGTGGTTTCGATAACGACACGTTTGAAAGGTGGCACCTCCCCCTTCAGTCGGCGAACAGACAGGTCGCCGAGGGTATCGACCAGGTCGCCCCTGACCGTGCAACAAAGACATCCTGATGCAAGCAGGATCGTATTCTCGTCACTTTTTTCGATGAGTTCATGATCCAGGCCAATCTCACCGAATTCATTGACAATGACTGCCGTCTCGCCCATCCCAGGGTGGTGTACCAGGTGATTTAGCAGCGTTGTCTTGCCACTACCCAGAAAACCGGTAATAACCGAAACCGGTATGCGCCCGCCCTTCATGGTCAAAGTTCCATCCTGCAATCAATCACGCCTGAAGCTCATCATCGGGTGGCGGCCGCTCAGTCGCAGCAGCATCCTGTAATGTCCGACCTGATAGTATAGCCGATAGGCATAATTTGTATACATTATATTTGATGCATATCAAGCAAATCCTGAATCGAGGACCGACCGCCTCCTTACCATCCAGAGTGCCGCGATGACGCAACACGATGCTGCCAGAATGTTCGGCCATGCCAGACCATACAAACCTGCCGCCCAGCCTATCAGGAGAGAGCCAACGCCGGGCGCTCCGCGGTAAATAGCTGCCCACAAGCTGAGCACCCTGCCCCGCTTGCTTTCTTCTACGCGGGTTTGTATCAGTGTCTGACTGGCTATCCCCGCGACCGTTACCCAATACGCCACGAAGAAAATTATTACAACGGCCAGCCATATGTTCAGCGTCAGGGAAAAGAGAATGACAGCAACGCCGGCCAAGGCGGTGCTCCAAATGATCAAGCTCACGAGCCCACGGCTTACATCCCACAGCAGCAGCCGCAAGCCGGCAACAACAGCACCCACACCCATAGCAGACGTCAATACGGCCAGCATTCCCGCACCCTCGGAAAAAACGGTACCGATAAACGCGGGAAGCAACTCGCCAAGTGGTCTGGCACACAACGCGAGAATAGCCTGGATCAACAAGACGTATGCAATGGCCCGGTTTGAGACAACGTAGTCCAGGCCATCGCGCAACTCCGCCAGCACAGAGCGCTTTTGCAGTCCCTCAAGCCAGGGACGGGATGGTATTTTGATAAGGAAGGCCGCAAACAACATGACAACATAACTGAATGCAACCATCAGAAATGTTGGCGCAAGGCCGTATAACGCGATGACGACGCCGGCCAGCGCCGGCCCCGCAAATCGTGCCAAATGAAAAGTCACTGCCGTCATCGATACCGCGGCCATCAGATCGGCCGACTCCACGAGGCTGGGTACGACGGACAGGCGAACCGGGTGATAGATTGCGGCGACCGTGCCATTGATCAGCACCAGCACCAGCAGCATCCAAATATTTATCGAGCCCGACGATGATAGAAAAAACAGAACGAGCGATTGCACCAGCATGATCGATTGACACCATCGCATCAACAACTTGCGCAATGGCCGATCGACCCAGACTCCTGCCAGCGGCCCGACCAGGACCACGGGAAGCAAATCGGCGAAAGCGATAGCACCGATCCAGAATTCAGACTCGGTCAGTTGCCATGTCAGCCAGCCAACCGCGAGCCGTTGCGCCCACACACCCACCATGGAAATCGAGTTGCAGCAGGTGTAGGCAGCAAAACGCCTGTTGCTTAGTACAGACCGAACTTCGGCAAGTTTTCCAGGTTTTAGTCCCGCGGTGGCCATGCTTTATCTGGCATACCAAACAGCGGCTTTCCAAGGGCGGGACTACTCAGTGCGTAAATACCGTGGTTGCTGATTACCCAGACAATATTTCGGTCATACTCGACATATATGCCGAACACCAGGTTGCCATACATGTATTCGACCATTTCCTCTTTCCTGGGAAAACGCGGCACATAGTATGCGGCAATTGTTGGATTTAGCGGATCTTCGACATTGAACAACTGCACGCCTGCATTATAGAACGCATAGGCTACAATGCCCTGCTGCCAACGGCCCGGCTGCGTAACGTGGTAGCCCGGACGTTTCGGTCCAAAACTACCGCGGCGCTGACAAAAATCCGTGTAAGGTGCCTCGGCTGCCGGGATCGGCCGCGGAAACTTCGTCACAACCTTAGGATTGGTCACGTCCTTCACATCGATGACCCAGATGTCTTTATAGGGCTCATAGCACTCGTCATTCATCGGGTAGCCGTTGGCAAATACGTAACCCGTCCGTTCCCATTGGCTCACGTCGATATTGTCGAATTCAGTGCCGGCGAATCGTGGTGCAGTATTGACGGCACCGATCTCCTTCATGTGAGCCGGATCACTCATATCCAAAACACGTATACCGAGAGCTGCCAACGCGCCAAAAGCAATCTTTCCACCTTCCTCTACCGGCTTTGGAAAAAAAGGCGGCATACGCGAGCCCATCCAGGACGTACGATTTCCCGCCCGCGGATTCATCAAATAGGCCTCTTCATGGTCCGGATCGCCAATAATCTGGCCAGCTGTGGTGTATTGATTGACGAACCTGGGGTTAGCAGGATCTGACATGTCCCAGGTTTGAAATCCTGCGCTCCACAAATAATCCGGAAATTCCGTCAATCCATGTTCGGCACTCGGGGCGGCCGACAAGTACATGTATTTGCCACCATAATAAGCGGGCACGTCGTGTGATCCCGACCCTCCCTGCTCGCCGATCTTCGCATCGGGGTGCTCGAAATCAGTGGTCCGTTCGGCGATCAGTTTCCAATCGTCCGGAAGCGGGCCGGTCATTTCGAATACCTTAAAGCCCTTCGGGGCCGTGGTTAGATTACGTAGTGCCTTGACGCCGTCCGGTTCTTTGAGTTTGTCCTCGATAACGCCGAAACGCGGCGAAGCAAAGGACTGGACCATGATCATTTTGCCAAGTTCCTTGTTCCACTGCATGCTGGCAGCACCCATGTACTCCTGCCCGGGAAATGGATTTTCTTCTTCCTCTCCGAACCACCACTTGCCGCCTTTGGAGTAGATGAGCTTGTTGTCTCTCGGGTCGGTGATGTCGATGACGTGCAGATTGCGCCCCAGATATAGATACATCAGGCGCCTGTCACCCCAATCCACAATGTTTTGCCAGGCGTGTCCGGGGGATGCGACGATCGGCAGAAACTGAATCACTTCCATGTTATGGGCGTATGACCTGTCCTCCCAGTAGTCCAGCTGCCCCTCGAATGACGGCGGATCGGTCACCATCGGCGTTGCTTTCGGGTGATGAAATTCACCTGTTTTCGGATCCATCCCATAGTCGACGCCCGGTACCGGTCGTGCCGGCTTCTGATCATAGGTCAAGCCATGCAAGCGAATCAGCAGCGGGTCTTCAATATTGAACGGAGCGTCTTCGATTTTCAGCGCTTCGCCCTCATCGGCGGCGAAGCCCGCCATGGCCGACAGGGACATCACCAGGATGATGGCGGTTGATACTGCAGTTCTAGCGGGCAATCGTGCTTTGACATTACTCATGGCTATGATCAATTCCTTCGTTTACAAACGATCGGCTGCGTGACAGATCGCAACTCAGCATCCTCAGATACCGTCTAGGATCAGGCAATTTCTCCGGCTTAATATTGTATACTAGAATACCAATTTGTGTGCAAAAATGATACTATTGTACACAATAATAGATCGTGTAACGAGGACCTAAAATGCTTGTGGCCTGCCTGGTAGACACTCACAGGTATACATTCAAGTTCTGTATTGTGCACAATAATCAGCCATATTTGCGACGCATCGTTTGACGATCGCGAAATTGAAATTTCAAATCCATTGCACAATCTCTGAAATAGCCAAAAATTCGGAAAACATACTTGAACAGTCGAATAGATCGCCCCAGTGTAATTGTATCCGTCGCTATCACGCTGGACGGTTATACGGGTACGATTGATCAAGGTAGCTTGCGTATTTCCAGCGAGCGGGACTTAGCAGAAGTGCATCGTCTCCGAGCGAGATCCGATGCAATTCTCGTTGGTGCGGAAACGTTAAGAGCGGATGACTGCCGCTTGACAGTAAGGTACGGGCAAGCCGGATCAGCCAAGCCGATGAGGATCACCCTGACCCGCTCTGGACGTCTGGACTTCAGCGCCCGGTTCTTTGCTCTTGATGGAGCAAAGAAAATCATCTTCTGCCCGAAGAGTATCCAGTCTGCATTGCAAGAGCAGTTGCCCGCGCAATCGATTTTGGTCGCTTTTGATGGCGACTCCTGTTCGCTTTCGCACCTCATGGAGACGCTTAAAGACTTTGGCGTGAAAGATCTCATGATAGAAGGAGGGGCTTCTGTGATATCTCAGTTCCTGCATCAGAAGCTGGTTGACCGCGTGCGCATCGCCATAAGCCCTCAGATCGTTGGATCTGCTGGCAAGAATCGATTGTTTGATGCAGCGCCGACGACGGGTCAATCCGGCACAAACTGGCAGTTTGTTTCGGTTGAGCATTTCGACGAGACAGTGGTCATTTCATACGAAATCAAAAATGCTGCCAAATATTAGCATCAGCGAAATCGATTACGACCTAATGCGCAAAGCCTTTGGTGAAGCTTCCTTTTGCGATGCGTCCGACAGCGCATTTTCAGTGGGATCAATTGTCGCCACTATGGAGCACGAAATTTTATCAACTGGTTACAGCAGGGAATTCGGCCGAAACTGGCACGCCGAAGAAGTTGCGATTGACAAGGCTTGTCGTAAAATTACATCCCTCGCCGATTGCATTCTGTACTCTACGCTGGAACCATGCGGCGTGCGGAGTTCGCGCACAGTGAGTTGCAGCCAATTGATTCTGAGAAAGCACATACAAATAGTAATTTTCGCTGAAAGCGAGCCGAGTTCATTCGTCGCCGCACCGAAGGGACGTTCGCTGCTTTCTGAAAACGGCGTACAGGTGTTCAAACTCGATGGCTTCAAGAGCCGATTTGAGCGTCAAAATGTTCATATCCGCTAATTCGAAAACCTGATTTTCAGGGCAAGGAAATTTTAATGACCATTCGCTTGGAAAGCAGCGCCAAACTTCCGCTCAAGATCGACGGTTCGCTGTGTAACGCGCGAATCTTTTGTTATGAACTGACAGGGAGTAGCGAAGAGATTGTTGCGATTGTTATAGGCGACAAAGATGCGGACAGCTCGCCGGAAAAAAAGGATCCGTTAGTGCGCGTGCATAGTGGGTGCCTGACGGGTGATGTCTTCGGATCGTTGCGTTGCGACTGTGGCGAACAGTTGCACGCGGCTCTCAAAGCAATTCTGGCCAATAAGTACGGCGCGTTGATTTACCTGCCTGGCCACGAGGGTCGTGGAATTGGCTTGGCAAATAAGATACGAGCATATGCACTTCAGGACGCCGGCTACGATACGGTCGACGCCAATATCACACTGGGCTTCGCCCCGGACAGTCGCGAATTCATTAGTGCTGCGGACGTTCTTAAGGATTTGGAGATGAAAGAAATTCGCCTTCTCACCAATAACCCGGAGAAAGCACGCAAGCTAGTATCAGCAGGAATTTCTGTGCGCGGCCGAGTGCCTCTGGTGATGCCATCAAACCCGCATAATCAACAGTACCTTAAGACGAAGTCAACTCGGATGGGCCATTTGGATCTCTAGGGATGTGCTGAAAGGCGTGCTCTGCTGTTGATATCAACTGTCAATTTGGTTTTCTATAAAAGGTTTCAATGTAATTGAACATCCCTTCTATGTTGCTAGGCAGGTACTCCTCGTACGCGTCCCATTCTTTGTAATCAGACATGGATGAGTATTTCAAAGCAAAAGCCAGCAACCGTTTCTATATTGAGCACCCGGCTTCTTGTCTAATTGAAGTCAAGGGCTTTGCTAACGATGCTTTCATGGTTGAAGTTGTTGTAGCTCTGAAATAGTCTTGAAAGACAGCGCTGGATTTCGGGGACAGTTTACCTAAAATCGCACGTCCTTCGTATCATGACCATCAATAAACTCGTCGGGAACTCCCACATGAATCTGATTCAAATAATCTCAAGATACTTCTTTCACCTTATTCTGGCCGGCTCACTGGTCGCCGTCGCAAACATTGCTGTGGCGGATCTTGCAAACGGCTTCGACAACGCACTCAGTGCGACCGAGAGATCTGCCGAAGACAGAGAACGCGACGCCGCACGTAAGCCGAAGCAGGTGCTCGAATTCCTCGGAATTAGAGTCGGCATGACGGTGTTAGACGTCGCAGCAGGGGCCGGCTGGTACACGGAGGTATTGTCCGCGGCGGTTGGCGACGACGGGCATGTCATTGCGCAAAACTCGTTTAAATACGGACCTCGCAACGCAGCCGTGGTTGCAGCCAAAGCGGAACGTCTTGGCAATATCACTATGCTGTTTGCAGCCTACGGCGACTTTAGACTCGATGCGGAGGTTGATGCTGCATTGACGGGATTAAATCTGCATGACTTTCAGAACCGCAGCGCCGAGGAAGCACAGGTGTTTCTCAACGGAATATTCAAGGCGCTGAAACCCGGCGGTGTTTTCGGTGTAATCGATCACGAAGGCAGCGCTGGGCTGGACAACGCCACATTGCACCGTATAGAGCTTGCGACTGCCAAAGAGGCGCTCGAAAACGCGGGCTTTATTGTTGAGGCCGTTTCGGATGTCCTGGACAACCCGGCGGACGATCACACGCTCAATTATGGAGACGAGTCGCTCGGTAGAAACACGGATCGATTCGTGATTCGGGCACGTAAGCCTGAATAGCCTGTGGGGGTCGAATTACTATTCCTGGAAAGAATTCAAGAGACTGCGAAGTCATTTTCGCTCTACTGGGCTGCCACAATTCTGCCACAGTGCGATCGTAATCCAATGTGACGTAACGTGATCCAACGTTGCCGTATGTGATTGTTCTAATTCGCGATATTCTCGTAAGCTCTTGATCTATAACGAGAGTGTCTGTGCCTTTGGGAGGCAGGGGCCGGAAGTGCGCACCGAGCCCGGTGCAACCGGGCGAAAGACGCCGTAGGCGAGGCAGCGCAGCTGCCGTTCCATCTTCTCACCCCGATCAACTTTTCCCTCTAACATTCATACAGTTAGCGTAAACTCACTAGAGCACTGCTTGGGATCGGCAGCCGGCGCCAAGCTACGCACTTCGATCAGCTTGCTCGGCACCCGTAATCAATCTCGCGCCGCGACCATACGTGATGTACTCCCACAGCCAGCGGATTGAAACCACGAAAGGACTGGGCACACCAACAAGAAAATAGATGTGGGCAATGCCCCATATCCACCAGGCGAGCCGGCCTTTCATTTTGTAGCGCGGAAACTCGATGACTGCCGATTTACGTCCAATGGTCGCGAGATGACCGGCATGCCGGTAGTGAAATGCCTCCGAGGCTGGTTTGCCGGCGATTCCTTTAGCAATAAGGTCCGCCACGAACCGGCCTTGCTGCTTGGCGGCTGGTGCGATGCCGGGAACGGGTTCCCTCTCCTCATTCATCACCGCCGCCGCATCACCGATGACAAATATCCTGGAATCCTTTTTAATCGACAGGTCCGGTCGGACGATTACCCTACCGGCCTTGTCAGTTTCTTCGTCCAACCATCGACCGACTGGTGATGCGGCTACACCTGCCGCCCAGATAACGGTTGCAACGGCAATAAATTCGCCACCGATCGTCACCCCTTTCGCATCGCAATGTGTCACTGGTGTGCCCAGACGAACTTCAACGCCAAGGCTCTCTAATGACTGGCGGGCGTAGTCAGATAGAGATTCATGCAGATACGGAAGCAGGCGTGGACCCGCTTCAACGAGCGTTATCGTGGCGCTGCGCGGATCAATATTTCGAAAGTCAGCAGCAAGTGTGTGATGCGCAAGTTCTGCGATCGCGCCCGCGAGCTCAACGCCAGTTGGTCCGCCACCGACTATGACAAAGCGTAGCAAGCGCTGTTTTTCTACGTCATCGTTTGTCATCTCTGCTTGCTCAAACGCTGTCAGAATCCGACGGCGAATATGTGTCGCATCGTCTATGCTCTTCAGGCCGGGGGCTATAGTTTCCCAGTCTTGGTGCCCAAAATACGAGTGCGTGGAGCCCGTCGCGACGATGAGATAGTCGAAGGTCACCGATTCATTCCGTAGCAGGACTTCGTGCCCGCCGACATTGATGTCCGTTACCTCATCCAGTAGTACCGATGTGTTTTTCTGACGACTCAAGATGGAGCGAATGGGCCAGGCA
>SMVB01080904.1_pt1 | contig 19085 bp, 17 predicted proteins | sample 2456461 | NCBI WGS metagenome assembly SMVB01 (sample SAMN11095934, study PRJNA526329) | marine sediment metagenome | biome: Marine sediment; feature: Surficial sediment; material: Deep marine sediment; isolation source: Hadal surficial sediment | place: Pacific Ocean | collected 2014-05 | depth...
CCAGTGCCCGGCGTGTAAGATGGTCTATTGATGTCGATCCGATTGAGCTTTTCTGACGGCACGATAGAATTGCCAGCCCCCAGCCACAAATCCCCAGCCACAAGCGAAAGGTTATTCATTGAAATCCCATATTACTCAACTCGTTGACGCCGCACTCGCGAAGTTACCCGCTTTAAGCGAATTGCCGGAGGCATCCTCAACCCGTGCCAGCGTCGAGCGAACACGCGATGCGCAATATGGTGACTTTGCCAGCAATATCGCGATGCGGCTCGCCCGCTCGGCGCGCAAGAACCCACGTGAACTGGCGGCCACAATTATCGAAGCCTTGCCGGATAGCGACCTCGTCGACAAAGTCGAAATTGCAGGCCCGGGTTTTATTAACTTCACCGTCAGTAACACGGCTTTTCAGCAAGCGGTTGCCGACATTGTCGAAGCTGGCGATACCTACGGTCGCCAGTCGAAAAAAGACCAGCCGAAAATCCTGCTCGAGTTCGTCTCTGCGAATCCTACCGGCCCTTTGCACGTTGGACATGGTCGTCTTGCCGCGTATGGCGCATCGCTGGGAAATATCCTCGAGGCGGCCGGGTATTCCGTCAAGCGCGAGTATTACGTCAACGACGCGGGCCGGCAAATGGACATACTCGGTGTCAGTGTTCTGTTACGTTGGCTGGAGCTTGGCGGCCAGGCGGTACCGATTCCCGATGCAGGCTACAAAGGCGAATACATTCTGGATATAGCCGCTGCGGTCGATACTTCACAATTGCCGAAAATTACGCTTGAGGCTCTCCTTGAAGGCTTGCCCGCTGATGGACCCGAGGGTGACAAGGAAGAATATATTAGTGCGTTGATCAAGAGTGCCGAGAGAGTACTTGGAGTGGATCAGTTTGATTCGTTGCGGCGACAATCGCTCGAACTGATTCGCGCAGACATTGAGGATGACCTTGCCGAGTTTGGCGTAACCTACGATCGCTGGTTCTCCGAGGACAGCCTCAACGTCGACAACAGCATCGACGATGCACTGGCAATCATGCAAGAACGGGGCGACCTTTTCGAAAAAGATGGCGCGACCTGGTTCCGGGCGACTGCATACGGTGACGAAAAAGACCGGGTCGTCAAAAGGGAAAATGGCAAGAAAACCTATTTCGCCTCTGATATCGCCTATCACTACGACAAGCACCGGCGGGGTTTCACCCGTTTGCTCGATATTTTGGGATCCGATCATCATGGCTATATCGCACGCGTGCGTGCGGGTCTCATCGCGATGGGCTATCCGGGGGAGAGCCTGGAAGTGGAGCTGGTGCAGTTTGTCAGCCTGTATCGAGCGGGCAAGAAACTGGCGATGTCCACCCGTTCCGGCGAGTTCGTGACACTGCGGCAATTGCGCGAGGAAGTGGGCAATGACGCGGCGCGTTTTTTCTATGTCATGCGTTCCAATGACCAGCACCTCGAATTCGACCTCGAGCTTGCCAAGAGCCGGTCCAATGACAATCCGGTCTATTACATTCAGTACGCCCACGCACGTGTCGCCAGCGTTTTCCGACAACTTGAGGACAAGTCGCTCACTTTTGACGAAGTCGCGGGTCTGGCCAATCTGCATGCGCTGAACGAATCGCACGAGCGATCTTTGATGTCGAGGCTTACCCGGTATCCGGAAATCATCGAACTCGCTGCAAACAATCGTGCACCACAGCATCTGGTTCATTACCTTCGTGATCTTGCCAACGAGTTTCACACCTACTACAACGCGCACACATTTATCGTCGATGATGCTGATGTTCGTAACGCCCGACTGACACTTATTCGCGCAACACGCAACGTCATCGCATGTGGACTTGACCTGCTCGGCGTATCTGCACCGGAGTCGATGTAAACCGATGGCCAGGAGAAAACGCAAGCACAGGCGATCCGGACGCAAAGATGAATATCCCGGCTGGGTCTGGATGGTGTTTGGCCTCACTATCGGACTCTCGGTAGCTTTCGCGATATACGTCAATGGTCTTTCCCGAGCACCGGCGATTGCAGTGAAACAAGACACACAGCAACCCGCTCTCGATGACAACCACGAACAGCGCGAAGAAGCTGTCGCTGTCGCCGAACCTCCGGACCGTTTCAATTTCTACGAAATGCTGCCGAATTTCGAGGTCATCGTTCCGGAGCAGGAGCCGGATGTGACCAAAGACGTCGAGGCGCAGGCCATTGTGAAGCCGGGCGTCTATGTGCTGCAAGCCGGCTCATTCACACTCTTCGAGGACGCGGATCGTCGCCGTGCCGAACTTGCCATGCAAGGGCTGGAGTCGCGCATACAACGGGTTTCGATCGACGACAAAACCTACCACCGCGTGAGGATAGGGCCACTGCGCGATCTGGATCAATTGAATATGATTCGCAGCCGCCTGAGACAGGCCAATATCGACGTGTTGAGAATACGTATCGGTGACTAGTAGTCCAACAAGGTTGCGCATCGCGGGCCTCATCACTGTGCAGCTCTGCCTGGCTGCCTGCGCCGACACACCGGATCAACCCGTCCCGGAACCACGACCCGCGACCGAGGTTGCAAGTGAAGCGCGATTACAAGAAACCAATACGGAGCCTGCAAGCAAACCCCGCAAGGAAATCGTTCGACTGACTTTCGCGGCAGTTGGCGACATGATGCTGGGCACTGACTTCCCGGAAAATCACTTGCCGGATGACGATGGCGTAAGCTTCCTGGGCGAAGTTAGCGACATTCTTTCAGGCGCGGATCTCGCGTTCGGTAATCTCGAAGGCGTGTTGACTGACGGCGGTGAGCCCGCCAAGAAATGCAGCAACCCCAAAGCTTGCTATTTGTTTCGTTCGCCGACCCGATATGCACAGCACTATGTGGATGCTGGCTTCGATGCACTCAGTCTTGCCAACAATCACGCGCGTGATTTTGGTGAAGCAGGGCGCAGCGACACAATGCTGGCCTTGAGAGCGGTCGGTATTGTGCATTCAGGCCGTGAGGGCGACTTCGCCAGCCTGGCATCGAAAGGTCTCAGCATTTCTTTTGTCGCCTTTGCTGTCACCCGGGGCTCGAATCTCCTGCATGACTATCCACTGGCTGCGCAGATCGTTGCGAGGCAGGCCGAACAGCACGATGTCGTGGTGGTCTCTTTTCACGGTGGAGCAGAAGGCCAGCACACGACCCGTATTCCTTTCGCCGAAGAGGAGTACTTCGGTGAACCGCGAGGCGATGTAGTGCGCTTCGCCCGCCTGATGGTCGACTCCGGCGCGGACTTCGTGTTTGGCCACGGTCCACATGTCGTTCGCGGCATGGAGCGCTATCGGGATCGACTCATCGCTTACAGTCTCGGCAATTTTGCGACCTACTACGGAATCTCCGTGGATGGCATCAAGGGCATTGCACCGATACTGGTGGTGACAGTCGATGGCGAAGGCCGGTTCGTTGAAGGTTTCTTGCACTCAACCGCGCAGCTGAGACCCGGCGGACCACGGCCGGACCCGAATCGGGAGGCCCTTGCACTGGTGCGAGACCTGAGCAACAGGGATTTCGGCGAGTCGGGATTGAGGTTCCATGACGACGGCCGTATTACAAGAGATTGAACCCGTGCAAGCACCGCCAAAAGCCCATAACGATACAAAAGACCCCGGGAAATAACGCCCACACCCTCAGCTACCTGGTGGCGTTTTTATCTCGATCTCAACCCAGCGGCACTCCTCCACGACATTGCTGGTGCGGCCGCCATGCGTAAGTGGTTCCGCCCAATAGACGTCGCCGAACTTATGCGACTCCATGCGCCTTCCACCGTCACCCTCATCAACAATCCATGCGCATGGGCTCAAGTGCACGATGACCCGGCCCGGATGCGAATGCAGCGGTTGAGTCTCGCCATTTCTATCCGTTACGCGCAGTACTCGCACGCTGTCGTTTTCCAAAACGATTTCGAAAATATGCGGAGCGACGAATGCCGGATCCAATGCTCTTGATTGCGCGTAAGTCATGGTGACACCCGACCCGACCGCGATACCCAAAAATGCAGCTACCAAAATGCGAATATGACTTTTCAAAAACTGGACTCCTAGCGAAGAATGCCGTTTTTCCGCGCGTAATTGGCTACCAGAAAGGCAAGTGCAATGAATATTCCGCCAAAAACAAATTCGAATGACTCGCCAAGTATCGCCCGATACTTCACCGCGAAGAAAAGCGCGAAAAATACATGCGACGTTATCAGGAAGAAAATCCAGAATAGAAATTGCTTCGCCCAGACTCGATCCTGAAATCCATAACGGGCGAGATTGCCGAAAATCACGGCGAAGGCAAGAATCATCGTTGGAATGATAAAATGTTTACCGACAATAAAGGTCTGTAATACACCGAGCAACGCCAGCCCTGCAATTATTGCAGCAAGCAGGTCGAGTGAGTGATGCAATGATATTTTTTTATTCATAGTTCGCTGTTTACCCGTTGTTGTCAGTCGTCGCTACCGCCGACCGAACGAAAGTCGACACCCAGCGCCCGAAGTTTGCGATAGAGGTGCGTGCGCTCCATGCCGACGCGTGATGCCAGTTTGCCAACCTTGCCGCCGCAAAGCAGCAACTGTTGCTGCAGGTAAACACGTTCGAATTCTTCACGTGCCTCGCGCAACGGAAGCGACAACAAGTCCTGTTTGACCAGCGGCTCGCCGCTCGACCCGCTCGCATTGATTTCGCACTCGACCTCCGCAAGAGAAATCTCTTCTTCCTGACCGGTGAGTAACAAGCGCCTGACCAGGTTATTCAGTTCGCGAACATTATCGGGCCAGGGATAGTGACGCAGACGGTTCTGCGCGGCTACGCTAAAGCGACGAAACGAAAGCGATTCTGCATCCACAAGTTTGTCGATGTAGTAGCTAAGCAGTTCGGGCACATCCTCCGCATAGTCGCGCAGGGGCGGCACACGAATGGTCAGAATGTTCAGGTTTGATACGAGTTCGCGCCGTAGCGTGCCCCGGCCAATGGCCTTATCGTAGTCTGCACCGACCAAACCGATCACGCGAGCCCGAAACTTGACCGGGTCTCGTCCGCCCTTGCGAATAAATTCGCCCTGTTCGAGAACGCTGATCAGCAGCTTCTGTGCCTGCTCATTCAGGTCAGTCAGCTCATCAACGACCAACGCGCCGTTTGCCGCACGTTCAAAGCTGCCACTGTGAATTTCGCCCGGCGATTCGCTCCCGGTGAGTTGCTCTTCCACGTTACCCTCGGTCAGGGATGCCGCCACGACCGTCACCAGCGGTTCTTGCGACGCGGCGCTGAGACTATGCAGGTAACGGGCGAAAGCAGCCCGTCCCGTGCCTACTTCACCAACGATAAGAACGGGCGAATCGATTCGCGCAAATTGCTGCACCTGTTCACGCAGCGTCTGCATGACACGACTTCTTCCCACGGGCGCAAGCAGTGATGGCAATAGCGTGCGCGAGGTACCCGATTGCCTCTTTGTGGATTCAATCGCATGTTCTACTGTGCGCAATAGCTTCGCCAGTGATAACGGTTTCTCAACGAAATCGAACGCACCCAGGCGAGTCGCTTCGACGGCAGTATCAACCGTTCCATGACCGGACATGATGACGACCGGGCAACGCGGTTCACCTTGCTCAGACCATTCCTTCAAAAGCGTAATTCCGTCAGTCTCCGGCATCCAGATATCGAGCAACACGAGATCAAATTTGCTTTTCTCGTTTGCGGTGCGCGCTTCTGCGGCGCTGGCCGCCACAGTTACTTCATATCCTTCATCGTCAAGAATTTCCTGAATCAGCTCTCGAATATCGGCCTCATCATCTACGACCAGTACATGTACCGCGTTCATGCTCTTTCCCTCCGTTTCTCAGTCCTGCTAGGCAGCTTTGCGATCATCGATTCACGCGCCTCCTCACTGATTGGTAATCTGATGCGGATGAGCGCTCCGCCCTCTGCACGATTTTCTGCATCGATGGTTCCTGCATGTTCTTCAACCAGCTTTTTGACTATGGCGAGACCCAGACCCGTACCCTTAGGTTTGGTCGTGACATAGGGATCAAACACCTGGCTAACAGATCCCGTCTGAAACCCGGGACCATTGTCCTCAACAACTATTTCAACCATGTCTATGTCCTGATATTCGGCGGTGGTTGCCTTCACGTCGATGCGGCCATGATCCGAATTCTCGAGCGCCTCGATCGAGTTTCTAATCAGGTTGTGCAAAATCTGTCGGATTCTTCCGATGTCGGCATAGACCTCGGGCAAGGATGCATCGAGGGTCAGGAAAATCTCGACGCCACTTTCCTGTGCCCGGTACAAATCAACCACTTCATGAATGAGCTTGTCGATACTGAACCGATTGATATCCATATCAGGGGCTCGCGCATAATCGCTGAAGGCATTGACCATTTCCTTCATTGCCTCGACTTGTTGCACAATTGTGTGCGTCGCCCGATCCAGAACCTGACCGTCTTCCTCCGACATTGTATCCAGGTACTTGCGGCGCAAACGTTCGGCCGACAGTTGAATGGGCGTCAGCGGGTTTTTGATTTCATGCGCCAACCGTCGTGCGACTTCGCCCCAGGCCGCATCGCGTTGTGCCTGCAGCAATGCCGTGATGTCGTCAAAAACGATGACAAATCCAGCCGCGTGATCCTCGTCCCCTGGCAATGTAGTGCACGCGCAGGTCAGGACACGACGGCCAACTTCGCCGCGCAAAACAATCTGCTCGCGCCACTCCGTCTCGCCTTTGCCAAGGTGTACTTGCGCCACATCGACCAACTGATCCAGCAGAGGCGCATCCTTTGCAACCTCGGGCAGGAATTCACCAACCCGGCTTTCCAGATCGACGTTAAGGATCGCGCCGGCCGCCTGGTTCGCGGTACGAATCTTCAGGTCCGACTCCAGTGAGACGACACCAGTGGACAGTCTTGCCAGAATCACCTCCAGATTGGCCCGCTCCGCCTCGACCTGCGCCTGGCTGAGCCTGGCCTGGCGTCGCGCCGTGGACAATCGCTGCGTCATATCGTTGAAGGAGTTAATCAGGAAACCAATTTCATCGCGTGAAGGGGTCGGCAAGCGGGTATCAAAGTCACCCTTTGCAACCGCGCGAGTTCCTGCCACCAGATCCTGGATTGGCGCAACGAGACGGCGAGACAAAATGAAAGCACCGTAAATCGACCCAAGAAGAGAAATTATCAGGACGAGGGTCAGTGTTAGCGAAAAAGTCCGCTTCAGAGGCTCGCGCAGGTAGACCATCCGTTTGTATTCGCTGTAGGACGTATCGACATTGTTGACCATTCGCCCGATTCGCTCACTGACCTCGAAGCGAGCCCGAATCAGACCAATGACCTGTGCCCGCCTGGGATCCAGTAATGGCACCGCCGTGCGAATTTCATAACGGCCCCGCGCAACCGGATCGAGACTTACATAGGGGCGATTCTGACGTACCTGCAGCAGCACTTCGTCCCGGGGCGCTTGCGGCACGGTGTATGCGGCCTGGTCCGAACTGGTCGCAATAATCTGGCTATTGCGGCCGAATAATGTAATTTCGCTGGCGCCGCTGTCACGGCGCAACACATCCAGCTCCCGGATCAACTCGCGACCCTGCTTGTCGCTCAAGCGCTCGGCGATCCGCACGGTAGCCCGCAACTGATCGCGCTTTTGCAATTCAAGCGCCGCCCGGCTCAATGCCAGGGCGTCGTCGAGTCCCTCTTCAACCTGAACATTAAACCAGGAATCGATGCCCTGATTGATGAACTGCATTGAGAAATAGAAAACGATCAGCAAAGGAACTACTGCAAGGCCGACGAACATGCCGACCATGCGCGCTTTCAGTTTCGATCCTGGCACGTCCTGCCTGTAGTCACGAAACAATCGCGCCAGATTGCCAACCAGCAACGCCAGCAGAATGACAACACCAGCGACGTTGACCAGCAAAATTGTATTTCCCAGCCGATCGAACTCCTCAGAGTTTTGTGCCATCTGACTCAGCATGTACAACGCCAGCAGCGAAAGACCGACACCCAACGCGCCGATCGTCCCGTAAATCAGACGTCTTATTGTTCGAGTCGCCATTCGTACCAGTCACTCTTGATTTGCCAATCACCCCGCCAGAAAAACAACAGGCGCAGTACTGCGGGGTAGCTGCTTGTACTCAGTAATGCCTGTAATCGAATTCGATACTCGGCGTTCGGATCGAGCAGCGAATTATCGATTATCGGCAGGCGCTGCACTCGCCCAAGGTTGTTTAGTGCCGAGTACAAGGTTGCGAAAGAATCCTGATCGCCGCTGTTGAGGTTGCGCACTATGTAGCGCTGACTCAGCGGCCTGTATTCGAGTTCATACTGCAAATTCAATTCCGCCTCGGTCGCATCCAGCATGAATCTCCTCACGCGTATGACTTCGAGGTTGAGTTCTATGGTGAGTGGAACACCGCTGTTGAGCGCGCTAAGTGCGTCTGAACTCAGAACAAGCTGGAGACGTGCATCAAGCTCCTGAACATCGTTGACCAGTGATGTCGAAGCCGAACGTACATCAAAAAACCCCTGTTCACTCCCGCCACTCTGCGCCAGCGCAACGGGCACGCAGGCAAGCGTGCTGCCGAGCAGCAATGCAGGGAATCCTGGTGAACGTCGTCGTCTCATGATTGTCGTGTTTGTCAGTCGCGGGTTTTTTCCAGGCAGGCGAAAAAGAAGCCGTCCAGCGCGTGTGTCCCCGGCAAAATCTGTAAACCGTGGGTCGTGGGAAACATTAAATCGTGGATGTTGTTATTTGGCAACACAATTGCGTCGGATAGATCAAAATGCTTGGCCTTGAACTGCCCCACGACGCCATCGTTTTCCTGGCTTAGGACCGAACAGGTCACGTACATGAGCCTGCCACCCGGGGCCAGTACAGCCCACAGACCCTCCAGGAGCTCAAGTTGCAGTTTGCACAAGACATCAATATCACCGGCTCTCCGCAATAGCTTGATATCCGGATGGCGGCGAATGACGCCGCTTGCCGAGCACGGTGCGTCCAGAAGAATTTGATCGAACGGCTCACCATCCCACCATTCATCCGTTTTAGCCGCATCCGCGGTCACGACAGTGGCGCTCAGATCAAGCCGTGACAGGTTTTGATTGATCATCTCAACCCGGGCAGCGTCTGACTCCACGGCAGTCAAAGTCGCTTGTGGGCTCGCCAGTTCCAGCAAATGCCCGGTTTTTCCGCCGGGGGCGGCGCAAGCGTCCAGAATCCGGCCACAACCTCCCGCCAACAGCCACGGCGCCGCAACCTGGGCTGCGCCATCCTGCACGGACACATGCCCTTCCCTGAACCCGGGCAGATCATCGACTGACCAGGGGTTGCGCAGGCAGATCGCGTCTTCGAAGCCCCCCGGTATCGAACCGATCTCACCGGACTCCATCTGTCGGGTGCTGGCCATCAGGTGCAGATATTCCCGGGCAATCATGTGGCGCCGATTAACCCGCAGCCACATCGGCGCCCGCTCGTTGTTCGCGTTCAAAATCATTTGCCAGTGATCCGGCCAGTCCGCCCGCAACGTATCGATGAACCACGCCGGGTGGTTGTACTGAATTTCGCCGCCATCACTTTGCGGCCAGGGCTTGTCATTACGCAGAAAGTTTCGCAGCACCGCATTGACCAACGACACGAGTTTAGGCCGGCGCAGCAATCGCGCCGCCTCCGCCGTCAGGGAAACGATCGCGTGCGCGGAGATTCGGGTATCCGTAATCTGAAATACGCCGATCAGGAGCAAGGCGTTAATGACACTGTCGCGCGCCTTTATGGGCCGCGACACAAGGCTGGACACTTGTGCGCTAAGGCGCCAGTGAAACCGAACGGCACCGTAACTCAGTGCTCTCAACAACGCCCGGTCGTCAGGTGGCACATTCTGCTCTGCTTGCGCGATGGCGGCATCGAGTGACCGGCCGTGGCAGACAACTGCGTCCACCGCCTCGGCTGCATGTGCCCTGATTCGTGCCCCTTTTTTGGTCCCCGACATTAGTACGCTACTGGAAAATGGCGCCGTTAAGGTCGAATTGCGCCGCGAACTCGGGGGCCGTCACACGGCGTCTGCCTGGTCTTTGCAGTTCAGTCAAAGAAAGACTGCCGTTACTGCAAGCGACAACTATGCGTTTGTCCTGTGTCGTCAGGATTTTTCCAGGCAGTTCTCCGTGCGCGTCGGAGATTTCCGCTTGCCAGCATTTGATGGCTTCCCCCTGAAATTCAAAGCTTGCCCCCGGAACCGGATTGTAAGCTCTGATATGCCGATGCAACTCGGTGCTGGACTGAGTCCAGTCCATTTTCGCATCCGCTTTCCTGATCTTTGGCGCATACGTCGCCCCGGCCTCTGCTTGCTCCTGTGCCACCAGAGTGCCATCGAGAATTTCGCCCAAGTGTTTGACGAGTAATTCACCGCCGAGGCCGGCGAGACGATCGTGCAAATCCTTTGCCGTTTCATCCGCGCCGATACCAATTGCCGCGCGTGCAAAAACCGGCCCCGTATCGAGGCCCGCGTCCATCTGCATGAGGCTGATTCCAGTCTCACTGTCACCGCACAGTATCGCCGCCTGGATCGGTGCAGCACCTCGCCACCTGGGCAACAGCGATGCGTGCACATTGAGACAGCCGTGTCGCGGAATATCCAGGAAAGCCCGTGGCAGCAAAAGACCGTACGCCGCAACAATAACGAGATCGGGTTCCAGCGCGGCAAGATCGGCGATGATGTCTGCGTCCTTCAGTGTGCCAGGCTGCCATACCGGAATGTTTGCATCTTGCGCAAACAATTTTACCGCGCTGGCCATCACCTTCTTGCCTCGCCCTGCCGGCCGGTCAGGCTGAGTGAGCGCCGCAAGCGGTATCACGCCGGCATCAAAGAGGGCGGCGAGCGAGGTACTGGCAAAATCCGGTGTCCCGGCGAAGACGATTCTGGCTTTGTTCATCAGGCGTTGCGGAACGTCAGCTAGCCCGGGCTAGTGTATCGCCACAGGGGCAGCCTGCAGGCGACGGTCTTTTATGAGTCGCTTGCGGATACGCTGGCGCTTGGCCTCGGACAAATAGTCGACAAAAAGTTTGCCAACGAGGTGATCTATCTCGTGCTGGATACAAACCGCCAGCATCCCCTCCATGTCTTTCTCGATGACAACTCCATCGCGGTCAAGATAACGAACGCGGATATGTTCGGCCCGTTCTACTTCTTCGTAGTAGCCCGGTACCGACAAGCAACCCTCTTCGGTCACTTGCTGCCCATCCTTCTCAAGAATCTCCGGATTGATGAGAACATGCGGGTCCGACTGGTCGGACGATATGTCGGCGACCAGCAATCGGAAGTGCAAATCGACCTGGGTCGCCGCAAGACCAATGCCCGGCGCGGCGTACATGGTTTCGAGCATATCGCTGATGACCTGTCTCAGAGCGTCATCCACAACCTCAACGGGGTCCGCAATCGTGCGCAGGCGGGGGTCGGGGAATTCGAGTATTTTGAGTATGGTCACGTTACTTTCAGGGGGTGATGGTTAGAGTTCAAGGTGCATTTAAAAGTCATCGTTTGCGCTATCGGGCCAGCCGGGCTTCGAAGCCGTTTTCGGTCGATTTTTGGCTTCCCATCGGTCACTGAATCCAAAATTCGCGTAAATTGCCAGAAATTGCCCCTAAATTTTTGACTTTATTCAATAAGATAGCAGACAATGCCGCCAGAAATTGCCGCTTCCAGACCCAATTCGGAAGCAAAATTGTGACGTGTTTGGCAGCCAAAGAGGCGTCAACACGACATATTACAGCAACGCTTGCCCTGCGGCAGGCCCGGATCACTATGATGGAGCGCGCGTCAATCATGTTCCCCAGTAAAATCTACGTCACACATAACCGCCATTTGCTGGCAATCGTGCTGGCTGCAATGCTCGCCGCTTGCTCGTCGAGCCCGTCTTCGAGCAGCAGTTCGCAACACATACCGATCGATCGCGGAGTTACCACTCAAAGCGCATCGTCACGAGACATGAACCGCAGCGGGAGCTCAAGCACCGCTCAGGCCACCGTCCCGGTCGCCCAATTGGTGTCGGCCCCTGTGCCCCTGGCGTCCGGTCATCCGGACGAATACACGGTGCAGCACGGCGATACGCTCTGGGACATTGCTGCAACCTTTTTGAAAGACCCCTGGTATTGGCCTGAAGTCTGGTATGTAAATCCTCAGGTCGAAAATCCACACCTTATTTACCCGGGTGATGTGCTCGCGCTCGTGATGATTGAGGGTCAACAGCGCATAACAAACATACGCGCATCTACCTATCGTTTGTCGCCGGCCGTTCGTGTTTCACCTTTGGATGAGTCTATAGCCAGCGTACCCTATGAGACGGTAGCCGCCTTTCTTTCGCAGGGCCTGATACTCGAAAAATCACAGATCGACAGCCTGGCCTATCTGCTCTCCATCCGCGGCGACCATATGGTTGCTGCGGCTGGCGATGAAATCTACATTCGTGGCGGGCAGCCGGTACCGACCGGTACGCGCTTCAGCGTGGTGCATATTGGCGATGAGTTGATCGATCCGGACGACGGTCGGACCGTTGGCTACCAGGGAATTTATGTGGGTGAAGGCGCATTGATCCGTGGTGGAGACCCGGCGACGGTTGCACTGTCAGTGACCAATCGCGAAGCCGTTCGAGGCGACCGCTTGATCTCCGAGGAGATGAATATCCCCCTTAATTTCTTCCCGAAAGCACCGGATTCACAGATTGATGGGCGCATCATTTCAGTAGTAGATGGTGTTTCCCTGATCTCGCGTTATCGGGTTGTCGTAGTAAACCGTGGCGGCAGCGACGGACTGGCACCGGGCGATGTCCTTACAGTTTTCCAGGCCGGTGAAGTGGTCAAGGATCCTTTCACGGGTTCGTTCGTCAGCAAAGGGAATCCTTTGGGCGGAAAAGATGTCAGACTTCCGGAGGAAGAGGCTGGCATTGTCATGGTATTTAAAGTTTACGACCGTATTAGCTACGCGCTCGTAATGCAGGCAAACAGCGAAATTCGTGTTTTAGACGCTTTACGCAGCCCAAACTGATTGACGCGACTACCAGGCCGGCGCTCTCGATCAGGGGGCGCCGGCTTTTTTGTGTCGATTGATCAGAGGAATATTTGTGGCGGGAAAAGTGGAAGAAGCATGGTTGGCCCAGCCGCACAATCGTGTCATAAGCGCAGACTCGGATGACTTTCCGGAATTACTCGGCCAGTTGACCGACCCTCCTGAATCGCTCTACGTCTCGGGCAATATCGACGTCCTGCACCTGCCTGCAATCGCGATAGTCGGCAGCCGCAACCCGACGCGCGCCGGCATGCAAAATGCGTACGAGTTCGCGCGTCACCTGGCGGGTTGTGGTTTTGTCATCGTCAGCGGCCTCGCCCAGGGCATCGACACGGCCGCGCACAAGGGTGCCCTTGCAGCGAATGCGCCGACCGTTGCATTCCTCGGCCACGGTATCGACAAGATATATCCCGCAGCCAACACAGCGCTGGCAGGAAAAATCATCGAAAGCGGTGCATTGGTGGCAGAATTTCCCCTGGGCAGTCCACCGCGTCGCGAACACTTTCCACAGCGTAACCGTCTCATCAGTGGAATTAGTCTCGGCACGCTTGTCATCGAGGCCGCCAGGAGAAGCGGCTCACTGATTACCGCACGCCTGGCGGGCGAACAGGGCCGCGAGGTATTCGCTATCCCCGGGTCGATTCACAATCCGCTCGCTCGCGGATGCCACGAACTGATCCGGCAGGGAGCACGACTGGTTGAAAGTGCCGACGACATCCTGAATGAGCTCGCGCCACTCATAAATCATGTTATGCAAAATCAGGCTGACACTGCACCTGTCCGGGCGGAACAGGTTCGCGATCCCGACTATCAAAGCCTGTTCGACGCTCTCGGCTTCGATCCTGCCAGCGTCGATCAGATCGCTGAAAAATCCGGTTTGACGATTGGTCAGGTTTCCTCCATGCTTCTTATCCTTGAACTTGAGGGAGAAGTTGAGTCGCTGCACGGCGGACGATTCTCAAGATTGCACTAAGGAACCTCTGATCTATTCGTGAACTCGACTCTTGGGCCCAGAATAAATCAGAGGTTCCCTAACGATAATTACCCGTTCCCAGGAGCCAGTCCAGGCATGAAAGAAAATGTTCTCGACGTGTTGATGTACCTTTTCGAAACCTACGTCGATGCTGACGTTGAGCCGGAGGCCAACCAGAGCGAACTTCGCGGAGAACTCGTCCGAGCCGGCTTTGGCGGTGTTGAAATTGATCGCGCACTCGACTGGCTCGATGGTCTTGCTGACACCCAGGACGGCCTCGTATTCAATCCGCAAACCGAGCACGGAACTCGCGTTTACAATGACATCGAATTGGCGCGCCTCGATACTGGCTGCCGCGGCTTCATCGTCTACCTCGAACAGATCGGGATTTTGTCGCCACCGCAGCGTGAAATACTGATTGATCGATTGCTCGCACTGGAAACGCCGGATATCGATGTCGAAGATATTCAGTGGGTTGTACTGATGGTCCTGTTCAGCCAGCCGGGCCAGGAACTCGCCTACGCACGCATGGAAGACCTCGTGTTTGAAGAGGATAGCGACTCATTGCACTAGCCGTCTGCTAGTGTATTGGGGCGAATATCCAACATTCTGCAGGCTACTTTAGCGGCGCGCCAGGTTACTCTTTTCGCGGGCAGATTCCCGGCAATCCAAATCGCTGCTGCAACAATTTTCTTGACACTCGGTGATCAAGCCTGTTATTCAACCGCGGCGCAGTCTGCGGTTTTTCGTTCCAGACCCGCAAGACCCATCATGTAATTGGAGTCAGGATGCCCCGAAACCTTGTCATAGTAGAGTCGCCCGCAAAAGCTAAGACCATTAGCAAGTACCTGGGCAAGGATTTCGAAGTGCTCGCATCTTACGGCCACGTACGCGACCTGGTGCCGAAAGTCGGTGCTGTCGATACCGAGAACGGCTTCGAGATGAAGTACCAGATCATCGAGCGCAACGAAAAGCACGTCAACGCAATCATTCGCGCGCTGAAGAAAGCAGATGCACTGTATCTGGCAACTGACCCGGATCGAGAGGGCGAGGCTATTTCGTGGCACCTGGTCGAACTATTAAAAGAAAGAAATGCGTTGGGTGACAAACCCGTGCATCGGGTTGTTTTTCACGAGATCACGAAAGGTGCCGTTAAGGCCGCCATTGAGCACCCACGGAGCATTTCCAATGACATGGTGAGCGCCCAGCAAGCGCGCCGGGCACTCGACTATCTCGTTGGTTTCAATCTGTCGCCGCTGCTGTGGAAAAAAGTTCAGCGCGGTCTCTCGGCTGGTCGCGTTCAAAGCCCCGCATTACGCATGATCGCCGAACGCGAACTGGAGATTGAAGCATTCAAGGCGCGGGAATACTGGAGCATTGAGGCGGATGTTATTAAAGACAAAGCGCCATTTTTGTCTCGCCTGGTTCGTTATCGGGGTGAGAAAGTCGAGCAATTCAGTTTCGGCGACGAAGAGGCCGCGCGCGAAGTTGAAAAGACGATCCTGGATGCCGCCAGGGGTGAATTGACGACAGTCAAAGTAGACAAGAAGAAACGGCACCGAAATCCCGCTCCGCCGTTTACAACGTCTACTCTGCAACAGGAATCGTCGCGAAAGCTTGGTTTCAATACTCAGTGGACAATGCGGGTTGCACAAAAGCTCTATGAAGGCATCGAGTTAATTTCAGGCGAGGGCAATGTCGGCCTTATCAGCTATATGCGTACAGACTCTGTGACTCTGGCCGCGTCCGCCGTCGAAGAAATTCGCGATGTCATCGACGAGCGTTACGGTGCCCAGAACGTTCCGGATGCAGCGCTGGTGTACAAAACGAAAACGAAAAATGCGCAGGAGGCGCATGAAGCGATCAGGCCAACATCAGCTGCACTTACTCCGGAGTTCCTCAAGGGAAAACTCGACCAAGACCAGCTGCGACTCTATACACTCATCTGGCAAAGAACGATGGCCTGCCAGATGGTACCCGCCGTATTCGATACCGTCACCCTTGAACTTGCCGCCGGGCCCGATGGTCCTGAAGGGCACCGTTTCAGAGCGAATGGATCGATTCTGGTGGAGCCGGGATTCATGGCCGTGTACCAGGAAGGCAAGGATGACTCGAATGCGGATGACGGCGACCGACTTCTGCCGGAAATCGACGTCGGCGATGTCGTCAAGCTCGAAGAATTACGACCCGAGCAGCATTTTACCGATCCGCCGCCGCGCTTCACCGAGGCAAGCCTGGTCAAGACTCTTGAGGAGTACGGTATCGGCAGGCCGTCTACTTATGCCAGCATCATTGCAACGCTCAAGAATCGCGAATACGTTGAGATGGATGGGAAGCGCTTTTTTCCAACGGACATCGGTCGCATCGTTAACAAATTTCTGACCGAGCACTTTACTCAATATGTGGATTACGACTTCACGGCGCGACTCGAAGACGACCTGGACGAGGTGTCACTCGGCCTGCAGGAGATGGTCCCGCTCCTGGAAAAATTCTGGAAACCATTTTCAAAGCTGGTAAGCGAAAAGGAAGAAAGTGTTACTCGCGAACAAGTCGCGATGGCGCGCGAACTGGGTACAGATCCGAAGTCGGGCAAACCAGTAACCGTGCGCATGGGTCGTTACGGACCGTTCGTACAAATAGGCACCAAGGACGACGAAGAGAAACCAAAATTCGCTGGATTGCGTCCCGGGCAGAAGATGACCGATATCAGCCTGGAAGATGGACTGGCATTGTTCAAATTGCCACGAAAACTCGGGGAAACTGCCGATGGCCTGCCCGTGTCGGCCAGCGTTGGCCGCTTTGGTCCCTATGTTCGCTACGGGGACAAATACGTCTCCATGAAGGAAGACGATCCGTATACGATTGAGTTGCCACGCGCACTGGAACTTGTCGCCGCAAAGATAAAAGAAGACGCGGAACGTCTCATCCAGGACTTCCCGGACGATGGCATCCAGGTTCTCAACGGCCGCTACGGTCCGTACATAACGGACAAAGCAAAAAATGCGCGGGTGCCGAAAGACCGCGAACCTAAATCGCTGACGCTCGAGGAATGCAAGGAATTGCTGGCTGCTGCCCCCGTGCGCGGGCGACGGGGAAAGAAAAAGAAAACCACCAAAGCGGCGGAAAAAAAGAAGGCCTCGACCAGGAAAAAAGCCCCCCGGAAGAAGGCAAAGAAAACGGCAAAGAAAAAAGCCGGGACCACAAAGAAGAAAGCGAGCGACGGAGAAGCTTAAGCGGTACTCCCTTGCTCGCGACGGGAGTTTAGGAAATCGGTGCCAGTCTCTGAGTCTATAAAGCGGGCAGGACGCATTCTTCGCCACGGTGGCATCGTCGCGTACCCTACAGAGGGTGTGTTCGGGCTTGGCTGCCTGCCTGATAACGCCGCGGCGGTAAGCCGAATTCTTGCGATCAAACAGCGGGATCCCTCCCAGGGATTGATTCTGATCGCGTCAAATGTTGCGCAACTCGACGATTGGATCGACTTGCCTGACGCAGCAGACAAACTGACCAGCTCATCTGAGAACCCGATCACCTGGATTGTTCCACCAGCGCCATATCTGCCCTATTGGGTCCGTGGTGAACATGCCGGTGTTGCGGTGCGCATTACAACCTACCCGCTCGCCGCGGCGCTTTGCGACGCCGCCGGCTCGGCACTGATATCCACCAGTGCAAATCGTTCCGGCAGGGCGCCTGCCCGCAATCGCTATGTTCTGCGCCGATTGTTTCGCGATTTAGTAGACTGCATTGTCCCCGGACCGTGCGGCTCTGCAACCGCCCCTTCTGAAATCCGCGACTTAAGCAGCGGCGCAATACTCAGGTCAGCAAAATCATGAGTGATAACGAAGTCTCAATTGTCGAGGTCGAAAAATACCTGCGCGGACTGCAGCAGAAAATCGTTGCCGCACTCGAAGACATCGACGGAAAAGCGACATTTCGTCACGATAACTGGGAGCGCCCGAATGGCGGCGGCGGAGAAAGTCGCGTCCTCTCCAAAGGTGCGGTATTCGAACAGGCGGGCGTCGGCTTTTCTCACGTATTCGGTGATTCCATGCCTCCATCTGCCACACGGAACCGACCGGAACTTGCCGGTCGCGGATTTGAAGCGCTGGGCGTCTCTCTGGTGCTGCACCCCAACAATCCTTATGTGCCAACCACGCACGCGAATTTTCGCTTCTTTCTTGCCGAAAACAGCAGCGACGAGCCCGTTTGGTGGTTCGGTGGCGGCTTCGACCTGACGCCGTATTATCCTTTTCGCGAAGACGTCGTTAGCTGGCACCAGCACGCCTTTGATGCTTGCAGTGACTTTGGTGACGACATCTACCCGCGTTTCAAGAAATGGTGTGACGAGTATTTTTTTCTTAAGAATCGTAATGAAACCCGTGGCGTAGGCGGCCTGTTCTTTGACGACTTGAATGAATTCGGCTTTGAACGTTCTTTTGAGTTCACCCGCACTCTCGGCGACCGGTTTCTGGATGCCTACCTGCCAATAGTCCGCGCCCGCAAAGATCATCCGTTCGGCGACCGGCAGCGTGAGTTCCAGTTGTACCGCCGCGGCCGATATGTGGAGTTCAACCTTCTATACGACCGTGGCACACTTTTCGGCTTGCAGTCCGATGGCCGCACCGAATCCATTCTTATGTCGCTGCCACCCAGGGTGCGCTGGGAATATGACTGGCACCCCGAGCCCGGATCGCCCGAAGCAGATCTATATGAAAACTACCTCAGCCCGCACGACTGGCTCAACATCAAAAGCTGAGTGGTCACAGGGGTTTCGTCAATAGAGAAACTGCGGACGCGCTCCCACAAGGCATTTATCGGCATTCCAACAAGATGATCCTGGACTCCGGAATGACCGAGAACCCCGCAAAAATATTTCAACACGGTTCTGGTGTGGGCATCCGGCGATCGAGTTAAGGTCTTTCGAGTGAGCGGATGCCCACGCCGGGGCCGTGCTCGCGCAAATCCACAAGGCACTTAACGGCAATCGAGCATGATGATCCTGGATTCCCGCATGACAGAGAACTCCGCGCAAGTGTTTCAACACGGTTCTGGTGTGGGCATCCG
>SMVB01438541.1_pt1 | contig 19084 bp, 16 predicted proteins | sample 2456461 | NCBI WGS metagenome assembly SMVB01 (sample SAMN11095934, study PRJNA526329) | marine sediment metagenome | biome: Marine sediment; feature: Surficial sediment; material: Deep marine sediment; isolation source: Hadal surficial sediment | place: Pacific Ocean | collected 2014-05 | depth...
CCCAGAGCTGTTTCTCTTTTCTACCGACTATCCCCATCCCGAAGGCGGGCGGAATCCGATCAAGCGCTTCGAAGATTCTTTCGACGAGGCGGGAACCTCCCCGAACGATCGCGAGAAGTTCTATTCCGGGAATTTTCGCGGACTGTTTGGGTTGTAGACCCAGCGCGGTAGAAACTCTCCCGGCGATTTGGCTCGAGTCGCCAAAAAGTGGGGCTCGAGATACTGAACCCAAGTCAGATAATTGCCTTCGAAGCCGGGCTGATTAACAGCCGACCTCGAAGTTGCCCCCGGCTTGCCGATTGATTGCGAAATTCTGCTCTCGAATGGGACGCAAGCTTTTGTACAATTGCGGATTCGATTAGGCGGGTCGCGCACGTCCCACGCGGTGGGGGTAGCGGGGAAGTGCCTAAGTTAGAAGTGCCCGGGTTGGAAGTGCCCAGGTTAGGAGACGATATGTCCAGTTCGACTACGCCCCAAAGTGCGGCGGAGATGAAGAAAATTCTTGCGAGCCGCAAGATCGAGCGCGTCGTGGTTCTCGGCGCCAACGGAACCATGGGGTTTGGCAGCGCGGCCTTGTTCACCACCGCCGTTCCCCACGTGACCTTTCTCGCACGCTCCCGCGAGAAAGCAGAAGAGGGACTGGCTGCGGCGATCAAACAGGTCCGCTCTCCCACCGTGGCGTCTCGAGCCGAGGTCGGTGACTACGACAACGACCTCGAAGCGGCGGTCGAAAAGGCCGACCTGATCTTCGAGACCTTGACCGAAGTCCTCGAGATCAAGCAGGCGATGTTCGATCGCGTGGAGAAGGCGCGCCGTGACGACTCGATCGTGGCGACCGTGACCTCGGGACTTTCGATCAACAAGTTGTGTGAAGGACGCAGCGATTCGTTTCGCCGCAACTTCATGGGGTTGCACTTCTTCAATCCACCCAATGTGATCACCGGTACAGAGCTGATCGCGGGCTCGGACACCGACAAGGGGCTGGTCGACTTCGTCGAAGCTTTCGCCACCTTGCGTCTGGGTCGCGAAATCATACGCACCGAGGACACCCCGGCCTTTGCCGGGAACCGCGTGGGCTTCAAGGTATTGAACGAAGCCGCGCAACTCGCCGAAGAGCTTGGGCCCGTGCTGGTCGATCGTCTGATCGGTCCCTACACCGGGCGCGCCCTGACTCCACTGGCGACCATCGATCTGGTGGGTTGGGACATTCACCGAGCCATCGTGGACAACGTTTTTGCCAATACCCAGGACGAGGCCCATGCCACCAACGAGCTGCCGAAGTACATGGCCGATCTCATGGAGAAGGGCGTACTGGGCAACAAGAGTGGCGGGGGTTTCTTCAAGCAGGACGGCAAGACCCGGCTGGCGCTCGATCCGGCTTCCGGGGACTACAAAGCCGAGAGCGAGATCAAGTTGCCGAAGCTCGACTACATCGACGAGGTCGCAGAACTGTACTCCCAGGGGCGCTACGAAGAGGGGATCTCGGTCTTCCTCGACGCCGAAGGTGACGAAGCGGCCATCGCACGCAAAGTCATCGCGGGCTACATCAGCTACGCCTTTCACCGGGTTGGTGAAGTGACGGAGACCATTACCGGTATCGACATGATCATGGGCGCGGGCTTCAATTGGGCCCCGCCGAGTGTGTTGGTCGACACCATGGGCGCTGCAGCCACAGTGCGGTTGATCGACGAAGCGGGGCTTCCAGTGCCAAAGGCGATCGCCAGCGCTGCCCAGAGCGGCAAGCCCAACAGGTTCTTCGCCCATCCGTTCGTGAACACGGGCAAGTACTTCGTCGCTGGATGAATTTCATACAACTGAGCTAGCAAAACGGAAGAACAGGGAAACAGGAGCACACCATGGCAATTCCCGAAGTTTATCTACTCGGCGGATATCAGACCGATTTCGCGCGCAACTGGACCAAAGAGAAAAAGCACTTCTCCGCACTGATGCGCGAGTCGGTGCTCGGCGCTCTCAAGGCCACCAATATCGATCCGGAAGAAATCGAGAGCGCACACGTCGGCAATTTTGCTGCGGGGCTCTACTGCATGCAGGGTCATCTCGGTGCGTTCTTCACCGAAGTACATCCCGCCTTCAGCGGCTTGCCCACCGGCCGCCACGAAGCCGCCTGCGCCTCGGGCAGCATCGCGATCCTGGCCGCCGCGGCGGAAATCGAAGCCGGGCGCTACGACCTGCAAGCCGTGGTCGGGATCGAGCAAATGAAGACCGTATCACCGGCCGAAGGCGGGGCGTTCCTCGGGACCGCCGCCTGGTATGAGCAGGAAGCCAAGGGTATCGAGTTCCCGTTTCCCAAGTTGTTCGGCAAGCTCGGCGACGAGTACGACAAGCGCTACGGGCTGAAGGACGAGTTTCTCGCCGAGATCAGCCGCATCAATTACGACAATGGGAAGTTGAACCCCAACGCCCAGACCCGCACCTGGTACATGAACAAAGAGCACGCCCTGTGTCGCACCGACGACAATCCGGAAGTGGGCGGGCGCATCCGCATCGCGGATTGTTCTCAGGTCACCGACGGCGCCGTGTGCGTCTTTCTGGCCAGTAAGGCGTATGCGAAGAAGCACGCCGAGCGCAACGGGCTGAAATTGTCCGAGATTCCGCGCATCAAGGGTTGGGGTCACAATACGGCGCGACTGCGTTTCGTGGACAAGGTGTTCGAGAGTCGCGACAACGAGTTCGTGCTGCCACACGTTCGCAGCACGATTACCAGCGCACAAAAGCGCGCCGGGATCGCCGACAGCGACGGGATCGACGGGATCGAAACCCACGACTGCTTTACTACGTCGGAGTACATGGCCATCGACCACTTTGGGATTACGGCTCCCGGCGAAAGCTGGAAGGCCATCGACGCGGGTTGGCTCGAGATCGACGGCAAAATACCGATCAACCCGAGTGGAGGTTTGATCGGAGCCGGCCACCCGGTGGGTGCCACCGGCGTGCGCCAGTTGCTCGACGCCTATCTCCAGGTGACGAATCAGGCGGGGAACTACCAGGTCGAGGGTGCAAAGAACTTCCAGACCCTCAACATCGGCGGTAGCGGCACCACGAGCTGTAGCTTCGTCGTTGGAGTCTAGTGGGGGTCTAGCGCGAGACCGGGTTGCGCCACAGGGTCGCCAACCAGGGTTGCTGATCCCTGGGCAAGCCCGACGGGCGGTAGTAGTGCCGGATTTCTTCGAAGCCGGCGGCGAGGGCGAAGCGCCGCCAGCCTTCGAAGTCGTGGTAGACGCAATAGCGCTTTCCCGACCAGCCCTCCGAATTGTCGCCTCTCGGGTTCGACGCAAACAAGACCCCACCCGGGCGCAGACACGCTCTCAGCCGTTCGAGTACCTGGGGCAGTTCGCCCGACGGCACATGGAACAACGACGCGTTGGCGAACACGCCGTCAAAGCTCTGTGGCTCGAGTTCGAGGGCCAAAAAGTTTTGCAAGTAGACCTCGACCCCGGTGCGGCTGCGCGCCATGTCTACGAACGCGCGCGCGCCGTCGAGACCGACCGGGTCGTGACCCCGCTCGAGAAACGAACTCAAGTCGCGTCCGGGGCCACAACCAAGATCTAGAATGCGATGGGGACCCGGGCCGTCTAGTTCCCCGAGCAGGGCGTCGATGTTCTGGGAAACATCGTGCTGCCGGGTTCCCTGCCAAAAACCCTCGGCACCCTCTTCATAGTGCGCGAGAGTCGTGCGGGTGATCTCTTCGAGGGAGGGAGCATCGGGTTCTGACACGTTGGTTTCCCTTTCGAAGACAACACCAAGTTGGAAAGCACACTCGAAAGCACACTCGAAAGAACTATGCGATCGCCTCGAGCGCGCGGTCGAGCAAGGCCACTGTGGTTGCGTGCAGCAGGTCCCCGGTCGCCTTGGGAGCCTTGCCCGCGCAGGACCGGGCGAAGGTTCCCTCTAATATGATGCCTAGCTTGTAGCAGGCCAGCACTTTGTACCAACCGATCTGACTGAGATCGCGATCGCTCGACGCCCGATAGCGTTCGACCAACGCATCGGCATCGGGAAACCCCTCCCAAGGTTCGAGGCCGATGGCGGCACCCGAGCGTCTTTTGGCATCGGGCCAGGTGGCGAGCAACCAACCCAGGTCGACCAGCGGATCGCCGATCGTGCTGAGTTCCCAGTCGACGATTGCCGCGAGATCGGGGCTCTGGTACCGATACATGACGTTCGCGAGGTGAAAGTCGCCGTGGATGATGCCCGGCTTCCAGTCGCTTGGACAATGTGCCGTAAGCCATTCGGCGACCTGTTGGACCCCGGGGATGTCGGGACCCGGGTAGCCGTCGAAGGTGCTGTAGCTGTCGAGTTGCGCTTGCCAGCGCTCCACTTGCCGGTCGAGGTAACCGTCCGGGCGCCCAAACCCCGAAAGTCCCACGGCTTCGTAGTCGATCCGTCCGAGGGCGGCGATCGAATCCACCAGCGAGTGGCCCATCGCTCGGCGAATTTCTGGAGAGCCCTGATGATAATTCGGCAGTCCTTGGGTTGGATTGAAACCGTCGATGCATTCCATCAGGTAAAACGACGCGCCGATGATGTCGGTCTCGGGACAAGCTGCGATCAACCTTGGATGCGGCACGTCGCTTTCCGCGATGGCCGCCAGCACCCGCGCCTCACGCCGCATGGTCTCGTTGCTCTTTTCGCGCGGATGGGGCGGAGGCCTGCGGAGCACGAAGGTGCGACCACCCCGGGTAAAGCGGAGTAGTACGTTCTGCGTCCCACCCGCCAGGACTTCTGCCTTCGCGATGGCTTCGCCGGGAAGATCACGATCATCCATCCAGCTCGCCAAGTTTTTGAGATCGACGATCGAGGCGTCGACTCCCGCTGCGCTCATGAAAATCTCCGGGGCTTTGGTGTCACGTGGGTGTGGTAGTCTGGCGAACAAGATGAAGAGTTTGTCCGAACTCCCGACTCCGAGCTTGATCCTCGACGCCGCTTGCCTCGAGCACAACCTTAGCAAGATGGCCGAGGCGCTTCCCGGCAATAGAATGCGCCCACATGTGAAGGCGCACAAGTGCACCGCATTGGCAGAGCGGCAACGCGCTGCGGGCCACGAACATTTTACCTGCGCGACCATTCGCGAAATGGAAGTGATGGCCGAGGTTGGCCTCTGTGACGACTTGTTGCTGGCCAACGAGGTGCTCGACGCTACGCGTCTCGGCAAATTGGACGCCAGAGTTACCGTGGCCATCGACTCCGCCGAAACCCTTGCCGCTGCGGTGTCCGGGGGCGTCCGGGAAGTCCTGATCGACGTTAATGTCGGACTCCCGCGCTGTGGCTGTCCGCCGGAGCAGGCGGGAGCCCTGGCCGACGCCGCCCGCAAGGCCGGCCTCGAAGTGCGCGGGGTGATGGGATATGAAGGCCACGTGGTGGGTCTCAGCGATCGCAAGGAGCGCGAACGTCTTTGCGGCGAGAGCATGCAGCTGCTTCTCAAAGCCCACGCCGAGACGGGCGGGGAGGTGATCTCGGCGGGGGGGACGGGCACCTACGATTGCAACTCCTGGGCGACCGAGATTCAGGCGGGATCCTATGCGCTAATGGACAACGCCTATCAAGAGCTGGGCCATCCCTTCGTACAGGCACTGTGGTTGTGGCTGAGTGTGATTTCTGTCTCGGACAAATACGCTGTGGCCGATGGGGGCCTCAAGTGTCTCGGCATGGACCACGGCAACCCGACTCTCGACGCGGGCAAGGTCTGGTTCTGTTCAGACGAACACCTGACCTTCGCGCCGCACCCGGCACCGCATGCTGCGATCAAAGTCGGAGACCGCGTGCGCGTGACGCCGGCTCATATCGATCCGAGCCTCGCCTACCACGAACGGATCTACGTGTTCGAGGGCGAGGATGTGGTCGACGAATGGCCGATCGACATGCGGGGTTGGTAGGCGCGGTGTCGCTTCAAACGCTGGGCGCCACAAATCGCTCGAAGTGAAGCTTGGCATCGACCGACTCGCGAGGCGGTCGACCAAACTTTCCCTTGGGCCAGCCGATCGGCAGCAACGCACAGGTGGGGGTTCTTTCGCTCAATCCGAGGTAGCGGTCGATCTCCTCGCGGTGCGTGAGATGCGCTGTGGTCAGCGATGCGCCCAGGCCCACTGCGCGGCAAGCGAGCAGGATGTTCTGGATGCAGGGATATAGCGCCTGGCTCTGGGTTTCCCCCCGGCGGGTCCAGCCCGCGACGAACAGGTGAACGGGTACTTCGTGTAGATGCTCGGCGAGATGGAGCGCCGCCTTCATGTTTCGGAGCTTGGCCTCGGGAAACGCCTTGTCCTTGGCTGCGGTCTCGAAGGCCGGCGCGATGTAGCGGCGAAAGGCTTCGAGATAGAGTTTCGCAATGAAGGCACGTCGCTCGGGCTCGGTTACCGCGACAAAGATCCAGGGCTGACGGTTCCCACCGCTGGGAGCGAAGGTTCCGGCCTCGCACACTTTGCGAATCAGTGCAGCGGGAACGGGGTCCGAGGCGAGCCGCCGGATGGCGCGCGCGGTGCGAATCCCTTCGAGCAGCGGCAGGTCTTCTCCTCTTTGGTCCAGGTCGTCAATGGGTTTCATCTTGCGGGTTCCTCTCGAGGCGATCGTCGCGCCCGGTGGGGTCGAGCTTCGCTGATGGATACTACTGGGTAGCCTCGTTGCGGTACTCGCGGTAGAACTCGAGGACGCGCTTCACATAGGCCTCGGTTTCCGGGTAGGGCGGAACTCCGCCGTAGCGCTCCACCGCGACGGGACCGGCGTTATAGGCTGCGAGCGCGACGCTGATGTCGGGATAGCGATCGAGCAGGCTGCGGAGGTAGCGAACTCCGCCGCTGAGGTTGGCGCTGGGTCTGAACGGGGCGTGGACCCCCAACTCGCGCGCAGTCGCGGGCATTAGTTGCATCAACCCCTGAGCGCCTTGCTCCGATTCGGCGAAGACATTGAAATTGGATTCGACCGCCACGACTGCCTTGACGAGATGGGGGTCGACCTGGTATTTGCGAGCGGTGCGTCTGATCAATGCGGCCAAGCTCGGCTCGAAATCTCGGCGCCGAGCTTCGAAGCTGCGCTGCGGTCGGTAGATTTCGTCGAGCGGTTGCTGGCTCTGCCAGTGATAGCTGGCAGTGTAGTCGCCGGCTCCCAGAGAGTCGCGACGGTCCCGGGTTGCGCTGGTCGTGACTCTGCCCATGGCCCTGGTCGTCACGAAGTCGACCACGGTCGACATCACCCGATCGGCTTCCGTCGAGCGTTCGAGGCGTTGGTAGATTGAAGCGAGGCGCACGAGGTTCGACAGGGTCGCGCGCAAGCGAGCGTCACTAGCGGGGGAATTCTCGAATCTCGTCAGTGCCGAGACCCAAGCTGCCTCGGCTTCGCCATAGTGGTGCGACCGCATGGCGTTTCGCGCTTCGCGTGACAAGTCGGACCACGGTGCCCTTTGAGGCCGAGTGCTCGCCTCCGCCGTGCTTGTGGACGACTCCGGCTGCATGACGCGAGGAGGACTTGCGATCGAACAAGCGAGGCAGATCGCCGTCGCGGCAAGTCCGATGCTCAGCGTGCGAACCTGCACGGAGTCGCTACGGAGCTTCATGCATTTTACGGGCTAGAGGCACGATTTCCGGTGCCATGCCGGCTTGCTCGAGGGTGAGGGCGATCTGGGCAACTTCGCTGATCGTCGTAAGCCCCAACACGAACAGGTCGTAACGGGCGCCCTCGTCCGACTCGCGCTCGACGATCAGCATCGGCCACGGGTCGACGCTTTCTAGCAGAAGTTGTTCGACAGCTTCCGCGGTACTTCGCGTGTAGTAGGAAGCGGCGCGCACCGCGTACCTCGCCCCGGCCAGCGGTGCGTCCTCGCGCTCGAGGCGTTCGACTGCTCGGCCGAGGGCGACCACGCTGGCCTGCCTTTCTTCGCTAGTCGGAAGCAATTGTGCCTGGACAGAAACGAACATATAGATTTTTCGATGGGTGTCGATCGAGGCGCTAAAGAACTGGCCGAGAAATGGGATTTGCGACAAGAAGGGCACGTTCGATTCGATCGTACCCCGAACCTCACCGCTGATTCCGGCGATGATCATGCGCCTGCCGAAACCCGCGGTAAACGTGGCGTCGATCGTTCGATTCGAGAGGATCGGGCCGGTCGCCAGATCGCCGACGGAGCGTACGAGTTGATTCTCCAGGTGCAGATGGAGCTGCACTCCTTCGTCGCTGTTCAGGTTGGCTTTGACCCGAATCAGCGTGCCAATGTCTTCGTAGTTGATCGTGGTCGTGAGCGTTGGCCCAAAGTTCAGGTTTTCGGAGTTGTTCGTCCCGACGGGAATCGGAATCGTATCCCCGACAAAAAGCTCCGCCTCTTCGCCCACTTCGAAGGTCATGCTGGGTTCCTGCAACAGCCGGACTTGCGAGGAGGACTGTCTTGCGAAGAGACTAATGCCGAGACCCGGGACGGCGTCCGCACCGGAATACTGAACCAGCGGAGCGCCGAATTCGGTCGACACCGCAATTAGGCCGGGGATCACCCCGGGCAGAAGTCCTGGATTGATGGCGGCGCCGTAAAACTTGGTATCCGTCGCGTCGATAAATGGAAACAAGCCAGCAAACCCGAGCCCCAGAGTGCCTTCGGTCGAAATCTCGTAGATCTTGATTTCGACCCGAACCATGCGGGGCTCCCGGTCGAGTTCCGAAATCAGCTGTGCCAGGGTGCCGAAGGTTTCGCGATCAGATCTTATCACGAGAGAACGGGTCTCCGGATGCGCGACCACGGTGTAGTCCCGACCGACCAAAGGGCCGGCACTGGCAATGGCTGCGGCGCCACTGGGGGCGCGTTGGCCCCCTTGCCCGAGTCCACTCAGTAGCTTGGACAGGTCCTCTGGATCGCGGTGGATCAAACGGACGACATGCAGTTCGCCTGTGCCGGCCGCGGGAATGTCGATGCGCTCGATCCATCTGCGCAGCTCGTCAATCTCGCTCTTTTGGCCGGTCAAGATCAATGCATTGGTCCGCGAATCGACATGCAGATCGACGGTAGAGGGCCGCCCGCCGCTCCTGGGGCGGTCGCGAAGCATGGCTTCGAGTTGTGTCTCGACCTCGCTCGCATCGCGGTAGCGCAGGCGCAGGACGACGAGCGTCTTGTGAAAGCTTGCATCCATGAGCCGCGCGATTTCGATCAAGCGGTGAATTCGGTTCTCGGTTCCGGCGAAGATCAGGCTGTTTGCCGGGGGATAGGGAATGACATGGCCGGAAGCCTGGAGCATGGGCTGCAAGCTGCGGGCCACGATGATTGGGTCCGCATGCTGCAGAACGAGTCGCGTCGTGACGCTGTGCTCGGCTTCTGCGCTGAGCGCTGCTTCGGTGTAGGGCGCACTGCCGGCCATTTTTTCCCAGCGCACAATTTTATGTTGATTTTCCCCAATCGGTATCGCCACCATGCCCTTGAGCAGCAGGACCGCGTTCAAAATTTGGGTGGCTTCTTCCGCACTGACCCGGGACGGGATGGCCACCGTCACGCGCCCTGGTAGTGGTGGCGAGTAGATGTAGTGATTGCCCGTGCGCCGAGCGATTGCTTCCACGACATCGCCGAGGGGAGCCTGATCCATCAGAAGTTCGAGGTTTGGGTTCGATGCTGCCCGGGGCTGAATGCGTTGGGCGAGAGCGTCTGTGACCGCGATCAAGTTGCAACCCAGCAGGGCGAACGCAAGAACCAGACCGGGGATACCCGGCCCGGGCAACCTGCGCGGCAGAAGGCTCACGGACGCCGGACACGTCGGCGACAAACTAGTCTTCCAAGATCCGGTAGGTCCCCGAGGCGATCGGGGTCAGATCTTCATCTGCAGAGTAAAACTCTGCGCGATACTCGCCGCTCGGCCACGGTCCCGATGGGCCCTTCAGCCACACGTAGCTGTAGTTGTCCGTCGGACTGACGCGATAACGGTCAAACAGCAGGATCTCGGGCTGATCGATTCTGTACCAGTGCACCATGATGGTCGAGGTTGAGTCTTCGTTGTTGGGAATGACCGCATAAATTCTGCGCGCGTCGTCGTAGAATTCGTATCGTGGATCGTCGGCGCCCGAAGACTTGTTCGCCTTGGTCGAAAACTCGACGGTAGCGGTGTCGTGACCGAACGTGTCTGCGATATCCGGAGTGATGACACCGCTCATCGCGATGTGGGAGAGACGATTTGCGTAGTCGCGCAAGTCCGAAATCTCTGCGAGTTCGTCGGCGGTGATCATCGTGATGCTGGTGATGGTCGTGATCAGCTCGTCGTCACTCATTTCGTTGATGATGCGACGAGAGACGTTCTCCGGAGCCCGTCCCCAGTCGAGGATGTCCGAGACACTCGCCGCGGCGATGATTTCGCCGACCGCCGCCAGCCCCTTTTCCGCGCCTGGCAGGCCGGCGTTCTGAATATTTTTTGCGATTTCGGAGATGATGCCCGGGCTCGGGTCCGTCACTTGTTCGCCGGGGGTCGCGGCCGGGTCGGGCGAGGGTGCCGTCCATCTGCCCAGGGCGCCGCCAAGCATCAGTCCAATCGCAAGGGTGACGATCAATTGTAGAACGCGGCTGGACACTCTTTGGCACTCCTGGGCTGTGTTGACGAGGTGCCCAAACGGGCGGCGTGATGAATCAGAAGAGAAGAATAGTCGAACTCAAAGCAGGCCGCAGCTTCTCGCGATCGCGGAGACGTCCGGGTCGAAACGAGTTAGGGTACGCTGTGTGAACCGTTGGCTAGAGAGCACCTTCGCCTCCCTTCAAATTCGCGAATTTCGCATCCTGTGGGTCGGGACGATCCTTTCGTTCGTCGCGTTCTTCATGTCGATGATCGTGCAGAGCGTCGTGGCCTTCGAAATTGCCGGCACCAATACTGCGGTGGGCTACGTGGTCTTTGCCCAGGGAGCGGCCATAGCGATCGTTGGGCCGTTCGGAGGTGCGTTTGCCGACCGTTGGCCAAAACGTCGGGTGGTGGTCGTCTGCCAACTCGGCATGGCCCTGGTGCTGACGGCAATCGGAGGCCTGATTGCGGCGGATCGACTCGTGATCGAGATCCTCGCCGGGGCCGCGTTTGTCATGGGCTCTGCTTTTGCCTTTCTGGGCCCCGCGCGACAATCTCTCGTGGTAGACCTGGTCCCAAAGAAGCGTCGCGGAAACGCGATGGCGGTGACCTTGATCGCCAATACGGGTTCTCGCGTGTTGGGTCCCGTGGTGGCCGGAGTGTTGTTGGGCTGGCCCCTGGCGGGCGCCATGGGCGCGTATTTCGCGATGGCCTTTTTTTACACCGCATCGGCGATCTCGATGACCTGGCTCCCCAAATCCATCGTGCGTCCGAGGGGGTCTCACGGAAGTGTCATCTCCTCGGTGATCGAAGGCTTTGACTATGCGTGGCGGCATCCCCGGCTGCGATTGCTCTTGTTCTTCTACCTCGCGGTAATCTTGATCGGGTTCCCGCACGTAGTCGTTCTTCCGGGTCTGATCGAAAACGTGTACGAAGTAGACGCGCCGAGTGTCAGTCAACTCTTCGCTGCGTCGGCGCTCGGCGCGGTGGTCGCCAGTGTGTGGGTTGCGCAATATGCCGATTCGCAGCGCGCGCTGCTGATTTACTCACTTCTCGGTGCAGCATTTGGAGCTGGACTGATCTCGCTGGCGATCGCACCCGGATTGACGTCCGGCCGACTCGCGATGTTTTTCGTCGGCGTGGGAAGTGGCGGGTTTCAGGCCCTCAACGCCGCCGTCATCGCACGGGAGACTGCCCCCGAATTCATGGGCAGAGTCATGTCCCTCACAATGCTTGCGTTTGCAGGCTTCGGTCTGGTGGCGCTGCCGATCGGGGTCGCGGCCGACTACGTCGGCGAGCCGGCAACACTGTTTGCAATGGGCTCGGTTGTCGTGCTGGTCTCCGGGGTAATGGGACGTGCTCTCGCGCGTCAAGCCGCCGACCCTTTCCCTTTGGCGGTCGAAGAAACGGCAGCCGCCGAGACAACAGGCGAGGCAGGGGATGAAACCGTCCGCGGAGGCCCCGTCAGACCGCCGGTTCTCCGTCGCGTTGTCCGAGAGCTGGGGTGCAGAATTCAACACGCTCGCCCGACTCGCAGCCCCGGTGGCGATCGCCCAGCTGGGGAGCATGCTGATGGGCACCGTAGACATCCTGATGCTCGGCCGGGTGGGGAAGGATGCGCTCGCGGCGGCGGGTATCGGCAACGCCTTTTTATACGCGGTGCTGTTGATGGGGCAGGGGGTGATTCACGGAATCGACCCGCTTGTGTCCCAGGCGCACGGCGCCGGCGACGGCAAGAGTGCGGCGCTGGCGATGCAACGGGGAGTCGTGGTGGCACTGATCATGAGTGCGCCCCTGGCCGTACTTCTCGGGTTCACCGAGGAGATCTTGATTCTCGCGGGACAACAACCCGACCTCGCCGCTGCGGCGGGAAGCTATCTCGCCGTTCAGATCCCGAGCTTGCCGTTCTTCCTGGTCTTCCTCGCGCTGCGACAGTACTTGCAGGGACGTGAATTGATGCGACCGGGCATGTGGGTCATGGGGATCGCCAACGTACTGAACGTCGGATTCAACACTGTGCTGATCTTTGGCGGACTCGGGATTCCGGCACTGGGGTTGTTGGGGGCCGGCATGGCGACCTGTCTCTCGCGGATGGTGACTTTGCTTCTGCTCGTCGGCTGGGTTTGGCATTTTCGCCTGCACGAGGGCGCATGGGTGCCCTGGAGTCGCAAGGCATTGACCCCGTTGGCGTTGTTCTCGATTTGGAAAACTGGTTGGCCGGTGGCGATGCAGATGTCCCTGGAGGTCTGGGCATTTTCTGTCGGAACCCTGATTGCCGGAACCATCAACGCGACGGCGCTGGCCGCGCATACCATCGTGATGAACTTGGCATCGCTGAGCTTCATGATGGCATTGGGAGTATCGCAGGGGGTGGTGACCCGGGTAGGGAACCTGATCGGCGCCGGAGAGCCCGCGCGCGCACAGCGCGCCGCTTGGGTAGGGGTGTCCCTTGGCGCCGGGGTAATGTCGCTGGCGGGAGCAGCCTTCTTTCTTCTGCGAGATTGGCTCCCGACGCTCTATACCTCGGAGATGACCCTGGTCGCCGCGTGCAGTTCGATCCTTCCAATTGCCGCCGCCTTCCAGATCTTTGACGGAACCCAGGCAATCGGTTGCGGTGTGTTGCGCGGAATGGGGCGCACGCTTCCCGCGGCGGGCTTCAACTTGTTGGGCTACTGGGTTTTCGGCCTGCCGGTCGGGTGGTGGCTGGTAAAGCACGGGGGCTTTGGACTGGCGGGAATCTGGTGGGGTTACGTGCTCGGGTTGGTGGTCGTCGCGCTCTCGCTAGTGGGGTGGATTGCGATTCGCGGGCCGGCGCATGCCGGGGCGTTGCCTCGCGTCAGATAAACTCGCTCTTTGGGATTCGGGAGATGTAGTCGAGGTCGCCCTGCTGGCTGTTCTTGGCTCCGATCACGAGAATGCGAAAGAGTCCCTTCTGAGCCTGAGTGCTCTTCGCGTTCTTGGTGTAATAGACCCGCCGCTTGCCGGCAAAGCCGAGTTCGTAAACCGACAGGTGGTTGGGAAGGCCTCCGACTTTGCGTCGAACCCCGACATTGTCGGCGTCTTCAGCCAGTTTTTTGATGCACTCCTCGGCCCGCAATTTGGTGATCTCGTCCTGCAGCGCAACCAGGTCGTCGATTGCGCGATCGTCGATCCCGAGGTTCGGGTAGAGCGTGCGCAGGCGTCTTGCGAGTACTTCGCTCTCCCGCGACTTCCCGCCGGCAGTGCCCGCAATCTTGCTCACTCGCTTGAGACTTTTTTCGAGCTCGAGAATTTTCGCGTTCTTGGACCCCAGGTCGTCGGTCGCCTCTTCGAGCAGTTCCTCGAGGGCCAGTCCTTCTTCTTCGAGCACCGAGGCGCGATCCGCCTGGTTTCGCAGCTCGCGCTCCCGTTCCGCCAGCCGATCGAGTTGGGCCTGAAGGGTATGTTGTTCGCCCTGCAGTCGAGTGATTTCCTCGCGATGCTCGAGTTCCGCGGGTTCCACTTGTTCGAGCTGCGCCCGCACCGAACGGATTTCGCTCTCGATCCGCTGGGCTCGACCGGAGGCCAGGTTTCGCGCCTCGAGCGCTTCGTCGAGCACTGTGTTTTCGAGGTCGATGACGCGCTTGTTGTAGGCGAACAATCCGGTGAACAGGATCGTCGAGTAGAGGATCAGGATGGTGTTGGAGAGCATGGTGTTGTGGTCGACCGAAGCCGTGACGGTGGCCGTCGCCGGCAACAGGCGCCGATGAATCGCGATCTTGGCCGCGGGCGATCGGTCGGGGTAGTGGGGAATGCGCGCCCGACCGTCGACGTACAGCCAGGTTTCGTCGTCTCGCGCGAGCACGACCACGGCGACCTTGGCCTTCCAGAAGTCGACCCAGGTCGAGGCCTGCACCTTCTCGCTCAGATTGCGCAAAATGGTTTGACCGGGCGGTGTGGGGCTCACCCCGACCCGGATTGCCTGTGCCACCACCTGTTCGAAGTTGAGTTGCAGGTACTGCTGAAATACCTGCACGGTGAACAGATACAGGAACAGGAAGGCGATGATCGACAAGTAGGTGACGCGGAACGATGAAACTCGATCGAGCGCTACCTGGGAGTCGGTAGGCCCCGATTCCTCAACAGCCGACGACTCGCCCGCATTGGCCTGGGTGTCGCTCATGGAGAAACAATATACCGCGAGTATGAGGTGAGCTGCTAGGACTCTGCGCGACAGCAGGCTCACGCGCTCGCTACCGCGCAGACTCCTGACCGAGCAGGTCCCGACAGAGTGCGGAAGCAGCGCACTGCATCGCGGCTCCGGCGCGTTTGACGCTGAGCTTTTGCTCCGTGCGCAGCCGATGCCACGCCTCGGGAGAGCTGACCATCTCGAGGGCGTCGATGATCTCCGGCGCGTGATCCCTGAATTCGGGGAGCCAGGCAAACAGGTTGGCGCGCAACTTGGGTGCCTCGGATTGGTGGGTCTTGGTCAAGAATGCGGAGCGGCTGCGCTGGGCTTCCGTAGCCTTCCAGTAGTGGCTGAAGCGTTCGTAGAACTGGCATCGAAGCTGTATCAGTTCTTCCAAACGCTCTGCGGTGGAACCTTCGGGGATGTCGACCCGCAGAGATTCGCTGACCTCACTCCGCAAGCGCCGGGACATTTCCTCGAACAGGCTGTCCATGTCGGCAAAATGACGAAAGACCGTCCGAATGCCCAGGTCGGCGCGGCCGGCGACTTGTTTTGCGGTGGGCATCAGGATGCCCTCGCCGGTCAACTCGAACAGGGCGTTGACAATTTTTAGACGGCTGCGCTCCGAGCGAAGCGCGCGCCCGTCGGCGACTTCAGTAGTGTCCGGGTTTATCATCGGCTGGCTTTCGTAGAGTGACATTCAGGCAATCGGCACAGGCTGGAGATCAGCCGCCCGAAGCCGCCCGCTCGTCGTTCCATAGAGACAGGATGTGCCCGCGGTTCGGGGCTGCACTGCCCTCGAGGGTGGCGCGATAAGTCTCGAGAACCGCGTCGCGGCCGTACCCGCGCTCGACCTGCAGCCAGTTCTTGCTGGAGTCGAGAAACGACTGCAGCGAGCTTCCAAGTCGATCCTGAAAACCCGCCGGTCCCCAATCGGCGATGCGCTTCTGGATCTGTGAGGGCGCAAAAAAGAACTCGCGCTCGGGGCCGGGGATCTCCTGATCGTCGCCTCCGGCATCCCAATGGGTGGCGCCAATGCGCATGCTGTACTTGAGACTCGAACCGAGGTGTTCGTGTATTCCGCGCGAAACCTTGGTGTTGCCCGCCATGTCGACGAATACGCTGGGACGATCGGCAGCCAGGGAGCCGATCGCGTCGTAGGTGAGGACCCGATCGTAGAATCCGAGACCCTCGACAAACTCCAGGTTGCGCGGGGACGTCAGCCCAATGGTTTCGATTCGACCCTGTTCCTTGGTGCGAAACGCCAAGGCGATCGAGGTCTTGCTGGAGGCGCTGGAGATCAACACCGACTTTGCGCCGTAGTGCTCGCTGGCCGCGAGAAAATCGTCCGCCAGAAAAGAAGTCATGAAGAGCCCGCGCGTGAGCATGAGCTCGTCTTCGAACTGCGCTGAATAGGTGGGATCGTTTTCGACCGGTTGGTACTGATTGTAGGCGGGCGCGAGACCCACCCGGTGGGACACCCCATCCATGATCGAGGTCGGCGATGCCGAAGCGGGTTCGATCAGAAGGTAGTTCGACATCGGGTAGAAGCCGAAGCAGCGGGTTCCGACCGATACACCCGGATAGGTGGACGCGATCACGTCACCGAAGCCCATGGTCGGCAGTCGGCCAAAGCCTTCCCGGGTCGGAAAAAAGTTCCAGTACTTGAGAAAGTCGCCCGCTCCGGCATAGCTGATGTTGTTGGCGGTAAAGGCGAAGCGATCGATTCGGAACAGGACCTGGCCCGCTGCGAGATCCGACGGGATCTCTCCTGTTACAAACTCAGTCTTGTGCCAGGCACTCTTGTCGAGAATGAAGTCTGTGTTGGCGTAGGTTTTGCTTTCGGCGGGCATGGGGGCCTCCTCAAGTGTTGGCACATTATATGTCAATAGAATCGAACGATGCGAGAAAAACGCCTGAATTTTGCCGCGCGTGGGGGTGTGTTCGGATTTCCGTCAGTGCATCGCTCGGCCCTGGTGAACGGCCAACTCAGCATCCGACGCTAGTCTCTCCACGCCCCAACGCGAAAACCGCGCGGGGAGCAATTTGGAGAGCTGAGACTTGGCGGACCCTGCAACGACCTTCGAGCAATTCCCGACGATCATCACCGAGCTCGAGGATCGTGTTCTCACGGCGACCTTGAACCGCCCGGATCGGCTCAACGCCTTCAACCAACAGATGATGCACGACATGCTGGCCCTGTACGATGCAGTGGACCAGGACGATCGAGTCGGCGCGGTCATCGTCACTGGAGCGGGTCGCGGATTCTGCGCGGGGGCCGATCTCTCGGGCGGCGGCGGCACCTTCGACAGCGGCGCCGCCAAACAGGGGGCCGACGCTCCCAAGCCGGCGCCGCGCGACGGGGGCGGCCTTGTGACCCTGCGGATCTTCGCGTGCAAGAAGCCCGTGATCGCAGCGATCAACGGACCCGCGGTGGGGGTCGGGATCACCCATACCTTGCCGATGGATATTCGAGTTGCGAGCGAGAAGGCCAAGTTCGGTTTTGTCTTCGCGCGCCGGGGATTGGTGCCGGAAGCCGCCAGCAGTTGGTTTTTGCCCAGGGTCGTCGGCATTGCAAAGTCGATGGAATGGGTTGTGACCGGTCGCGTTTTTGGGCCGGAAGAGGCTCTCGCAGCAGGTCTCGTGAGCGAGGTACTCGCCGAAGACCGGCTGCTTCCGCGCGCCCGGGAGATCGCCCGGGAGATCGTCGAGAACACGAGCCCCATTTCGATCGCACTCTCGCGCCAGATGTTGTGGAAAATGCTTGGCGCGAGCCATCCGATGGAGGCCCATCGCATCGACTCCAAGGCGATCCACTTCATGGGGTCCGGGCCCGATGCCCGGGAAGGCGTCGAAAGCTTCCTGCAGAAACGCAAACCGAAATTCAGCTCGAAGGTTTCCGAAGACCTGCCGGACTTCTTTCCCTGGTGGGAAGAACCGAGCTACGAAGAATGAGAAGAGTGATGAGCTTGAACTCCATGAAGACCGACACTGGCGAACCAGATGATCAATCGAGCCACCCGTTCGGGCCGTCCCAGCCCGCATGGCGCCGGTGGCTTGCGCGCATCGCAATGATCTCGGTGCTGTTCGTTGTTTTGATGACGGCGTTCCACTTCCTGGGTGTGATCGTGGAGAAATTCTTCGTAACGCTCTACGTCGATTGAATCCGGACGCGGGGAGGTACACTTGAAGCGCGCGCTGGGTCTCCTGCTGCTGTTTCTGTTGGCCGCCGCCTACATGCGACTCGCACTGTTCATTCCCATCAACTGGACCGACGAGGGCGTGATCATCTACCCGATCTGGCGGGTAGCCGAGGGTGAGCTTCCCTATCGCGACTTTCAGCAGATGTACGGACCCTCGCTGTTTTTGCTAGGTGGGTTCCTGTTTCGGCTTTTCGGCAGCGACCTGGCCGTCGTTCGCTACTTCCTGCTGGCCGTAAAAGCCGCAACCAGCGTCATGGTGTACCTCGCAGCCCGGCGCATCAGCGGCCCAGCATTTGCGCTGATCGCCTACGCGTTTTCGGTCGTGCTCGCGGGAACGATGTGGAATGTCTCGAGCATTCCCTATGCGAGTTTTTTTGGCACAGCGCTCTGTCTCACGGGCCTGCTGTGTTTCCTGGGCTGTGAGCGGCGCTTCTTGCTTGGGTGTGCTTTGGCTGGACTCTGCTTTGGGTTCGCCGCGACTTTCAAGCAGACCTCCGGAGCCTTCGCATTTTTGGCTCTCGCCCTCTACCTGTTGACGGAAAAGGGGAGCTTCAAAGGCCGACGGGGCGCGATCCTCGAGGTCCTGATTCCGGCGAGCCGCTGGTTCGTGTTGCTGTTCACCGTGGCGCTCGCGCTCCTTTATTTGACTCCGAGCAACCCGTTCTGGAACCTCGCGCTGCTGCTGACTCCCGCCCTGGCGCTGACCGGACATTTGGCCCGCAGCGAACTGCGGGGCGAGTTGGATCCCGAGAGTCAGCTGCGATGTTTTTGGGGAACGGTCGCACTTTCGCTCGCCTTCTTGCTGCCGTTGCTGGGCTATGGGCTCTTTTATCTGTCCCTCGGCCTCGGGGCGGAGATCCTCTTCAACACGGTCTCGGGGATCCCGTCTGCCGTCGACTGGATCTCGCCTTTTCCGCTGCCCAGCATCAACTTTGGTCTCTGGCAAGTTGCGTGTTTCGGGGGCTTTGCGGCGCTAGCGACCTGGGGCGGTCGCTCGCGCGAGATGATGCAGGGCGCGAGACTGTGGAGCTTTGCCGGGTTGTTGGCTCTGTCGTTACTGGCCGCTGGATCGCTAGCGCTTTCGGGCTGGCACGCCCGAGGCGATGACTGGTGGTTTTGGGGCTCATCGGATTTGCTTTTCGGAGTGCCGTTCGTCCTGGTCTGGCTTTCAATTTTTGAACGCCTTCGACTCGGGCGAAGCGGCGAACTCG
>SMVB01393390.1_pt1 | contig 19082 bp, 19 predicted proteins | sample 2456461 | NCBI WGS metagenome assembly SMVB01 (sample SAMN11095934, study PRJNA526329) | marine sediment metagenome | biome: Marine sediment; feature: Surficial sediment; material: Deep marine sediment; isolation source: Hadal surficial sediment | place: Pacific Ocean | collected 2014-05 | depth...
CCGCAGTACGCCGCCCGCAAGCCGGGCAGCTCCGGTCCTCCCGAGATCACCGGCTACGTCGCCGTCAATGAGCTGCTGGCCGAGTGCCACGACATCTCGCGCGTGGGAAGCCTGCTCGACGCGGCGTTCGACGCCGGGGCGAACCGGGTGAGCCGCCTGAACTTCGTCGTCGAGGATCGCAATCCGCACGTGCGCGCCGCGCTGGCCGTCGCCGGCGCGCAGGCGCGCGCCCAGGCGGAAAGCATCGCCACCGCGCTGGGCGTCGGCCTGGGCCAGGTGCTGACGGCTTCGACCTCGGCGCCCCAGCGGCCGGTGCCCCAGTTCGACCGAGGCGTGACGATGATGCGGGCGGAGGCGGCGTCAACGCCCGTCGCGCCCGGCGAGATCAAGGTGACCGCGACGCTGTACGTCACATACCGCATCCCGTAGTTCTCTTACTGGTGCTGCCCCCGAAATGTCCCTGACTCAATAGAAGTCCAGCGGCGCACGAACACGGTGTTACCTTTAGATGTAGCCAGCCTGCCGGGTGCCGTCGTCTAGTTGCCGTGGCTGCCCCCTGCGCGTCTTTGAATCTGTTTCTGGTCGGGGCCTACCATAGTAACGTCGTCAAGCTGCGCCAGAGTGGGCGATGAGGAACGGGTACAATTCGGGTACAAACCCGTGTTTTAGTGCCAGGCACGCCCAGCGGTGCCTCGTCACTTTCGTTGCTATTCTTAGCTTTTGGTTGGTAGCGGGGGCAGGATTTGAACCTGCGACCTTTGGGTTATGAGCCCAACGAGCTACCGGACTGCTCCACCCCGCGTCAATTCTCGACCGCACCGCGTCTGGCGGCGGCCCAGGAGTATAGCAAACGGTCCGAAGGCTTCAAGAGCGGCTAGGGAACCGTTTTTGTTGGGCTTTGCGGTGGTTCGGCGAGCAGGAAGATCATCTCGCCGGGACGTGTGTAGCCCAACTCTTCGCGGGCCAAACGCTCACGAGCGAGCGAGTCACGCGCCAAAAGGTCGACCTCGCGGCGTAGCCCGTGCACGCGCCGAAGTTGCCGGTCCAGTTCGACGTTGGCCGCGTCGCGCCGGGCCTCCAGACGCTTGCGTTCGACGTAGCCCCCGTTCGCGAACAACGCCGCCGCCGACCCCGTGAGGAATACCAGCAGCAGCAACACGAGCAACGCCGGCTGCTGCTTCGCGCGCACGGAGCGCCCGGAACGACGCGCCCCGGACGCGGCGTCCCCGCTCCACACCGCATCACTCGCCCGTCCCGTGAACAGCACCACGGTCACGGCGGAACGGCGGATGCGACGCCAATCGACCATTCGAGCTACCGGAGCCTCGGAAAAACGGAACGGCCAGGGTAGACCGCTTCGTCCCCCAACTCTTCCTCGATCCGCAGCAATTGGTTGTACTTCGCCGTGCGCTCACCGCGGCACGGCGCCCCGGCCTTGATCTGGCCCAGGTTCAAGGCCACGGCCAGATCGGCGATCGTGCTGTCCTCGGTCTCGCCAGATCGATGCGAGACCACGCAGGTGTAACCGGCGCGCAGCGCCATCTGAATCGTGTCCAGGGTCTCGCTGACGGTGCCGATCTGGTTCAGCTTGATCAAGATGCTGTTGCAAACTCCTTCTCGGATCCCCTTGGCCAGGATCTCGGGGTGGGTCACGAACACGTCGTCCCCGACGAGTTGAACGCGGTCCCCGAGCGCTTCGGTCAGCATTGCCCAGCCTTCCCAGTCGTCCTCGGCCATGCCGTCCTCAAGTGACGCGATGGGGTAGTCCTTGACCCACTCGGCGTACATCGCGACCATCTCGGCGCGGTCCTTGAGCGGTTTCTCTTCGGCGGCCCAGCGGTACTTACCGCCGGAGTAAAGCTCCGAGGCCGCGACGTCGAGCGCCAGAACGACGTCCTTGCCCAATCGATAGCCGGCCGCAGCAACCCCCTCGGAAAGTGCGTCGAGCGCCTCGACGTTGCTGCGGAGATTCGGCGCGAACCCGCCCTCGTCCCCGACGGCCGTCGATAGACCCTTCTTCTTCAACACCGACTTCAGCGCGTGGTAGCACTCGACGCCGCAACGCAACGCCTCGCGAAAGCTCTTCGCCCCGACGGGGACGATCATGAACTCCTGCACGTCCACGTTGTTGTCCGCGTGCACGCCGCCGTTGAGGACGTTCAGCATCGGGACCGGCAGTTCCTTGGCGTTGCCGCCGCCGAGGTAGCGGTAGAGCGGCAACCGCACCGCATCGGCGGCCGCGCGCGCGACCGCGATCGAGACGCCGAGGATCGCGTTGGCGCCGAATTTGGATTTATTGGGCGTCCCGTCCAGCTTGCGCATGGCACTATCGATCGCGACCTGATCGATCGGATCGAGCCCCTGAATCGCGGGGCCGATGGTGCGGTTGACGTGGCCGACGGCCTTGAGAACGCCCTTCCCCATGTAGCGTTTGTCCGCATCCCGCAACTCCAGCGCTTCGCGCGCGCCGGTGGACGCCCCTGACGGAACCATCGCGCGACCGATGATCCCGTTCGTGAGAAGCACGTCGACCTCGAGGGTAGGGTTGCCCCGGGAATCGAGGATTTCGCGGGCCAGGACTTGTTCGATGCTGGGCGTAGCTTCGGTGGACATGACGAATCGGCTCCCATGCAGACCCCGTTTTTGGCCCGTAACTATACCGTAGCCGGTTCCGCCCGACAAGCGCAACTACACCTGTTTTCAAAGAGATAGAGCGAACACACCGGAGCCCGCCCGGGCGCTGGGTTCCCGCCGGGGTGGCTGCGGCCGGTTCTAGTATCGTGGGACGATGAACGAGCCGAAACGAGATTTCCGCATCGTCCTGTGCACGGCCGGATCGGAGGCCCAAGCCGCCGAGATCGCACGCGCCTTGGTCGAACGCCGACTCGCCGCCTGTGTCAATGTCGTCGCATCGATTTGTTCGACGTACCGGTGGCAGGGCAAGGTCGTCGAGGAGGGCGAGTCGTTACTGATCATCAAGACCGACGCATCCCACTTCGAGGCGTTGCGCGCCGCGGTTCGCGAGATCCACTCCTACGAGACGCCGGAGTTGATCGCCTTCGCGGTCACCGAGGGCGACCCCGATTACCTCGCGTGGCTGGGCGAGAATCTGTGAGGGCGTGATCCAGGTCGGCGATCAAATCGCCGATCGATTCGATCCCTACGGAAAGACGGCACAGCCCGTCGGTCACCCCGATGTTCTTGCGTTGCGCCGGTGTCATCGCAGCGTGCGTCATCGTCGCGGGGTGATTGACCAACGATTCGACGCCTCCGAGGCTCTCGGCGAGCGTGAACAAACGCAGGCGCGAGAAGCAGCGGCGTACCTGGGCCTTCGAAGCCAACTCGAACGACACGACCCCGCCGAATCCGCTCATCTGGCGCCGCGCCAGAGCGTGTTGGGGGTGCGAGGCGAGTCCCGGATAGTGCACCGCGACGACGGACGGATGCCGCTCCAACCAGCGGGCGATCTCGAGCGCATTGCGTTGATGCCGCTCCATACGCAACGCAAGCGTCTTGATGCCACGCAAGACAAGGTAGCTGTCGGTCGGTGACAGGATCGCGCCGACGGTCTTCTGGATCGCCGCCAACGCGTCGACATCTTCGCGTCGCGCGGCGACGACGCACCCTCCGACACCGTCGCTGTGACCGTTCAAGTACTTGGTCGTCGAGTGCAACACCAGATCCGCGCCGGCGGCCAGCGGCTGTTGCCCTAGCGGACTCATGAAGGTGTTGTCCACGACCAGGCGCACGTCGCGCCGCGTCAACCGTTTCGCGAGCGCGCGGATGTCAGTCAACCGCAACGTCGGGTTGGACGGAGTTTCGACCCAGACCAGGCGGGTCTCGGGAACGAGCGCTGCGCGCAGCGAACCCGCATCGCGCAGATCCACCCAACTGAACCGCAAACCGAAACGTTTCAGTGGACCCTCGAACAGACGCCACGTTCCGCCGTACACGTCGGACGACGCGACGATGTGATCGCCGGCACGCAACAGGTGCAGGATCGCGGCGGCGGCGGCCATCCCGGACGCGAAGGCGCAGGCGCCGGCGCCCCCTTCCAACTCCGCAATCGTCTGCTCCAGCGCCTGACGAGTCGGGTTCACGATCCGGCCGTACGTCCACGGAGAATCGTCGTCCAGGCCGGCACGTTGGTAGGTCGACGTCCAGTACAACGGTGGCATCAGCGCCCCGGTGGCGCTATCCGGCCCCGGCCCCGCGTGCACGGCGGCGGTCGCCGGATCCATCGGATTCAGCGGCTTGCGTTTCAACGCCGCATCCGTGCGCTGCGCCGGAACGCGCCGGAACGCCCACCGGTCTTTTCGAGCAGCACGATCCGCTCGACCTCGATGCCGCGGTCGAGTCCCTTGGCCATGTCGTAAAGCGCCAGGCAGGCGGCATGAACGGCGACCATCGCCTCCATCTCGACACCTGTATTCCACAGTGCTGCGGCCGTCCCCGTCACCTCGGCGGAACGCTTGGCGGCGTCGAGACGAATCGTCACGTCGATGTGGTCCAGCGGAACGCTGTGGCACAGAGGAATCCAATCCGACGTGCGCTTCGCGGCCTGGATCCCGGCGACGCGGGCCACCGCCAACGCGTCCCCCTTGGCCAAGCGGTTGGCCGCCAAAGCGTCGAACGCCTTGGCGTTGAACACGACGTGGCCACGGGCGACCGCACGGCGTCGCGTTTTGCGCTTGGCCCCGACGTCGACCATGCGTGCCTTCCCCTGCCGGTCCGCGTGGGTCAGTCTGGCCATCTCGCCCACCTTTCTTGTTACGATACCGTGCCGTTTCAGACCCTCGGAGGATACACGATGCTCAGACCCGTGGCCGCGTTGTCGCCGTCGTCGTTGTGGTCGCACTTCGACCGACTGACGACCGTTCCGCGACCGTCCAAGAAAGAAGCCCGCGTGCGTGCGTGGGTCCTCGAATGGGCGCAAGCACACGGGTTCGAGTCACGCGAGGACGCCGCCGGAAACATCGTCGTCGTCGTGCCCGCCACGACCGGACGGGAACGCGCACCGACCGTCGTGATCCAGACCCATCTCGACATGGTGTGCGAGAAGAACAGGGGGGTGGAGCACGATTTCGAGCGCGATCCGATCAACACCGCGATCGTCGACGGTTGGGTCGTCGCCGCGGGCACCACGCTGGGAGCGGACAACGGGATCGGCGTCGCCGCCGCGATGGCCGCGGCCGTCGATCCCGCCGTGCTGCGCGGACCGCTCGAACTCTTGTTCACGATCGATGAGGAAACCGGGTTGACCGGTGCGGCCAACCTGGATCCCACGATCGTGAGCGGACGCACGCTGCTCAACCTCGATACGGAGGAGGACGGTGTGCTGTGCATCGGTTGCGCCGGGGGTGCGGACACGCAGTTAAGCCTACCCCTGCAACGCGAAGCCGGTCGCCCCGGCGCAATTCATCGACGCCTGATCGTCTCGGGGCTGCGCGGCGGGCACTCCGGGATCGACATCCACGAGAACCGTGGCAACGCGATCCGTCTGCTGGTGCGCGTCCTCGAGGACGCGCACCAGCGTGCACTCGGGTTTGCCGTGCACGATGTTGCAGGCGGGGACAAATCCAACGCTATCCCGCGGGAAGCCGAGAGCCTGCTCGCGTTGAGCGACGATGATCTGCCGGGTTGGGAGGAACACCTCGACCGTTGGCGCGCGACACTGGCGCTCGAGTTGGCCGGGATCGACGCGGGCGTGCATCTCGAACTCGCCTTCGCCGAACCGTCCGGTACTCCCTTGATCCGTGATTCGGCGTTGCGGCTGCTGCGTTTGATCCTGACGCTGCCGCACGGCGTGCTCGCGATGAGCCCAGCGGTCCCCGGCCTCGTCGAATCGTCCAGCAACGTGGCCGCGGTCCGTTGCGGCGAGGACTCCGCCACGATCGTGGCCAGTTCGCGGAGTAGTTTGGCCCCGGCACTGGAGTCGATCCGCGCCTCGATCCGGGCGGCCGCGGAGATGGCCGGGGCGAACTGGCGAGCCGCGGACGCCTACCCCGGCTGGCAACCCAGCCCGAGCTCGGCGGTCACCGAACTGCTGCGCGATGTCTACCGCACGATCTGGGGCAAGGACCCTGTCGTCACGGCGGTTCACGCGGGACTCGAATGCGGCCTGCTCGGCGAACGCATCCCGGGGCTCGATATGATCAGCTTCGGTCCGACCATCCAGGGTGCGCACTCGCCGGAGGAACGCGTCGAGATCGCCACCGTCGAGCGCTTCTGGCGCGCGCTCGCACTCGCGCTGGACCGTCTCTCCGCGTGAGTGCTCGCGGCGAAACTAGTCCCGGTTGTAGGGCTCCAGATCGGTCGGCCAATTCACGTTGTGCAACGCACGATCGACGTCCATCGCAAGCAGTTGTTCGGGGCGCAGGCGACACACGCGACAGTCCGGGAACACGCCGTGCACCCGGAAACGTCCGTCGTCGAGTGCATCGTTGATGATCGGTTGCATTCGTCGGCTCCAGCTTCCCACCAACGGGTGGTCACGACCGGCGCCATCGATCGGCATGACCAGATCCACGTCCTCCAGCGACCAATCCGCCAGCATCCCGATCAGGTCGGCACCGACCCGCGGGTAGTCGCACGCCAAAACGAGTAGGTCGGCGTCGCTGCTTGCCGCGAACGCCGCGGCGATTCCAGCGAGCGGTCCGCGGCCCGGTGGAGGAAAGTCCTCGATCACGGGCCAGTCGGGCGCCGGATTCCGGGCGCCCTGGGCAATACTGATCAACACACTGCCGCAGTGCGGCCACAACACGGAAGCGGCGCGTTGCGCCAGCGTCCTCCCCTCGAGTGAGAGGTCGCCCTTCGTGCGGCCCAGCCGTGTGCCCCGGCCGCCAGCCAACACCACGCCTACTTTTTGTCCCATTCTCCGGCCCGCCCTACAATGTCGAGGATGCGTCGACTCTTATTGTTCGCCAGAAGACCGCGGTTGGGCAAGGTCAAGACGCGGTTGTGCCCGCCGCTCGAACCGGAGCAAGCGCTGGCGTTGTATCGGGGGTTCCTGATCGACCAACTCAACCTCCTGCGGCGATGCGCCGCGGACTATCGCGTGGAGGTCTGGTGGGACGGGCCGCCGGACGAGCCGTCGCTTCGCGGACTCAATCTCGCCAGAATCGCGCAGCGTGAACAGCCCGATGGGGATCTCGGGCAGCGTCTCGCGTACGCCTTCGGAGAGCGGGACATGCCGGCAGTGGCGATCGGCGCCGACAGCCCGACCCTCGGCCGCGGCGCGATCGACCGTGCATTCGCTGCGCTCTCCGAACTGCGTCCCGTTGTACTGATGCCGGCCATCGACGGTGGCTACGTGCTTCTCGGACTCTGGCGACTCCACACGGAAGTATTCCAGGAGATCCCCTGGGGCGGCGCGAACGTTGCTGAAGCGACGCTCAAGCAAGCCGCCAGACACGGGTTGCGCGTCAAGGTCTTGCCGCACGGGTACGATGTCGACGACGATGCCGGGCTGCGGCGTCTGGAGGCCGATCTCAGTCACCCCGAGATCGCCGCGCGCGCACCGGCCACGCTGCGGGCGCTGCGTCTGTTGTTTTGAGCCGACCCACCGTGGTATAGTGCGTGTCCGCATAAAGGACGCCGCCCCGCGAGTGTTTTTTGCGGAATCCCGCAACCCAAAAACCGCGTTCGACATCTTTCGCAATTCGTTGAACGCTTGAGCTGGAGGATCGGATCGATGCCCGAAGAGCGAGGCCGTAGCCCCAGGAACACCGGACGCGGCCGGCGCCGGGGTTCGTCGAGTCGCCGCGCCAACCCTCCCGCGCCGCGCGAACAACCCGTTACAGCAGTCGCCGAACTCGAGGCCGAGATCTCGGCCGCGGAGACCGTGCAAGAAGGCGTGGTCGATTTGGGCGCGTTGTACCGCATGGACAACAAGGACCTCACGGAGGCGGCCAAGGTGCTCGGGGTCGAAGGCACCTCCACGATGCGCAAGCAGGAGTTGATCTTCGAAATCATGAAGGCCCAGTCGGAGCAGAGCGGACTGGTTTTCGCGGAAGGGGTGCTTCAAATTCTGCAGGACGGGTATGGCTTCCTACGTCACCCCGATTACAATTACCTGCCCGGCCCAGACGACATCTACGTGTCACCGTCACAAATCAAGCGTTTCGGCCTGGCCACCGGCGACACCGTTTCGGGTCAGGTTCGGCCGCCCAAACACGACGAAAACTACTTTGCGCTCATCAAGGTGCTCGCCGTCAACTTCGACGACCCGGAACACATGCACGAGCGCATCCTGTTCGACAACCTGACCCCGCTTTATCCCGAGGAACAGTTGCGGTTGGAAACGCCCGACGCAAACCTCTCGGGGCGGATCATGGATCTCCTCACACCGATCGGAAAAGGCCAACGGGGACTGATCGTCGCCGCGCCGCGCACCGGAAAGACGATGCTACTGAAGGCGCTGGCCCATTCGATCAGCGTCAACCACCCCGAGGTGTTCCTGATCGTCCTGCTGATCGACGAGCGCCCGGAAGAGGTCACCGACATGCAGCGGTCGGTCAAAGGCGAGGTCGTCGCGTCGACGTTCGACGAACCCGCGCAACAGCACGTCCATGTCTCCGAGATGGTCATCGAGAAGGCCAAGCGCATGGTCGAGCACGGCCGGGATGTGGTGATTCTGCTGGACAGCATTACGCGGCTCGCACGGGCCTACAACACGGTGCAACCGTCATCGGGCAAGATCCTGTCCGGCGGAATCGACGCCAACGCGCTGCAGCGCCCTAAACGCTTCTTCGGTGCGGCGCGAAATATCGAGAACGGCGGTTCGCTCACGATCATTGCCACCGCGCTGATCGACACCGGTTCACGGATGGACGACGTGATCTTCGAGGAGTTCAAGGGCACCGGCAACATGGAACTTCACCTCGATCGCAAGCTGACCGACCGTCGTGTCTTCCCGTCGATCGAGATCGACCGCTCGGGGACACGCAAGGAAGAACTGTTGATGGATCCCGGTACGCTCAACAAGGTTTGGATCCTGCGCAAGATCCTCAGTCAGATGTCCTCCGTCGAGGCGATGGAACTGCTGATCGACAAGATGTCGAAGAGTGAAAAAAACGAGGACTTCCTCAAAATGATGCAGGGCGGATAGCAGGCCTAACCCACCCGCCCCAGTTCCAATCGCTCGCGCCATTTCGCGGGCAGCGCGGCGAGGATCGCCTCCGCGGCGGCGTGCCCATCCGGCTGCGCCAGCATGGCCTGCGCCTCATCCCGCGCGGCGAAGAGCAACTCCGGCGACCTGATCACCTCGGCGAGGAATTGAAGGTCGCTGAGGCCGTGTTGCTGGGTCCCGAACAACACGCCGGGGCCGCGCAACTCGAGATCCCGCTCGGCGATACGGAAACCGTCGGTCGTCTCCACCATCACCCCCAGCCGCTCGTCGGCTACCTTGCTGGGAATATCCTTGCCGACCATCAGGACGCAGTACGATTGGGCAGCGCCGCGCCCGACGCGTCCGCGAAGCTGGTGCAACTGGGACAAGCCGAACCGCTCGGCGTGTTCGACGATCATCACACTGGCGTTGGGGACGTCGACACCGACCTCGATGACCGTCGTCGCCACGAGAACGGCGAGTTCGCCCGTGGCGAACGCGAGCATGACGGCGTCCTTCTCCTGCAGCTTCATGCGCCCGTGCACCATCCCGACCGAGAGCGGCGCCAGATCCCCGGTGAGTTGCGTGGTGAACGCCGTCGCGGCCTTGAGATCGCTGTTCGCGGTTTCCTCGACCAACGGGACGACGACGTAGGCCTGCCGGCCGCGCGCGATTTCGCTGCGGAGCCCTGCGTAAACCCTCTTGCGGTCTTTCTCACGGCGGATCACGGTCTTGACCGGAGTCCTGCCGGGCGGCAGTTCATCAATCGTCGAAACGTCGAGATCTCCGTAGATCGTCATTGCGAGCGAACGCGGGATCGGTGTGGCCGTCATCACCAATACGTCCGGGTGCCGACCCTTGTCGGCCAGACGCGACCGCTGCATCACGCCGAAACGGTGTTGCTCGTCGATCACGCACAACCCGAGGTTCCGGAACTTCGTCCCACCCTCGAACAACGTGTGAGTGCCAATGACCAGCTTGGCCTGACCGCTGGCGATCCTGCCCTCGACCTCGCGGCGCTGCGACGCACGCAACGAGCCCGTGAGCAGCAACATCGGGCACTCGATGCCGCCGGCGTCGAGCATCATCTTCAGGCTGCGAAAGTGCTGGTCGGCGAGAATCTCGGTGGGGGCCATCAACGCTCCCTGATAGCCGTTTTCAATCGCGACCAGCAGCGCCAGCAGGGCGACGATCGTTTTCCCCGACCCGACATCGCCCTGCAGCAGGCGGTTCATCGGATGGGGTGAGCGCAGATCAGCACCGATTTCCCTCAACACACGTTTTTGTGCGGCCGTGAGTTTGAACGGCAGCATCCGGGCAAGCTTGGTGCGCAACGCGTCGGGGACCTCATAGGCGATCCCCCGCTCCTTCTTGCGAAACCCATGCCGCCGTATCGCCAGCGCCGACTGCACGAGGAAGATCTCCTCGAAGGCCAGCGTCCGGTGCGCCGCGGTGCGGCGTTCTTGTAGTTCGACGAGATCGGCGTCGGGTTCTGGAAAGTGCACGCGACGAAGCGCCTCGATTCGCGGCATGAGGTCGTGGCGCCCGGTGATCTCGGCCGGCACTCTCTCGCTCAGGGTTCCCTCATCCAGGTCGGCGAGCGCGCGATACAGCAACTGCCGCAACATCCGCGGCGTCAGATCGGCCAGCTTGCGGTACACCGGGACGATCCGTCCGGTATGGATACCCTGCGTGTCCTCTGCGTCGAGAAACTCGTAGTCCGGGTTCTCGATCACCGTACGCCCACGCTTGACAACGGTCTTACCGAACAACACCACGCGCCGACCGGCCGTGAACGCCGCCTCGAGATACCGGCGGTTGTACCAGACGGCGCGGACCTGGCCACTCTCGTCCTCGACCTCGGCCTCGAAAATCGTAAAGTTGCGGCGGCGCGTACGGATCAATCGCGACGAAACGACCGAGACTTCGATCGTCCGGACCGCACCGATTTCCAGCTCGTCGATCGTCGCGAAGGAACGGCGGTCTTCGTAGCGAAACGGCAGCACGTACAGCAGGTCTTCGAGCAACTCGAAACCGGCCTCCGCGAGTTTTTCCGCGCGCCGCGGTCCCACGCCCTTCAGGTAGCGAAGTTCGGTGTCGGCCCGCACGATCGCGGTCCTAGAACCCGCCGTACAACGCCAGCAAACTGACGGCGGCCCACAGCGCCAGGTCGAGCAAGAGCGGGCGGTCGTGCAGGATCAACGCTGTCGGGTTCTGTCCGTAGCCCCGGTGATACACCAGGTAGAGGTAACGGAAGATCCCGAACACCACGAATGGAATCGTCAGTCCCATCCACTCCGTGCCGAGCTTCTGCGCGACCTCGGGCGAGAAGGCGTAAAGGGAGTAGGCCACGATTGTGCCCGCCGTGACCGTAGAGACCGTTTGATCCAGGAACGGGAGCGAGTACTCCCTGAGAATCGGTCGCTGAGTCGCAGCCTCGGCACCCAGGCCGATGAGTTCCTGGCGGCGCTTGACGAACCCGAGGAACAGGGAAATCAGCCCGGTGCACAGCATGAGCCAGTGCGACATCGCGACCTCGATGACGACGGCGCCAGCCCAGGCCCGCAGCAAGAACCCCGACGACAGCAGCATCACGTCGAGCACGACGACGCGCTTTAACGCAAACGAGTACGCAAGGTTCATGGTTAGGTACGCCGCGAGGACCATGACGAGGTTGCCGCCCAGCAAGACGGCTCCGCCCAGCGAGAGCACGACGAGCACGACCGCCGCGCCGGCCGCCACACCCGGCGGGAGGGTCCCGGAGGCGATCGGGCGGCTGCATTTATCGGGGTGCAGCCGGTCGGCGTGCCGGTCGGTAATGTCATTGATCAGGTAGACCGCTGAAGCCAACAAACTGAACAGGCCGAACGCCGCCATCACACGGGCCGCCTGCGGCACGTCGCGCACCTGCTGTGCAAACACCAGCGGGGCCAGGACGAACACGTTCTTGACCCAGTGCTGCGGCCGCATCGCCCGCAGCAACTCGGCCACTATCGTTGGATTCGCCCGGCTCAAATCGGCCCTCCGTTGGAAAAACGGACTCTATACTAACGGTTGGAAGCAGTGCCGGGAAATGCGCCAGAAATCTCGGAGAATCGAATGAGCGACGATGGGCCGATCGATGTAATCATCCCCGCGTTCAACGAGGAAGCGGCGATCGGCAAGGTGCTCGCGGATCTGCCGGGCGCCCTGGTGCGTCACATCATCGTAGTCGACAACAACTCGACCGACCGGACTGCCCGCGTCGCCGCCGGGGCCGGGGCGACGGTCGTTACGGCGCTGCGCCGCGGGTACGGAAGCGCTTGCCTCGCGGGCATCGCGAGCCTCGCCCGGCTTGAACATGCCCCGCACATCGTGGTGTTCCTCGATGCCGATTACAGCGATCACCCGGACGAGCTTCCTCGACTGGTCGAACCGTTGCGCCGCAACGAGGCCGACCTGGTCGTCGGTTCGCGTGTACTCGGCCGCCGCGAACCCGGCGCGCTCATGCCGCAGGCGCGTTTCGGAAACTGGCTTTCGACACGCCTGATCCGCGCGCTCTACGGCGTGCGCATGACCGATCTCGGACCTTTCCGCGCGATCCTCTGGAACCGCCTGGTCGGACTGGAGATGAGCGACCCCGACTTCGGTTGGACCGTCGAGATGCAGGTCAAGGTTGCGCGTGAGGGCCTCGTCTATCGCGAGGTGCCGGTGTCCTACCGCAGGCGCATCGGGACATCGAAAATCAGCGGCACCGTGTCGGGTAGTCTTCGCGCTGGATGGAAGATCCTGTACACGATCTTTCGCCTAGCGCGCTAATCCTTTTCGTGCATCGTCTTGAGACCGAGCACCTCGAAGTTGCGCGCGCCCGAGGGGATCTTGATCTTGACATCGTCGCCTTCCTTCAGCCCGACCAATGCCTTGCCGATCGGCGAGGCGATCGACAGCAGACCTTGCTCCAGATCCGCGACCTCCGGAAAAACGAGTTGATACGTGATTTCCTCGTCCGTATCGAGGTCGAGCAACTGCAGGCGTGAGCCAATCCCCGCTCGGTCCCGCGGCACCTGATCGAGACTGATCGCACTCAACGCGCCCAGCCGTTCACGCAACTGCCGGATTCGCGCGCGAACGAAGGCCTGCCGCTCGAGCGCCGCGTGATACTCGGCGTTCTCGCGAAGATCGCCCATCGCGACTGCGGTCTTGATCTCCCTGGGCAGTTCGACGCGAAACTCGTACTCGAATTCCTCCAACTCTTTCTTCAGCTTGTCCAGGATCTCGCGCACCGTATCGAGCCTCTCCCCAGCGTTTGAATCGCGCCACTCTACTGCTCCCGTCGGGCAGCGGCAAATCGCGGTCCCGACGGTCTTTTGCAGACCTCCTTGCCGCCGTGCACGTACGTACAATTGCCGAGCAAGTCTCGCGTTGACAGTAGGATGGGCGATGCTTACCATAGTCATGGTGGACTCACGCCCGTGGAGTCACCGACAAGGTGCGTCGATGCAACTCCCACAGACAAAATTCATCCTGATCGGCGGCGGGATGATCCTGTCCATGGCCCTGCTGATCTTCGTCGGCACCCAAGGCTCCGGCGTCAGCTACTACATGACCGTTGCCGAGTTCCTGGAAGCGCCCGGTCAGACTCGCGCGGGCCTGCGCGTCAACGGCAAGGTGGTGCACGGAACGATCGAGCGCCACGATACCGGGGAAGACGTTGGTTTCCGCATGACCGACGGCCAGGCCACGCTCGCGGTCCACTACAAAGGGATCATTCCCGATACGTTCGTCGACGGTGCCGATGTGGTCGTCGAGGGCCGGCTTCTGCCCGACGGAATCTTCGCCGCGCACACGCTGCTGGCCAAATGCCCTTCCAAATACGAATCTGCCGATGACTACCCCGCGGAGACGTCTTCTTCGGACTGAACGCCGCGATGCAAGACCTCACCATCATCCTCGGGCACTACGCTCTGTTCCTGGCGCTGGCCACCTCCGCGTGGTCCATCCTCGCCGCATTGCTGGGCGCCGCCAACCGCGGCAAAGGGCTCCAACGGAGTGCCGAGCGTGCGCTCCAGGCGACTTTCGGTCTGATCTTCCTCGCAACGTGCTGCCTCGTCCACGGCTTCGTGCGCGATGACTTCCGGCTCGACTACGTCTACCACTATTCGTCCACCTCGCAGTCGCTGCCCTACAAGATCGGAGCGTTGTGGGGTGGCCAGGCCGGCAGCCTGCTGCTGTGGGCGTTGATCCTCACCGGGATGGGCGCGTTGATGATCGCTACGAACCAGCGCAAGAACCGCGCGCTGATGCCGGTCGCGACCGCGGTGATGGCGGCCGTGGCGGTGTTCTTCCTGATCCTGCTGAACTTCCTCGAACAGCCCTTCGAAACAGGCCCGCTGCGCGCCGACGGCGTGGGCTTGAACCCGCAGCTCAAGAACTTCTGGATGATCATCCATCCGCCGACGTTGTACCTGGGCTACGTCGGCTTTTCCGTGCCGTTCGCCTTCGGCATCGCCGCGTTGGCCACGCGCCGCACCGGTGATATCTGGTTCCGCACGACTCGACGTTGGACGATCTTCTCGTGGTTCTGCCTCGGCACCGGAATCCTGCTCGGCTCGTACTGGGCCTACATCGAACTGGGCTGGGGCGGCTACTGGGCCTGGGATCCGGTGGAGAACGCGTCCCTGATGCCGTGGTTGACCGGGACCGCGTTCCTGCACTCGGTGATGATCCAGGAAAAGAAAGGCATGCTCAAGGTCTGGAACATTTTCCTGGTCATCCTGACGTTCAGCCTTTCGATCTTCGGCACATTCTTGACGCGTAGCGGGATCATCTCGTCGGTCCACTCGTTCGCGCAGTCGGACATCGGCGGGGCGTTCGCCATCTTCCTCGCGATCATCGTCTTTGGTTCGTTACTTTTACTGATCACACGCCTGCCCGACTTACGCTCGGAGGGGCAACTCGAGTCGGTGGTGTCGCGCGAGTCGAGCTTCCTGTTCAACAACCTGATCCTCGTCGGCATGGCCGCGACGATCCTGTTCCTGACGATGTTCCCGATCCTCTCCGAAGCCGTGACGGGCCGCAAGGTCACGATGGGGCCACCGATCTTCAACATGGTCAACATCCCGTGGGCCCTGGTGTTGCTCTTGCTGGTCGGGATCGGGCCGTTGATCGCCTGGCGCAGGGCCAGCAAGGAGAACCTGAAGCGCAACTTCATCGTGCCCACCCTCACCGGGGCCTGGGTCTTCGTGCTGCTGCTGACGCTCGACCTGCGCGTCTATGGCATGGCAGTCAGCGCGATCGTGCGCGCGCTAGCGCAGCTCCAGGTCGCCGCGATGTTCGACGAAATCAAGACGTTCTACCCCGCGATCACCTTCGGCACCGGGGCGTTCGTCATCGCGACCGTCGTCCAGGAGTACTGGCGCGGTCTGCGCGTACGCCTACGCCGCTATCGGGAATCCGTCCCCGTGGCGCTCGGACGCATGGTCTGGCGCAACAAGCGACGTTACGGCGGCTATCTCGTCCACGTCGGCATCGTGGCCATTTTCTTCGGCATCGCAGGATCGGCGGCCTACCAGACCGAGACGCGGCAGACGCTCGAGCCGGGCGAGTATCTGACGATCGACGACTATCTCGTGCGCTATGACGGCTATCGTCTCGAGGCGATCGACGACCACATCGGCGCGGTCACGATGCTCAGCGTGTTCGATCGCCACGACGGCGATCTTATCGGGACACTCAAGGCCGAGCAACGCATGCATCCGAACATGCAGATCCCCGAGCTACGGGAGGCCTTTCGATCCGCCAAGGCACTCGGTGTTTCCGGCGACGCGGCTTACTCGGAGAGCGTCGCGGCGTTGTACCCACTGATCGAAGAGCTCGAGGACGCGTACCGCCGCGAGGTCAAGACCCCATCGACCGAGGTGGGGATACTGGCCTCGATCTCGCCGCTGGACGGTGCACGTTGGGGCGAAGATTTCTACGTGATTCCAATGTGGGTCGATCCCCAGACGGGACGCGCAAGCTTCCGCATCTTCGTCAACCCGATGGTCAATTTCATCTGGTTCGGTGGGTTGATCTTCATCGCCGGCGCACTCGTATCGATCTTGCCGGACGCCCGCGAGCGTCGCCGGCTGGAGGCATCGATGGCCGTCGAGGCGCGGGCCGTTGCCTAGCAGGTTGCTATACCGCGGCCTCCTACTGGGGATCCTGCTAGCGCCGGCGTCGATCCTCGCGGCGGCGGACCCGGCGACCGAGTACGGGAAAGTCATCCGGACGATCCGTTGCGATTGCAGTTGCCATCCACAATCGGTCAAAACGTGTGCCTGTGGACGCGCGGCCGAGATGCGCGAGACGATCGCAGCGATGATCGAGGGAACCGACGACGGAGGAGGCATGACCGCTGCGGCTGTCATCGCGCGGTACGTCGCCGAGCACGGGGAACAGATTCGCATCGCGCCCCCCACCACAGGGTTCAGCCTGCTGGCCTGGCTAGGACCCTTGATCGGACTCGCTCTCGGTCTCATCGCAGCGGGGGCTCTGGTCCGCCACCTTGCCCGCAGCGCCGCCCGAACGCCCCCGGGCGTTCCTGCGGGAACCTCCCCCGCCGAGACCGGCCCGCTCGACCGCGACGACCCCTACCGCGCCAAACTCCAGCGGCAACTCGAAGAGAGGGACTGAGATGGTCGCGTCCTTCGCGCTGATCGCGCTCGCGCTGGCGGTGCTGTGGTTCATCGCCGCGCCGTTGCTTCGATCCGATGCCGCCGAAAGCGAACGCGTGGTATCCGCGGAGAGCGAGGCCGTCGAATTGCAATCCCGTCACGCGATGTTGCTGACCTCACTCGCCGATCTCGAGGAAGACCGGGACACCGGGAAACTCGACGATGAGGACTACGACGAACTGCGCGAATTGCTGACCGTCCAGGCCGTCGACGTCCTGAAGAAGATCGATGCCCTCCCCGATCCCGCCGTAGCGGCCACGCCCCCCGGGCCGCGCTCGCTCGATAGCCGTGGCGACGAATCCGCGTGAGCGAACCGGCGATCGCCGCCACCGGGCTATCCCGTCGCTTCGGACAGATCCAGGCTCTTCGCGGGGTCGATTTACGGCTCGAGCGGGGCCAACGTCTGGCCCTGTTCGGCGCCAACGGTGCGGGAAAGACAACGCTGCTTCGGATCCTCGGGTTGGGGCTGACGCCGGATTCCGGTTCTCTCGCAATCGACGGGATGGACCGCAAGAGTGACGCGCTTCGCGCGCGTGCGCGGATCGGTTGGTTGGCCCACGCATCGCTGCTCTACGACGATTTAACCGCGCGGCAGAACCTCGAATTCTGGGGCCGACTCTACGGGGTGGAACGGGTCGAGCAGCGTACCGCGGAACTGCTTCACGAAATGGGCCTCGACGCTTACGTCGACGAACCGGCGGGGATCCTCTCACGCGGCATGAGCCAGCGGTTGTCGCTGGCTCGGGCCCTACTCCACGATCCCGCTCTGTTGTTGCTCGACGAACCCTTCACCGGACTCGATCCCAGGGCCGCCGATGCGCTGAAACAGCGCCTGAGCAAGACGGGGTCCGGACGCACGAGCGTGATCCTGGCGACCCACCGCATCGAGGACGGACTGGCGTTGACCGACCGCTGGATCATGCTGACGCGCGGACGGGTCGTCGCGGACGGGCGCTCGGCGGAAACCGAAGCAGGCACGGTGATGGAAGCCTACCGGGCATCCGGACCGCCGGCATGAAACGCGTTGGTTTCGTCCGCGCGGCCTGGCTCGTCGCACGCAAGGACTTGCAACTGGAATGGCGCACGTTCGACGTCCTGTCCTCGAGCGTGGTGTTTTCGGTGGTCGTCCTGCTCGTGTTCCAGTTCGCGATCGGCGGCGGAGCGGCGCGGCAGATCGCGTCCGAGGCGCTCGTGCCGGGGGTCTTGTGGTTGGCGATCGGGTTCTCCTCCGTCGTCGGGATTGCACGTTCGATGGACGCTGAGCGCCGTGGAGACACCCTCGGCGGTCTGTTCCGTGCGCCGATCGATCGTGGCGCCATCTACGTCGGGAAACTGCTCGCCAACGGGATCAAGCTTGCGCTGCTCGAAGTGATCCTCGTGCCACTCGCCATCGTGTTGTTCAACGCGGATCTCGGCGGAGCCTGGATCGAACTGATCTTCGTGCTCGCCCTGTGTTCATTCGGCCTGTGCGCGCTGGGGACGCTGTTCGGGGCGATCGTATCGCGCGTCGGACGCGGCGAGGCGCTGCTCTCGACGCTGCTGCTGCCCGCGGCGACGCCGCTGTTGCTGGCCGGTGTGACGGCGACGAGCGCGTTGTTCCGTGGGGACACGCTCGCTTCGGTCGGACGTTGGTTGGGTCTCGCCGGCGGTTTCAGTTTGCTCTTTTTCTTCGTCGCCCTGGCGACCTTCGAATTTGTGCTGGAGGAGTGATGGATCGGACTGCTTTGCGGCTTGACGGTGTCTTGCTGGTGTCCGCGATCGTGGCGATTCCCGCGGCTCTCTGGGCCGCGTTTCTCCACGCACCGACGGAACAAACGATGGGCGCCGTCCAGCGCATCTTCTACTTTCACGTCCCGGCCGCGGTGATGGCGTACCTCTCGGTGGCCGTCCTGCTCGGCAGCTCAATCGTCTACCTCTCCAAGCGCGATCTTGCCTGGGACGACCTGTCCAGGGCTGCGACCGAGGTTTGTCTGCTCTTCTGCACGCTGGTGTTGATCACCGGTCCGATCTGGGCCAAGCCCGCCTGGGGAACCTGGTGGACCTGGGAGGCGCGGCTGATCTCGACGCTGGTGCTGGAAATTCTGCTGATCGCGGCGTTGATGGTGCGTCGCTACGCCGACAACCGCGATCTCGGTGCGCGGCTCGCCGCGGTTCTCGCGATCACGATCGCGGCGGACGTGTACGTGGTTCACAAGGCTGTCGAGTGGTGGCGCGGGATGCATCCGGAAGTGTTCAAGGCCGGTCAGCGCAATTCGCTCGAACCGAAGATGCTGACCGCA
>SMVB01116072.1_pt1 | contig 19076 bp, 18 predicted proteins | sample 2456461 | NCBI WGS metagenome assembly SMVB01 (sample SAMN11095934, study PRJNA526329) | marine sediment metagenome | biome: Marine sediment; feature: Surficial sediment; material: Deep marine sediment; isolation source: Hadal surficial sediment | place: Pacific Ocean | collected 2014-05 | depth...
ATCGTAACCGGAGGCTTCTCCGTCGGTAAGCATCCCAAGACAAACTGTTTTGACATCCATCAGATTTATTCCCGCCAGTTGTTGCCCCGGCATATATCGGGGCGATGCATACTATCAATTCGATATATATTGTCCAGCTATAGGGTAGAAGTATTTTTTATATAGAGAAAATCAACTATGAATCAATGTATTAAGCATCCTGCCCGGATACACCGGCGCGCGGGAATGCGCTCGGCGCACCTCAGGGTGCGCCAAAAATGGTGAATTGGCGGTCGATTCAGGTGCTGCCGAACTTGGTGGCGACGACGACAATCATGCCCTTCTCGGTCATTTGCTGACTGATATCGAGGCCGTTGGCCTGCAAACGCTTATTGATCTCTGCTGTGTCGAGCCTGAGTTTCAGGTAATCGCTGATGTGCATTTTCCAGGCACCGTCCTCTTTCCGGTACAGCACATCATGTACGTGCACGACGTTTTCCTTGTAATCTAGAAAGCAGGTGAAAATCTGCTGATCGTCGGCCCTGATCAGTACAAAGCGATCAGCGCCGGCTGGCTCGCTCGATACATAGTCGCGAATTGAATAGACAAACGTGCCACCGGGCTTTATTGCGGAAGATACCCGGTCGATAAATTTCTCGACCGCAGCCGTATCCGGAAGATGTACCAGCGTATCGCCCATGCAAACAATCAGGCCGGGCGGCCCGTCGATGTGCTGGTCGAATTCCCTCAGATCAGCGCAAACCGTCGTGATCTGCAAATCGCCTGCGCGCTCCTTTAATTCGTCAAGCAATTCCTGACAGAAATCAATTGCGATAACGCTGAATCCGCGTTCGGCAAGCGGCAACGACTGACAACCCGGCCCGCAGCCAAGGTCGAGCGCAAGATCACCGTGTTCGGGAGAAAGTTCCAGGCTGGCGAACAATTCCACGTTGGCCTGATACGCGTTCTCGAAGTCACCGAGGATCCATGAATAGACCGGAGCCAAGAATTCGTCGTAATGATTCCTGACGGATTTCAAGCCGTTCCCCTTTCACCTTTCGCGAACGCATGCCAATGCCAGCGTATTTATTTACAGAAAGTACTGTGACAAAAACGGATTCATCATACGGTTTTCAGGATCGAATTGCCGACGGATTTTACGGAAGAATGTAAGCCGGCTGCCGAACACTTGTTGCGGGTAGTCTGCGGGAATATCACGTGTCTGATTGAATATCGGTACTCCGCCCCAGTGACGGGCGAAGTCACCAAAGTCAATGGCAAAGTTTTCCCAGCCCTGCGCCTGGGTAGAAATCGCGCGCAGCGCCACCATCGGTTCGTCAAAACTGGGTGACAGCATTGCAGAGGTGTCTCTGCCGACGCGAAACCCCACCGTTGGCATGTCGCAGCGGTAATGACTGCTCTCGTGAATTCTCAAACAGAAGTCGCGATACGCCTGTACGACAATTGCGAAATCCGCGGCAGGAAAGAACCAGGTCGAGTAATACAAGCTGTTCGAGGCGTCATGCTTCCTGGTGCTGCTCAGTTGTGCTGTCGAGTTACTGCCCGATGAGACCAGGCGGTTGTTGACCAGTCCCTGTGTTACCTGGCTGATATCGTCAATCAGGCGATACCGTAGTCCTGCAACCGGAACAATCCGGTTTATCGACTTGAACACCTTTGGCAATACGGTGCTCTCACCCCAGTCCTTGATCTTCCAGGGGATGCGGTGAGTTGAACGAGCGGCCCGACTGTATCGTCTCAGGTCAAGGTATACGCGATCGCGAAACGGCAACAGGTAAAACTTCAGTCCAACGTCTACGTTTCTAAGTTTTTCCGCAACGCCGGCAAACTGATCGAAACTACAGCGCCGGTGTGTGACGGCAAATGGTTTGATCGGCCGGACTTGAGTGTGATCTCATCAATGACGCCGAGCATGCCGAAACTCATACGATATGCATTCAGGAGATTGTGCTGGCTCTGCCGTATTTCGATAGGCTTGCCGTTAGGTGTTATGACTCGGATGCTTTTGACTTGCGATGCAAAAAAGGCGCCATCGTCGCCGAAAGCCGGACCGATGCAGGCTCCTGCTACTGCGCCGCCGACGGTGCGACTCATAAGGTCGTGGCTGCCGCCGAGTTCGAGGCCTTGTGCCGCGAGTTCGCGGGCCAGGTCACCGATGCGTACACCGGGTTGCACAGTAACAGTGTCACCGTACGCATCTATGTTTTTAATCTGATCCAGGCCAGTCAGATCGATGACGGTGCCGGCGCTGGAGGACGTGCAATCCGTCGCGGAACTGTTAGCGCCCATTGGGCGAAATGGTGGCAAAAATCTGGAATCCGGATTCAGCGCATCGCGAATTACTCTGCTGCTAACAGGTTTTATGATGGCGGGACCGGACAATCTGTGCAGGCGAAAACGGCTTGAGCGCCGAAGGTGAATCGGGTTTGCTGACATTTGTGGCTCCAAAATCGAAAGGGACGAAATTCGATGTTTGAATTAAGGCTTCAAAAACCGCCGGACCACCGGTACACATATGCTGAGATTGCCGGGCGAATGCCACCAGAAGCGGGCCGCCCGCGAGGACTTCCGGCGACCAGGTCGGTTTGGCAACCCCGCTGTCATAGGTTTCCCCTTAGACCGGTGGTTTTGCGACCCTTTCCTTTCGAAAGGTGTGCCTTTGTCAAACGAGTGAGAATCGTGGCATATGGGCAATCGGGTTGTCAATTTTCCCGCCCAGGTAAATCACAGATAATGTTAAATTGGCGCTGTATGGTGTTCTCCTGCCATCATTGCGTACAATTATGTTGACTGGTATCCGACCAACCGACCTTGAGGAATTGCCGTGATGTTCTATCGATGTGTTGCAGTCTGCCTGCTCGGCTTCGTGGCAGGCGCCCCATCTTTTGCCGACTCGATTCTCGAATTTCAGTCGACAGAATTCGGCCAGGGACAGCCGATCGTCGGCACCGTCCAGATCTCGACTTCAGGCGCCAACACCAGGCTCGAGATTAATTCCGTCAGCAGCGCTGAGGCCGGTGGCATGATCTTTCATGGTGAACGCGGCGAAATGATCATCCTGGATCATGCGCAGGGAAGCTACATGATCATTGATCAGGCTCGCATGAACGCGATGGCCTCACAGCTAAGCCAGGCCATGACGCAAATGCAGGAAGCGTTGGCGGCGATGCCACCGGAACAACGGGCTCTGGCGGAGCAGATGATGCAACGGCAGTTTCCTACCGCGGCGCCAAAACAAACGTCAAAACAATCACCAGATATCATCAATGACCTCGGCAGTCACGGCGCGGTAGCAGGCATCAAGTGCCGGAACTATGAAGTAATGCGTGACGGCCGGAAGGTCCGTGAGCTTTGTATGAGCGACTGGGATGATATTGCGGGCGGGCAGGAGACTGCTCAGGCCCTTAGAGATGTTGCCGGTTTTTTTGAGAGTATGAGACAGGCATTCCCGGGCGCGGGCGCGATGGAAGCGTTCGATCGGCAGCAGGAGTTATTCGGGCACATGAATGAACTGGATGGATATCCCATTCTCTATCGCGATTTTTCTGCCAGCGGCGCGCTCGAACGCCAGGTAATACTGACTTCGGCCAGGCAAGAAGACGTGAGCCCCGGTTTTTTCGAGCCACCGGAGGGCTACAAGTTGCAGGAGTTGCCGCAGGGCATGAACTAGGAAATTCCCGCGAATTGTTCATATCTGACGGCAGCTCTCTGCGGTACAGTTAAGAAATGAACAAGGAATTACTGCCTGCGCAGGCTGTCCTCGCCGCCAATCGGATCGCTTCGTATATTCGCGAGACGCCGCTCGATTATTCGCCATACTTCAGCGAGCTGACCGGCGCAAACGTCTACCTCAAACTCGAGAATCTGCAGCATACTGGCTCTTTCAAACTTCGTGGTGCATTCAACAAATTGCTGTCTCTGTCCAAAGAAGATCGGGAAGCGGGTGGGGTCGCGGCATCCAGTGGCAACCACGGTGCAGCGATTGCCTATGCGATGAATGAGCTCGGTATCTCGGGCACGATATTCGTGCCCGAGCAAACGTCGCCAACGAAAGTGGACGCAATCAAACGAGCGGGTGGCGATGTCCGATTCTTTGGCTCTGATGGTCTCGATACGGAAACGCACGCTCGCGAGTATGCCAGTCAGAACGGGATGGTTTATCTGTCCCCATACAATGATCTGGATGTCATAGCAGGACAGGGGACTTGCGGGGTTGAGATTGCGAAACAGTTATCAAATGTGGACGCGATATTTATCGCGGTTGGTGGCGGAGGTCTGATCAGCGGTGTCGGCGCGTTCTTAAAGTCAGTGAATCCCTCGCTAACGGTCGTAGCCTGTCAGCCTGCCGCATCGGCGGTAATGACCGAATCGGTCAGGGCAGGAAAGATTCTCGACCTGCCAAGTGGTCCCACATTATCTGACGGCACCGCGGGCGGTATCGAGGCCGACGCGATCACCTTTGATATCTGCCGTGAAGTTACGGACGAATTCGTGGTCGTTTCCGAGGAGCAGATAGCGGACGCTATGCGAGGGTTCATCGATTCCCACCACATGCTGATCGAGGGCGCCGCGGGAGTCGCGATTGCCGGCCTGCTGGCCAGCGGCCACAAATACAAGGGCAAGAACGTTGTTGTCGTCGTTTGTGGTGCCAATATCAGCCGGGCAACCCTGAAGCAAGTCATCTAGGCCAAACCCAGGCGCAGAACTGATTCAATGAAAGCTCTCACAAACCTAATGCCGGCCTTGCTGCTTGCCGCGTCACCGACAGTCGCCGAGTCGATCGTCATTATCAACGTTAACGTGATTCCGATGACGTCGGAAACGGTGCTGAGTGCCCGCACTGTCATCGTTACCGATGGTGAAATCGTAGCAGTCGGCAATGTTGACGATACGCCGGTGCCAGAGGATGCATTTGTCGTCGATGGTACGGACCGCTTCCTGATGCCGGGATTATTCGAAATGCACGGACATGTGCCGGGCCTCAATTCGCGCGATCTCGATCGGGTTTTGCAGTTGTTCGTCGCGAACGGAATTACCACAGTGCGCGGCATGCTCGGACAACAGTCTCACCTTGAATTGAGAAGTGCATTACAAAAAGGGGAAAGGTTGGGTCCGCAATTGTACACCTCCGGACCATCCCTGAATGGGCGCAGTGTTAGCAGCCCTGAAAGGGCGATTAGCATGGTCGAGGAGCAACATGCAGCCGGTTACGATTTTCTGAAGATTCACCCCGGTCTCACGCGAGAGGAATTCGACGCGATGGCGGCGGCGGCCAATCGCGTGGGCATTAGATTTGCCGGTCATGTGCCGGAGGATGTTGGGATCAGGCGGGCGCTGGCAGCGGGTATTGCGACGGTTGACCACCTCGACGGTTATATGGAGGCATTACTCAGGCCGAATGATGATCCTTCAGGCGGTCTCAGTGGGTTTTTCGGTGTCTTTATTGCCGATCAGGCGGACGAGACCAAGATCGCCGAAATTGCTGCGGCAACTGCCGAAGCCGGTGTCTGGAATGTCCCCACGGAGTCCCTTTTCAGGCACGCAACCTCGTCCGAATTAGATCCTGACGACATGGTGGACTGGCCGGAGATGAAATATATGCCGGCAGATACTGTAGCGCGGTGGCACCGCGCCAAACGCGACATACTTGACGATGTAAATTACAGGCCGGATACGGCAGCCCGCGCCGTCGCGTTACGGCAGCAACTGATACTGGCATTGCATCGCAGCGGGGCAGGATTGTTGCTGGGCTCGGACTCACCGCAGATATTTAACGTCCCCGGCTTTGCCATACATCGTGAACTCGAGTACCTGGTCGATGTCGGCCTCACGCCATATGAAGCTTTGCAAACCGGGACTAGCAATCCTGCAGAGTTCTTTGGGCGACCCGGTGTGTCCGGCGTCGTGAAGACTGGCGCTGTGGCTGATCTCATCCTGCTTGATGCGAACCCGCTTGATGACATTACGAACACGCGCCGCATCCACGGAGTGATGGTTCGCGGGCGCTGGCTCCCCCGTAGCGAACTGGACGGCCTTCTTAAAAGATTGGCGCGATAACAGGTTCGATGGATTGCGTCCTACGAAGATGCATCACGATTGCGGGCCGCCCTTGCCAATTCGCGATGCAAATGATCGCGTTGTTTGACGGCAGCGTATTTTGCCGGGTTAGTTTCACTGATGAAGTCCTCCAGTGGGTAGATTATCTCGTCATCGTCAACGGCAAAGAACATGACGATGCTGTAACGCTGTTCACCTGTGTTCCGAACCCGATGACCGGTCGCCCTGAAGAAACCATTGGTCCATCGTTCCATCATGTCGTCGAGCATCACTAGCAGCCGGCCATCGTGTCCGGGCACGTCGTACCATTCACCGTCGGTGGCCAATAGCTCCAGCCCGGGTGCAGTCTGATAGATCAGCGTCATGCACTCAAAGTCCGTGTGCGCTGATATGCCGACATCGGTATCTGTCGCCGGCATATCGTTCTCAGGATAATTGAGCAAACGCATCGTATTGAATTGCTGAGAACTGCAGCGATCGGCAAAAAACCTGCGTTCCAGACCTGCGGCGAGGGACAGGCCCTCGAGGACTGCAGTTCCGGCGCTTGTCAGCGCATCCCAGCAGGCACGCACATCGCGCCGAAAATCCACCAGCTCGGGCCAGACATTCGGTAGTTCATCGCTGCCCTCCTGCGGGCGCCGTCCGCAATCAAAGGATTCGACATGCGCAATCGTCCCGGGCTGGTATGGGAGTTCCCCGAAAAGCGGTGTCCATCCCTGGCTGGTTTTAGTCACAGCTACATTGACGGCCTGCTTCAGCGGGTCAGAATCGTCAAGTACGAAAAAGGCATGCATCTGCCCAAGGACACGGCTGATCGTGACCCCGCTGTCGAACGCGTGGTCGAGGAAAAAGAAGCCGGTATTGAGACAGGCATCGCGGATCGTTGCGATGACCGCAGCGCCATTGCCGGCAAGTTCGTGCGCATCGATGCAGGGCACCGACCCGCATTTTTGTCCCCGGATCGGGTCGGTCTGCTTTAATTCACTGGTCAGGGGCATAGCGCCTGTTGTTTCGTTTTCGTGGCTGAGGCCGCTCCTACATTATCATTCGATAGCGGTAGCGCCAATGTAAACGAGGTCGAACGGGACCTGATCATCGTGGACGATGGCAGCGGCGGATTGAATTTATCCGCAAAAATCGGGTCTTATAAATAGCCGATCCGCATGGACGTTGCTCCCGGCGGTGATGGCGGTTTGATTTGGCCATCTGAGATGCCTGTTTGTGCTTTAGAGGGCCAAAATGGTCTAAAATTGCGGCTAACATCGGAGTTTCAAAACATGGGCAGCCGATTTGCTCTTCTTACCGTGCTTGTTCTTGCCGCGCCGCTTTGCTGGGGGCAGGGGGCTGAAAGGATAATGCGTGATCAGAATGCGACGACCGTCATCGGTCCGCGCAATATCCCCTTGTACGATGGAGCGAAGGCGTTGCTTGCCGGCAACGATGCGGAGGGCGTTCGCCTGACGCTCCAGGGACTGAAAATGGCGCTGGGGCGGCGCGAAGAAGAAGCGGCGCTGTCAAATCTCTGCGCCGGATATATCATGCTCGCTCTTTATGATAATGCACTCAAATATTGTGAGCTGCTAATCGCGCGCAACGACAAGAACTGGCGCGGTTTTAACAACAGGGCAGTTATTTATATCAAGACCAAACAGTGGGATAAGGCGGAGAAGGACCTGATACGAGGTGAAGAACTGCATCCAAACGCAAGGACGCTGAAGATTGCGCGTTCGATGTATATGGATGCGGTACATCCTGTTGCGCCTGAAATTGAAATCGATGACCGTCAACGGCAATTCAGTGCAGAATCCAATCCACAATAAGACGCACACTGTTTTCGTCAGTGCAGGGCTGGCAGCAGGTCTGTTGCTGGGGTCGGCGCTGGCATTTGGACAACTGGAAACGACCTCGGTAACTCATTTCCTGGATTCGAATACCGACCGGGTACCGTTACTGACCACGTTTCCAACTTATCCATCCATCGCACGGCGGGACAGAATTCAGGGCCAGGCGGTAGTGTGCTTCATGATCAGGCAGGACGGACATATATCGCGAGTAAAGCTGAAAGAATCCACTCACAGGATCTTCAGAAAGCCGGTACTCAGGGCAATGAAGAGGTCGACATTCGAACCACTGGCGCCCAACCAGATTCTCGCAATCGGGAGGACATGTCGTACCTATCGTTTCAGACTGGAACCGATCCTGGTTGATAACAACGCGAACTGATGTTACCTGACAGGCTGCGGGCGCTCTCCTGTCATCTTTTGAATTTTGCGTCGATTGCCAAAATTCGCTCAGCTGCTTCCTGCAGGTTGCTGCCGGTACTGACAAGGCCTGAATCGTGTCCGGCCATGACCGCCATCCCGGTCTTTTGAAAATCGGTTTCCTTGAACAGACGGCGAAATTCCTGCGCCATCTCAGGCGTGCCGAACGCGACTTCGGCATCGGTGGTTGCGGCTGACCCCTTCAATCCTGCCCACAATTCCTCGCTATGAACATGGACAACTGCGCCAATTTCCGGATCCAGCTCGTAGATGGCTGCATGCGTCATGGACTCTGATGAGGCTTCGCGAGCGCCGATCGAATACACCCGGTTCCGGTCGATGTCATAATCTTCAACCAAAGCGTAGTGCTCGGCACCAAGATCGGGAAGATGCCCGGTCTGCGAGCCACTGATGATGAACTGGCGCTGCGCCGCTGTGCGAACGCTCAGGTTGCCGAATCCGATCCCGTGTTCTTCGTAGTGCCCTATCAATCCCGCATCATAAAGTGGCCGGCGCCAGCGATTCAGTGATTCAATTTCAGCGTTATCCAGCGGACCGGTTTGGCGCCAGTGCGAATCGAATTTGATGTATCCCTCGTCAATCATGAGGCCAGCCCGGACTGCTCCGGAAACAGTGTGGTCAGGCCATCTTCGCTGGCCGCACAAATACCACGCTCGGTAATCAGTCCGGTCACCAATCTGGCTGGCGTGACGTCGAACGCATAGTTGCTGATTGCAGTATTACTTCCCACAGTCTGCACAGTGCAAAATTTGTCACCTGCTTTGCCATAAATTTTTGCGACTTCGTCCGGATTTCGTTCCTCTATCGGAATCTCGGTCAGCCCGTCCCTGATCGTCCAGTCGATGGTGGTCGAGGGGAGCGCCACATAAAATGGAATGTTGTTGTCGTTGGCGGCCAGTGCCTTGAGATACGTGCCGATCTTGTTGGCAACATCGCCGCTCCGGGTCGTGCGATCCGTGCCGGTAATGCAAATATCGACGAGACCATGCTGCATCAGGTGCCCGCCGGCATTGTCGACAATCAGTGTATGCGGCACCTTGTTTTCGGCCAGTTCCCAGGTGGTGAGTTGCGAGCCCTGATTTCTTGGCCGCGTCTCGTCCACCCAGACGTGCACATCGATGCCTTTGTCTCTGGCGAAATAGACTGGCGCAGTGGCAGTGCCCCAGTTAATCGTGGCAAGTGAACCGGCATTGCAGTGAGTAAGAATATTGACGGTGTCACCCGATTTCCTGGCAGAAATTTCCTCGATAAGTTTCAGGCCCTGTTCGCCGATGGCGCGACAGATTTCAATGTCTTCGTCACAAATCTTGCGGGCTTCCTGTTCCAGCGTATCTTCGATTTCATCGATATGTTCCGTGCGCCCGAGCACGCCAAGAACCCTGTCGATTGCCCACCTGAGATTCACCGCAGTTGGCCGGGTCGCGGCAAGTGCTTTGGCAGCATGCCGGATGAATTTGTTACGGTCGGGTTGGCCACGGCTCTCGAGCGCTGCGAGGTAAAGACTCCATGCGGCAGTTGCGCCGATCAACGGGGCTCCACGCACCAGCATTTCACTGATTGCGTGGACGCCGTCCCGCCACGACATTAAATCCGCGACAACGTATTCGTGGGGCAGGCGGCGCTGATCGATTATCTGCACTACAGTGGGGTCATCCGGTTTTTGCCAGATGGTCCGAAAATCCTCACCCGATCGCCTCACTATGCCACGCTCCATCATGCTCACACGACACCCATTCTAACGCCCGACGGCGGGCCAGGTCCGGATTACGGGGATTGAACCACGCTAATTCTCCTGCACAGTGGTAATGTCGATTTGTGAATGGCTTGGGCAAATCGCCGAACATTCTTGCGTGCCTGATCCTGGTCGCGCACGGAATGCTGCTGCCATTAAAGGCCGGGGCTCAGGCGGATGACCAGGACGCGGATGCAGATGCCGCACCAGGTATTCCATCTGCGGCAGAGCTCGAGGCTGCAGGCGCGACCATCGGTCGCATCGTCATCGAGACGCAAAATGTTTTCGACACCACCAAGCCGGGTGAGAGCAAGTCGATCTTCCGGCTGGCGAATCGCTGGCACATGGTCACGCGTGGCTCAGTCATTGAACAGCAATTGTTGTTCCGTTCCGGGGACCGGTTTTCCCAGCGCGTGCTCGAGGAGTCGGAACGACTTTTGCGAGTCAATAACTACCTGTATGACGCGAAAGTCACACCGATCCGGTATGCGGATGGCGTGGTCGATATCCGCGTCTGGACGCGCGATCTCTGGACGCTCATGCCCGGGATTTCCGTTTCCCGGTCCGGCGGTGAAAACCGCAGCCGGGTGGAACTCTCCGAGCAGAACCTGCTGGGTCTTGGCGTGAAACTTCGTGTGACCTATGTTGAGAATGTTGAGCGGAACTCGACCAGCTTCGAGTACTTTGACAAGAATCTCGGCGAGAGCTGGACCTCGGCATTCTTCAAATACTCGGACAGTTCGGACGGTGGCACGACGCAATTCAGGCTGATGCGGCCTTTCTATGCGATGGATACACGCTGGAGTGCAGGCGCAACATTGTTTGATGATGAAAGAGAAGAGTCTTTTTACGATCTCGGCAACGAGGCAGCCGAGTACAGGTCGGAGACCAAACTGTACACCGCGTTCCGAGGGTGGTCGGCCGGACTTATCAACAGCTGGACCAGGCGCTGGACTGCGGGGGTCGTGCACGACGATCGTGATTTCAGCGCTGTACCTGACGGTCAGCTTCCGTCTCTGGTTCCTGAAGACCGGCGACTGATCTACCCGTTCCTTGGCTTTGAATTGTTGGAAGACAAATTTCAAACGGCCAGCAATCGCGACCAAATTGAACGGACCGAAGATTTTTTCCTGGGAACCAGGCTCACCGCCAGTCTCGGGTGGGCCGCTGAGAGCTTCGGCTCGGATCGCGATGCATTCATCTATCGGCTGGGCGCGAGCAAGGGCTACGGTTCGATCAAGCGCAAGGCACTGTTCCTGTCTTCGTGGGCTAGCGGGCGAGTTGAGCACGGAGAATCGGCAAACACCCAGGTCGGTGTCAACAGCCGCTACTACAACCAGATTACCGAAAAGCGCCTCTTCTTCATGACGTTCGATGCCAGCTGGGGCAACCACCTGGACCTGGACAACCTCGCCACTCTCGGGGGTGATACCGGCCTGCGGGGTTATCCACTCCGCTATCAGACCGGTGATTCGAGAGTCCTGCTGACGGCGGAACAACGGTACTTCACCGATTGGTACCCATTTCGCCTGTTTCGGGTTGGTGGTGCATTATTTGCAGATATTGGCCGCACCTGGGGAGACAACCCGGCCGGTGGGCCATCACTCGGCTGGCTGAAAAACGTAGGGTTCGGGCTCAGGCTCGGGCGAACTCGCAGTAGTGGCAGAGGTGTGGTTCACATCGATATCGCCTTTCCGCTGGATGGCGACCCGTCGATCGACAGTGTTCAGTTGCTGATCGAATCAAAGCGCGGCTTCTGAACAAGAGGGCGCCGTGCGCATGGCGCCGTATCCTGTAATTACCGGCGCATCCAAGGCTGGCACGGGAGTAAACTGGAGCCGCTACCTGTGGCACCGGTAAGGGGCCTGCGCAGACCCCTGATTCACGACCGAAATCACGCGCCGGCGAGGTCTAATAGGCAGGCAAATGCTATGGACGAGTTGTGGATAACTACCCGGACGACAAACGCCTTGTAAAACAGTTGCTTGCAAAAGACGAGCAGGCGTTCGATCGCTTTTTTAAAGAGAATTTTGCAAGGCTGTACCGATTCGCCATGACGCGCCTGCCGGACGATCCGGAGGGTACCCGGGAGGTGGTGCAAATTGCGCTGAGCAGGGCTATCGCCAAGTTGCACACCTATCGCGGTGAATCGGCGTTGTTTACCTGGCTATGCGCCATAACCCGGAATGAAATGAGCGACTGGCTCGCCAGGCAGGGACGCTATCGGCAGGTCATCGTGCTGACCGACGACTACCCTGAAATACAGGCGGCCGTCGATTCCTTCCAGGCACCACGATCCGATGACCCGGAGCAAAATTATCAACGGGCTGAGCTCGTGCGCTTGATCCAGGTGGCGCTCGATCAACTGCCGCCGAAATACGGCAATGTTCTCGAATGGAAATACATCGAGGGTTATTCGGTCAGCGAGATTGCCGGGAAACTTGATTTGGGCACCGAGGCAACACAGTCGCTGCTTGCCCGGGCAAAGCGTGCATTCAGTGATGTGTATGGTTCGCTAACCGGTCCTGCGAGATCGGCAATGACTGGAATGATAGTGTGATGGACAGGAACAAGGAACTCAAAGAGCTGCGCTCTGATGATGCATTTGCCGAACTTCTCGGCAAAGCACCACCGCGGCCGGCTCCGCCGGCGGCGGACGAGGCGCTGATTCGTGAAGCAGTGCACGAGGAGTGGCAGAAAGTAAGCAGCAGGCATGTCCGGCGACGTCACGTCACATCATTCGCATTAGCTGCGTCAGTACTGCTTGCAGTCTTTGCCACATTAAACCTGTTGCGTGACCCGGATGGTGATATCAAACATCAGCAGATGGCCACAATTGAAAAGCAGTTTGGCGAAATCAGTGTCAATTTCCGGATCTCTGACGCCGCTTCTGTGGCGGCGTTCAAGGGTGGCGATTTCATAGAGACAGGGTCCGCATCCGGACTCGCGCTCGGCTGGCATGATGGTGGCTCGTTGCGCATCGATGAAAATACGGTTGTCTTATTCGAGGCAGCAAATCAGATCTATCTGCGTGAGGGCCGGGTTTATTTCGATTCGGAAACAGGCCCCTTGTCGTCACAGCCGGCGAGAGATGATGCCGTGGAGTTTTCGATACGAACTGACTACGGCGTGGTACGGCACCTGGGCACCCAGTACATGACCCAGGTCGGCGCCGGCGAACTCGTCATTTCAGTACGTGAAGGCATTGTATCGATCGATGGCAATGTGACGGCGAGGGCGTCGGCTGGGCAGAAATTTGCGATTTCCGCATCCGGCACGTTGTCGATTAACGATACCAATGGTGTAGACGACTGGGAGTGGATCGAGAATTCCACGCCAGACATCAGCCTGGATGGCCGTTCCGTTGCCGAAGCCCTTGCATGGGTAAGCAGGGAATCCGGCCGCAGCATTAGCTACGCAAGCGAAAGCGCCGAGATGGTGGCAAGACAAACACAGTTGCGCGGCAACATGCAGCTCCCACCAACTCGCGCGCTCGAAATTTTCATGATGACGGTAGATCTCAATGCCCGTATAGAGGGTGACGTAATTGTAATCAGTGAAGACTGATCCGCCGCAAGGTATTCGTTAGACCGGTCAGGGACGATAATTCGCTGTCCCATGTTGGGAAAGAGGTGAACGTGCGCTCACTCCTGTTCTTGATTTTGCTGACGGTCTGCTCTTTGCCTGTTGCAGCACAAGTGCAACGAGAGGCTTATGAGGGTCGGACCGTGGTCTCTGTGATCGAAGAATTTCGGTCGCAGGAATGGCCGTTTGCCTATAGCACCAATCTTGTTAGCGACGATCTCCTGGTCATTGCCGAACCACAGGGCTCTGAAACACTCGAAATTGTCCGTGAGATACTCGACCCGCACGGGCTGACGCTGCGATCCGAAGAAGGCTTGTGGCTCATTGTTCGCAACGACACTGCTGCTGCCAGGCTGGGCAGTTTGCTTATTATTGTCAGGGACCGGCGCGACTATATGCCGCTGGACGACCTGGAGATAAGCGCGTTACCTGAACTTGACCCCGGCATCTTGCTGACGCAGGGCATACAACAATTCCCGGAAGTAACCGCGGACACGTACCGGGTCAGAATCGGTGCTGCGGGCTACCAGGCAGTCGAACGAGAGGTCAGGGTGCGGCCCGGCCGGAACGCTGAACTCAAAGTAGATCTGGACCCGGCGCGCCGGGAAATAGAAAACATTACGGTATCGGCGAGCCGCTACGAAATTTCGCGAGACATCAGCACGTCTCGATTCGATCTCGGTCAGCGTTCGATCGAGACACTTCCGGATTTTGGCGATGATCCGCTGCGTGCGACGCATCGACTACCTGGTGCAGCCGCCAGTGGTGCATCCGCCCGCTCGCATTTTCGCGGCGGTGAAGAAGCCGAGACTGGCATCATTCTCAATGGCCAGAGATTATTCGATCCATTCCACGTCCGGGACTACCAAAACATCTTCAGTACGGTCGACTCGCGAGCCATCGATGGCGTCGAGGTTTACACCGGTGGATTCCCGGTGCAGTACGGAGACCGTCTAAGCGGTGTCGTTCTCATGGAATCGCGGGAGCTGACGCGACCACGGCACACCGAAGTTGGTCTCAGCGTTTTCAACACGTCGTTCCTCACCGCTGGCAGAAACGCCGGCGGCACCACCGACTGGTTGTTCTCCGCCAGGCGCGGCAACCTGGATCTCGTTATCGACAAAAAGCTGGGCCAGCCCAGGTATTACGACGTCTTCGGCAAGTTTTCGACCTGGCTTACGCCAGATACCCGCTTGTCCATCAACGTATTGTTCGCAGACGATCAGATTGTAATCGTTACCGAAAGCGATCCGGATGAAATTGAGATGGCGACGAGTCAGACGCGGAATGCACAGTGGTGGCTGGTGCTTGAAAACCGCTGGAGCGACACGTTGAGCAGTTCTACCGTGCTTTCATTCAGTTCGTTCAGCAACCGCCGAATCGGCTTCACCGAAGATATGGAAAAAGTGGTGTCCGATGTCAGCGATGATCGGGATGTAGATCAGGTCGGTATTCGCCAGGACTGGTCGATGCACGGTTCGGACAGCCATTTGTTGCAGTGGGGCTTCTCGCTTGAACACAACAAGGCTCGCTACGCTTACCGGGGCAACGCGGAGTTTTTCGGATTGCGGGCAATCTTCGAGAATGTGCCAACGACCATCAACCGGGATCTGACCGCTGCGCCCAGTGGACCGAGCTATGCGCTTTACGTGTCGGACAAGTGGAAAGTGGCTGCCAGAACCATATTGCAATTCGGTTTGCGTTGGGATGATCAGACCTACACAGAGTTTCCCTCCGGGTCCCAGCTGAGTCCCAGGTTCAGCGTACTTCACGCATTGAGACCAGGAACGGAGTTGCGTTTCAGCTGGGGTCGTTATTACCAGTCACAGGGAATCCACGAGTTGCAGATTGAAGATGGTGTGACGGATTTTTTTCCGGCACAACAGGCCGATCACATTATTGCAGGCATCAATCAAAAGCTTGGGGCGCATCATTCGGTCAGGCTGGAGATATTTCAAAAGGACATGAGCGATCTGCGGCCGCGATTCGAGAATCTGTACGACCCGCTGGCGTTGATACCCGAACTGCAGGCTGACCGGGTGCGAATCGCACCGACCGGTGCGCTGGCAAGGGGTGTGGAACTTTCCATCACGCGGACCGGACAGGCGCTGTCCTGGTGGGCCAGCTACTCACTGGCCAAGGTTACCGATACCGTGGACGGGATCGAGGTTCCACGAAGCTGGGACCAACGGCACGCGCTGCAGCTTGGTCTGGCCTGGCAGGTGAATAACTGGGATTTATCCCTTGCCGCACATATTCGCAGCGGCTGGCCGACGACCTCGCTGGCGCTGGAGGAAACTATCGACCCCGGCGGAGAGCCTGAGTTCATTGCGGTACCTGGCCCGCGCAACGCCGAACAGCTTGCGTATTTCGCCAGCCTCGACGCCAGAATCAGCCGTAAGTTCGACCTTGGCAGTGGCACGATATCGGTATTCCTCGAAGTTTCGAATTTGCTCGACCGAAACAATGTCTGCTGCTTCGATTACGACCTCGAGACCGGCGACAACGGCGAGGAGTTTCTGGAATACAGCCTGGATTACTGGTTGCCGTTACTGCCCGCCATCGGCTTTCTCTGGGAGTTTTAAAGCTGCCTTGCAGGCATGCACCGACCGTCGAGTGTTCTGCGATAAACGCGCAGGTATTCTGCCGCCATTCCCTTGGCGCTAATTCGGCCGTTCTCTGGATCGATCGCATTGTCGGCGTTGCATGCGTCACCGATCGTATCCACCGGCTTATCGGATACATAGTCGAGCATTACACTGCTGATATGCTCGGACGGGCAAACAATTCCATCGCAACGGCGATACTTTAAACGATGGATAGGGCTATTGCCGGGCGTTATGAACTGACGATGTGTCAGGATGTAGGGGACAGACCGAGTCAGGTTCAGTAACATTCCGGCGCTGACTGCTTTAGGTTCATGCGAGTGTACAAGATCGACCGTGGGCATCAGGATGCAGGCTGTCACGGATGACTTTACGATCGGGCCGACAGAAACTCCCGGGCAGACAGACAGGCGTTTGGCGAGAAACGGGTTCCTGACCAGGACATGTTGTTCAACACCGCGCATGGTCAGTGCTTCGATCAAGACCACCAACTGCTCTTCGGCGGCGGCAATGTGCCGGGACAAATCAATATGACCGATTCGCATGCAGGTTCCTGTGAGCGAGTACTGGAAAGTATTCGTGAACTCCTGCCTGTTAGACGCCCGGTCAAGGACGAATCGGTTGGTTTTGCGCCTGATCGATAGCGCGTTGTGCGGATTGCAGAGTATTCGACATAAGCATTGCGATCGTCATCGGGCCGACGCCACCGGGGACCGGTGTTATCGCGCCGGCAACTTCAACAGCCTCAGCGAAGTCGACATCGCCGGTGAGTTTGTTTTTCTTTTCGCCATCCACTTCAACGTCGATGCGGTTCATGCCGACGTCAATAACGACGGCTCCCGGTTTGATCCAGTCGCCCTTCACCATGCGCGGGCGTCCGACCGCGACAACCAGGATGTCGGCGTTGCGAGCGACTTCAGACAGATCTTTGGTCCGGCTGTGGCAAATCGTTACCGTGGCGTTGGCCTGCAGCAACAGGCTTGCCATGGGTTTACCCACAATGTTGGAGCGTCCGATGATGACGGCATTCAAACCGGACAGATCGCTGCCCAGTTGTTCCTCGATCATCAGCATGCAGCCGGCAGGCGTGCAGGGCACAAAACCGGATGCAGTGTTTCCGGAGGTCAGCTTGCCGATGTTCTGGAAATGAAATCCGTCGACGTCCTTCTCGGGAACGATCGATTGAGTGATGACCAGTGCGTCCAGCTGCTTCGGCAGCGGTAGTTGTACAAGGATGCCGTGAATCGCCGGGTCGGCGTTAAGCTCATCGAATAATGCCAGCACTACATCCTGAGATGCGTCGGCGGGAAGTGTGTGCTGCACGGAATGAAATCCACAAGATTCGGCCGACCGCCTTTTGTTTCTGACATAAACCTGGCTGGCCGGGTCTTCCCCGACGATTACAACCGCGAGGCCCGGGCGGAGCTTATTATTGTCGGCAAGATCAGCCGTAGTCTGTGTAATTGTGGCGGACAAGTCAGCGGCCATCGCCCTGCCGTCAATCAGAGTCGCTTTTGCCATAATTTTTTACGCCTGAACATAAGGGACCACCAGCATTGCCGGCCATCAGTAAGTTGGAGCCGAAGATTGCAGCGCGCAGATGGTACCGATAAGGTATCCACAGGTAAATACACGCGGGTGGGGCGGCAGGTCTATATTTGCCGGCCCTTTGGGGCGGCGACACCAGCGCTAACATCAGGTTGATTGTTGGCGGATAAATAGACCACGGTGCTCAGGAGGGCAAAGTATGGTTGATCGCCTCGATTCAAGGCCACATGCTGCGGTGAAGCACTGGCCGATCGTCGTGCTCCGTGTCTATACGGGCCTGTTTTTCGCCTGGAGTGGCTTAGGCAAAATCAGCCGGGACAATTTTGCGGACGGGATGGAAGGTTTTCTCAATGCCCAGCTCGCAAACAGCTTTGCTTTTTATCGGCCATTCATCGAATCGGTGGTATTGCCGAACAAATCGATGTTCGCAGCCATGGTTGCCTGGGGCGAGCTGGTCGTGGGGCTGGCGATGATAGTCGGTCTTGCAACCCGTTATGCTGCAGGCGTTGGCGTCATTCTTGTGTTAAATTTCTGGTTTGCGAAAGGCATGCCTGTTCTTGCCGGTACGAATCACGATGTCGTCTGGTTTATAATTTTCGTTGTGCTGGGCATGGTGCCCGCAGGCAAGATTGCCGGACTCGATGACGGCTTATCCGACAAGCTACCGTTTCTCAGGTAGGAATCAATTTCTGTGAGTGAAGACTGGCTGGGGCGCTGGGACCGGGGACGGACTGGTTGGCATGAACTCTCTGGCAACGAGGGCCTGAAATCATTCTGGCCGGATACTGTGAATCCAGGCAGTGTTCTCGTTCCGCTTTGTGGCAAGACACCCGATTTACTCTGGTTGGCGCAGCGCGGCCATGCTGTCGTTGGTGTGGAATTGTCCAAAATCGCGATCGAGGGCTTCTTCGCGGATCACGATCTGGAATTCGAACTCGAATCAGCCGGGCCGCTCAGCCGGTATACCGCAACGCATCATTCACTCGCGCTTTACTGTGGCGATTATTTCGACTTTCAGTCACAGCCTTTTGATGCCTTATACGATCGCGGCGCACTGGTCGCACTTGCCCAGGACCTGCGGCCGCGATATGTGGAACATACCAGGCAGCTCCTCAAGCCTGGCGCGATACGCCTGGTGATCACGCTGGAATATGATCAGCGTATCGTTAATGGACCACCTTTCTCCGTATCAGCCGATGAATTGGTCACTTACTGGGATGACCTGATCAGGGTCGGCGAAAAGGACGATATCGACCATTGTCCGCC
>SMVB01212108.1_pt1 | contig 19074 bp, 17 predicted proteins | sample 2456461 | NCBI WGS metagenome assembly SMVB01 (sample SAMN11095934, study PRJNA526329) | marine sediment metagenome | biome: Marine sediment; feature: Surficial sediment; material: Deep marine sediment; isolation source: Hadal surficial sediment | place: Pacific Ocean | collected 2014-05 | depth...
ACCGGCGTGGCCGCCACCGATTACGATCACATCATAAGATTCCGGATAAATCATCAGATCAATAAGTCACCATCAAGGAGCGCGTATTGTACTGAATTTTAAACAATTGTATAGATCAATAGACCAGGATTCATGCCATCAGTATACGCTGCTGGCTGAAATTGCAATGATTGCCTTGAAGGAATACGGGTGTCATGTCCCTTACTTAGTGGCCGTTAAGAGCCGCACAAAAGATTCATTTAAGGCGCAGCCTGCAGTTGAAAGCCACCCCTTAATAAGGGCTGTAAGGCGCAATTGAGTGTTTTATGGGGCTGCCTGCGGCGAAGACAAGCAGGCATCATCTTTTGCGTTTCGAGGATGAGCGATCCCGGGACCGGCCAGCGGCTACCGGCCGCCCTGTAGCCCGCAAAGATACTGCAACTGTCCTGTTTGAACGGGATTGAACCGGCACCGTTTTCCGGGCGGCTGTTGTGCCTGAACGGATTTGAACCGGCACCGTTTTCCGGGCATCTGTTGCGCCTGAACGCCTCGCTTCATGCCGTCCAGGCAACGACCGGGCAGGCGCCGCATGGTACACCGGAGCAGCCGTTGCGGAAGCTGGCCTGACCACCGCTTTCATACCCGTTGAGCGCACCGGGTCAAGCCGGACGAGGTGATTTTTTTGACTTTTGGGACGTACCTGTACCGACCGCTGATGAACTGGATTTTCGGGCGACCGCCTCGCAGTGCGGATGCGACTCCTGGTTTCACGTTCCTGACTTTGTTCATTTACTCTTTCTCGCGGGCCAGGGCCGGGCCGGCTTCCGCCAGTATATCTGCGGCCGGTTTGAACCGGCTCACTGTGCCTGTTGTCGCGGTGACGGTGACCTGAACCTGATTGAACCGGCTTACGGTGCCTGGGGCTGCTGCGATGGTGAGCCGAATACGACCGATTATGATGACGATAGCGGTTATGCCAGTAGGGATCGTTCCATGAGTAGTATGCGCCGTAACCGTTAGGGTGGTTCCAATGCCACGGCGAAAAATACATTGAAAAATAATGTGGATAAAAATAAGGGCTGTAATAGCTGTATCGCCATTGTGAATACGGCTGATAAGCCAGGTAAAAATAATCTACCGACCACCAGGGATAAACACCCATATCGGAATACTGGACCGAGCCGCTGCCATAATATATTCCATCGGATACCTGACTATCCTGAGCGAGGTAATAGTCATCTGTCGCTGGCACAAGAACAGGACTGTATACCGTAATACAGCCTGTCAGGAAGCCCATGACTAAAAGTAACAGCAAGATTGGAAATCGTATTTTCATCACGTTGATAGTATCGAATCAAATCACCAATGGAAATTTCTTGCCTCTAAGAATAACAATGCGTTCATGAACCAAGCCTGAATGGACGGGCGCGGACATCTGTTAACGAGGCTGAAGAGATCGTGTAAGCACGATAGGTGTTTCTCCGGTTAATATACAAGTCAGCCGGCCCACACCGGCATGTTGGCACAAGGAAAAAATATGGCTCGCTCTGTTTATGACCTGCAAGGTTACGCTGTCGTACTGGATAAAGTGGCTCTCATTACCCGCGTATTTAAAGCTGAAAATGAAGAAGGGTTTCAATTCAATTTGCGATTTGCCGGAGAATTCCGACTGACGCCCAAATTTCCGACACGACATGATGCAAACTTACAAAGGGAATTGCTTATAAAAGCCCTCGAGGAAAGTTGATTGATCAGTACTGTTCTTTCAGAAATTTTTCAAATCAACTGCGGAGACGGCACAAGCCGCCCGTTCACTGCACATCGGGCTAAGGTGACTGTTGAACCAATTTTGCACCTGCCTGACCCATATTGAAGATAATGATTTCGAGCCATGTCGGTCGGTTCGGGTCAATATTCTCTGGAATCTTAATTACAAATTCACCTGTTGACTGTGGCTGACCGCGCTCTTTCCAGGAAATCACAACCGCATTTGCAGTGTAGTTTCTTTCGGGAAAGGTGGTCGAGCACTGAGACCGTGCGATGATATTTCCACAGCTCACGAAGTTTCCATTTGCGGGCACCAGCAAGCGTACATCCGTGACTGAAAAAGACAGCTCATTGCGGATCATGACTCCTTCAATCATTATTCCGGTAGCCCGTGGAGTCGGGGCGGGTGAGCTTGAGCATGCGACCAGAAACAGGGCATGAATGACCAGCTGCGAAAGCATCGGAAAACGCAAAATTATTCCCCAGGGAATAGTACTTCGTACTGAAACAGCAATTCCAATTACACACCACTAATGGTCTGCAATCATCCGATTGTGAAGCTCAACCATCATTTGCTGGTTCATACTGAACAGGCTCTGTCTGGGCCGGTCAAGGTCCATGACCAGGGCCATCACGACAGAAAATGTAATGGCCAGCGTCCATGTTGCGATACCGCTTCGCGTACCGGTGAGTCCTGCCTGGTAACCCATGACCATCATCGACAACAGGGCCATTATGTACAAAGTAGCCCAAATCACCGGCGAAATGCGGTTGAACAAGGTCGCATGAACGCGGGCATCCTGCGCAACGATCATCGCAAGAACAGACTGGCTGAATATTCCTGTGCTTGTAAAGTTATCCGAGTTTTCCATTGAGGATTCAGCGATGGTCCATAAGTTGTCTTGCAGGCGTTCGGTTTCCCTTAAATGCTCAAACACCTCTGTTTTGCTGCTCCCGTCCATCGCGGTAATCATTTCCAGCCGAACCCCCACATATTGTTGCAAAAGATTCTTCGCGACAGGCCGAGTGGCATCATTGAGCAAATCAGCCCCACGATAAGCCGAACTGATTGCATTGACCTCCAACATGAACGACTGGGTCCTGACCTCGAAATGGCGCTGTGCCATGCTGAAACTAAAAGCCAGCATGAAAGCGAGCAAGCCGAGGGAAGCTCCCATAATGGCCCTGACCTGTGCAGTTTGTGCCTTGATTGGTTTGCCCTTTATGTTCAACCCGAGCTTAAGGCCAACTTCGATAAAAGCCACCATTAGTCCAACCGACCCAAGCAGAACCGCCCACAGGGGAATTTGATCGATTACAGACATAAAAATCCTTGTCCTCAGGCGCCTATTGCCTTACTCATAATTTCAAAAACACCGGCAGACAAGCCATCCACCGAAACAATTCTTTCCAACTCTGTTTTCATAAGTGCCTGCCTGGGCTCATCATATCTTCTCCACTGATTAAAAGCCGACGCCATGCGTGACGCTACTTGCGGGTTCAATGAATCGAGTTCAATAATCCTGTCCGCATGAAATCGGTAAGCAGCACCACCTGAAGCGTGGAAACCGGTCGGATTGGCCATGGAAAACGTTCCGATCAGTGAATAGACTTTATTTGGATTTGTGATGCTGAATGATGGGTGCTCGACCAGATTTTGTACCACTCCAAGGGTATCCGTGCCCGGCCTGGAAGCCTGAATTGCAAACCACTTGTCCATTACCAGAGCATCGGCTTTCCAGCGCTGCTCAAAATCCGACAGGGCAACAGCTGCCGATGATGAACCAGCCCATACCAGGCCGTGCAAGGCAGCCAAAGTGTCGGTCATATTATCGCTTGCGGCAAGTTGAGCCTCCGCTAATGCCTCACCACATTCAGTTTCCATCAAATAGGAAAGGCAAGTGTTTTTCAAACTTCGACGGGCAATTGAAACAGGCGACTTACTGTATGCCGTTCCACTATCGAGAGATTTGTATCTTTGCTGAAAAAAGCTCATCAATTCGGCGGCCAGAGTCGCCTTAACGAACACCCGGGCGGCATGAATGCCCTCCACATCAACCACATCCATTTGTTCAGACAGATAAACTTCACCCGGAACCATCATCGCCTCTGCAACCAGCGCCGGATCGGTACTTGTATCATTCAGCAGTTTCCTGAAAGCATCAATCAGGCAATCATCCAGCTCCATCGGTACACCACGGTTGACTCGATCCACGTTGGATAATACCTGGCCTTGTGCCAGTAATTGGGCCGCCTCCCAGCGCATGAATGAATCACTGTCATGGGCCATCAGGACAGACAGGTCATCGGCAGACCATTTGTAGTGTAATTTGACCGGTGCAGAAAAATCACGCAACAGGGAAGGCACCGGCATTTGCGGAATGTTCTCGAAGGTAAACGACTGGCTTTCCTTGTCCAGCAACAGCAGACGTGACATACCGGATGGTGCATCTTCACCACTCAGTTGCAAAGGGTATTCTTCCCCTGCCCGGGACAAAAGTCCCACTTTGAATGGAATAAGCAGGGCCTGTTTCTCTTTCTGATCATGCGTGGGTTGTGTTCGCTGAGAAAGATGTAGAGTAAACCTCGATCGGGTGGCATCATAATCTGCTTCAACTTTTACTTCAGGTGTTCCTGACTGGCCATACCAGAGACTAAAGTGTTTTAAGTCAGCCTCGTTCGCATCCTCCATTGCAGCCAGAAAATCATCACAGCTTACTGCCTGGCCATCGTGACGTTCCACATAAAGATTCATACCCTTCTGAAAGCCTGATGCACCAAGCAATGTATGATACATCCGGATGATTTCTGCGCCCTTCAGGTATACTGTCGCCGTGTAAAAGTTATTGATTTCAATGTATTTATCCGGCCGAATTGGATGAGACATAGGACCCGCATCTTCGATAAATTGCCGTGTGCGTAAACCACGAACATCCTGAATTCGTTTAACCGCCCGTGACTGCATGTCGGACGAAAATTCCTGATCCCTGAATACCGTTAACCCCTCCTTGAGTGTCAACTGGAACCAATCCTGACAGGTAATACGATTTCCTGTCCAGTTGTGGAAATATTCGTGCCCAATAACACCTTCTATCCCTATGTAGTCATCATCCGTAGCGGTATCCGGCCGGGCCAGAACATACTTTGAATTAAAAATATTCAGTGATTTGTTTTCCATTGCACCCATGTTGAAATCATTGGTTGCAACAACATTGTAGATATCGAGGTCGTACTCCAGGCCAAAGCGATCTTCATCCCACTTCATGGCGTTAAGCAGGGATTCCATTGCGTGCTCACAACGATCAATATTCTCGTGCTCGACGTATATGCGCAATGTCACTTTTCGACCGTTACAGCTCACAAAATGGTCTTCTATGTGTGCCAGGTCACCCGCAACCAGGGCGAACAGATAAGATGGTTTTGGATGGGGATCGCTCCAACAAACCCAATGACGGCCGTCATCCAGCGCCCCTGAACCCGTAGGGTTACCGTTGGAAAGCAAAACAGGGTAGCGCTTGAGATCTGCAGTGATTGTGACCTCATATCGAGCCATTACGTCAGGTCGATCCGGAAAATACGTAATCTTGCGAAATCCTTCAGCCTCACATTGAGTTAACAGGAATTGAGCGGAAGGATATAAGCCTTCCAGGGTGGTATTTTCCTTTGGCTTGAGCAAAACTTCGATCGTCAGGACACACGATTCGGGAGCATTATGAACAACAAGTTTACGGGCCGTAAGGGAGTAGTCGCCCGGCGACAATGCACCGCCATCCATCTGAATCGATACCAACTCCAACTGCTCACCGTCCAGCTCAATCTCACCGCACTGCTCAGCCAATGGATTCCTGAATATCTGTAACTCTGAAATCACGCGGGTCTCTTCATCCCCTATTTCAAAACGTAACTTCACCTGTTCCAGACTCCACGCAAAGGGCAGATAACTTTCGCGGTAAACAGTTTTACTGGCCGTGCTCTTTTTCATTTGCAGTTTTCCTGGATTTTTGCCTGTTTTGACTGGCACACGGCCTAATGAGGAACGTATTATAGGCCTAACTCAAGTGATGGACATTTGAAAATGCAGCAACGATCCGAAGCCGATATTCCTGATTTTGCCGATATCGCCCTGGCTCGCGCGCGTATCGATAGCCGCATCCGCTTGACACCTGTGCTACTCGACTCCGGATTGAACCGGGAATTGGGTTGCTCCGTCTATTGCAAATGTGAAAACCTCCAACGTACAGGCGCGTTCAAGTTCCGCGGCGCCAGCAATGCCATTTCAAGATTGCGCGAAATGGGTATCACTGGTGATGTAGCCACACACTCATCGGGGAACCACGGGGCGGCACTAGCCCTGGCTGCCCGATTGGACAAGCGTCATGCCCATGTGGTCATGCCGCAAAATTCCGTCCCAATGAAAATCGAATCCGTCAGACGATATGGTGGAATCATTCATTTTTGTGCCCCGACTCAGGAGGCACGGGAAGAGGAACTGGCGAAACTGGTGGCAGATGGGAAGATTCCGATTCCGCCGTATGACCATGCAGACATCATTGCCGGACAGGGAACTGCGGCCCTTGAACTGATTCAGGAGGTTCCATCCCTTGAACAGATCATTACCCCGGTAGGCGGTGGAGGCCTCATCAGTGGTACAGCCATTGCCGTCAAGGATACGGGGCAACAGGTATTTGGCGTAGAACCGGAAGGTGCCGCCGATACAGTGGCCAGCCTGGCGCAAGGTGAGCGGGTAAAAAGCTGGACACCTGACACGATCGCCGATGGCCTGAGGGCAATTATTGGTAAGCGCAATTTTTCCGTTATCCGGCGTGAAGTTGCCCAGGTATTCACGGTCAGCGATGAGGACATTCGCCGGGCCATGTCCTTGTTCTGGCAGGAATTGCGCCTGATCATCGAGCCCTCATCCGCCACCGTTATCGCCGCCATCCGGAACCACCCTGAAGTTTTTTCCGGTAAGAAAGTTGGTGTGATTATCAGTGGCGGCAACGTTGACCCCGGCGACTGGAAAGCGTTCACGACTTTCGATTAACGACCACGCGGGAGAGAGCATTTGAACTCTGAAAATGAAAACATGCAAACACTGATGATTCTGAGGCATGCGAAAGCGGAACCCTGGTACCCGGGGGTAAATGATTTTCACAGGCATCTGAGTGAAATTGGCAAGGAACATGCTCAAAAGGTTGCCGCCTGGATGTGCGAAAAAATTGAACCGCCTGAAAGCATTCTTTGTTCCCCGTCACAACGCACCAGGGAGACACTCTCTCCACTTCTGGCTATCAACTCCGAATTGGAGCCTGCCACCCGGTTTGAGTCCGAAATTTATGGCGGATCATCCAGCACTTTACGTTCATTACTTGATTTTGAATTTGCCGAATCCGGCCGTGTTTTGATCGTGGGCCATAACCCTGGTTTCGAAATGCTGGTATTCGACATAATTGCACCATCCCAGTACAACAAAATCAGGCGACTGGCGACTGGAACGTTGGTAGTTGTTGATTTTGAAGAAGGTTGGGATACCGGTTTGGGCCAGGGAATTTTGCGCGAAAAAGTACGTGGAAAGAAATTGTAGGCCTGCTTGATGAAGGCAGTCTGTCCTTCCGCACGATTAGGTCTTGCAACTTGAAGCCGGAACCATCAGCTACCCGGGTAACAAGCACGAGTGACGCAAATGGAGCGTACGACTATTCAATTGATTTCATGAAAATCCCGGTGATTTCCAAAAGCAAAATCTGGTCATCATCATCAAATCGGGCCGGTAATGGGCTATCAATATCCAGAACGCCCAGCACTGTGCCATTCCTGATCAGTGGCAAGACGATTTCTGACCTGGAAGAGTCCTGCTCTGAATTCATTCCTGCCGTCCTTTTTTCTTGAAAAGCAGAATCTGATTATTAGCCGGCATGGGAAACTGTTCGCGAAGAATCATTCCATTCTGTTCAGCCTGTAATTCGAGTGCTTCAACATCACGCAATCCCATTTGTGGGTCCTGGCTCCTGAGATGGGCATCAAAATTCCGGTTGGAGTCTGATGTGAACCGGCCATCCTGGTTAAAGGGCCCATAAAGACAAAACGTTCCGCCGCTGGCCAGGTGAGCCCCAACACCGGCAAAAAAAGCACGGACCGCGTCCCAACTCATAATATGTGCCGTATTGGCTGAATACACGGCATCAAAAACTTCATCTGGCCATTTCTCAAGTACATCCAGCTTGATCGGAGGGAGGGTATTCACGCTGCCTTCCTGCTCCACTCTGGATATCAGCCCTTGCAGGTATTCATCACGGTCTGAAGCTTGCCACGAAAGACGTGGGAACTGGGGGGCAAAATATACAATGTGCTGACCTGTTCCGGATCCAATTTCAAGGATTTTTCCACTGCCGGGCAGAATCTGCCGCAGGATCTCCAGAATAGGTGCGCGATTACGCTCACAGGATTCAGAGTACGGCAATGGAATCATAGGTTTGTCAAAACCGTTTTAACTGGAGGGTTAAAAGCAAACGCCCGGGTTATTCCCGGGCGTTCAGTACCTATCAGGATAAACGCCCGCTTATCGTACAGGGCTGTCCTCCACGATGGTAGGCGTGACAAATATCAACAGTTCACGCTTTTTGGTTTCAGTGGCCCGCCGGCGGAACAATACGCCCAGACCCGGGATATCTCCCAACCACGGCACCTTTTCTTCTCTCGAGTTCTTTTCATCCTGGAAAATACCACCCAGGACCACGGTGTCACCGTTTGCAACCAGTACGGTCGTATTCAGTTCACGTGTGTCGATTGAAGGTACAGACCCGCCTCTTGCAGTCTGGAAAATTTCGCCTACCGTGTCCTGCTTGATTTCAAGTTCCAGCTGAATTCGATTATCGGGTGTTATCAGTGGGGTGACTTTCAGTTCCAGTACAGCTTCCTTGAACCGTACCGAAGTGGCGCCAGAAGATGTTGCTTCTTCGTATGGAATCTCCACACCCTGCTGGATGAATGCTTCGGCTTGATTGGCCGTGACAATACGGGGAGTTGAGATAACCTCACCTTCCCCCTGAGCTTCCAATGCGGACAATTCCAGATCCAACAGCCAGTCACCGCTTAGGAATGAAAGGCCAAGAGTCGCTGCATTCGTAGAAGGCGACGGCAGGTTGACCTGGTAACGATTCGGATATGCAGGACTGTCCAGCAAGCCATCGGTCCGGGGGTTGATGGCGGGGTTAACGATATCTGTCGCTCGGCCATCTGCTGCAATCACCCCGATGTTGCTGCCGTGATGCAGACCGGTCACACCAAATCGCACACCCAGTTCATGGGCAAACTCAGAACTCGCGATCACGATACGTGATTCGATCTGAACCTGGCGAACTGCATAATCCAGTTCAGTAATGAGCCGCTGAATTTCTACGATCTTCTCAGCCGTGTCCGTGAGCAACAGTGTGTTGGTCCGTTCATCCATGGTTACTGAACCGCGTTCAGACAGCAATCCGTATTCACTGCCTTCTTCACTAATGGAACTCAGAATAAGTTCTACCAGGTCTTCTGCCTTGGCGTAACTGATCGGTATCAATACAGTCTGTAAAGGCTCCAATATCCGCCGGTCAAGCTGAGCCTGCAACAATTGTTGCTCACGGGCAGCAATCTCCGCGGTCGGACCAATCCAGATGACATTGCCATTCTCGCGCTTGTCGAGATTTCGGGCATCCATAATGATATCGAGCGCCTGGTCCCAGGGCACGTTGGTCAATCGCAGTGTCAAGTTACCCTGCACGCTATCAGACACGACGATATTCAGGTTGGAAACATCTGCAATCAACTGCAAAACAGAGCGAACCGGAATGTCCTGGAAATTGAAAGTAACCTTTGTGCCTTCATAGGTTTTGTCTTCAAAAAACTTGATTTCAATTTTAGAAGCCGCCTGAGCCGACCTTGCAATCGATTTGAGCTCAACAACGATATCATTGCCTGATTCAATGACCAGGTGATTATAGGCGCCTGATGTCGTCAGTACGACCTGGACTGAATTATTCAGCGGCGCGGTGTCGATCAAGCGTACCGGCGTTGCAAAATCAATCACGTCCAGGCGTTGATTCAGTCGTTCAGGAACGCTGGCATTGAAAATATTGAGTACCAGCTTATTGGCACCTTCCTCAACCGATACACTCGCGCCAGCACGATTCATGCTTACAATTACCCGGGCCTGGCCTTCTTCGCCACGGCGGAAGTCAACACCGGTAACACTGAAACCGGAACCACCGGCATTAGAACTGGAATTGTTGCTTACCAGGCCACTTGCAGATCTACCCGCAATCGTCAGAACTACCTGACCGGAATCCGCGCTGTAGTTATAGGTAGCCAACTGTGACATATCGACTATCAATCGGGTTCTGCCACCTGCTGCAATAGCTGAATATTGTTGTACAGATCCGAGGCCAACATTTACAGCATCTGTTCCTGCCTCGTTTTCCGTATCAGCGAGATCCAGTACGATTCGTGCGGGGCTTTGAGTAGCAAACACGCTGACCTGGGGGACATCCCCGCTGGTCTGCAGTGTAATCTTCACGCCACCATCCGCGGTACTGCTGTGACTAATCGCCGTCACATTAGTTGCGGCAAAAGCCGTCATTACCGGCAGTAGTGTCCATAACAGGCCCAAGCCCGTCAGAAATCCTTTTCTTGTATTACGCATGCTGCGCCCTCGTTCGCACTTTAGCGGTTGATGTGTTACGCATTCCGTGTGGCTGCTCATTGCACTGCCTCTTAAGGTTAATTGCTCAAGCATCCGGTCTTAGATTCCGCCCAGGACCAAAGAAGCATCCCGGACCAGCCATCCGCCAGCACCATCGGCAATAAACTCAGTTAACTCCACTTCATCCGGTGAAATGATGTGTACTTTTCCGTGGTTCTTGCCCATATAGTTTCCGCTTGAAACCCGATGGATGGTTCCATCCGGATCGCGAATCAGAACCCATTGATATTTCTCTTTGTCAAAGGTCCCAACCATTAATAAGGTGTCCAGTTCAAATCGTTCAAGATACTCACGAGTCCGTTTGAAATCGGGTCGCGGCCCATCACCGGGAATTACACCAACTTCTTCATCGCTACCCTCGCTGGTTGACCGGCGGAAAGGATCACGGCCCTGTAAGCCCGTGTACTCGTAAGGAGTGTACGTCCGAACGGCGGGGATCGGCGGAATTGGCGTGGCGGGTCGTGCCTTGACTTCGGCTATGTAACGTCCGAGATCATCCTGATCACTGCCACAAGCTGCCAAAATCGCCAGTAACAACACAAAGGATACAATTTTTGAAGATTTAAAATGAATGATGCTGTTCATGGCTCACTTGCCTCGGCCAGTTCAGCGGCCTCTTCTTCATCAATGTATCGATAGGTCTTAACCGTGCCTTCCAGGATAAGGCGCCCATCGCCACCCCTGATGTCCCGATCATTTGCACGCCGCAGGGAAATGTCATGCATCGTTAAAATGACTACTCTGGGCAGTGATGCCACGCCACTTACAAACTCACCAAACTGATGATAATCACCGAGCATGCGCACAGAAATTGGTCGTTCTGCATAAAAGTCATGGTGCGTTTCGGCATTGGGCTGGAATAACTGAACATCGATCCCGGCACCCAGCGCCGTCTGCGAAACATCCACCAGTAATTTATCCATCTCGGTTTTACTGGGAAGTTGCCGGAACATGGTTTCCAACAGCTCCTGCATTTCAGCCAGTTGTACTTCATACCCTTCGAGGTTAGCGGCTTTTTCCTGTTTATCTTCAAAATCAAATCGCAGAACGATTTCTTTTTTCTGCACAATTTCGAGTTGCTCAGTTTTGGTTTTGATCAGCAGGAAATATCCGATAACAACAATAATGACAAGCAGAAAACCGAGGATAATGTAGCGCACCGAAGAAGGGGCACTACCGATATCACGAAAATCAAGATCTCTTAGTTCATTAATCATCAGCCCGCCTCCGCCTGGCCGTCGTCGCTGTCATAACCCAAATCTTCCTTTTTGGTGTTATCCAGCCTGACCTGTATGGAGTATTCGTAACTTTCGACCTGGCTCTCCGGCTGATCGGCTGCCCGGACATACTGCAGTTCAGGCCTGACAAACAAATCCATTTTCTCCAGACTCTGCAAGTAGGCGGACACCCGGGCATTGGACTGACTTGATCCCATCAAGGTCAGCTTTGGCCCTTGCTGCCTGACTGTTTTCAGAGTGACACCGACCGGGATACTTTTGGCCAGTCTGTCCAGTAGCTCAACGGTCAGTGAGCGGCTGGCTTGCAATGACTCGATGACCTGCTTACGGGAAAGTAAACGATTTCGAGTCTTTTCCAATTCGGCTATCCGGTCAATTCTAAGCTGCAGGCGGTTGATTTCCACCTGAATCTGTTGATTTCGCGCTTCCTGGTGGTTGATGCGCTGGTCGAAAAATAAGCCAACAATCAGGATTAGTATTGCACCCAACACCAGGGTTCCCATAAGGGAATACATGAATTGACGCTGGCGCTCCCTGCGCGCTTCTTCACGCCATGGCAAGAGATTGATTCTGGCCATCAGTCAAACCCTCTCAACGCCAACCCCATTGCAACCATCAGGTTGGGGGCGTTCCTTGTCAATGCAGTAACTGCAACCGAAGGCGCCATTTCCAGGCCACTAACGGGGTCAGCAATGCTGGTCTTTACTCCAAGTTCCTGTTCCACAACATCCGCCAGCCCTTTAACAGAGGCCATGGATCCTGCCAGGAAGATGGTCCTGATATTTGAGAATTCGGCACTCGAGCTGTAGAACTGCAGAGCGCGACTGATCTGGTGAACAACATTCAGCATGAAGGGCTCAAGCACTTCATCTTCAAAATTTTCCGGGCCGGGCTCCCCGCGCATGAAGAAAGTGGCCTGTTCCGGCGACATGTCATACCGCCGCATGATTTCCTCTATCAGCTGAGTTCCGCCAAATGGATGATCACGAGTGTAAATAACGCGACCGTTTCTAAGGATAAGTAAGGTTGAGAGGTCATGCCCTATGTCGAACACGCCGATAGTCTCCGAACTTCTGATCCCATCTCTCTCACGGATCAACTCGAATGCGTTTGCAATCGCAAAAGACTCCACGTCAACTACCTTAGCCTTGAGCCCGAGTGATTCGAGTGCATCCTGCCTCGCTTCTACGTTTTCATTTTTGCTGGCCGCCAACAGGATATCCACCATGTCCGCATTCCGTGGAGAAGGGCCCAGCACTTCGAAATCCAGGCTGATTTCATCCAGGGGATAGGGTATGTATTGATTGGCCTCAATCTGTACCTGGCTCTCAATATCCGCTTCCGCCAGGTTGGATTGGAGACTGATGGTCTTGGTGAACACCGCTGAACCCGATACCGCAACCGCGCAGAACTTGGAATTCGAACCCGAATTCCTGACTGCTGACTGAATCGCGTTAGAGATGGCTTCAATGTCCTGAACCGATTTTTCTACGATGACACCCTGCGGAAGCGGTTCAATCGCAAAATGGTCAATCCGGTAGGAAGAGCCATAGCGTGAAAGCTGCAACAGGCGAATGCCTGAAGACCCTATATCTAAGCCCATTACGGGTACTGATCTTGTGCCTAAGAGTTTCAAATTGCCCTCAATCCTTTGCTCGACAATGGTTTACTGACACTTCTTACATTGATTTGTAACAGAAAATGAACCTTATCTCAACGTTGATTTCACATTTTCTTTTAAAAGCAGCGAGAAATCTTGATTCAATATCAATCCACAGACCTTATAATACATGCTGTGAAAAGTGTCGGGAAACGGTGTAATGAAACTTATTTGAAGATTGGCCGCTTCCTTGCTCACCACTTGGTACCATACCGATCTTTGCCTGCCGATTGCGGCAAAAAATCAAACGAAATATTTTCGTTGATACCTTCAAATCGTTGACCATAGCTTAGCAGGATTATCGAGTGAAAAAAGTTTTTCGTTGGTTCCTTGTTTTTTTTATCGCGTCCTCCGTGCTGGGCGTATCGGCAATTGGGATCATTTATTTAATACTCGAACCGGATCTTCCGGATGTAGAAACCCTGCGTGATATTCAATTGCAGGTACCTCTCCGGGTGTTCAGTTCAGATGGGAAATTGCTTGGTATATTCGGGGAAAAGCGCCGCATCCCGGTTACCATTGACGAGATACCCGCGCAATTAATAAACGCTTTTATCGCCGGCGAGGATGCGCGATATTATGAACATCCCGGCGTTGATTACCAGGGCATCTCACGTGCTGCCTGGTCACTTCTGACGACCGGTGAAAAAACCATTGGTGGCAGCACGATCACCCAGCAACTGGCGAGAAACTTTTTCCTGACCTCGGAGAAAACATTCACCAGAAAGTTTAAAGAAATTTTCCTGGCACTGAAAATCGAACAACAACTGGATAAAAACCTGATTCTCGAGTTGTACCTGAACAAGATTTTCCTGGGCTATCGTGCCTACGGCGTCGGAGCTGCATCTGAAGTTTATTACGGCAAGTCCACGATGGATTTGTCATTGGCACAATGCGCCATGATCGCTGCGCTTCCAAAGGCGCCATCACGAGTTAATCCGATTAACGCTCCGGCCAAGGCGATCGAGCGAAGAAACTATGTTCTCAACCGGATGCTGGACCTGGGTTATATAAGCGAATCCGAACATTCGTCCGCGACCAAAGAACAGGATCGCGCATTTTATCACGGCGCAATTGCTGAAATTTCAGCGCCATACGTGGCTGAAATGGTCCGCGTAAAATCTTTGCGACTGCTCGGCTCCAAGGCCTATACCGGTGGTTATAAAGTGATCACCACCATAGACAGCCGGCTGCAGATTGCCGCCAATCTTGCGGTAGACAAGGGGCTTGAGGAATACGATCAACGGCATGGGTTTCGTGGACCGGAAGCCCATATCGATCTGGCTGATAAATACTCCACCGAATCCTGGAGTGAAGTTTTGGCATCTTATCGCCCGGTGGCCGGCCTGGAACCGGGCCTGGTCCTGGAGGTGGAAGACGAGCTCGCCCTGGTCTATCTGAGAAACGGGCAAACCATTGCGCTCAGCCTGGAGCAATTAAAGTGGGCTGCCCCGTTCATCAATCGCGACAGGAAAGGGAAGACGCCTAAAAAAGTAAGTGAAATCATGGTTCCGGGGGATATCATCCGTGCTCGCTTGCACAATGATGGAGCCTGGAAACTGGGGCAACTGCCAGAAGTTGAAGCCGCTTTGATCTCAATGGATCCCATGAGTGGTGATATCAAGGCCCTGGTAGGAGGATCGGATTTTTCCCGCAGCAAGTTTAATCGAGTCACGCAAGGTAGAAGGCAGCCCGGCTCCAGTTTCAAGCCCTTTATTTATTCAGCCGCGCTGAATCAAGGTTTCACGCTGTCGAGCCTGATCAATGACGCGCCCATCGTATTTGAAGACAAGGAACTCGAAAGAACCTGGAAACCGCAGAATTTCAGTCAGAAATTTTATGGCCCTACCCGCTTAAGGGAAGCCATGGTCAAATCCCGGAACCTGGTTTCCATCCGCCTGTTGCGTGACATCGGGATCGAATACGCCAGAGAGTACATCACCCGCTTTGGCTTCCAGGTGGAAGAACTTCCCGCCAACCTCTCAATGGCTCTTGGTAGCGCTTCTCTTACACCACTTTCCATGGCCCGTGGCTACTCTGTATTTGCCAATGGCGGCTACCTGGTAACGCCTCACTTCATCCGTTCAATCCAGGATGCTTCTGATCGTGTCGTATTTGAAACGCTGCCTTCAATAATTTGTGAGAATTGCGAGGAAAACAAGGAAGTTGAAATCATTGAGCCGGAACAATCCAATTCAAACGAACCCGAGCTCAGGCCGCTGAATATTGCTTCAAATTCCCAGGGACTGGAAGTAACAGCAAAAGGGGCAGGAGACCGCAAGCTTAAATCCGAAGTGGAAAATCCATATGCCATAAAAGCTATTTCACCTCAAAATGCCTACCTGGTCCGCTCGATGATGATGGACGTTGTTCGCCGTGGAACCGGAGTACGTGCGATGCAACTTGGCCGTCATGACCTGGCAGGAAAAACGGGGACAACGAACGAGCAACGTGATGCCTGGTTTTCAGGCTATAACGACCACCTTGTCACTTCGGTATGGGTCGGGTTCGACAATCATGATGTGCTTGGAAGAAGGGAGCTTGGGGGGCGGGCAGCGCTTCCAGTCTGGATGGAGTTCATGGGAATCGCGCTCGATGGCGTCGATGACAAACCGCCATCCATGCCTGAAGGTCTCTCGCGGGCCAAAATAGACCCGGACTCCGGGCTGCTCGCGAGACTCGATAACCACAACGCAATTATGGAAATATTTGAAGCTGGAAATCTGCCGCAGATGGAGCAAGCATCCGGTGGACAAAGCCAAAATACCCCTGCTGAAGAAGACCCGTACAATATCTACTGAGCTCTTTGCCTGCCCGATTTTACTACACTAGGACCGCTTTTCAATGGGCAGATAGTCTCGTTCAGTCGGACCACTGTAAACCTGCCTGGGGCGGCCAATCTTGGTTGGCTCCTTGCTTTGCTCAAGCCATTGAGAAACCCAGCCAACTGCCCTTGCAACGGCGAACATGACGGTGAACATACTGACTGGAATGCCGAGCGCCTTGTAAATAATTCCGGAATAGAAATCAACGTTTGGATAGAGTTTCTTCTCAATAAAATACTCATCTTTCAGAGCAATACGCTCCAATTCCATTGCCAACTCCATCATCGGATCATTCACGCCCATTTCGTCCAAAACTTCATGACAGGCTTTGCGTATGATGGTCGCGCGCGGGTCGTAATTCTTGTAGACACGATGTCCGAAGCCCATGAGGCGGAACGGGTCGGACCTGTCTTTTGCCCGCTTGATAAACGCGGGTACATTTGAAATGTCACCGATCTCGCTTAACATCGCCAATACGGCCTCATTGGCACCGCCGTGTGCAGGACCCCACAAGGCCGAAATTCCCGCAGCGACGCATGCATAAGGATTGGCGCCGGTTGAACCCACCAATCTTACGGTAGAGGTACTGGCATTTTGTTCGTGATCTGCGTGAAGTATGAAAAGAAGGTCGATAACCCTTGCTGCAAGCGGGCTGACTTCATACTCTTCCGCTGGAACAGAAAACATCATGTCCAGGAAGCGAGCACAAAAGTCCAGGGAGTTTTTCGGATAAGCTGTAGGCCGCCCCATATGATGCCGGTAACAGGCTGCAGCAATGGTGGGCATTTTTGCAATTATTCGCTGCGCAGCCAACATGCGGTGATCCAGATTATCCATATCCATCCGGTCATGATAGAAAGCGGCCAATGAACCCACTACACCTGCCATCATCGCCATCGGATGAGCATCATAATGAAAACCGGAAATAAAATGATTCAACTGTTCATGAACCATGGTGTGATAGGTAATTTCCTCACGAAAAGTGGAAAACTCTTCTTCGGCAGGTAATTCGCCATTCAACAACAGATAGGCCACCTCAAGAAAACTGCTTTGCTGCGCTAACTGCTCAATCGGATACCCCCTGTAACGAAGAATTCCCTTGCCGCCATCTATGAAAGTCAGGCCGCTGGTGCAGGCTGCAGTAGCGGAAAAACCCGGGTCATAGGTGAAATAACCTAAGGTTGAAGGCAATGCTTTGATGTCAATCGTTGGCTCCCCTTCGGTACCTTCGATAACAGGCAGTTTTAATTCCTTGCCAGTGGACTCGTCCGTAATTCGTACTGTTTTTTCGGACACTGAATTCTCCTTCGGACTGATTGACAAATTGAAAGCGGGGGAGCTTACCGGGCACTTGATTGCGCTGCTATACCGCCAGCAATCGGGATAAACAATTATAGCACTATTGGCGAATATTCCGCCATTATATCATTTGTTAATCATAAACTTAGCGGAACTAATGCTGACTTACAAGCTGCAAGAGCTGCCGGACCAGGCGAAATGCTCATTGCCATGCGGAACCGAGAAAAATCCAAAAAAAAGCCCGTGCTGGAAAAGAGAGCACAGGCTAATTTTGTAAATTTTTGCTTCTTGTCGGGATTGCTGAGGGCCTTACTTGCCGTAACGCTTTTTGAATCGATCTACGCGGCCGCCCGAATCGAGCATCTTGTGCTTGCCGGTATAAAATGGGTGAGACGCGCTGGAGACTTCAACCTTGATCAGTGGGTACTCATTACCATCTTCCCACTTAATGGTTTCTTTGCTTTTGATTGTTGAGCGGGTCAGGAAAGAAAAATCCGAAGATATGTCCTGGAACACAACTTTTTTGTATTCGGGGTGAATGCCGGTTTTCATGACAGTTCCTTAAAAAATAAAGACAAGCAGTACGCGAAAGACCGGCCAGTGTAATAGCGCTGTACACTGAATGCAAGCATGTTTTACAACAATACGGCGCTTATCTAGTTTCCGGTTGGCAGAAACATTTGCTGGGTTTCATTACTAAAACGCCACCCCAGCGAAGTAGGCTTGTATATGCCGTTCTTTTCTCTCAATAACCCCCTTTCAATCGCTTTATCAACGCGGGACGAAACCCTACTCCAACTGACTCCGGTGCGTGGGGTAAACTGCTTTTTACAGACACCATCATATAAACGCAACTGGTTTAAAAAGAACTCGAATATACGGTCTTCCTCGCCAAGCACCCGGTCATCGGCCAGCCAGTCGCCGGTTTGTTTTGCCCTCAGATAGGCTTTTGGCTGCCGGTGCCGAATTCTGCGCCTGATGGACTGCTCTGCAGGAAGCGTCAGTTTTGAATGCGCACCAGCACCTATTCCAAGAAAATCCCCGTAGCGCCAGTAATTCAGATTATGCCAGCACTGGAAACCTTCACGCGCCCAGGCGGATACCTCGTATTGACTGAAGCCGGCTTGCACGAATAATTCACCACATTGCTCCTGCATATCCCAGGCAAAATCGTCTGCCGGCAGGCGGGGGGGATTTGCATGGAATTCTGTATTGGGTTCAATGGTTAATTGATAAAAAGAAAGGTGTGTGGGTGCGCACTCAAGTGCCCGCCGGACATCTTCCAGAGCATCAGCGACCGATTGGCCGGGCAAGGCGTACATCAGGTCCAAATTGTAATTACGGATACCTGAATCCTGGATGGACAATACCGATGTCTCGATCTCAGCACGACCATGGATTCTACCCAGCCGTTTCAAAGAACGGTCATTGAAACTCTGAACGCCCAATGAGATGCGGTTAATGCCTGCATCCCGGTACGCGCTGAAACTGTCCCGTTCCGTAGTTCCGGGATTAGCCTCCAACGTTATTTCTGCCTGCGGGCTGACGCGCAGGCGTGCCCGGACA
>SMVB01039958.1_pt1 | contig 19064 bp, 30 predicted proteins | sample 2456461 | NCBI WGS metagenome assembly SMVB01 (sample SAMN11095934, study PRJNA526329) | marine sediment metagenome | biome: Marine sediment; feature: Surficial sediment; material: Deep marine sediment; isolation source: Hadal surficial sediment | place: Pacific Ocean | collected 2014-05 | depth...
CTTTCCCCTCCTTGTCACGAAGTTTCTTCTCGTGATCTTCTAACCACCGATCGTCGTTGATCTGATCAGCACGGTCAGCCATCTGATCCCGCTCCAATTCACTAGCCTGTTCCGCTAGCTCTATGTCCGTCTCATCACCTTCCAACTCACCAGCATCACGCTGATCTAAGAGACGTTCATAGTTCTCGAACCACCTGTCACTGCCGCCCATGTCTCTCTCCTATGGAAGTTCCGGAATCCTTGCACCACAACAGACGCTGAGCCACTCCTCATTCTCCCAGTCGAACCCGTAGCTAGTGTGCTCATGGCACTTGGAGCAGAAGTCGATGTCAGGTTGAGGTTGCTCGGGTACTAGCCATGCCCTCACCTTTTCCACCGAGCCATGACAATCCCCGGGGATCTCCCACCTCACGTACCGTACTATCTCGAAGAGCGCGGCTTTGCTAGACCCGTCCGCCCTACCTAGCGCCTCCATGAGATTGTTCTCCAGCACGGCGGTGACAAAGCTGCCGCAAGGGCGGTGATATTCTGCGTGGTTCCAGATAGCATCGAGGATGCGTACTGGAGCATCATACTTTGAGTATCCTTCGTGTCTCTCTGTTCCTTCTGAGATTGCCGATCGCTTGTCACTCATAGCTACCTCTCTTGGTTTGAATAGATGGGGATGTGTCATCTCGTGGGTCTGTACGAACTTCAGCAACCGCTCCTTGAAGCCCTCCCTTGGGTCCTCACCAGGTGGGCCATTGATCAGAGTGGTGATGTCGATGGTCATTCTTTCTCCAACCAGGCGAGGAAGCCTAGGATTAGGAGAACAACTGGTAGTATGAGTTCAACTACTCCGGGCATGAGCCTCTCCTGTTATAATCTATCTCGGTGTAGGTACTCGATCAACTCATCCTTGATCTCTGACATGAGGATAGTGTCCTCAACGTGTTCGCTACGATGATCAACCATCACTGCTATGATGAAGCGTTGTAGCAGATTTACAAATCCTCTCTCATCCATGAGCTTCTCCACATAAGGGACACACGTCTGCACCGCCAAAGAATATGACAGGACAGGGGTCCCGTTCAAAGAAGATTCGGAATCTCTTGAAGTCCTTGTCTGGTATGACACAGATGGCACGTACCTCGTGTACCTTGGGCCTGCGTACATTGAGTACCATACCCACTAGGTGCTCCACCCCTTCGGGTGAGTTAGCCCATACGTTGGTAGCGGTAGCGAAGGTACCCAGCTTGGGCATCACTATGTCGATAGTATCCTCCGCCACCGGGTCATTCCAGAGGTTACCCTTCAAGGTAGAGGCAACAAGCTGTACATACGATGAGAGGCCGTAGAGTTCTCGATCCGTGACTCGATGAGCCTCTTGGTTTCCATGGCTTTCAGTACACGATAGGAAGTATCGCGCTCTAAGGGTGAGTCAGGTAGAGCCACCAGCTCGAACCGATTCCTCGCCCCATTGAGTAGCTGTGCACTAACCCATGATTCTGTCGCTGTCATGCTTATCCTCCTAGTTCATGGTAGGATCGAAGGTCTTGAATAGATCTTCGGGTGGCATATCTCCAACCAACTTGAAGATCAAGCTGCTGATCAGCGCGGTTGCTCTTATCTCACCTATCTCATCGGGGAGTCTATCTATCCTACAAAGGATAAGCCCAAGGTGATTTGCTAGAGAGTGGAGCGTTTCGATCGCCACTTTCATCTCCTCAAGCTTACCAGGGAGACAGCCCCCGTTACCATCCTCTGCCCCCTCAACCGATAGGACAACAGTCTGCTCAATCAATCGAAGGAGGGCCCGCTTGCGTAGGACTAGGTACTGCTTGGTACACATAGCTTACTCCTTCAAGTGGGGATACTTCCCGAAGAACCACCTGTCTACTTCACGAATGCCTATCCTTCTAACCCAATAAGGAATCGGCCAGCTCGTTGTCTCAAGACACCAAGCCCACCAAGGACAGCCTATCATGCTATCTCCTTTGCTATAGAGAGCCCGGGACTCGAACCCGACGTCAGGGCCGAGGCGGTTTGCCCCCATCTGTATTCAGATGCTGACTGCCTCCCACCTTGACTAGTATAGGTGGGCACTCTCAGGTGTTCATGCGTTGAACTACTGGGTGGGTATGGCTGCCCGATTGTTCAGGTCGGCAAGCAAGGAGTACGATACTTGTGCGTTAGCAGCAGCCACCCCACCTATCGCTCTATGATCTTGTAGTGTATCAGAAGCTCCATATCGTGGCTTACCCCTTGAGGACTGTGATGTGTGAAGTGATAGAACTTATCGTCTACCACACTAGCACTAAGGTGAAACGTTTCATCGCAGTGGATACACCCTACTGTCACACCAAGGGCGTCGGTGCTCATGACCTGTAGCGTACCATGTCCACACTTTTTGAATGGAGTAAAGATAGGAGGGGACCCGTTCATGGTTCTTTCTTATGGTTGAGGGAGTGAACAAAGTCAACATACATCTCGTGTGACAAGGTACGTTCTAAGTACGCTGACATCTTCATAATTTCAGACTTGACTCGAGTGATACGTTGGGCGTGTTCATGCACAGCGATCATATCATAGGCAGCGACCGCAGTGAGTACATTGTCTATCATATCAATAGGGTTCGGCATACTCAGTGCATATCTCTTGAGTATTCTAATCTCGAACCTATTGATTGAGTAGTCACCGCCATTAGGTAGAGCAGGATAGATCTGAATGATCCTGCTTGGCCTGATTGCGATACCTCTTTGATGTGCCCTATGACGTAGTGCTCTCGCTACGAGAGGGCTTATGGTGTCCTCTTTTGCCATTAGCAGTACTCCTGCGGTTGATAGTAATACGGCCTGAAGGGTGAACAATAACCTTGGCCGTCTGAAGATGGTGTCCCTTGACACGCCGCCAGTCAATCAACTCACCGGCTTTGAAGTTGGGTTGGAAGCCTTGCTCACGTAGGTCCGTAACAACAGACTCCGGTGTGAGCTTGGGCTCTCTCCTATTTCGTTTCATTCTCCCCTCCCGAGAGAGTTTTGCCTACGGCACCGAGTGAGTACCAAGCGGGTAGTCCGGTGGTCCTCTCGATGTCCTCAAGTTGGGCATCCATCTCCATCCCTGTCCACTGTTCCCGAGGTGTGTCACCGAAGATGCCCCAATCAGTGCCATCGGGTGAGGTGGGTAACGTACGCCAGTTCATGAGCCTAGCGCCAGTAAGAGGACCATGAAGAACAGCACCAACAGTAGGGCTGTCGACTCCATCACGAAGTTGTTTGCTCGTCTGCGCATGTCACACTCCTTTACCAGGGCATGCCTCGAGTGAGGATGAACCACTGGTCCTTGGTGAACTTGGACTTGAAGTAGTCTCGCTGCTCCTGTGTCATCTTGAGGATACCCTGATAGCATACCTCTGCCATAGCACAGAAGGGTGGTAGCTCAGATGGCATACTTTTTCCTCTTGCATCGTAAGCATCTCCAACCGAAGAGGATGTGCTCAATGAAGAAGGGCCGCTCACAGGTACACATGTCTAGGCCTTCGTCCGGGACATAGAGCCTCCCGTACTCAAGGATCTGCCGTATGTCACGATCAGATACGGTCATACTTCTGTATCAGGGTCAGTGCACTTGTGATAGTGGCCCGCGCATAGGATGAAGGCAGCTCCGAACGCTTGACGCTCGCCGCATTCTTCACACTCATAGTGCTCGGCGTCTGGTTCACATTCAGAGTGATAGGCCCCGCATGCAAGGCAGATGCCGGGGTTGTCGAGGGAGTACAGCTCATCCTTCATCAGTTGAACCACCCGCTGTTCGGTCACCGATGAATGGATAACAGGAGGGAGGACTGGAGGTTCAGCACAGTCAGGTCCGTACTTGATGTACATCTTGTACTCCTAGTCGAGAGAACAGTTCGCGGGCGGAATTGCCCATGAATGAATATAACCCCAACTGGGACCACTCCGCAATAGAGGGAGTAAAAGTCTAGTTGACCGGGGACAGGTGTTCACCCGATGAACAACTATGACGAGGTAGGATAAAGATGGGCAGTTTTGATGCCGGTCATACCCAGGACCGGTAACCCCCTGGGGGGAGGCTAGGCCGCTTCGACCTCGGCTTCCACCCTCATGCCGGCCGCCTTCAAGAAGGCAAGCTGGTCGGGCGTGAAGGCCTGTTCCGCAGCCGCTTCGGCACTGACCGAAGGAGCCGTGAAGCCGCCACTCCGCGCACCGTACTTGTACGCGTCGACGTATGCCTGGACAGCCGCTTCACCCTGATCCAACCGAGCGCGAGCACCAGCCTGACACTTGACGATGAGCGCTTGGAGGGCGAGTTCATGAATGTCCTCTTCGGGCTTCATCACGATGTCTCCCCAGCGGGGATCTTCGAGGTTGTCCGGTACCTCTTTGGATACCTCGGTGGAATCCCCACCACGTTTGGAGACGTTGAAGGTTGCAGTTGCCACTATACTTACTCTCCTTTTTGTGGGTCAGGTTCATCGTCACCCGTGCCCCGTGAAGTGGGACCATGTTGTCCCCTTGCATATACAACATACACCATCTTGCCACCATTGTCAAGGGTCTGGTGACATGTCCCCTATCAAGTCAAAGCCTGACCGTACCTTCTTCTTGGTCGTCCGAGCGACAGCATACTCAGCCTTGCCAAAGTCATTGACTCCCCCTATCCAGCCAGGTTCATCAGGGTTAGCAACCAAGTCGAATCCTATGTCGTTGAGGGCTAGCTGCCACTCAGCCAGGTCGAACGATGCAGTGGGTGTGAACCTAATGAGGTCCATGTTACCTTCGAACTGCTTGAGCCTGTCTATTGCTTCATACTCATTGGGCTCCGCTGATGTAATAGTAACGATCCCTCTGCCCGCCGATGGCTCAATGACTATAGCCATGTACTTCCAGTCCTCACATACCCTAACCCTCTGTCTTAGACCTTTGAAGCGACCATCACACTCGGTGATAAGTATGTCGGTGGCTTTGAGTACGCGGTTGAACTGATACTTCATGCGATTCATTTCTTCTGGCCTACCACAGTTAAACTTTAGTGCTTCACCTTTAACTATGGATGCATAGATCATGTCCAACGTGGACTCATGCTCTGTGACTAGGCCAGTGCGTATGTGATAGCCCATGCTACCTCTTGTTAGGGTTGAGGGTTATATCAGGCGGAACGGACTCGAACCGTCATTTCTGGGGCCACAACCCAGTGTCCTTACCGATTGGACGACTCGCCTGGTGTGGTGAGTGTGACGCCGAGGTATTTGATAGCCCCTTGTTGTTCGAGGTCAGTGAGCTGCTCAATTAGGAAGCCGACTCGTTCCCCTGTCTCCTGATCTATGAACTCGAAGATAGGCGGGTGATCTTCGGGGAAGTCACGGCCAACGTACGTTACGACACGTGCCTCATCCCCGAGACCTATACGATACGAGCGGTTACGTTCGAGGGCTGTATACACAGTCGTCAATGGCCTCTTGTGTGGGAGGGGGTGCTATCGCTATGAAGGGAGGCTTATAAACGTTGAAGATACGAGGGTACCTTCGGGGCCTCCACTCATTGATCACGTTGTCCTTGCAGTATATACACTGCTGCTTACGGCATAGCTCAGCTTCATAGTCACCAATGCATAGCCACATAGGTAAGCAGGTGCAAGGGTCTAACCAATGAGCTTGAATCCGCCCGCAACGCATGCAAAAGATGCGATGTATACGTGGCGTGCGAGACATGAGCTTACCTCGCATTGAGTAGTTCATTCGAACAAGTGAGGGTATCTACTGGGCCGGTCACGGTATTCCTTCTCCCAGTGCTCAAGCGCAGTGAGGTATGTCCCTACATGTCGGCAGAGGTGGAGCCTAGCAAGGAAGTGACGTAGCTTCCCACACTGGTCGACGAAGTGCATGCCTCGAAGAAGGTGATCGAACTTACCTTGTACGGTAACCATGATACCTCGCTGTTAGTGTATCGTATGAGTAGGGTAGAACTAGTATCCAATCGCAGTGAGATACCATCCAGTCCATAGCATGAGGGTTCATGTCACTGTAATGCCATATCCCTGTGTATGCTACGTAGATAGGACACTCTTCCATTCTAACTAGTGCGGTGGACTTGACATACCACGCGCTTGGGTCAGTGGTGTGTGGCCAGAGCTGGGCTAACCTCGCTGCGAACCTTCGTTCATTCTCCTCGATCAATGCAAGGACAGCGCTGGCTGTGACAGGTAAGTCGTTCATGTGTTGAACACCTTAGGATTTCTTCTTCTTCTTCTTCGCGTCGCGTCTGGTGATATCAAGGTGGTACTGTGAGCTGCTATCAATAGCATGTAATGCACCTCGAAACATCTCAGTTATCAACTTCTCCTCATCAGCACCGCACTCATCGAGGTTGACTGTGCTACGAAAGGTGTATGCTCCGTTGATGAACAGCTGGAGCTTGACCTTCATGGTGTATGCACTACGTCTGCATCACCTGCTTGAGCCCCTCCTTTATCCACGTCAGCTCCGATTAGGCGAGAGTCCCCGTCGTAGAAGGGAGACTCCTGTATTCCTGGAGCTGGCTTGCGATAGCCGTCGGTGAGCTTGTCAACGTCACACTCAGGGCAGAAGGTCATTTCCTCAGCCGCTGCGACGATCAGCGCCGGGCTGGTGTAGCTACCTAATGGGAGAGAGGAGGATCGGAAGTAGTACATCTCTCTGGTATCTGTCAGCTCCCATGCATTAGCGCATGTCTGACAGTAGATGAACTCGCTTGAGTTGAGTAGTGTCATGACCCCCTCCTCCTGTGTGATGGGCTTATGGTTGAATATAACACCCACTTAGCACACTACGCAACCCAGATGATACATGTCCAGACGTGTGACATGCCACCGCCTACCAGGCCAACCATTGTCATGTGGGTGTCCTCGCGTGTAGCTGAGTGAGTGAGGTAGTCAACTAGGTATAAATAAAAAGTATATATATATATACTACATACCCCTACATACACGAGTCTACTCACATTCGTCTATGCTCACCCGTAACCCCTAAATTCCAATAGGTGGACTGGCGGGCGGTGGCATCATGAACACCTACTAGCCCATGAGATGTTCAACGGGTGAACAAGTAGGGTGGGATGAGTGTAGATATAACTAGCGCGCAGGGGCGGGCCTCACCCCTCGCTCACTTCAAGGGCTGGCGTGTGCTGATGTGCTCTAGATTGTCTAACCCGTCAGGCTAGTGACATATGGTAGGAGCAGGCTAAAGGTTACTCGTCTTCTAGCACCTTCAAGTTCGCTTCGACGAAGGCCAACTGCGACTCCGTGAAGCCCTGAGCATCCACCTCGGACCGCGAGGTCGTCGGTACGTAGGCAGCTTCTTTCCGTCCGTCGGCTACGAAGTTCGCAGCGTAGGAATCAGCGTCACCTATGTTGGGCAGTCGCGTCCTGCAGCCTGGCGCAACCGCTATCGTCGCGCTCACTACAGCATGCCAGACCATCCGCTTCGTCGACCCGAACAGACTCACGATCAAGTCAGTCTCGTCGATATCAGTCGGGACCTGTCGCGTGAACTCGTGAGAGCTCCCACCCGTCGGCTTGCTACTCCAAGTGTGTATTCTAGACATATCAAACTCCTATCAAGAGAACAGAGGATGAGACGCCCCTACACATATGTCACTTCGCCTGCACACCGCCCGGGTGTCCGTCCCGTGGGTTCGGCGATGTTGACAATGAACTATGCAATCGGCGTGCCTGCGATTAAGCTGCCCGCGTAAGTCGTTGTCCCGCATGGAGTTACAGCGCTGATGTTAGAAACACGATGTTAACCTGTGTCACCTGGGTGGGACGGGCAAAAGGCCTGCGAATAACCAGCGGTCTCGTAAGTCGTTGTGGGACAAGGGGTTACGTGGTGTCCCTTCCTAGTGACGGGGGTGTCCTACTTAGTGGACATGCTGAGTCATGCCAGTATGGCAGGTATGCCACTATGGACTGCCAGAATGACAGGCCTTCCGTGACCAGGTGCGCGAGCCCCGGACCGAACAAAGACCGAAGGGTCTCAGACCGAAGAGATACCGAAGGGTCTGGGACCGAACAGACACCGAAGAGATCGCACCCCGTAGCCCCCCTTTGACCAGCCATACCCCAAGGATACCAACTCAAATATATCTACAATTTTTGAGATTACCCCTCTTGGTTGAGGTAGGTGTTCATTTGTTGAACGAGATGGATATATGTCGGGACGCGGGGACTCGCTTGCGCTCGCTGTTGTACCAGGCATTACGCTACCACCTTATTGCTCATTAGGGAACATTTGCCTCCTCTCTTGACAAATGTAGTCAAAAGGGTTATGATGGAAAGGCGATCCTGATTTGACATAATCTGCTCAGTATCCCCCTGGAGAAGTAATGGCGGTTGACCTACTCCCTGCATTAGACGGTGACCACGCGTGGAGTCCTACAAAGTGGAATCCTCGTCATAGGCTTATCATTGCCCTTCACCTAGCAGGTGATAAGAATAAAGAGATATGTGCAAAGCTCGGGCTCTCCGAGTCGCATGTCTCTCTCATCCTTAACGATCCACGAGCAGTCTATGAAGTTGAGAATCTCGCCCAAGGTGTGGCAGATAGGACTATTGATACTGCTCTTCGGATTAAGCTATACGCTAACGAGGCGCTGGATGAGATCGTCGAGGAACTGAGAACATCGAGAAATGAGAAGGTTAGGCAGACTGCTGCTTTTGGCCTTCTTGACCGTGCTGGTTATACACCTGTTCGCGAGGTCCGTGAGGAGGTTGCTCCTCTACTTCCCGAGGATGTTGTCCAGAGGATGGAAGAGACTACGAGGGAGCTGACTGAGTTCAGGGCGGAGTACAAACAGCTCAAGCCGAAGGAAGCCGAGCCAGCAGATGAGCCTGAGGCTGTGGGGTTTGAGCTTGGAGCTCCTAGGGGTAAGACAGATGAATGAAGACTCTGTCTATCAGAACACAGATCCTGACAACCTCCCGAAGAAGCCTGTAACACCAGACGAGGAAACTCGTCAAAGGATGCGGAAGCTTGGTAGGGATGATCTCTACTACCTCTGCAAAGTAATCCTCGGCTATGACAAGCTAGTACCTCATGTTCATATGCCGATGTGCAAGTTCGCGAATGAGGTTAAGGTTCACAGACGCCTCAAGCTGATGCCTCGGACTCACTTCAAGACAACCATCTGGACTATCGCTCTCTCGATTCAAGACATTATGCGAGATTGCAACGTCACTATCCTCATTGTGGCGGATACAGCGATCAATGCCTCTCGATTCATGAGGGAGATTCAGCAACACTTCATGATGAATGAGTTGTTCCGCTGGTTGTACTCCGAGTTGATCCCTGAGAACTTCACGAAGGCCATCTGGTCGCAGACTGAGATGATCGTCCCGAGGACTAAGGTGAGACGAGAGCCAACCATCGACGCTATTGGTGCTATGGGTGGTATCGAGTCTCGGCACTACGACATCATCAGACCAGACGACCTTGTAACTGAGAAGTGCATCCGCTCTGACGTCGAGATGGAAGCCCTGAACGTATGGGCGGGGGGCCTGGAGTCCCTCTTGAACTCTGAGATCGACGGATTGATCGACTTCACGGGATCTCGGAAGAAGAAAGGGGATCTCTATGAGGTTCAGCAGAAGAGATATGGGGACGGCTTCGAGGAACAGGAGATAGGACCTCACGCAACGCAGAAAGGTGAGATGGCTGTGTTCTGGAGGAGGGATATTGAGAATGGGGAGGTCATCTTCCCCGAGCAGAACACGATGGCCTTCCTGATGAGGATGAAGAAGTGGGACCCTCAGCGATACCATGCTCAGTATGCGAACTCTCCGAAGGGAACGGGGCTTAATACGTTCGATGAGGAGAACCTTCGCTTCTGGCGTTGGTCACCGGACGGTCAAACCATCATTTGCGCTCATGACGGTGAGTTGTTCATGAGGATCTCTCCTTGGGGAGGGGAAAGGATCATAGTCTACGACCCATCTCGCGCTGAGAAGAAGGGATCGTCGATGAATTCGATCTTGGTCCTGCTGAAGGGCTTTCCAATCCCCTTCCGCATCGTTCTAGAGGCCCATGTCGGTCACTATCCTCCAGATGAGGCTATCCGACTCCTCTTTGAGCTAGATCGTAAGTGGAGACCTACGATAATCTCTGTGGAGTACCGGGGATATCAAGGGGCTACGAAGTTCTGGGTCCAAGAGAAGGCAGAAAGGGAGAATCTTCCCTATCCACCGCTGATCCAGTGGCCTCCTGAAGGATCTGAGAAGGCACAGTGGGCAAAAGAGGAACATATCAAGGCTTGTCAGCCTCTGGTCAACTCAAACCTGGTCTGGTTGCATAAGTCGCAGACAGAACTGGTTGAACAGTTCGAGTTCCACCCGAATACTCGTCACGATGATGGAGTGGACTCATTCTCGCAGAGTTTGGACTACTGGCCGGCTCTGATGAGTGAAGCAGAGGCGATGGAGCACGCTCAGACGGAGAGGGACTACATCGAGAAGCATATCGGCATCATACCTATGTTTGCAGACACCGAGAGGCCGGCTTGGGATGAAAAGGAGTTCTTGAGTCAGCTCAATGCCACTGGCTACCGTTCCCACATAGGAGGGAAGCGTGGCTAACGGTGGAAGGCAGATTCCAAATGGGATAGGAGAAGATCCGACCCAAGACCTTCTTGCGAACTTGCTTGTTGAGCAGTTCCTGGCTAGGCAGGCCGCTACTCAGCAGCAGCCGGATGCGACTAGAGTTTCTCAGGAACCTCGGGCTCCACAGAGTGATGCCGAGAACTTCATCATGAATCTCATTCAGGGTGCAGATCCCTCGATGGGAGTGTTCTCGGGGTTGGCAGGCCTGACCCCAGACGATCCAGACTTTAAGACACAGATCTTGATTGGATTGCTGACGGGTGGAGGGCTTGGTTCTCTATTGAGGGCAGGTGGTCGTGGACTCAGGACAGCTGGAGGAGCAGTAAAGAGGAAGCTAGTGGATATGGCGGACTTTATGGTGGACGCTGATATCATAGACATAGCACAAAAGGCTGCGCCTAACACGACAAGAATGCTACGTAGAGGAGTTGAGCCTCTTGACGTCGAAGCGGGTAGTTTGCTTCGTGAGGTTCAGGCGGATCGAGTAACGCGTGAGGGGATATTGAGTCTTAATCCTTCTCAGCAAGCAGTACAAAGGAGACAACTACTTCAAGAGATTGCAGACGCTGAATTAGATCGGTTTAGTCCTGGAGGCAGACCCTTTCAAAGGTTTGAGGAAGCGAAGAAAAACCTAGTAGACTTTGACGCTGTAATAGGTCGAGGGGGTAGCTCGGACGAAGCACTCGGTAGTCTTCTAGATCAGATATCTAAGACTGAGCCTAGAGATATCGAAGGGATTCGACAGCAGATCTTCAAGGATCTAGTCCGAACAGAGGAGAGGGGTGGTGGTTTCGTAGAATCTGATAGGATACGCAAAAGCGTACTTGAGCAGATCGAGGAATTGGCTCAGCGTCGAGGTGCACCGCAAGGACTTTCCCCTAAGCAAAAATCTGAGGGCCTTGAGTTTTTTAATAAGTTGCTTGAGGACACCCGTCAATCGCCCCTTAGTCGAGCAGACTTCAATGTGAGCGGATCAGTAGATGATGCTCTTTCCCGGCTCAGAACTGGAGTTCGAGACTTGCAGGAAACAGATCGAATCGATGAGATAGTACGAAGATCACTTGAGGACCTTTTCGGGAATTAGGCGTTCAACGAATGAACAACTATAGGAGTTGAGAGTTGACTTTAGTTATACCCGATTGGAAGCTCTATGGTCGTTGTATAGCCACTGAGTTCTCCCCGGCCCGCACGTTCGACTTTCTACATGACCAAGCCGATGCGGATGTAACTGAAACAACTTCTATCTCCAAGCCAACAGAAGACTTTGGTGCCTGTGCGGTGGCGACATCTTTCAGCAGTCCTTTCTTCCTCTCAATGCTTAGGGGAATCATAGTCTTCGATATCTCAGGTATCAGCCTGGGTTCGGTAGTCGACTCTGCGATCTTTGAGTTCTACCTCGCTGCGGTTACTGATGAATTCACAGAGCTCTCACAGGTAGTCTTTGTCTCTCTCTCCGAGCTTGATTCACCAACAGAGTTCTCAGATCCGGATTACTCCAAGTTTGGTACATCAGACTACACTACCCGCATTACTCTTGGAGACTTGAACGTAGGTGCTGTAAAGAACGAAGCGGCCTTCAATGCCCTCGCTCTTGCAGACCTGAACGCAGCAATAGCTGGCGGCAGTGGAATATTTAGGATGGGGATACGTATGAATCTTGACGTTGATGATACGGAACCCGTCTGGGTTTTCTTTACTACTGCAGGTATCGAGCTTGAACCTGATGATTCTGACTCAGGGAACCTGTCGGTTTTGTTACTCCAAGTTACTGCAGCGGTAAAGACTGTCTGGACTCCCTTCCCTGCTGTGGGGGCTACATCGCCTTCCATAGGTGAGGTTAACGGAGTCGTTGTCGGAGTTACTGACTTCAGTGAGTTCGAGATAGGTTCTGTTCTCCCGTCAGGCATCACGGAGTACGGGATCAGCAACACTCCGGTAACCACGTTCGCCATCGTCGATGATCCTCAGGAGGGCCGCTACTTTTCGATGGACGGGCAGGGCTTCCGAGGTTTCGGCTTTGGGCTCGATGCGTTCGATGGTCTGATGGACATTGCAGGCGGTGAGCTTCTGGCTCGTATCTGGCTCGAGATACCCGTTAACGGCCGCAAGCTCTTAGGTCCCGCAGCCAATATGGTAGGGTTCGACAGTGAGAATCCCGGTGCTGACTTTGATCACTGGTGCGGCGCGTTCTTCCGTCTCGACCCTGATCAGTTGAGTGGATTGTTCTCTACCAACGACGGCAGTTCGAGCAACTCAGTTACAGCTGATACACAGGAAGCCTGGCAGGATGGAGCCTGGGCTTGGGTCAGAGCTCGCAGAGTGCAGAGTGCTGTCGATCCTCAGACTGACGACGACTTCTTCATCAAGATCTGGTTCGGTGCTTTGGCAGATGAGCCTGTGGCAAATGATGGTGAGAACCTTTCCCAGCCTCGCGGCGGTGGGCTGGACGACTGGGCTGGCGAGGCTATCGGTTGGGCGATGCCAGGAAATGCTGGAGCTGAGACTGAGCAGAGGATTGCGTTCTTATCTTTCTCGACTGATCCACTAATCACTCCGCCACCGATAGCGCTCTTAGACGATAGTACGCCGTGGACGAACATCCCTGCTGTATCACCAGGTACCGTTTGGGCTAACACACCTTAAGTGAGGAGATAACATGCCGACGCAATCTTTTCCCCAACACTTGAAGGGTAAAGCAGCTCGCCCGTTCGATTTGGCCGAGGTTCATCCCTCAACTGAGGGGATCCAGATCAACTACTCGACTGATCGTGCAGCTGAGGTTGCTGCCGAGTTGGGGGTCTCAGCGGAGGATCTGAAGCATCTGGTAGGTTCTGGGAAGGACGGAGCGATTACGGTAGCTGACGTCAAGAACTGGGGCAAGGAGCCTGACGCCTAACTATGGCAGAGCATATCATACCACAGCCGGTAGATGAGCTGAAGATTCTCTCTAAAGAACCTGAGGGAGAATCTGAAGCTCCTATCGAAGAGACGCCGATCCCGGCTAAGATTCCTAGTAAGATGTGGGATCCTGTTGCGACTGACGTCAGCAACTTCGTACGGGATGAGATCTGGCGAGCGCTGTCGGAGAGAAGTGACTTCGAGAAGAAGCTGGCTAGGTGGAAGTTGGTCTATGATGTGCCCATGCCAGATGGACCCAAAACGTTCCCGTTCTACGGTGCGTCGAATCTGACCTTGCCAGTTGTGAAGGAAGCGGTGAATACTCTCACTGCTCAGTTAGTTCAAGCGACCCTGACTGCTCGTCCTAGGTGGGTATTGCAGGATCTAGCTGAGGAGTGGGAGCCCTTCATCGACGAGCTCGAGAGGTTCCTCGACATCGCCTCAGAGAGGGATCTGAAGATCGATAAGACTGCTGTCCCCTGGATTATCGAAGCGGCTCAACTTGGTACTTCGATACTCGAGGTGGGCTATGAGGCTATTGAGAAGGAGTACTTCCAGATCACGTCGGACGGGAAGAGTGTGTTTCCCAAGACATTGATCATGCACGATGGGCCAATCACTTATAACATGACGTTGGAGGACTTCATCATTCGCTTTGGTGAGTCCGACATTCAGAAGGCTAGGTGGTGTGCCAAGAGGCTCCGTCTGAATGAGACAGATGTCATGGACCACGAGCGGAGTGGCCGCTTTGAGAAGGGAACCTGGGAGAGGCTCAAGGATCTCAAACCTGCTGATAGTGGCAAGGTTCCGGACTCCAAGAGAGTGGCTGAGGAGATCGAGGAGACCAAGCCACACTTCAGAGAGGAGTTCGTGTTCTACGAAGTCTGGCTTACTTACAACCTGAAGGCGAACGCGAAGTCGAATGGTGAAGTGCCCAAGATGACTGAGATTGTCGTCTACTACTGCGAGAAGTTGCAGGTGATTGTTGGACGACAGTTTCACCCATACTGGCATGGAAAGCGGCCCTTCATCAAGCTGGGCTACTTCCCAGTACCTGGAAGGTTCTACGATCAAGGGCTGTGCGAGATGCTGGAGCAGATTCAGGAGGCTATCAGCTCTCGTTACAACCAGCGATCCGATAACATCACTCTGGCCAGCTTGAAGATATTCCTGAAGCGGAAAGGAGTTCGAGCCCTTCAACCTGGTGATCCACTGTACTCAGGGAAGATCCTTGAGGTCATGGATGTTCACAACGATATCAGGGAGATGAAAATCTCTGAGATCTATCCGTCGACTGTGAATGAGGAGTTGATGCTCAGGGACTATGGGGATCGGCTATCTGGGACAAGCGAGGCAACTTCGGGGAGTGCGCAGCCTGTCTCGCGTACTACCGCCTCGGCCCAGTTAGCCCTTCTCCAGGAGCAGGCCAAGAGGATCGATCTGACTGTTCGTGGAATCCGCTCAGGGTTGAACGAGGTTGGTAGCCAGGCTATTGATCTCTACTTCCAGTTCGGAATAAATGGGAAGGGAGTGGCCTGGATGGGTAAGAAGGGCCGAACAGTGGAATCAATCTTCAGGCTTCCACGGCGTGTAGTGGAGTTGGGATTGGCTGTCAGAGTACAGGTTCCAACATCACTGCAGAATCGACAGGTCAAGCGGGAGAACTCGATTGCGATGTTCAACCTGTTGACCAATCTCTATCAACAGATGTTACCTCTAGCTCAAGGGTTGGCTCCAGATGCTCTACCTGAGGTTGTTCGTGCGATGGTTGGAGGGGCTCAGAAATTCATGGGTGATGTTCTGGAGACGTTTGACGTTTCCGATCCGGAAGAAGCGCTTGCAGGCCTTACAGTACTTGAGCGTCTCCTTCCTCGAGCAGAAGACTTGGGGGGACTGGAAGATTTCGCCAGAGGAGTTGAGAGCGCTGAGATCCTTGAAAAGCTCAGCGGGCTGGAAAGTCTACTGCGAGAGGCTGAAACTCTTAGGGGTCGAGATAGTGGAGTACTTGAGTCTAGCGGAGACGCACCAAGACTTCCTCCGTCGCCAAGGGTCACTCCAGACCTGGGATCGGATCTACTCCTTGGTGGAGAACCTCTCGGAGGTTAACGAGACTCCGTTTGAGGAGTACATGGAGAAGCAGATTAAGAAGTCTTTTGAGGACCTGGAGCGTGATCAGCCTGAACTGGCTGCGATGATTTCAGGAGAACGTAGGTAACCTTAACCCCTCGTCGATGAGAGGAGAAATTATGGCTGAAGAACCAGAGGTAAAAGATCCACCGGAGGACCCGCCGAAAGATCCGCCTGGCGATCCTCCGAAGGAAGGAGATCCGCCTAAGGATCCAGCAGGGACGATCTCGCTGGACGCGTTACCGGAGGATCTGAGGGACAGGCCAGAGGCTGAGATCAAGTTCTTACTTGGTCACATGATCACTAGCCTGGGAACTCGGAACAACGAAGTAGACGATCTGAAGACGCAGATTGCTGAACTGAGGGGAGCGGTATCTGTACAACCCCCAGCTGAGCCAGATCCGGACGATGAAAAGCCGATGGAGGAGCTGATCCTCGAAGATGTGGACAAGGCTCTTGATCGGTGGGCTGCGAAGAGAGGCTATCCAAAAGTAGTAGGTGATCTCTCTGAGCGAGTAGGGGAAGCGGAGTTCTCGATGATTGCAGGTCAAGTTGATGACTTCGCTGAACATGAGGAGCAGATTCGTCAGCTTCTCAAGGATGGTAAGATGCCTGCGACACGGCAGAATATCATGGGAGCGTACACGATGGCCTTAGGGGCCAGTGTGCTCGAAGGAAGGGCGAGGGAGGTTAGGGGTAAGTCAGGAACTATACCGCCTAGCACTCCTGAGCCGCCCAAAGGGGATACTGATCCAGAGGTTAGTGAGCTGGAGAAAGAAGTTGCCCGTGCCTCAGATATGAGTGTTGCGGAGTTCGCTAAGTATCGTGACAGTGAAGGCCTTGCCGAGCTGAAGCTCCCTACCGGATGAATTGAGACATGCCTGTAAAAGCGGATACTAAGGAGAGAAAAACTCCTTCGAAGGAAGAGAAGGCGGGTGCCCCTCATATCCGAGTGAGGAGTGGGGGGAAGGTTGGGCGGCGTCTGAAGCTGCTCGCAGAAATGTACATCGAGCGGCATCCGAATGAGGGTGTACGCTTCGTTTATTCTCCGGAGCACAAGCCGGAGTTGTCTAACGTAACCAGTCGTCATATCGACGGGTATCGACTGTGCTACGTTAAGGACCTTGGTGACGACGTCGGTGAGATGTTGCCAGGGATGAAGCCCGAAGATATCATTCGGGTGGGTGACGTAGTAATGATGGCTGTCGCTGAAGCTATCAGGGACGAGATGAGGAAGGACTTGGATCAGGCCACTGAGGATGAGATGGGACGGGTCCAAGAGGAGTTCTACGACGCTGTGGAGGATATGAAGCTCAAAGACGGGATGCGTAGTCAGTATCAACCCCGTCCTCGAGGAGTGAGTATCACCGAGGCCGTGGAACGAGAAGTGAATGTACCTGATTCTCACAAGGAGGATTAGGCCTTTAACGCCAGGAGACACCAATGGCTCTGCCTGCAATCCCTAACAAGGGAAGGCGGATACGTAGGTTCCCTCTCGAGAGTGCCGCGACTTATGTCGAGGGTGCTCCGGTCTTGCTAGATGGTAGCGGCGAGATCATCGAAGCTGGCGCTGATCCGGCGGTAATCTTGGGCTTTGCGGCTCATGATGCAGTGTTGCTTGAGTTAGATCCCGATCCTGGGTTCGCTCTTGTCTTCGTTGCGTACCCCGACAGCACCTTCTTCCTCGAGGGACTTGCAAATCCGCTTGCGACGGCTGTTGGAGAATCCAGAGATGTCGGCGTCGATGGGGATGGAGTTGCTCTGCTAGACACCGCGAGTGGTGCGGCACGTCTACGCGTTGAGGACATATTCTTCAAAGGCGACGGCCCGACTGGGTTCTTCGAGGTCAGTGTCTTGGCGGCGAACCGTCAGTTCCAGATCTAGGAGAGATCATGACTGTTGTAAGAGGCCAGTTCGACAACCTCTTGCGGCCTGGTGCTCGCAAAGTCTTTATCGACGACTACAACGAGCTTCCTGCGATCTATCCTGGCATCTTCAATGTGGACACGTCGAGTAAGGCGTACGAAGATGACTTGGTAGTGACGGGTATGCCAATCGCTGTCAAGAGGCCCGAGGGAACGCCGATTGCTATGGATCGGCCGAAGTTCAGAGGGAAAGTCCGCTACATCCACACGGGATTTGGTCTTGGGTATGAGATCACTCGTGAGGCCGTGGAGGATGATGTATATGGAGCCCTGAACAGTCAGGGTGCGTCGAACTTGGCTCGTTCGATGCGTGAAGCTGAGGAGGTCACAGCTCATGCCGTCTTGAATGGTGCTTTCACGACCATCTTGACGTATGACGGTGTGTCGCTCATCAATGACACTCACGTTGGTGTGGGTGGGCTTACCTTCACCAACAGGCCGAATCCGGAAGTGGATCTGTCCACGACTGCCCTCAAGGGGTCGCTGGAGCGTTTCATGGATCTGCGGACGGACCGAGATCTCAAGATCAACGTGATGCCGGCGAACGTGTTGGTGTCGATCTTTGGGTGGTTCCAGGCCCTCGAGATCTTGCAGACGCAAGTGGTCACCACGACGTTTGCGGCTGACGGTATCGAATCACTGGAGACGCCGAACGTTGTCAGTCGCCAGGGTTTGATGCCGATGAAGTCTCAGTATCTGACCGATGCTGACGCGTGGTTCACCTTGATCCCGAAGAACTCAAGGTCGTACCCGTTGCAGTTCTTCTGGAGATCGACTCCTGACGACGTCAGTGGGTTCGAAGGCCGGGAGCAGATCAGTTGGTTCGGTATCCTCGCGAGGATGAGTGCCGGTTCGACTGACTGGAGAGGTATCGACGGATCTACCGGGATCTAGTTGTTCATTCGTTGAACAAGGTGGAACGATGACTGCCGTTTTGCTTCAAAGCAATAAGATAGGATCTACAGGATGGATCTGCCTAAGAAGAGGCAATCGCCTGAAGGTTCTCGGAATTGAGGAGGGAGATCGCCTTCTTGCGAGCTTCAAGCCTCAAGGGGAGGAACTGTCCATCGTTGAGGACGGTAACTTTCCTTTCCCCGCTGAAGCGGAACATGTTCTGATTGAGCACCAAGTAGCCTCGGAGAGGGAGAGTGGCGGAGTTAACGTGGACCTTGTAAGAGTGAAAGTCTAATGGGCGTCTTGACACTATTACAGATTCGTACCGAGCTGGACTCCTCTATGGGAGACAGGTCGAACGTTGACGATTCGCGGCGAGATGTTTGGATCAACCTTGCCTATACTGACATTGCGAGTGGCATTGACTTCGTCGAGCTAGATGATGATCTGGCTATTCCGACGGTGCAAGGCCAGAACAATTACGCGGGGCCGACAGACTCCCTAATCGTGCAGATGCTTCGCGATGAGGACAACGACAATCTTCTGACCTGGATACCGAACAGTGAGTACTTCAGGTTGGATCGAAGTGTA
>SMVB01225113.1_pt1 | contig 19064 bp, 21 predicted proteins | sample 2456461 | NCBI WGS metagenome assembly SMVB01 (sample SAMN11095934, study PRJNA526329) | marine sediment metagenome | biome: Marine sediment; feature: Surficial sediment; material: Deep marine sediment; isolation source: Hadal surficial sediment | place: Pacific Ocean | collected 2014-05 | depth...
AACACGAAACGTTGGTGGCCGAGTGTGCGTGCATGCTCCAAAGAGTCGAGGGGGCGGATTCGCTGCTTTCGCTGCGTAGCCAGGTGAACGTCTTGCTAGGCCGATTCGAACGACATCGCTACCGCGGGGCGGATCTCGTATACGAAGCGTTCGATGTCGATATCGGCGGCGGCTGAGAGGAGGCGGGAAGCAGGTCGCTCGTGGAACGCGTCAATGTTCTCATCGCGGGCGGCGGTGTCATCGGTTCGGCTCTCGCTTTCTGGCTTGCAAAGCGAGGGGTATGCGACATTCAGGTCGTGGATCTCGATTTGGCGGGTCTCTACAGCTCCTCGGAGTTGAATGCGGGCGGCGCTCGCGCCACTTGGTGGCAACCGGTCAACATCGAGACGTGTCGGATGACGCTCGATTTCTTCCGAGCCAATCGCGAGCTCCTCGATTTTCGTGAGTCGGGCTACCTCTGGCTCTATGACGATCCCGTTCGCTTCGCGTTGGCCAGAAGCAAGCAACCCCTACAGCAGGCGGCCGGGATCGACGTCGAACTATTGAGCCCACACGCCGCGGCCGAGAAGTTCCCGATTCTCGATCGCAACCTCGACGAGCTCGTGGGGGCGACTTGGTCGCCTCGGGATGGGCTGGTCAATCCGAATGCCGTACGGTCCTATTTCCGCCGAGAAGCCGAAGCGTTGGGGGTGCGCTTCTCGAATCGACATTACCTCGATGGGGTCGTGACCGAGCGGATACCCGGTCTGAGCGGGCTGCGCCGCGTGCGTGCGGTCGACGTGATCGAGGTCGCCGAGGGCGATTGGATGGACGAGTCGGGAGGGATCAAGGAAATCTTGACGACCCATCGCGTTCCACGCGATCTCTGCCTTCGCGAAACTCGGATCGCCTGCGAAGTCGTGTTGAATTGTCTGGGTGCCTGGTCACCGATCTTCTCGGCGAAGATCGGAATTCGCGATGTCACGGAAGCGATTCGACGCCAGATCTGTCTCGTGGCGGTCGAAGCGCAAGCATTCGAAGAGGGCCTCGACCCAAGCCGTTTTGGTATGATCGTCGATTCGAGCGATCTCTATTTCCATCCGGATGGCGATCACTTCCTGGTGGGCTATTCGAATCCCAACGAGGCACCGGGATTCGACTTCGAATACGACGGTCAGGCGTATTTCGAGGAATACGTCTGGCCACGGCTGGCACATCGCTGTTCGAGATTCGAACGTTGTGGGCATCTTCGCGGCTGGTCCGGCCTCTATGCGGTGACGCCAGACCGAAGCGGAATCGCCGGCTCGGTTCCCGGAATCGCCAATCTCTTCGAAGCCCATTCCTTTACGGGTCGCGGCGTCATGCAGTCCTTTGGCATCGCCTATGCGCTGAGTGAGCGCATCGTAGAGGGGCGCTACGGAGACTGCGACCTCACGCCTCTCGGCCGCGAACGCTTCGAGTCCCGGGACCGCTGGCTCCCCGAAACTCTTCATATCTAGGAGCCTGACCCAAGACTCGTCGCGACTCTCACTGACACCGACGCCGACTTCGACTCAGCGAGTCGCTCGCGGAATCGTGGGCGGCCATTCCCCACCGCCGGTCACTTCCAATGCAGCACCCGAGACGTAGCTCGAATCCTTGGCGGCCAGAAAGAGGCAGGCGTGAGCGATTTCGTCGGTTCGGGCGAAGCGACGGGCGGGGATGGAGTCGGAAATTTCTTGCCTCTGCGCTTCGTCGCCGTAGTGGCCTTCGGTCAATGCGGTCGCGACGAGCCCCGAAACGATGCAATTGACTCGGATCTGGGGTCCCCATTCCACCGCCAGCGAAGCGGTCGCGTTCATCAGCCCACTCTTGGCTGCGCCATACGCGACCGAGCCCGGCGTCGGCCGAACCGAACTGAGGCTCACGATGTTGACGATCACACCGCCGGTGTCGAGGTCGATCATGTGCCGATGGACCTGTTGGCATAATACGAGTGGCGCATTCAAGTTGAGTTCGAGGATCCGGGTCGTTCGCTGTGGCGTGATTTCCGCGCTGGGAACCGATGGTGCGCCGCCTGCATTGTTGACCAATACGTCGATCCCACCGCGATCCTTTGCACAGCGTGCGAGCCACGCCTCCGTGGCTTCCGGATCGCGCACGTCGACGAGTTCATGACGAATCGAAGTCCCGGCGAAGGGCTGATCCGGTTGGCGGCGACTGCAGGCGTGAACCTGGGCGCCCGCGGCGGCGAAGGACTCACAGATCTGCCGGCCGATTCCGCGCGACCCGCCGGTCACGACCACGGTCTGTCCAGAGAAGTCGAATCGGGTTTTCGATACAGCCATGCAGACTCCAGATTGGCAAAGAGCGCCCCCGTTGGGGAGACCCTGCGGTGCGCGACGAATCTTAGCTTTGGCGCTTCATCAGCGCCTCGTGGTCCGGGTGAGGCGCTCGCAAAGGACATGGCGCGGTCGGGTTTGTCGCTCGATTCAGATGAAAACGAAATTCAATTGCAATAGGCTCTCTCGGATAGAATTATCGGCGGTACAGATCGGATCCCAGCGTCCGTCGACTGAGATCGGGTTGGCGAGGTCGTTCGCCGAATGCTCGGTTCCTGTTTCTGGGTCGCAGAATCGGCTGGCCCCAGCCACGTGGATCGAAGGCTAGTCTGCGGCCGGCCTGACGACGTGCCCGCGTCCGCAGGACGCTAGGCGATCGTGGAGCGAAGATGGATTTTGGACTGAGTGAAGAGCAGGAACTCCTGCAAGAGACGATTCGTGGCTTCGCACAAAAGGAATGTCCGACGACGCGACTGCGTGAAATCTTCGACGAAGGATCGGGCTACGATTCGGAGATCTGGTCCGGACTCTGCGAAATGGGTGTGATCGGATTGATCGTCCCCGAGGAGCAGGGCGGGGCGGGGCTGGAGATACTCGACCTCGCACTGGTCGCCGAAGTTCTGGGCGAATCGGCTCTGCCCGTTCCGGTATTGGGCCATTCGCTCGCCATACACGGCGTCAAACTCATGGGCAGCGAAGCGCAGCGTGCGACGATCTTGCCAGCGCTTGCCGAAGGCGACGAAATTGCGACGGTGGCGTTGCAAGAAGGCGATCGAGAATGGGAGCCGCGCGACTGGAGTGTCGAGCACGATGGCGATCGGATCTCCGGCGTCAAGACGATCGTGATGCACGCCTCCCTGGCGGATCGCTTTCTTGTGGGGCTAAAGGGTGGCCAGCTGGCCTGGGTCGACGCGATGGCAAGCGGCATCGAGATCGAGCCGGAAGACGGAATCGATCGTACACGGCCCTTTGCGACGGTGACTTTCGACCGTACGCCTGCCGAGATCCTCGAGGGCGGGAAAGGTTCGGCTTCACAACTCACGGACGCGGCGGCCGTACTGCTGGCGGCGGACGCCTTCGGTGCGACGACGAAATTGATCGATCTCGATGTCGCCTACGCCCATTCTCGCGAACAATTCGGCCAACCAATCGGCCAGTTTCAAGCGATCAAACACACGATCGCGCAGATGGGGACCGAACTCGAATCGTCGCGTGGGCTGTGGTGGTTCGCCGCCTATGCCCTCGATCATCTTGCGGCCGAAGCCTCCCGCGCGGCTTCGATGGCGAAGGCGCATATTTCGGATCGGGCCATGACCGCAGCGCGCGAATCGGTCGAATTACACGGGGGGTATGGCTTTACATGGGAATGTGAAGTCCAGATGTGGTTCAAGCGAATCATGTTCGATCGATCGTTCCTGGGCACTCCCGAGCAGCATCGTGATCGATGTGCAGAATTGGCAGGCTGGTAGACCATGAATCTCGAATATTCTGCGGACCATGAAACGTTCCGCGTGTCCGTGCGGACGTTTCTCGAGGGCTGGCCGCTCGTCGGCGACGACGCGGATCGGCCGGTCGGGGAACGGGAGGCGATTTTCCGCAAACGCGGCGTCGCAGCGGGCCTGGTTTATCGCGGAGTCCCCAAGAAATATGGCGGATCCGAACAGCCCTTCGATGCCATTGAGGACCAGATCATCCGGGAAGAGTTCTATCGCGCGGGTGCACCGGGGGATTCCACGAGCCAGGGCGCCGCGCTGCTGGTGCCGACCTTGCTCGAATTTGGGACGGAGTCACAAAAGGAGCGCTTCGTTCCGCCCGCGCTCCTTGGAGCCGAGAACTGGTGTCAGGGCTACAGCGAGCCGGGAGCAGGAAGCGATCTGGCATCGTTGCAATGCTCGGGGCGCATGGAGGGAGACGAGTGGGTTCTCAACGGTCAGAAGATCTGGACCAGCGCCGCGCAGCATGCGGACATGATGTTCGGGCTCTTTCGCACAGAGCCCGAGGCGGGAAAACATGCCGGAATTTCCTATCTGCTCGTCCCGATGGACGCACCGGGAATCGAAGTCCGTCCGCTTCGCGAACTGACTGGTGGCTACGAATTCAATGAAGTGTTCCTGACGGATGTTCGGATTCCGGCAGAGAATATCGTCGGGGAGCGCGGGCAGGGCTGGCCCATCTCCCGCGCGACGCTGGTTCACGAGCGAAATCTGATCGGCAATCCGTTCATGATGCGAGAAGCGTTCGATGATCTCGTCGAACTCGCCCGAAGCCGGCAACGAGGCGGACGTCCCGCGATCGAAGATCCCACGATTCGCCAACGGCTGGCCGAGATCGAGGGTTATGTTCGAAGCAATGAAACGTCGAATCTCTTGCAATTTTCCGCCGCGAATCGGGGTGAGATGCACAAAGCGATGCGTCCGATGATGATGAACAAGGTGTTTTCGACCGATACCACGCAGCGGATCATGAAATGTGCGTTCGATTTATTGGGGGGCGATGGCGTACTCGCTCCGCTCGAAGAGGAGTTGGGCACATGGCGTCGTTCGACGACGCCGACCGGCTGGGTCATGCAATATCTCTTCTCGATGGGCCCGGCGATTGCCGGCGGCGCGACGAATATTCAGCTCAACATCATCGGTGAGCGGGGCTACGGCCTGCCGCGGGATCTACGCAAGAACCCCTAGTGCTGTGTAGTGCCGTGTTCGAAAGGTTTCATCGGTCTGAGAGGCGGTCGGGGGCGTGCTGACACCCTCGGAGGGCCGTGAAAAAGCGACGATCTTTCCCGCCCCGTCGGCCTTGGCGAATTCGGTGACTCAAGCGAGCCGCGACGCGCGCCGATTCGATCCTCATGGAACCGGAAATCAGGCGAGCCGTCTCGAAGGCGGGTATGAAGCTGGGGATCGGCCTGACGTTGCTGTGCGGCTTGATTGGCCTCCGAATCGTGACGGCCACGTCTCCGGGGATCGAATCGGGGATCGAAGAACTCGAGCGCCTCGACGCGCAGTGGGTGACCGAATCGACGACTCCCGGATCCGAATCGAGCGCAATGGAGAGTGACGCGGACGCCGAGAACTCACTCGGATCGCGCATGGCGGCGACGCTTCGAGATCACCTTCCGGGATCCGATCCAGCACCTCGCGGCGGCCACAGACTCGTATCCTGTGACTTGAACGGCCGGACTCATTTCACGCGCGCAGAGGATTGCGCGGCCCGCGGAGGCCGTTCGACGGTTTTCACGGACGACCGCTAGGCGGCCGAAGCGAGTCCGTCTTCATCGCGCGCCCCGCCTTGGCGGATGAGCAGCTTGGCGGCAGATCCGTCCCCGAAGGATGTGGAAAGCGAATCTTCTGACCTATTCGGGAGGGCTCGTGCCACGTCTCCGCTGGCAAGGACACTTACCTCTATGACAAGGGGGGGCCCTGTCGATCTCTGGGATTCGGGAAACGGTTGCGTGCGGTGGAACGCACGCGTGATGACGTCGTGATGACGTCGTGATGATTGAAGAAAAGAGGAGTAGACCGTTTTGTCCCGTACGACCGCTGTTGCGGCGTCCGCTTTCGAGGACGTCGATGCTGAAATTCATCTTGAATCCGATTTCGCCAAGGAATCTCTGCGCGCGCTGACCGAGACCGAGGATGCAGGCTCGGAGCAGGGCGGACGTGCGGAAACGCCGAAGGCGTCCACGGCGATCGGTGCGATGAGCGACGAGGAATTGCTCGAGGGAATCCGGAGCCAGAGCGAGGCCCATTTCGCCGAACTCTACAACCGCTATTTCCCGCGCATCTACAGCTTTGTCTACACGCGACTCCACAATCATGCCGAGGCCGAAGAGGTGGTTCAAGAAACCTTCCTGGCCGTATTTCGATCCTTCGAACGCTATGGAGGGCAATCCTCTCTGTTGTCCTGGATCTACGGCATCGCGAAGAACACCGCCAACAACAGTATTCGCCGCGCGAAGAGTCAGAGCGAGCGCATCGACTTTGCCGACGAAGAGGATCTCTTCCCGCGTCCCTCGCTGAGTATTGGTACACCCGGTGAACAGCTGGATCTGCATCGCTTCCAGGACCAATTGTCACTTCGTCTCGAGGGTCTTGCGGACTGGCAGGCTGAGATTTTTGAGATGCGTCATTTCGAGAACCTTTCGATCCCCGAGATTTCCGAGCGGACGACGCGTTCGAGCGATGCGGTTCGATCGAGTCTCTATCGCGTCAAGCGAATCTTTCTCGATGCTGCGCAAGCGAGTGGTACGCATTTCATGTCGAATGGTGACACCGCATGAAACGGCCGAACCAGGACGTTGCGGGTCGGCCCAGGGTCCGCGATGGGAGACTGGACTTGCTGGGACCCCTCGCGGGACGGCGCGCGACGGACAACGTCTCGTATTGTCGCGGTCTACATGATCCGTTGTCGACGGCCGCCGCTGAGGCGGCGCTGATCGACGACTTCGCCGATTTCCTGGTGGACGACGAGGCCCGCGACGCGGAGCCGTTGCCGACAGCCGATCCGGCTTTCGAGGAGCGGCTGCGCCGGCGACTCTGGAGAAGTTTCATGGCGTCTCATCTGCGCGATGCGGGAAAAGAAATTCACTGAGAGCCGAGCGAGGCAGGTCACGACGAATCGGATGACTCCCGAGGGGGAGGAAGTCTCCGTCCGTACACTCGCGCGGCCGGATTCCCACCGGTCCGCAACTGGCGTTCCGGCGGGATTGGGGCAAGATGAGGGTGAGAGCCCGACGGCTCGGACCGGAGACCCCCCGATCATGACCATCGAACCCGATACCCGCGAAGACGATCTGGATCGCGAGGAAGCCTACTTCGACGATGCGCCGAGTCGCGGCCGGCGAACCTTCGACGCAAAGTTGCTCCAGGAACCATTGACGCTCGTCCCGAGTCTTCCGCCGCTTGCGCTGAGCAAATCGGCGACGGTCAAGGACGCCATGCAAGCCATGAAGCGCCAACATCGCGGTTGCGTGTTGATCACGGAGGACGGAACGGTTCGGTCGCCCCTGATCGGGATTTTCACCGAGCGCGATGTGCTGACGAAAATCATCGACAGCGGTCGAAATCCGGCGACGTTTCCGCTTCACGAGGTCATGACGTCGGACCCGGAATCCCTCCCCATCGACGCGAAGTTGGCTTGGGCACTCAACATGATGTCGGTCGGAGGCTTTCGACACCTGCCCGTGACGGATTCGCGGGGCTGGCCCGCGTTCATCATTTCCGTTCGGGACATCGTCGAGTTCCTCGTCGAGTCGTTCCCGGCAGAGATCCTGAACCTTCCGCCGGACTTTGGGCGAGAAGAGGGCCGATCGCGCGACGGCGCATAGGCGCCTCGGGTCAGGCGCCTAGGTCACTTCGAGCGCGCGCGCCATCACGATCTTGCCGGAGCGAACGAGCTCGACGATTTGGCCCTCCGGAAAGAGCGTGACCATCGCATCGAGTTTCTCGCTGCCGCCGAAGACGCGAAGAATCAGGCTCTCGGCGGCATAGTCGACGACTTTCGCGTTGAAGTGTTCGGCGATCTCGAGGACTTCACGTCGTGACTCTCCGCTACAGCGAACCTTGATCAGGGCGATTTCGGTTTCGAAGCGATCCGAGGTCGTGTGGTCGAGGGCGTGGACCACATCGACGAGTTTCGTGAGCTGCTTGATCATCTGCTCGAGAATCGCCGTGTCGCCGGAGCAGGTGACCGTCATGCGCGAGAAACCGGCTCGTGCGCCGGGGCTGACCACGAGACTTTCGATGTTGTAGCCGCGCCGTGAAAAAATCATCGCGACACGAACGAGGACGCCCGGTGCGTTGCGTACGAGCAAGGCGATCGTATGAAGATCCTTGCCGACATCGACGGTCTGGCGACTCGTACTCAATGTCGAGGTGGCCGATGACTCTGCTTTTTCGATCGGTGCTACACGACTCATCTCGTCTCGTCCTCTATCTCCGTTCGGAAAGGCTCAGGTACTGCCCGTGGGCCTGGCCAGGGGTTCCTTCGGTTTCTCGATGATCATGCCACTCATCGGTGCACCAGCGGGAATCATCGGGAAGACGTTGTCCTCCTTGACCACTTCGGCAACCACGACGCAGGGTCCGTCGCTGTAGGCGTGGGCTTCGGCCAGGATCCGATCGACGTCCACTGGGCGTCGAATGCGCCAGGCTTTCACGCCGTAGGCCTGTGCGAGCTTTACGAAATCCGGGTTGCCCACCAGATCGACGCCCGAGAGCCGATTGTCGAAAAAGAGTTCCTGCCACTGGCGGACCATCCCCAAGAAGTTGTTGTTGATGATCAGACATTTGGTCGGGAGTTTGTGGATCGCCGCCGTCGCGAGTTCCGCCTGGGTCATCTGGAAGCCGCCATCGCCGACGACGGCCCAGACTTTTTTATCGGGGCAGCCGAATTGCGCACCGAGCGAGGCGGGAAAACCAAAGCCCATTGTCCCGGCGCCGCCCGACGAGATCCAATGGCGATTGGTCGTCGAAAGACAGAATTGCGCCGCCCACATCTGATGCTGGCCGACGTCGGTCGTGATCACCGCGTCGCCGCCGGTGATCGCATTGAGTCGATCGAGCACGTGTTGTGTCCGAAGGCCGCCCTGTTTGGCGTATTTCAGCGGATAGCGCACGCGCCAGGCCTTGCATTGATCGAGCCAGTCGTCGCTTGTACCCGATTCGACCTGGGGCACCAATTCGTCGAGTACGAGTCGGGCATCGCCCAAGATGGCGACGTCCGGGATGACCATTTTGCCGAATTCCGAGGGGTCGATGTCGATGTGGATCTTCGACGCGCCCAGACAGAATTCGTCGAGCTTGCCTGTGATTCGATCATCCCAGCGCGCACCGATCGCCATGATGCAATCGCAGGCATCGACGGCCTTGTTGGCGTAGGCGGTGCCGTGCATGCCCAACATGCCGAGGTGGAGCGGGTGGGTTTCGTCGGCGGCGCCTTTTCCGAGCAGCGTGTTGACGATTGGCGCGCGCAGCTTCTCCGCCAATCGGATCACCGCCTTGCCGGCATTCGAGATCACTGCTCCATGGCCGACATAGAGAAGCGGGCGGCGGGCGGCCGACAGGATTTCAGCGGCCTGACGGATCGAGTCGGGGTCGCCATGGGTCGGCACGTCGTAGCCCGGCAAGTCGATCTCATCGACAAAGGGCGCGTCACACGGCCCCTCGGTCACGTCCTTCGGCAGGTCGATCAGGACCGGGCCCGGACGCCCCGTCGTCGCGATATGGAAGGCCTCGCGCGTCGTTCGTGGGATGTCCGCCGCGTCTTTGACGAGATAGCTGTGCTTGACGACGGGATAGGTGATGCCCGTGGTGTCCGCTTCCTGGAATCCATCCTTGCCGAGCATGGACCTGATCGTCTGGCCCGTCAGCACGATCACCGGCACCGAATCCATGTGGGAGGTCAGGAGCCCCGTCACGGTGTTGGTTGCGCCGGGTCCGGAAGTCACCAGCACCACACCCGCTTTGCCCGTCGCGCGCGCATAGCCGTCGGCCATATGCGTCGCGCCCTGTTCGTGGCGCACCAGAATCAGTTTGATGTCGGAGTCGACGAGGGCATCGAAGATCGGGATGGCCGCGCCGCCCGAGTAGCCAAAGATGTACTCGACTCCCTCACGTTCCAGGCATTGAATCAGTTTCTGGGCACCCGTGGGCAACATCGATTCCATGGCGTCTGCCCCTTTGATGGGATGGAGCGTAGAGAGTCAGAAGGACGAATTCTGACAATGTTCCAAGGTTAGGATTCACTGAATGACAGAACTATGACATAGATCGGCGATCCAGCCACTTTTTCGAAGTAGATTTCTATGAAAATCGAGAAAAGATTCTGAAAAATTCGAGTACATGAGAGTTCGGTGGAAAAATAGGACGTGAAATGTTAAATAAATTACCTTTCCAGCGAGAGATATTAAAAAGTACGTTTCTCGGAAAGGACGCCCAGGGATCGGCGAGGAAGCCGGTCGCCGATGAACCCGAGAGCATAGGCTCGGTCCCCCGGCGGGACACTCCGCGAGTCGGTATGCTGATCGCCGTTGTCGCGAAATCTACGGTCGGGGTCGATCCAGCCCAGCGCGGGCGCGCGGGCGGACGATATGAAGCGAACGATGAAGCGAACGATGCAGTGGCGGTGTCCTCACTTCGCCAACCTTGCGGGAGAAACGAAATGAGAAGGAATCGTCTCGAGAGCCGTATCCAGCGACCCCGTCGCGCACGCCGAGCTTGGCTGGCTGTACTCTGCCTATCGCTCGCGCTTTCCATCGCCAGCCCGGCCGCGGCCGACCGGTATGACGATTCGAACGCAGGTCACCCCGTGAAGATGATCGCGTATCTTTTGTATCCGGTCGGCATCCTGATCGACTACGTCGTCCTCCGGCCCGCGCATTGGCTCGTGAGCCACGAACCCCTGAAGACGATCTTCGGCCACGAGGATTGAGCGCCATTTCATGCGGAGGCCATCCACCCTCCTGACCACCCTCCTGCTTGCGTGGGCCGCTCCCGTGATGGTTTGTGCCGAAGCGCCGGATCTGGGCTGGTTCGACGGCGATCTCGGTCAGGTCCTGCTCGTTCGGGGCATGACCTTCATCGCCAGTGAGGGCTCCACCAATGACATTCTCTTGCGGGCCGAGCGGGCTCGATTCTACCCCGACCGCAGGGTCGCCGAGTTGGAGCAGGTGGAGGTCGAGGTCGCGTCCGGAGAGGATCGAATCGGTTTCGAGATGCGCTGCGATCAGGGGCAGTTGAATCTCGCCACCCAGGATTTCCTGGCGGAAGGACATGTCGTCGGCACGATCGAGGGGGGTCGCAAATTCGAAGCTCTGTGGGTGGCCTTTGATGACGAGAATGGCATTCTCTACACCGATGAACCGGTCCTCATCGTCGACGAGGACGGTCGTTATCGGGGGGGTGGGTTTCGCTATTTCGTGAACGAGCAACGATTCCTTTTGCTGGGTGGCGCGGTCGTCGTGCAGGATCCATGAATCGAATTCATCGCGTCAACGAGATGTCGCGAACGGGTCGATCCGAATGCTGAGCGCGCCTCCGGGTGTGCCCCGGCTCGGCTGGGTCCTGGCGCTGTCGATGCTCTTGATCGGCGGGAACGTCTCGGCCTCCACACCCATCAAGATTGCGGTCGCGCCCTTTGTAGGGGATTCGATCGATGCGTCCGTCGACGCGGTGTCCATCGCCCAGGCGCTTGCGGCGAGGCTCTCTCGTCGCGATCTCGAACGGTTGATCCCGCCCGGGGATTCCATCGCGCAAGCTCTCTTCGAGCCGCGTGCGGCGGAGATTAGGCGTTGGGCGTATAGCAGCGCCGTCGATACGATCGTCGTTGGGCGCGTGTCGCTCGAACGCAAAGGCGTCGCGAATGCGCCATTCGTGATCGAGACGATCCTCCGCTCGGGTCACTCGGGCGCCGAAATGGGCCGTCACGAGGTCGTGGTACCCCGCCAAGAGGATCTCGACGCGTCGCTCGAGATCCTCGCGCTCGAGATCCTGAAGGCGTTGGGTCATCAGGAGACGCCGGCCGGCCAGGGCGAGAAGGCGAATTCCGAATCCGATTCCTCCGCAGGCGCATTGGATGTCGCCTTCTCGAAATCAAATTTCAAGAGTGATGCCCCGATCGAGATCAAGGCCGATGAAGCCGAGATCATCAATCGCGACGAGGGCCGAAAGCTGATCTTTCAGCGCAATGTCTGGGTCCGCCAGGACAACGTGACGCTGCGCAGCGATCGGCTCGAAGCGACCTACCGAAAGGGCGAGTCGGAGCCGCGCGAATTGATCGCGGAGGGTCATGTGCGAATCGTCCAGAACGATCGACGGGCGAAATGTGACCGGGCCATCTATTTACGCGAGGAGAATCGATTGATCTGCAGCGGCCGAGCCGAATTGATCCAGGGTTGCGACCGGATTCGTGGCGATTCGATCGAGTTCGACCTCGCGGGCGAGCGGGCGCGGGTCGCCGGTGCGGCCTCGATCGTGATCCAGTCGAAAAAGAATGGGTCGGGTGCATGCGCGACGAAGCGAGGGCCCTCGTGAGCGGTGACTCTCTTTCAGCGAAGGGTCTGGTCAAGCGCTACGGCGAAAAAGTCGCCGTCGACGGGATCGATCTCGTGGTGCGGAGTTCGGAAGTCGTCGGACTCCTGGGCCCGAATGGTGCGGGCAAGACGACGACGTTCAACATGATCGCGGGCAGTATCCGTCCGACCGCAGGCAGCGTCTTCCTGGGCGACCAGGAGATGACCGACTTGCCGATGTATCGCCGTGCACGCATGGGCATCACCTATTTGCCACAAGAGGCGTCGATCTTTCGGAAATTGACCGTCGCCGACAATGTGGGTGCGATTCTCGAAACGGTCGAACCGAACCGGGCCCGGCGGAAGGAACGCCTGGCCGAATTGCTGGCGGAGCTGGGATTGACGGACAAGGCCAATCGCAAGGGTGCCGATCTCTCGGGCGGCGAGCGGCGCCGGGTCGAGATCACTCGTGCGCTGGTTCTCGATCCCAAATTCATGCTCCTGGACGAACCTTTCGCGGGTGTCGATCCGATCGCCGTGATCGACATCCAAAAGATCATCGAGCAACTCCGGAATCGCGGAATTGGCGTCATCATCACGGATCACAACGTTCGCGAGACCTTGTCGATCTGCGATCGTGCTTACATCATCAAAGATGGGTCGATCTTGCGACAGGGCACGCCGGAGGAGATCACACAGGACCCCGAGGTCCGCGAGGTCTACCTCGGGAAGAACTTCAGTTTGAAGTAGACTGAGGACCGTCCTGCGTGTTGTGTGCGTGTCGAGTCGATCGCGGTCGCGCAAGAAGCCCCTGGGGCTGGTGGAAAGTGGTCAACGAAACTTCTGCGGCTCACTTGGCGAAATGACACGCTGGATGAGGCATTCTTTGGCTCAAGACATTTCGTCGCGAGGACGCGAAGAAGAGTCGGAAGCGGGGGAGACGAGCGTTCGACCCCGCTTGGGAAACGAAGGGATTGCATGGCGCTCGAACTGAGACAACAGCTTCGATTGACGCAGCAGCTGGTGATGACGCCCCAGCTGCAGCAGGCGATCAAGTTGTTGCAGCTCAATCAGATCGAGCTCGTCAATCTCGTCGAACAGGAACTCCAGGAAAATCCCGTTCTCGAAGAAGCGGATCTCGAGGAAGAGACCCAGGGCGAACGCGAGGACGCGACGCCCGAGCAATACGACGATGCCGACGCGGAGGCCACGGGGAGTGCCGACGAGCGCACGGGCGCCACGCCCGAGTCCGACGAGAGGGCCGTCGGCGATCGCGTGAGCGAAGACCCCGAGGCGGCGGGGGAACCGCCGCCGGCCGGGGAGGAGATCGCACCGAGCGACGCCGAAAAGATCGCCGACGTCGAATGGGAGTCCTATCTCGACAGCAACCCGATGACCGGCCTCGATACTCGAAACCTCGGCGAGGACGACAGGCCTTCGATCGAGGCCACCTACACGCGTCGTCCGACTCTGGCCGAGCATCTCGAATGGCAGCTCCAGGTCACCGATCTCGACCAGGCCGGCATGGCCATCGCAAAGTGGATCATCGGGAATATCGACGAACGCGGATTCTTGAGATCGACGATCGAAGAACTTGCTCGACAGGCCGACGTCGAAGAGGACGAGGTCGAGCGCGTGTTGGCTGCGATTCAAAGACTCGATCCGATCGGCGTCGCCGCGCGCGATCTCCGCGAGTGTCTGCTGCTCCAGATCGACGTTCAGAAAATCGGCGATGATCTCGTGCGGCAGATCGTCGACGAACATCTGGACCTGTTGCAGAAGAGGGACTTCCGCTCATTGACTCGGCTCACGGGCGCGCCGATCGAGGCGGTGGCGGCGGCCGCTCGTGTGATCGGTGGACTGGAGCCCCGTCCCGGTCGCGGATTCGGTGGCGATGAGCCCGTCTACATCACGCCCGATATCTATGTCTACAAAGTGGGTGACGATTTCCATGTGATGTTGAACGAGGACGGACTGCCCAAGCTCAGGATCAACTCGATGTACCGCAAAGTGCTGTCCGGCGGGTTTTCGGAGGACAGCGAGAAGGCCACCAAGGAATACGTCCACGAGAAGGTCCGCTCCGCGATTTGGCTGATCAAGTCGATTCATCAGCGCCAGCGAACGATCTACAAGGTGATGCAAAGCATCATCGAATATCAACGCAATTTCTTCGAATTGGGCGTCGCCCACCTCAAGCCCCTGAATCTGCGGGACGTGGCGGATGATATCGAGATGCACGAGTCCACGGTGAGCCGTGTGACGACCAACAAATACGTCCACACGCCTCAGGGAATCTTCGAACTCAAATATTTCTTCAATTCGAGCATCAATCGCTTCGACGGAGGAGAGGCGCTGGCCAGCGAGAGCGTCAAGGCTCGGATCCGCAAGATCATCGACAGCGAGGATCCGCTGCGGCCGATGTCGGATCAGCGGATCGCCGAGATGCTCAAAGCCGCCAATATCGACATCGCACGCCGGACGGTGTCGAAGTATCGAGAGGCGATGAATATTCTCTCGTCGACGAAGCGCCGACAGGTTTGCTGAGATAGAGTGCGCCCGCAAAGCGGAGCCCCGGATGAAAATCAGTGACATTCTCGTACGTGAAGCCTCGATCCTCGACCTGAAATCGACCAATAAGGACGATCTTCTTGCGGAGATGGCCAGCGCCCTCGCGGCCGTTGAGTCGGCGCTCGACGCGAAGACGCTCTTGGACGTTCTGCGGGAGCGAGAGGCGCTCCAGAGCACAGGGATCGGTGAGGGTGTGGCGATTCCCCATGGGAAGGTCCAAGGCCTGGACCGACTGATCGCGACCTTCGCCCGGAGTACCGACGGGGTCGATTTCGATTCGATCGACGGCCAGCCGACCCGGCTGCTGTTCTTGTTGATCGTTCCAGAACAATCCGGTGGCCAGCATCTGAAGGCGCTGGCCCGGATTTCGCGATTCTTCCGCGACGCCAGTTTCCGTGAGAAGCTGCTCGCCGCCAGCGAGCTCGAAGAGATCTTCCGAGCGATCGAAGAGGAAGACGCGAAGTTCTGAGGAGGGCTTCGTTGGACTCCAAACAGGCCCAATCCGAGCATCAGCTTCACGGCTCCCTGGTCGAGGTGATGGGCATCGGTGTGCTCATCCTCGGGCCGAGCGGGGTCGGCAAGAGCGAATGTGTGATCGAACTCGTGCGCCGGGGTCAGAAAATGGTCGCCGATGATGTCGTGCGGCTCCGGGCCGTCGAGGACGGGGGGCGGCGCTTGCTCGGTTGGTCGCCGGAGCATATTCGACACTACATCGAGGTTCGCGGGCTCGGGCTGATGAGCGTTTCCGACCTTTTCGGGCCCGACGCGGTGCTGGACGAATGTGTGGTCGAGTTCGTCGTGCGACTGGAGGATTCGGAAAAGGGCGCGGACTTCGAGCGGATTGGCCTGGAGCGACCGCTCGAAAGCTTCCTCGGAATCGAGCTTCCGACCGTGATCCTGCCGGTGCACGCGGCGAGCAATCTGGCCACCCTGGTCGAGCTGGCGATCCGCGACTGGCAGCTTCGAAAGCATGGTGTGAACGCTGCACAACGCTTGGATGAGCGATTGCGGTCCCAAGGTGGCATTCTCAGGAACCCGGGCGGTATTCATGGAGAGGGCATTTGAGGGAAAAAGTCGGACAGCGGATCGTATTCGTGAGCGGCCTTTCGGGGTCGGGAAAGACGACGGCAATGGCCGCGCTCGAGGATCTCTCGTTCTACTGCGTCGACAATCTTCCGGTACAGCTCGTCCCGCAATTCCTCGATCTGTGTACGACCGCTTCCTCTCCGATCGAGAAGATCGCGCTGGCCCTGGATGCGCGCGAGAAGAATTTCCTCGAGAGCTTTCCCGAGGTCGTATCCGATCTTCGTGCGGGTGGCGCCGACGTCGACGTCTTCTTTCTCGACTGCGGGGACGAAGTGCTGGAGCGGCGGTATCGCGAGACCCGCCGGGTCCACCCGCTGTCTCCCGAGGGATCGGTTCGCGACGGGATCAATCGCGAACGCTCCCTGCTCGATCAGGTCGTGAGTCTCGCGGACCTGAAGATCGATACGACGCTACTGAACGTCCACCAATTGAAGGAGACGATCGTTCGCCACGTTTCGGGTGGCCATCGCGAGACGGTGATCAATCTGGTGTCCTTTGGCTTTCGCCACGGTACGCCCGCCGGGGTCGAGTTGCTCTTTGACCTGCGCTTTCTTCCGAACCCCTACTTCGAAGCGACGTTGCGCGCGGGAACCGGGCTGGACCCCGCGGTGGCTGACTACGTGATGAAGAGTGAACGAGGCCGCTCGTTTTTTGAACGACTCGAAGACTTCGTGGAGTATTTGCTGCCCCTCTATGATGAAGAGGGGAAGGCCTACGTCACGATCGGGGTGGGCTGTACGGGTGGACGTCATCGGTCCGTCGCGGTCGCGGAGGCGCTCGGGGCGTGCTTGAGAAAACGCGGACGCGAAGTGAACGTAACCCATCGAGATGTGGAGAAACCGTTGTGAAAGTTGGAGTTCTGATCGTGACGCACTATCGACTGGGCGAGGAGTTTCTCCAGGTTTTGCGCCTGATCCTGCCCGAGGCGCCGAGCTTCGAGGCGGTCTCCGTGGATCCGACGATGTTGGTCGAAGATGTACGGGAGGGGATCGCGGCGGGACTCAAGTCGGCGGATACCGGTGACGGCGTGTTGATTCTGACGGACATGTTCGGTGGCACGCCGTCCAATATGAGCCTGTCCTTTCACGATAAACATCAGGTCGAAGTCGTCACGGGGATGAATCTGCCGATGTTGATCAAGCTGGCCACCATGCGGGAGGAGAAGCCGCTGGATGAACTCGCCGCCTTCATCAAGGCGTATGGACAGCGCAACATCTCGGTCGCGAGCGAGCTCGTTCCGGAGGGGCATGCGTGACGGGGACGCTCACCGTCGAACGGGTCTTCACGGTGCAATCTGCACTCGGGTTGCACGCGCGGCCGGCGGGCCGTCTGGCCTCCCTGGCCGGTCGATTCGAATCCGAGATCAGCTTCGGTCGCGGGGACGAGTGGGTGAGTGGTTCGAGCGTTCTCTCGATCCTCTGCCTGGCGGCCACCCAGGGTACCGCTCTGCGTGTCCGGGCGGTCGGCGTGGATGCGGAGCAGGCCGTCGCCGAGCTCGGCCATCTGATCGAGTCTCCCGAGGACGATCTCACCGTGTAACGCCGTTTCCGAGCAGCGTTCCCCGAGATTGATCCCAGGGAACCTCTCGCCTACCCTGCGGCCCTCACGAATCTGGAGGCCAGCATGGGATCGCGCTTGATGTTCACGTCCGAATCCGTATCGATGGGACATCCTGACAAGATGTGCGATCAGATTTCCGATGCGATTCTCGACGCCATCTTGGCCCAGGATCCGACGGCACGCGTTGCGTGTGAGACCGCGACGACCACGGGCCTGGTGCTCGTCTGCGGCGAAGTCACGACGACCGCCCAGATCGAGATCCAGACGATCGTTCGCGGCGTCGTCCACGATATCGGCTACACGAGTTCAGAGATGGGCTTCGACGCGGCGACTTGTTCCGTACAGGTCACGCTCGGCAGACAGAGTCCCGATATTGCCCAGGGCGTGAGCGAGGGCGAGGGGCTTCACAAGGAACAGGGCGCGGGCGATCAGGGCATGATGTTCGGCTATGCCTGTGACGAGACGCCCGAGCTGATGCCGGCGCCCATCCGGCATGCGCATCGCCTCATCGAAGCCCTGCGTGGCCAGCTCGAGAGCGGCGAACTCGGCTATCTCCGGCCCGACGCCAAGAGCCAGGTGACGATCGAGTACGACGACGACGATCGTCCGAGGCGGATCGACACCGTCGTACTCTCGACTCAACACTCCCCCGATGTCAGCCACGATCAACTTAAGAAGGACATCAAAGAACGCGTGATTCTCGAGGCGCTGCCCGCCGAGCTGATCGACGACGATACGATCTTTCATGTGAATCCGACCGGGCGCTTCGTGGTTGGCGGTCCGATGGGGGATGCCGGGCTGACGGGTCGCAAGATCATCGTCGACACCTACGGCGGCATGGGGCGACACGGGGGCGGTGCATTTTCAGGCAAGGATCCGTCCAAAGTGGACCGCAGTGCGGCCTACGCCGCTCGTTATGTCGCCAAGAATCTGGTCGCCGCCGGCGTCGCGCGACGGCTGGAGGTCCAACTCGCCTACGCCATCGGCGTGGCCGAGCCCGTCTCGATTCGGGTCGACACCTTTGGAACCAGCTCGCTCGATCGAACTCGTCTCGAACAAATCGTGCGTAAACATTTTGATCTGACACCGCGTGGCATCATCGAAGAGCTCGACTTGCTCCGCCCGATCTACCGTGCGACTTCATACCACGGGCATTTCGGCCGAGAGAATGCGGGCTTGCCGTGGGAGCGCACGGACAAGGCGGAGGCCATTCGCGCGGGCCTCTGATGATTGTAGTGTGGGGGCGTTGCGCAGCCGGTCCGGGGGAGAACTTGCCGAGCCACAGAAGGCGAGATCGCCTCGCTCGACAGCGACAGATCCTGTTGGCTGCGTGGTCGACCTGTGTCGCGGTTGCCATCTTCGGTCTCGTGGCCTGCAGTACGGCGACAGCGCGGGTCGAGCCGAAGATCCGCGTTCTTTTGTACAACGGTTCGGACCCGATTCGGGTGGGCCCCGTGGCGGCGGCGGACGAGGTCAAGCTCTCGCCGAAGGGCACCTTGGTCGTCGGGGGACACAAGAGAGCCCACGCTTGGAGGCCCGAAGGC
>SMVB01212349.1_pt1 | contig 19062 bp, 39 predicted proteins | sample 2456461 | NCBI WGS metagenome assembly SMVB01 (sample SAMN11095934, study PRJNA526329) | marine sediment metagenome | biome: Marine sediment; feature: Surficial sediment; material: Deep marine sediment; isolation source: Hadal surficial sediment | place: Pacific Ocean | collected 2014-05 | depth...
TCTTGATGTAAATAAATTTTATTATGGATATAAGGCCGATCCTGCAAGCGTACATCAAGGTTAATTTAATCTGCTCGTGAGGAACATTTTTGTTCTCGACCTTTGGAAACAGAGTTAGAGCGGATCGCTTGCTATGACAATGAATCTGTTAAATGATGCTTGTTTTACAACAATTAAACAAGAGAGTTGAAGCAGTCTTGTCAATCCGTTGGCCAAGATCGTCCAGCGGCAGGCTAAGATACCAGAGGTTGCTGCCGCGCCTACTTTTTTTAAAACGGTCAGGAAGCATGTGTCCTGCGCCGTGGGTCACCGAACTTGGATGGGAAGTGTCCCGAAGGATTGATCTTTGACAATTTGGTTTATGTCCTTTCGTGTTAATTTACTGTTGGCACGGAGCTACTGATTGTCTATAATTAGCGGTGCCTGTGTCAACAGTTTTGCGACCGTAGCTCAACGGTAGAGCGCGACGTTGCCAACGTCGAGGCTGTGGGTTCGAGTCCCACCGATCGCTTTTTAGGCATTAAAGTAGAGATTTTTAGGAGATAAGAATGCGATTTCTGTTTTCTGAACTATTTTGGAGCGTAGTTTTTCTGAAATTTGGCGCTTTGCTAGAGCGCTGGACAAGAATACCAAGGACAATTCGTGCTAATTTGTTGGTATTTATATTGATAGCTTTGTTGTTTGCGGATGCAATTGACGTTATTATGTATGCCTGCATAATTGGTGGCATTCATTTTCCTTTTCTGTTAGAAATGGTCAGGGACATATTCACGCATCGAGGTCTCTACAATAGAACGGTGAGACGATTAGAAATAGACCGGGAGAACCAAAGTAAAACTCATATTCAACGAAGTTTCAATAGTTGGGTTGCTCATTTAGAAAATCGGGAATAAAATGGATTTTTTATGGCGTGTTTGGTTTTCTCGTCCATGGCCTGTGCTTTGTCTTGCAGGTCGTTTTTTTAAAACTCTCTTAAAATCAGATCCCAACAATCGGCTTTTAATATTGCCATGCTTGTTGCTGATGTTTGGCATAATAGATTTTTGGTTTTTTCTTGCTGTGTATTTTGGTTTTATGTTGTCTAAATTTGCTACGGCACAGGCACCAGATGTGGTGGTCCATGGCGACTTCGTCGCCGGGAACGATGCTCGCTTTACTCGTATTTCTAATAGCAAGTCTTGTATTGAACGAAGTCTTGGGAGTTGGTCGGCTCATTTAGGAGAGGAACAAGTTGAAGACCTTTTTCCAGCCGAGCGGCGTGATCCCTTGGATGGCCCCATTACGGCTGGAGGTGTCGTGTTCGACGGCGTTCGGCCCGAATTGAGACCGGGACCAGATGGACGGTACACGTTTGGAGGAACTAAAAATGGCTGAAGCTGAATTACTTGGTGATATTATCGAGCACATGCGGTTCATGGCCGATTGTGAATCCGAGAAGAATAAATATTTTTATTGGGACTCTGAGCTTTGGAAAGCCATTCGGAATGCGATTGAACATAATGAACTAATAAAACATCCAGAAAACAGTCGTATACATTATAATCAGGGAACTGGTGCTGACATTACACTGAAAAATGTTCATCTTTACGCCATGAATTATGCTGTTAAGCCGCCCGAAGAGCCAACAGTGTTTGCCATGGAGATAGAGATAGAATATGTTGCCATGGATGAAGATGGTTACAATGATAAGTTATTTACTGAGAAACATACACTTCAAGTTCCGGTTGCATTAGAAGTTGAATTTAATCAAAACAAATTTGAAGCTTGGGCATATGAACAGAGGGCCGTGCGAATTGCTAAAGAAAAGGAAGTTGATCTTGTTAAACTCAGAGAATTGATGGAAAAATACCCGGATGAAGTGAGAGGTCATTTGCAGCCCCCACTTTTTGAACTACACCGTGGGCGTGTAGCTAAACAGCAGCATGACGCCGGGGGTGACTCTGATAGTATGCCATTGCGGATAGTCTGAAGTTGCGGGTGCAATTCCCGTCTCACCTATTTGGAGAATTACCATGTTAATTGCAATGTCTATGGGCGGCTGGCTTGCTTGTCTAATTGGTTTTGTTGTAGTTTTGGAGATTCTGCATAGTCGGCGTAATAATTGAGCGTTTGATTGTTAATCAAATGGTCGTGGGTTCGATCCCCACCCCAGCTTCTAAAAATAGTTCACGCTAAGATGGAAGCCTCGAATGCTTGATATTAAAAGAATCAACAGCAAAGAAGAGCTTAAAGCTCTTGCGATAGAGATGAAAATATCGGCTTGTGCCGACAAATGTACCGAAGAAGAAATATACTGCAAGGACAAAGAAGAGCTTGATCGGACAATAATAAATAATCCTAAAATGCGAAAGTACGTTGAGGAAGCACTTACGGTTCAACCTATTGTGTTTGAAGATCGCATTTGCATAAATTTGGTTTTAACAGTTGAAGCGATTCCGAATAACATGATCACGATAGAACATTGGCACCTTTCAATGACTAAAATTGATGGCCCAAAACCCGAAAGAGTTCCTGATGCCGAAGCTGTTATAATGACCACGGCATTTTTTGATAATTGCGAAGAAATTCCAACTCGAAGTAAAATGATTCCAACTATTAGAGATTTTATAGCGGAGAAATTATGAAAGATGAACTTGAAAATAAAATAATTGCTGATTTTCCATCGCTTTTTCGTGATTGTGATAAAACCGAGTATGAAAGCTGTATGGCTTGGGGTTGCGAAATCGGTGACGGTTGGTACAATTTGCTTTACAAATTGTGCGAAGACCTTATGAAAACACCGGGTGCAGAGAATTTAAAGTTTGATCAGATCAAAGAAAAGTTCGGGATGTTAAGGGTTTATTACAGTGGTGGTGGTAGCGAGGCAGGAGATTTGGTAGACAATGCTGAAATAGAGGCGGATAAAGTCTGTAGCTATTGTGGCTCTCGCGAGCACCGCAGGGAGAATTGTGAAGGGCAAACTCCTAATCCACCAGTGATTTCTTCAAAAAAGAAAAACCCGGCAGAAAGTTTAAAGCATTGGACGCCTGAGAATATTAAGAAGGCTCAACCGATACCACTAAAGAAAAAACGTCCCGAATAAGCATTAAATCAGCATTGGAAAGTTGGAATGAGGGTCCATTGCCAACAAAAGGTTCGATAGTTGAGGCACTAGGTTGCGTACTCGGTTTTTTCTGTTTTTTAGGAGAACTATTATGACTTGGCATGATATTCGTGATGAACATAAAAAACTTCATCCTGCGGTTAGAGTGGGAGGTTATTTAAAAGCTAATGCCGACCTTTGTGCCTATGGCGCTAAACTAAGAACTGAGCATGATAAAGACGAAGAGTGGACAGACAAAGAAAACGCTGAATGGGACAGGCTCGGCGATGAAATAGACCCATGGTTTCATGCTCTCACTGATTATGAACGCTCCATGCTTCTTAGATCGGGAGTAGAAGACGTATTTGGACGTATAGCAAGAGGCGAAGACCCGGTTGAACATTTGCCCAAAGGAATGACAAAGGTCATTCTTGAAGGAAATGACGAGGGAAATGACAGGGATGGTTCAAAATATTTTGCGACGGCTGTGTCAGAAGACATGGCTTCACTTCTAAGAGAGGCTTTTGTTGCAGAGGCAAAGCGAAGAAATATTTCCGTTCAAAAAGCGTTTGGCGAATTTTTAGAACTTCATCGTGGTCATTTTAAACGTATGGTATCGGTTGCTGAAAAAGATAAAAAATAAACAGAATGTAGCTCAGCTTGGTAGAGCGCCTGGTCGGGGACCAGGAGGTCGCTGGTTCAAGTCCAGTCATTCTGACTTTGGTGAGATGGTGCAGGAAAGAGTTACTTCAAGCTCAATTGGTCGAGCAATACCCTTCAAAGGTATCGGTTCCAGGTTCAAGTCCTGGGAAGATAGATCGCTCTTACCGTTTATTTCTCTCACCAATTTATACTCTGGGCAAGTGGGGTTCGATCCCCTCAAGGTCCACTTGTCATTTGTGACATGATTTACGCCAAAACCTAGTCATATATGACTAAGTTTTCCTACGTTGACCAAAGTCATGCCAAAGCACAAGACCATTCATGTCAATATTGGCGATCTGGAAGCCGACATTGACGAAATGCTTGCTCCGCTCGTTAAAGAAATTTGGAAGGCGGGTATTTCGACCGCGAATTCATGTCAGGAGAATCAACCCGGTGTCGCATGGATTGAGTTCTTTTCCAGCATTGATGCCACCGAGTTCTTAGACATTGTAGCGGGCGAGTACAGTGACGAATTTGACAGCCTCTACAACCGTATTCGAGGTGAGTGGAGCAGGACGAGTGATCCCGTGCAAGGAAAGTGGCAGTTCGACATCCATCCCGTTGATATGTCGATTCGCCAGTGGTACGTTGATGACAATATCGATGAAAAACCGACCGGGGCACCGGAATTCATCTTCCGTGTCTCCATTCGTTTCCCCTGCACCGACATCAATGTGCTTCTGCAACGGATGTTGGAAAACGGCTCTGTCGTCTAGCGGCTAGGACACCACCCTCTCAAGGTGGAGACCGGAGTTCGATTCTCCGTAGAGTCACATTTAAAAACGGATAAAAGTTCGTTTATTTGAGATTGATCTGTTCTTTTTTAAAATATTAGTTAAAGTGAAGGCGTAGAGTGTGATGGTTTGCACGCAACCCTGATAAGGTTGTAGACTAGGTTCGACTCCTAGTACGCCTACTTTAAAAAAGAGTCTATATACGAATCAGCATGGATGGGGGTTTTTAATTAGTGAGTGTCTATAACATTGTCGAGAATGGAGTCCGAAAAAATGACCTATTTTATCGTCGAGTTATTGAAAAAGGCGACCATTGGTTTAGTCTACTGGGTGCTTGTTAAATTTGTGGCGGGTATATTTTCAGCTTTATTCCCTCCCAGGAAAAAGACAGCAGGTTACAAATGGGGGAATAATAATTGGAAGTCAAAAACAACCGTGAGGCAAAAACAACTTAGTCCATATCGCCCCCTGCCAGTATCTCCCGTTTGGTTTGGTGCGAGAGAAAAAACACCAAGACCACCGAGATCAAGATCAAGATCAAGGCCAAGATAGTAGATTTGCAATATACGCAGAAAAGTAACTAACTTATAGTATGATAGAATATAAAATTAGACTTTTGAAAATTAACAACACACGTTCAATAGAATGCTTGTCTTTTGATACAATGTTGGAATTCGCCGAAAAGTTAAGAGAAACAATAGCCATAGCAGAGCGTGATTCTAAATACATCACTTTCTGCAACGATGTTGAGGATTTTTTGTGCAATGTAGGAGAAAGCGCGTCAAGCAGGTTTTTAGAGGATGAAATACCTGTTGTTGGCATTGATGTAGACAACAAAATAATGAGCCTTGATGAGCTTGAGGATTGGACGGTAGGTTGTTAGTAATTGCGCTCAAGTCCAGTAGCCTAAGCGTAGCCCTGCCAAAAGATGTAATTGACCAAAATATCCTACTGGTTGAGTCAATTACGAGGGCCGGTTCACCGGTCCTTCCTTTTTAATTTAAGAAAGAGACTAGAATGGATGATACACATACAACGCACTGCTGTATAGTTCACGGTTGTAAATATGGTGAGGAGGATTGTGATGTAGCCAACGGCAGAGAAAAGCAGGCATATGGCTGTGAGCAATGTGGGTTGGAGGCCGAGGGATATTATGGTCATAAAAAACCGCCCAGTTGGCAAAAAGAGTGGGTACTTCGTGAGCGCAAAGAGGCACCGGCGGAAAGCACAGGCGGTGATAACGACTCAATTTCCAACACTGCGGCTAATTTAGCGGCTGAGGCGTTACTTTCTGCTGGCATAATCCGTGAGCGAGACATGCTGAGTTGTGTTTCTATCATTGAAGAAGAGTTTCATTGTCGTATGATTATTGAAGGTCTTTCCAACGAACAAAAGATAAATCCATCGAGTTGAATTATGGTCGACTTTTCTGGTGTGGGTGAGGTTAAATATCCTGACAAATGGCCTCGTAGGAGGTGTGATCTGTTTGCACATCAAACCAGGCCGGAATGCAATATGCTAATTGGTCCTTGTGAATGCGGTTTGTGGCATACCTTGGAGCAATTTACTGATGAAATGCTTGCCCAAGTTGATGGTGAATTGCTTGAAAGCGTATTTAAAGAAGTGCCGGTTGATCGTCTTCAGCAGGCAGAAGATGGTCAATCTGCATACGATAGATGGAGAGAAGCAATAGAAGGCAATCCAAATGCCGAAAGGCTAGATATATTATTGTTTTACGGCGGTCATAGTGTTTCATTTGCACCGGCACGGGCACGGGGAGAAGGGCTGTGTGATTGTACGGATTGTTATAATTATGCCTATTTTAGAATAATGGGGCAGGAAGACAGCGTTCCTGTTGAGGCTGGTCGTTTTTGTAATTTTCATTATGAATTATTCAATGAAGCTTCAGGCGAGGTGGGTTAAAATGATAGGAATTCTCAGAGTTTTTGGATCAGCTTTTTACGCCTTAAATACGGCGGCAACAATGTATTGGGTTGGACGAATAAGTTGGATGGGTTATAAAAAGTGGAGAAGACTTCAAAACGAAAAGATGACAGCCGCTGAAATTCGCGAAAGCTTTGTCAGAATTTATAGCGAGGAAAATGGCGAAGAACCATCCGAGGCTTTGATTCAAACAGTTTTGGATGCGCATAATGCAACAGAGTTTCCTATTCAGAAAAGAATCAATGATGTTTTTGAAAAATGTAGGAAGTTCGTTGTAGGGGAAGATGAGACAACGAAATCGGGGGAATGATGACGAGATTTCAAGATTTCCGACGCAAAATTGATGCTGTAAAATATACCAAACGAAAACTGGTAGCCCTGTCGTTCGGGACAGTTGTTTGCCTCTTAATTTTTCCCACTGCGTGGGTGTTAGGTATATCCGCCGCGACTTGCGCACTAATCACTTATGTTGGTGCCGAGGAGTTCTACTGGGACAGCCCGTTGCGGTAACAATTGTCGCACTTCTTGCGGTAGCTCAGTCTGGTTTAGAGCACTGCCCTGATAAGGCAGGGGCCGCAGGTTCAAATCCTGCCCGCAAGACTTTAGCTAAGCCATTCAACGCCGACTTCTGCTCCATTTACCGCTGCTGCATTCGCCCATGCGTTGGAAGTAGAAGGGTCAGCTTCTCTGATGAATTGTTTAACTTTATATCCTGTGCTGTTTACAGTTTGACTGGTGCCTGTATAATCTGCTCCCCCAACACGCATATTGTCTCTAATAGTGTGTGTGGAAGCATCACTGTTTTTAACGCTGACATTAGTCACAACGGCTTTAAGGGTTGTGTCTAGTTTTAGTAGAGCTTCTTTTGTGAATTGACTAATATCATTGGCAGTTGAACTGCCAATGAGGGAATTGTTGTCGCCTTCTCGCACAGCAATAAAGCCGTCAACACCAGGAGTAGTTGCCCAATCAGATGCGTTTCCCGCAGCGTTTACTCTAAGGGTTTCAATTTTCATGTCACCCATAAAATCGTTATTTATCGATCCAGTGTCATTCAGAATAACAATATCGTCAAGTATATTTTTTTTAGTGCTCGATGTTGCGCCAATAAAGGCTACTCGGTTGATTTGAGCCGAACCGGAAACTTGAGTATCTTGGCTTGTTAAAGCAATATCACTTGTTTCGTTCACTTTTACATCAACAGTTCCAGTGGTAGTGTTTACAAGAACTTTAATTTCTATGTAATACCAAGTGTCTATAGCAAGAACAGCGGTGCCTTCACCAAGTACGGTGTCTGAAAATACATTGAGCAATCCACTTGTTGGATTAAATCGTAAAGCTACTTGAACGGTAGTGCCATCTCTTAGTTCTACCAATGGAAAATTGCCATTACGATCAACATTTTTAAAACCAAAGCCAACAATCATAGTTGTGGAGTTGCCAAGATCAGGCGTAATTAGCCCACTTGGCCCACCGGATAACTGACTAAAAGATTTGCCGCCAACAGCTTGTATTCTTGCGTCATCAAAAGAGCCGTCCGTAATACTAGATGAGTCCCACTTCGTTTTAATATCTGTTACGGCGCTATAGATGTCAAATCCTTCAGTAAACAAAATGGCCATTAGTTATAATCTCCTACTATTTCCACATAAATAAAGTTAGTTATTGTTTGATTAGTAGTAGTTCCAACAACCTCCACATATATTTCGCTAACCGCTGAATTCTGCACAGTGCTGCTTTCTGCAAGAACTTCTATATACACTAAATTTACGTCAGTAATGTCTGGCATTTGAATTAACTCCTTATAATATGTAGAACCCAAAGCAATAAAAAAGGTTTTTTAAAATGGAAGATACAAGAAATGTGATTGATTATTACAAGTATTGGGAAACAGACGCAATTACAGCGGATTTAGACACAAAAAGACACAATTTCTCTATTCTTGCCAGCAATCTTTCTTATGATTTTAATATTGGCTCTGTTATCCGTAACGCCAATGCTTTTTTAGCGCAAGAGGTTATTCTTTATGGGCGAAAGCAGTATGATCGGCGAGGCACTATCGGCACCCATCACTACACTCATTTTCGGCACGTCCGAGAAGCTCAGGATATAGCTGAGATCGTTTGCGACAGCGTTTTGGTGGCCGTTGATAACCTGGATCATGCGGAGAGTTTAGACACCTTTATTTGGCCCGATAAGCATGTTATAATTGCCTTTGGGCAAGAACAGATTGGTTTGCCAGATGAAATACTTGATCTTGCGGACCATTTAGTGTACATTCAACAGTTTGGGAGCATCCGCAGTCTAAACGTAGGTTGTGCTTCTGGTATTGTCATGTACGATTACTGCAACAAGAGGGTATTATGAGCGAAAGTACAATTGGTTGGGGCCAAGTAGAAGGCGTGCAGTGTCCTGAATGCAATTCAGACAAGGTTACGGCCATTGTTAATAAGACGGCTAAGTCTGAGTTGCATGATATTTGGACGCGAAATTTAACAGAGATGGGGATTATGAAACCGTCGTATTTTAAATGTAATAAATGTAAACATAAATGGGGAGATGAGAATGGAAATGAAGATAACGATTCAGAATGAATTGACCGTGGAAGATGCCAAGGCGAAAGCCGAACCCGTGTTAATTAGTTGTCTTGAATCTTTTCAAGGCAAAGATGTGAACATGGATTGGGAAGGTTCAAAGTGTCAATTTTCATGTACATCTATGGGTTTAAAAATTACTGGTAGTGTGGAAATTAAAGAAGCTTTGGCTGATGTTACTATTATATTGCCGATGGCTGCGGTTATGTTTAAGTCTCGTGTTGAAGAGACAGTTAAAAAAAGACTTACAGCAGCACTTAAAAAAGATAATTCATAAAGGACTTTATAATGCAGCAAATTCAAGTAGATGAATTAAGAAGAATGATGACAAATGCCGATGGCGAGGCTAGAAGAGAACTGGCGGGCATACTAAATGCCATTGTTGCTTTACAAAATGACAATCGTGCTTTGAAATCCGAAAATAAAAAGCTAAAAGAGCAATTGGGCGATCCCGAAAACTGTAAAGGTTGAATTATGGATTTAGATGGTTGGCATCGAGATTACAGTGGTCGCAAAATAGAATTGGGATCACGGGATCGAATTGCATATCTATCCGAATATATCGAAGAGTTGTTGGAAGCAATTGCCGATGTAGCGAATGAACCTTCATTTGCAGAATCGTTGGTAACAGATGAATCAACGCTTTCTTTCTATATATTCAGTTATTCTGAAGCCGAAAAGGTTGATTTTCGTAAACAATTATCTCAAGTGTTGGGAGTTGAAGTAAACCCCAGAGATAGTTTGGTTGATATTGCTAAACGAATGGCTCATGGTGGTTAAATGGCTATTTTGTCGTATTGTCCGAACTGCCTGTCATGGTGGGGTAATCTTGCTGCGTGTGCGATTATTGCCGTAGTTGGCGTGATCGTTATAATGATGATTCCTTTCTTTTGTGACTCAGTGATGAATTGGCTTGATAGGCAGTATTTACGAAGACAGATTGCCAGAGAGGCAAGAGAAGATGCTGAGTATGAAGAAGAGCAATTAAGGCAAGGGAGCTAAGCTCATGCAGCATGTTTGGGAAAATTCAGAAAGAGTCTATATTCAGGAGTTGGACGATTCCGGTTTAATTGTTGATATGCGCAGGGAGAATGGCTACGAATACTTTGTTTATGTGAATAAAAGTATTTGCAGTGGGTTGTTTTCGGAATATTCGCTCGTAAAAAGAGATCAATTGCTTCGCAAGAAGTTTTATCCAGAAGTTGACTTTAAAATTGGAAAGATTTTAAAGTCTCGTTTTAACGAGACTTTAAAGGCACGCGGCATTAAATATGATTTTGACGCCTACACCATAGAAAAATACCCCACAAAAAAAGCGCTCGCGCGAAGAACTGCGTATCTCAAAAAATCGCTCGCGCAAAAAACTGCGTATCTCGCAAAGGTTAGAAAAAAAGACGCCCCGACCTTTGAAGAATTGCAGAAAAAATATGTGAATAAAATTCAGGCTTTGAAACCTCGTTTTGTATGTTACAAGCCTGAGCCGCCTACTACGAGGGAAATAGCAACAGATATTTTGCAGCCACCTACTTGGCCTCAAAGTTGGTGGGAGCGCACATTTAACAGACCTTTTACTCATATTGCTACTTGGTTTTTTATCATCGTTCTTTTTGTGTTTGTGTTTTACTCGATGATTATGCGCGGTTAAAAGGAGTTTCATTTTGACTGTTGCCATACAATCTCATTGGTATTTCGTTTATGTGGATAATCATATTCACAGCGGAATAAAAAGCGCGTATGCGGATGCCAAAGGCGATCAACTGCGTTGCAAGAAGCTCTATCCTGGCGTTCATTTCAAGATTGGAAAGATTTTAAAGTCTCGTTTTACCGAAACATTGAAGGTACGCGGCATTAGATATGATTTAGAGAAGTATCCCTCAGACAGATGTGCGTATAACGCAAAAGTGAGAAAGAATCGAATAGCTGGGGTCAAGCGTAATATAGGAAGTCAGATTAAACCAGAGCATATTCTAGTGTCACGCAAACGTAACATAGCGGCAGAAATTAGACGGAAAGAAGAGGCAGCCAGGATTCAACAAAATAAAACGCCCGTGTGGTGGAGTTTGTGTTGCAACTTGGAGGCAAGTGTCAATAAATTTTTTAACCGTCTCGGTGTGCAGCTATGGAATTGTATTGATACACAGCCAGGGACTGCTGTATTGTTTTTTGCTTTGATTGCGATTTTAATATGGTTTGTTGGAATCATCTTCATAGGATGATATTTTATCGCTACCTTCGTCTAATGGCAAGACAACGCTTTCGTAAGGCGTAAATGTGGATTCGATTTCCACAGGTAGCTTTGGAGAACAACATGAAAATAGAAGAAATCGTAAAAGGTAAACGAAGGAATTTCACAGAAGTTGTAGAAATAATATGCGACTTGTGTAATAAGTCTATTTCTGACGATTGTGATTTCGAGTTTGCCGAACTCAAGGCAACTTGGGGATATGATTCCCGTAAAGATTGCGAGGCACATACCTGCCATATGTGCGAAGATTGCTACGATAAGATTCGTGTTTATATACATAGCATTGGTGGAGTTGTTCATGTTGAAAATTATTCGCCCGGCGGCGGGCCTGTTTCGGTGCCAAATTTTCCATAACAAAGAGTATAAATGATGACAGATAATGGTTACCGTGTAATCCGCCTGCCACTCAATGCTAGCAATCCAGTAATTGAAAAAGATGAATACCCCGGCGATGGAGGATTTATGGAGTGTGATGTTTGTGTTGGACAAGTTCCGTGGTTCCGAATAGAAAATCCACCGTATATAATTAAACACGATAGCTATTGCCTACTTTGTGGCCAACAATATTACTTTGAAAGTTTGGGGGATGTTCGAGAAGAACAAAACAGGCAGTTTGAAAACTATTGGGCGAATCAACCTGCCAAAAAAGTATTGGCCGCCATGCGGCCACGCAGTTTAACAAAAATGGAAAAACTGCTTGAAGAATGGAGGGTAAATTTGGGGGATTAGCTCAGTCGGGAGAGCGCTTGAATGGCATTCAAGAGGCCAGGGGTTCAAGTCCCCTATCCTCCACTATAGAACATGATTGACTTAAATAAAACTTGGGATGAACAGAAGTTAAAAGAATACGTTCAAAATGAATTAGAAATTGCCCAAGAGACAGATAAAAACTCCCCAGAGTTTGGCGATATTTCTAATTCAGGATTTGTACTATTCTTAGTAGGTAAAGACCAGCACTTTTTTTGTCATCATGCAAGTTATGATTTAAGTCTATTCTTTGCAACTGGCAAAAAGGAGTTCTTATATGTTCCAGAGCAACGAGTAGACTTGTGCATGGAAGCGGAGCAAAAAACAGTGCATTTGTGGATAGATGGAGATGATATTGCGGAGGCAGTGGATTTAATTGTTAAGGGAGTTAAGAAGCTCGATGAAAGTGGTGCATTGCAAACGTGATAAATACGACGTTTATATAGGTCGGCCTAGCAAGTGGGGGAATCCATTTGCAATAGGAAAAGATGGAACGAGAGAGGAGGTCATCCGTAAGTATGAAGTATGGATTCGCGGCCAACCTAAATTGCTCAGTGATTTGCATGAATTGGCAGGAAAGATATTGGGCTGTTGGTGTGTGCCAAACGCTTGTCATGGTGACGTGCTCATCAAATTGGTTGAGGAGTTTAAATACAAAGAGTCGGGGTGGCGCAAAGTTGAAAAACGCAATGGAGGATTATAAATACAATGGGGCCTTAGTTTAATTGGTAGAATCGCGTGATGACATCCGACAGGACCGCGCGGGGCGGGAGTTCAAATCTCCCAGGCTCCACTTTTTGCCTTGTGGTGTAATTGGCAGCACGACTGACTCTGATTCAGTTAGTCTAGGTTCGAGTCCTAGTGAGGCAGTTTGGGCCGTTAGCTCAGTGGAAGAGCGCTTGCGTGACATGCAAGAGGCCACTGGTTCGAGTCCAGTACGGCCCACTCAACTTTAAAATGGAAGGAGCAGAGATGACAGAGACACTAATTTTCTGCAAACTTCGGAGGGACAGTGAGACTAGATTCGCTTGGGTTCCTGAAGGTCTTGCACGATTTGGTTGTCCACTGAAAATTACTGACCTAGAAACACGAAAGGTAAATGAAGGCTGGTTTGTTTTGCGGGTGTATCGGGGTAGTTCTCGAACACGCGACGTTGACCAGCCTCCATCGTTAGCCGCATAAGAGTTTTTGGAGCAAGTTCATTGGATTATTTAAAAAAGGTAGTTATTGGCGGTGGTTTTTGCCTAATGGAAATTGAATTTAACGCATGGTTGTCGTTGCAGATAAACACATATTTTTACATACTTGCGGTGGTAATTTTTATTTGGAATGTAATGAGATTCCTTTTTATGCGGGAAGATTGTTATTTGAGAGGCGCTACGTTGCCCCCTTTGGTGACAATTGCTATGGCATCTTTTGGATTTTGTGGTTCATTTATATTTCAATTATTTTATATTTGGATACCTAAGTTATAGGGCGATTAGCTCAGTTGGTTTAGAGCGCCACGCTTACATCGTGGATGTCGGGGGTTCGAGTCCCTCATCGCCCACTCACCCTTTAAGGATGAAGAAATGGAATATAATGATGAATTTATAGAACTTCCTTTTGGTAATACCGGACACCTTTTCCTAGACCCAAGAATACATCCTGACACGCATCCATGTGGTGTTTGTGAGACGCTGATGCCAGTTGTCAGAGATCAATTTGGGCCAACAGGTTGGGCCGAAGCAATGGCAGAAGGTGGCCACTCTTATGATGAATACATTTGCCCTCATAAGGAAGAAATTTGGCACCAACAAGCAGTTGCTTTGGCTATGCAGATTGAAGCCTCCTACAGTGCTACATTGCGAGAGTTAATGTTGCGCGAACTAAAACAAATATTGGCGGATCGCAAATCCACTGTTAATAAAATCTCAATCCTTGACACGCCATGAAACTCAAGATTTGCGGCTTATCTGTTACAAAGAAATAGGGGTGCGTTTTGACGACTCAAATATTATTGTCTGGCATTATGTGGTTGTTTTCTCGGTAATGCCGGTGTAACTCAGTGGTAGAGTATCTTCTTGGTAAGAAGAAAGCCGTGGGTTCGATCCCCACCACCGGCTTTTGTAAGGATTAGAAATGAAAAAAAAAGCGATAACAAAATCAGTCAAAAAGAAGGTTCTTAAAAAGACGCCCATCAAAAAGAAGGTCACTAAAGTTCAACGGCTAAAAAAGATATTGAGCAATCCTGTTTTGACAGATCGAGTGATAGATATTTCTGGTGCTAGAATAATTGAACATTCCCCTACCTATCGATCAATAAGTTTTTATAATTCCCGCACACGTTTCCTTTATTTTCCATATGTTGTTCATATCATAAGGGAGCATACGACGCATGGTGGTCATAAAGAGCATTCGTTGCATGTAGGTTTTCGCATGAAACCACTGCCTAAATACAAAAAGGATATTCGGGAGTCGGTTTTTCTATATCCTACTCTTAGTAATATTTATGCCAAGTGGCTTTTATGTTGCTCTCCCGCAAGTATTGAGGGTTTTTGGCATAGTCCATTTTATTTTGATGGTGGTTGGGCCGAGCATACACTGAGAAACGTAGTCGGACTATCATATAGTTCTTGGGAAGAAATACATCCTGATGATTTCATGGATAAATTAAGCAAATGGCCAAAAACTATAAAATATTCTTATTCAGAACAAGGATTGCATAATTGGGGGACCGCTATGTCAAATATGATGTGTCATATTCCCTTCAAAACCATAATGGGCGACATTCATCGATCCGCTAAGCAGCATGTATTTGATCAGAATTGGAAAAAGCCAAGGCGTTAGGTATTAGGAGGAAATTGCTATGGGAAATTATCATCTCACAATTAAATTCAGTAGAGAACACATAAGTTTGATGAAAATAGCTATCAGCGTTGCTGAACATGAGTCTCAGATAACCGAGGCACACTATAAAGAATTACTTGCTATATTAGGCGGGCCTGATAATCAAGAAATGACCGCAATGGAGAAGGCCGCTTACGAGCGTGACGCTTACCTGCCAACTGACTTTGTGTATGATGTAATTGCCCCAACGGAAGACGCCAAGGATGATGGCTCTAAATCAAGTATTGTGCTTGTTACAAAGTGGGAGTTGGAACGCAAAGATTTAGATACGATGGTGAGGCAACAGTATTTTAGAGTGCCTTGGCCTGTTGGAATCGAAGTTGAAGACTGGTGTGACGGCATTTTTGATACTCAGCTTGAGCCAGATGAAGTAATTAAAAGTATGGACCTTGACGGCTTTGAGCTAAGAAAGGGCTTGGCAGAGCAATTTTTAGTTTACTTGAGAACGGGAGAAATTGGATGAAAAATAAACTTTATATTGAGCGAATGACTCAAGATGGTCGGTATCTTAATCACAGAGGGCCAGCCGTTGTTGCCGATGTGACTTACTCGAAAACAGGTCGTACAATTTATTATAAAGGATTAGAATTAAAACGACCCTCATCGAATTACCGACGCTGTATTCACGGCAATTATTACGACTATGCAAGTAGTGAGCCGGATGAATTTTGGGTAAGCGGAATTAAAAAGAAGGGAAGTAATCGCTTTCCTGGCTTTGAGAGGCATCCGGTTGCAGAAAATGGAGAATTATAATGTTTATGCCAACAACAGCCATGTTAGATTCTAGTCGAGGGGCCTTGTACGGATTGGCTATCGGGGATGCTCTCGGTGCGGCTGTTGAGTTTTGTTCACCCGGCTCATTCCCAGAAGTGACAGGCTATCGAGATGGCGGGCCACACATGCTTGAGCCTGGTCAGTGGACAGACGATACCAGCATGGCTCTGGCGCTTGCTGATAGCATTGGAGAGAAAGGTTGGGATCTGAATGATCAAGTTGAGAGATACGTTCAGTGGCGTCGTAAGGGGGCTTATTCGGTTAATGGTTTTTGTTTCGACATAGGTAATACTACAGATTCAGCGATTAACAATTTCGAGAATTCAGGTAATGCTTTAACATCAGGGATAGCTGATCCGAAACAGGCTGGCAATGGCTCAATTATGAGACTCGCCCCAGTTGTAATTCATTGTATCAATAGCATAAATAGCAATATCTATGACTTGCAGTATAAGGCAGAAGGGTCCAGTATAACGACTCATGCCGCGCCGCAGTGTCTTTCCGCTTGTTGTGCGATGGCTACTTTAATTCAAATGTTGGTTGAGTTGAAAGATAAAGCAACTTGTTTGGAACGCTGGCAAGAAGCGTCTGAGTTTTCTGGTCCACTTGATGATGAAATTAAGGCTGTGGTAGCCGGTAGTTATAAAAAAGAACCCCCCGAAATCAGGGGAACGGGCTATGTCGTGGATAGTCTCGAAGCAGCAATGTGGGCTTTCAATAAAGCTGATTCCTTTAAAGAGGCTGTTTTGCTAGCAGTTAATCTCGGTGATGATGCAGATACCACGGGTGCTGTTTGCGGTCAAATAGCTGGTGCGTATTGGGGATTTTCTGGCATTGATCAAGAGTTAATTGATGGACTTGATAAAAAGGAAATGATCGAAAAAGCTTATAAAAGTTGTAGTTGTCAGTTTCTTGCTTTACCGGGTGCCCAAAACAAAGTATAATGCCCCAGAAGCTCAATTGGATGAGCGCCCGCCTCCTAAGCGGGTGGTTGCAGGTTCGAGTCCTGCCTGGGGTACTTAGGGGGTGCAAAAATGTTGAATAGCGTGTGGGAAGCGATCAGGTCTTGGCAGGATATGCTAGATGCAGATATCGAAAATGCAGGCGTCGGTCTCGATACAGATTTGATGCAGAAAGTAGACGAGCAACTGTTGGGCCGCATCTCTATTCGGGATAGGCATACGCTTGTGAGAATTTGTGAAAGAATAGTTTCTGAATACAGATTCTTGTTGCACTTGTCGGTTTTTGACAATGAAGTGCCGCTGAATTTTATTCATTATAATTTACAAAAATATTTAACTACAATGCAAGAAAAGCATACGATAGAGAGTTTTTCTTATTCTATACACATTGTGGGTGCGGTCATACTACAAGAAGTCGCAATTGATATGGTGGTGTTTGGCGAAACTTTTACTTTAAAACTTTGAGGAGAAGAATGGTGAGTGAGTTGCTAGCAAGAATTAAACAAGATATTACGCTTGCCCGCAAAGCTCGCGAAAAAAAGAAGGTTGAGTTGCTTGATCTGATGCTTGGACTGATTGCAGATGAAGCAGGGGGTTGTTATGTAACGGATGAGATCGTAGTTAGAGTTGTAAAACATGCTATAAGGGTCAATCAAGAGACTGTGGATATGGTTCAAGGAAGGCGTCCAGCAAATCTTATTAAGACCTTTGATGTCGCGATCCTCATGGCCTATAAAGTATTGAAGGATAAACTTACTGACCCACTCATTGAAGATAATGATTTTCTTGAGAATTATCTTCCGAAGGCGATAGGAGATTGGAATGAGCGAATTGCTAGCAAGAATTAAACAAGATATTACGCTTGCCCGCAAAGCTCGCGAAAAAAAGAAGATCAGATTACTTGGCCTGGTTGTGGGTGAAGTAGGGACTATAACATTTAGTCCGAGTTTCAAAGGTGAAGTAACGGATGGAATAGTTGTTAAAGTTTTGAAGAAGATTGTAAAAGCCAATCTTGAAACTATGGATTTGGCTACAAAAAATTATAAAAAGCACGAGTCATCAAACGCTAGATTGTCTGAATCGGATGATCTTCTCTTGGTGACCAACGAACACAATGGTTTACTCATTGAAGAAAACAAACTTCTTGAGATGTATCTTCCTCCTGAATGGTCAAAGGCGCAGATTCGCGAGGAATTGATAAAGGTGGTTGTTCCAAATATGGATATTCATTTTGTGAATGAAGGCATAGCTATTGGACTTGCCATAAGACATTTCAAAACTATTGATGGTATTCAAGATGGTAAATTGATTTCCGAAGCGGTTCGGGAATTAAGGAGAGAATATGGCGGATGAGAATGATTTTGTGGGGCAAGTTTTAATTTCTTCTCCCCAATTGACGGATTCCAGTTTTCAGCAGACTCTTATTTTGCCAATAAGCGTGTCAGGGGGTAAGGTTATGGGCGTGGTGCTTAACAGGCTCACGACTATGACTATTAAAGAGGCTTGGCAAGAGTCGGTTGGGCAAGAGTGTCTAAGCGAAGAGCTTCTTTATGTTGGCGGACCAATATCTGGTCCGATAATGGCTTTGCACACATTTGAAATGTGGGGAGACAAAAAAATTGCGGAGGGCGTTTATTTTTCTACTGAAGCGCCTAATTTGATAACACTCGTTAATGTGGTGAATGAAGGATCTATTTGTTTTTATATAGGTTATGCGGGTTGGGAGCCTGGTCAGCTAGAGCGCGAAATGTTAGCCGGCTTTTGGTTTCAAAGCATATGCGACAGGAAATATATTTTTCGTGATTCACCCGATGATAATATATGGAAGATTGCTCTTAACGAACATGGCAATAGGCTTATGCAGAGAGTGTGTAAGATCAAGTCCAAGCACGTTCCAGAAGACATAAGTAGTAATTGATCTGGTGCATATATAATGAAATGTTGCATTTGCAAAATTAAATTTGATCAGGAAGCCTATCCGAAACATTTTCCGTTTTGCAGCGAACGCTGTTCTTTGGTAGATTTAGGAAGGTGGTTGGGCGAGGATTATAGTTTTATGACCTTGAATGAGGGAGAAGAAGATGAAAATTTTGACTCTCTCGATAGCGGCCTTTCTGATTAGTTTGGCGGGTTGTTCTTCTGATTTTGGTAGATGACAACAAAAAAAGGACGTCCAGTTGGGCGATAAAGAAATATGGACTCTAAAAAAGCAATAATGGCAGGAGTGGCCTTTTTTTTAATGACGGCGTTAATTGCTGTGTTTTACATGAAGGGCGATGATGGGTGCGGGCCTAATTGCCTTGGTTGTGCTAAGTGTTTGCCCAATCCACAGCAGATGTCACCACAGATGATGCCGCCACAACTGCCGCCGCCGGCACAATCTCCA
>SMVB01444426.1_pt1 | contig 19058 bp, 21 predicted proteins | sample 2456461 | NCBI WGS metagenome assembly SMVB01 (sample SAMN11095934, study PRJNA526329) | marine sediment metagenome | biome: Marine sediment; feature: Surficial sediment; material: Deep marine sediment; isolation source: Hadal surficial sediment | place: Pacific Ocean | collected 2014-05 | depth...
CCAGCAAATCGCGCAATGGTCTTTGTTGAAGCACCTATCCCATCACTTAAGAACGTAGCCCGTGCGGCATTTATTATGGTGGCATCTGAGGTATTTTTCTTTCTAGGCATCGATCATTGCTTAAATATATTGTGTGTATTATAGTCGATTTTTTATATATAAGTAATTACTCACATATAAATGAATAGTTCAATAGAAACATCGGCCCACGTCGACTCTGATGTCACATCCGTCTTTGCACGAATCGTGAAATGGGGCTTGTACCCACTACTGTGGCTTTGGCTGGCGATTTGTATTGGCTATGCCTTTACCTACCCTGATCAATTGGCCCAGGTGCAGATGGTCAAAGGCAGCGTGATGGTCGCATTGCTACTGTTTTGTGAATGGGTAGTACCTTATCAGCGCCGTTGGGGAATGACTTGGCGATACCTGCTAAAACGAGATCTGGTTTTTGTCGCCATCAACGGCGCCACTTTAGGCCTACTCTCAACGCTACTAGCCACAGGTGCCGTGATTGTGTCTGCTTATACCGTAGGCCCCATGTCAGGTCAGCCCTTGATATTGCAGGTGGTCGTCGGTCTGTTGGTGTTTGAAGCGTTGCAATACGGGTTTCATCGGGGCATGCATGAAAGCCGAGGCCCGCTGACCAATTTTCTCTGGCGTAGCCATGCCATCCATCATCTACCACAACAATTGTATGTGGTCATGCACGCAGTCTTTCACCCATTCAACGCGGTAATCGTAAGGCTGTTCGTGCAATTACTGCCCTTGTGGGTATTAGGATTTGATCCCATGGCGGTATTGATCTACTCGTCCGTGATCGCTTTTCACGGCACCATCAGTCACTTCAATGTAGACATTCGTATGGGTTGGCTAAACTATCTGTTCATCGGTCCGGAGCTACATCGATATCACCACAGTGCGCAGTCTCATGAAGCCATGAACTTCGGTTCGACGCTGACTTTGTTTGATTTAGTCTTTAAAACGTTCCTATATCGACCAGGCGTACCCCCTGAGGCATTGGGGTTAAAGCCTGAAGACGGATATCCGGCCCAGGTAGCACCCATCGACTCATTGCTGTTTCCTATGAGTTTGCAGCCGGTGTCTGCGTTGAAAACCGATTCGAGGGCTACGGTCTAATGTGATTGTCGAATTTACCAGGAATTGGGTGTGTCAAAGCCGTTCGTTGCTTTATTATTCGTACTTCAGTTCGCAGGAATAACAAACATTGAACAGACTTGGATTGTGTTGCGCGTTGTTCGTGCTGATGCCGGTTTATGCAGAATCGCAACCTCACGAAAAAGTACAGACTGCCCTGGATTGGGCGTTGCCAGTGAATGCCTGCATAAAGCCAAAAATGATTGCGGTGACGGCGAAGGTTACCGATAGCGAAGGCAGCAGGACGCAAACCGATGTTGACTCATACACCATCGGACGATATCAGCGCAAAGAAAAGCGCTGGAATTCCTGTGTAGAAAAATACAAATCCGACCTTATGGTTGAGTTTTCAGAACTCAAAGACAGTGCCCAGTATGGGGTGACGAAAGCGCAAGCTGACATCATCATGGGGAATATGGCGATGATCCAATCGGTCTATCTTTCGCCGGATGGCCGAATCGAGGCGCCCTGATTCGATGACGCGATAGCTGCGATGATGAAACCTTGCCGCATGGCTGGTGATCGTGGTAAACCAAGCCTTCTGATGAAACAAATCTGAACGAGGGTTTAGCGATGGCAGCTTTTGAGTTTTCCGGTATCAATCATCTGGCGCTTGTCTGCAAAGACATGGACCGCACGATCGACTTCTATAGCAACGTCCTCGGTATGCCGTTGACCAAAACCATCGACTTACCGGGCGGCCGTGGCAAGCACTACTTTTTTGATTGTGGCGGCGGTGATCAAATTGCGTTTTTCTGGTTTCGCGAAGGACCGGATAGTGTTTCTGCGGAGGAGTTCAGCCGCATAACCGCTACCCCTGGCACGATGAACCATGTGGCTTTCAACGTCGCGCCTGACAAGATCGAACAATACCGCGAGCAGTTGCTCAAGATGGGCATCGAATGCACAGAGGTGGTGAATCACGACGACAGCGACTCTCAGGTAAGTGAAGAGATATCCCCGAGCACGTTTGTGCGCTCCATCTATTTCAAAGATCCCGATGGTATGCAGCTCGAGTTTGCCAGTTGGGCGCGAGAGCTCACCGCGGCTGACGTCAACTATGCGAATTGAAGTTAACGACTGTCGGTTGTATGTAGACATCGTCGGATCGGGTCTTGTGGACGAAGGACCTCGCATGGTCGAGCGTCCCGTCGTATTTGTCTTGCATGGCGGGCCGGGTTTCGACCACGCGACGATGAAGCCCGCGTTTAACCCACTCGCGGACATGTGCCAACTCGTTTATTACGATCATCGAGGTCAGGGTCGAAGTGATCGTGACTCTGCCGACAACTGGAATCTGGATCAGTGGGCTGACGATCTGTACACACTTATTGGCACGCTGGGCGTCGAAAAGCCAGTGGTGCTGGGCTTATCCTTCGGTGGGTTTGTCGCGCAAAATTACGCGATTCGCCACCCGGATCGACTGCATAAACTTATTCTCGCCAGCACGGTGGCGAGAATGGTGCCTGAACGTGTGTTCAACGCCTTTCAAGAATTTGGTGGTGCCAGCGCGCGGCTCGCCGCAGAAAACTTCTGGGGTGGTCCGGACGAAACCAATACAGCGGTTTATATGAAGGAATGCATGCCTTTGTATAGCAAAGCGCCACAAGACCATGATGTGCTGCGAAGGTCGATAGCGACGCCGGAAGTGATCGCCCATTTCTCGAAACCAGGTGGTGAAAACTGGACTTTCGATTTTCGCGGTGATCTTGCGGCTATACGATGTCCAACGCTGGTGACCGCCGGTACCATTGACCCCATTACGCCGCTAGAAGCGGTAGAGGAAATGTCGAGCCATATCCCTGCGGAATACGTGCAGTTGGAAATATTCCCCGACTGTGGACATGGCGTACACCAGGATGACGCTCGGGCGTTCGATGTGATGCGGGCGTTTATTGCCAATGATTCAGATCCGAGGTGAGCTAACAAGCCCCTTTCCATTGCTCGGTGTCGACGAACCAACGCGCCTCATAAATCTTGTCACCGCGATATCGAAATAGTGCGGCAAGTTGAGATGCTTCGAGCGTCACGGTTGATGCTCCCGATTTTGGTGGACGTCCTGCCGTCGCGGTGCTGCTATTCGACAATCTCTCCCCTGATCCCGACCAGGTCTGGGCAGAAACCTATGATCGAAACCTTACAGAAGTTTTCGCACTTCAGGATGAATTGCCGATCGACCTTCCTATTTTGCTGGCTATGCGTATATCGCCATAAATGCCATTGCGCTAGGACGCCGTGATGAAGCACGTACAGCGATTATCCAAGGACGCCGCGTTCGAGCTGATTTCCCCCCGCCTTATGACATTGATCTGAGTTTGGAAAATAGATCCTGGTATATGGGGTCACGGTTGGTCCAATACGCCTGGCGAATCAGATGCCGGGGTTTGGAATAGCTCCAGGTACCATCGTCTTGCGCGATCGGAGAATGTAGCAGCTGAGAGGGAACCCACTTGGGGTTAAGTATCCACGCGACACAAGCAATATCCCAGATCACTTTTGACCAGCCATGCTCCTGCCGATGCTCGTAGTTTTCTACTAACGCGCACAGATAGTCACCGATGTCACTACTACCTTTCAGTTCCTGGATCATTTCAGACGGGCTAGTCAGAAGATGGGAGGCGACGCCCATGCAGGGGACGTGTACAAGCGGTACACCTGAGCCAAAGACCACCCGTACGGCTGCAACATCCTGGTAATGGCGCCAATGGCTATGACATACAAGAGACTTCCAGAACGTGCCCGATCGATCAGATCGTTCACTGCATCGCTTGCAGGTGCAGGTTCATCGTCGCTGGGAAGATATGCGTTGATCCCCTGTAGACCATTCCGTCAGCATGTAAGTTCATTTTGTGCAGAACCCGGAGAATTTCTTCATAGGACTTATTCATACCATCTTCAGGGTTTATCAATTTCGTTGTAGGTATCTGAATCGATAACTACCCTGACCGGGCCCGATGTGGCGGGTTGTAGTTAATGTATTCGAAGTCTTTCGTCCAATAGGTGATCAGGTGCCGATTGCCTCTTGGTCGAGCCATTCCTTCTCCAGTAGTCGAGCACCGCGCAATATGTTGCCCATGGCGTAGTTTCCTTCGTGGCATGCGTATTCGTATAATTTGCTGTCAGGCTTGGACTGCCACAGATAGCGACCACTCCATGACGCTGTCCAAGCGGTTTCGTCTGACACGGTGAAGTCGTAATACAGACTGCCATCCTGCCGTCGGCTGAATCGCTCGATCACATGTAAGTTTTCGTCCGCGCCGGGTAAGCCATTGACCGAATTGAAATGTTTTGTTTCGACAACCAGCACGTCGCCCTCCCAGTGGCCGATTGAATCTCCCAGCCATTTACGGTTCGTGTCAGGTGAGTGCTCGGACTCAATGCGAATAATTCGAGCGTCATGCACCATCTCCTGCAAAATCATGACGTGACTTTCGGTCTGGATGATACGTTTGTAGTTGTTGTACAGGCTGGGAATGGTTGGCACGGTCGCGGCGAAGGAAATCAGGCAACGCTCAGACGGAGCCAGCGATTCAGGCCCATCAAATGGCCCCGGACCATCATGGTCAAGCCAACTGGCGGTACCAGTGTTCTCGTGAAGGAAGCTCTGATAAAGCGTTTGCATGCGTTCGCCAAGTTGGGGCTGCTCCGGAGGATATCGGCCATCGGGTGGGTCGTAGATGATCGAAGTGGGCACTTTCCCGTCCACCTTTCCAAGCGCACTGCCGGGATCTACCCAGAATAGATTGTAACCACCAACACCGCCGGCACCCGCCGTGTTGTTGCCATCGCCACCGGCTGGCGGTGCTTCGCGATTGGGATCACTGTCACCTTCAACGGCCCACCGCGAGGCCACGCTGAATGCCCAATTGAGGAAGTCGGCCACCCAGGGGTAAAGATATTCTGTCTCGCCCAACCATTCGGGTCGAGCCGTCGGAGTGAGGATGCCGGTATCGTAAGTGCCGGACAAATCCGGTTTGCCGGATGCTGTGCGTTGGATATCCGCCGCTGCTTGCATGTTCAACAATGAGACCAACAGGAGCAGAGAGAGGTGCATATATCTTGAGGTTTGCATGACGGATTACTCAGTGGGTGGTTGTGGTAGAGCGTAGGCGATCACTCGACCACTCTTTGTGCTAACGCTGAATCTAACCTTCTATGAGATGTTAAACAACGTGTTGCTAGAAGGCTGCTGGCTTAGTACCTTGAAATCTACAGCTAACTGGCGACGGAGTTTTGAGCATGGACACATTAATCTGGACGCTCGGGTGGCTTGGACTTGGAAGCGTCCTGGGTGGTTGGGGACACTACATTGCGACTATTCCACGCGACAAAGTACCCAGATCACCCACCATCATGTTTATTACTCAACCGACGGGCTTGATCTTAGCCTTACTGAGCCTGGGGCTTGCGCGTGATGGCGGGAGTATTCCCGTGGGAATTATGCTTCTGGCCGGTTTTGCGATCTTCATGGGATTGTTCTTTTTTATTCTCTACTCGCAACGCAGTACACCGCTTGGAAATCTTCAAGTTGAGTTGGACTCCCCCATGCTGGCTTTCGAGGGCACGGATTCGGACGGAAACCCCGTCGATACCAATAATTGGCGCGGGCGCAGAATCCTATTCAAATTCTACAGGGGCTTGTGGTGACCATACTGTAGCGCTGAGTTACAGCGCTTCGAGGAAATGAAGGACGATTTGGCCGCTTACAACGTCGAAGTGATAGCGCTCAGCAAAGACAGCGTGGAGACTGCCGCCACCCACAAAGTTCGGGATCGAATTTCGATGCAGCTGTTAGCTGACCCGATGTTGAAGATCATTCGTCAGTATGGGGTTGAGCATGATAAAGCGATTGAAGTGTCGACCGGCAAGATGAACCTGTTTGGCGTTCACCTTGCCATGATGCCAAGCATAAAAACGATGGCGATCCCAACTACTTTACTCATCGATGAAGAGGGGATCGTTCGCTGGATCGATCAAACAGACGACTATCGCTTACGCAGTCACAACGAGCGAATCCTGGAAGTGGTCGAAACGACGTTTGCAGAGACGGCCCAAAGCTAAATCGGATGCAAGCGCACAGGCACGTCTTTGATGCCACGGATGAAATTGTTGGACAGCCGTTCGACATCGCCGACTAATTCGACCTGCTTAAAGCGAGTGCCGATTTCTTCCCAAAGAATGCGCAGTTGCATTTCGGCCAACCGATTCCCCATGCAACGGTGAATGCCAAAACCAAACGCAACGTGCTGCCGTGCATTGGGTCTGTCGATAATTAAGCGGTCGGCATTTTCGAATACGGATTCGTCGCGATTGCCGGATAGATACCACATCACGACTTTGTCGCCTTCCTTTATTTGCTTGCCGCCCAGCTCGTAATCTTGAAGAGCGGTTCTGCGCATGTGGATGACCGGTGTTTGCCAGCGAATAAATTCGGACACCATGTTGGGGATTAAGCCGGGGTTGTCTCGTAATTTCTGGTACTCATCCGGTGCTTCGTTCAAGGCGATGACACCACCGCTGATGCTGTTGCGTGTCGTGTCGTTGCCACCGACGATCAGCAACAGCAGTGTGCCCAGGAAGCGACCTGGGTCCTCGTTCATGTTGCGGGTATCTTCACCGTGGGCGAGCATGGAGATGAGATCGAATTGTGGCGGCGCAGCAGCCCGCTCCTCCCAGAGTTTATAGAACGCGCCTGCGGCTTCCATCAGTTCCTCATGACGTTTTTTCATATCTATGCTGTCGTCGCCGGTCACTTGCGGGATTGCGGTTGTAAGATCCGACCAGTAAATCAGCTTGTGGCGTTCCTCGTAGGGAAAGCCCAGCAACGTAGCCAACATTCGGCCGGTCAACTCGATCGACACTTCCTGAACCCAGTTGAATGTCTCACCCACAGGCAAGTTCTCAAGGATATCGATTGCGCGCTCGCGTATGAGCGGTTCCAGTTCGGCGAGGTTAGGTGGAGCAACTGCGGGAGTAACGGCCTGTCGCTGCGGGGCGTGTTTAGGCTCATCGAGCTGAATGAAGCTTTCACCCTGCAACTCGCCGCTCTCGAGGTCTTCCGGCTCGGCAATCACGACACCGCCGGCCTCGGAGGAAAATACCTGGTGATTGGTATCGACTTCCTTGATCAGATGGTGATTGGTCACAGACCAGAATGGACCAGTAACGCTATCGGCGAGATAGTGGACGGGTGCTTCAGCGCGTAATCGCGCAAACCAGGGGCGCCACGTATCGTTCTGATAAAGCTCAGGCCGGCTCACATCTATTTCTTCCAAAGGTACGGCGTCCACCGCCGCTTGCTGATCCGTTAACGTGGACATGTTAAACTCCTATATTGTGTTGACTTTCTAACACAGCAATGTGCTCTTTATGGTGCAGAGATGGCATGACCGATCATTGTGCTGCCTTCAAACACGGCGCGGTCCATTACGTTTTGTTCATCTACAAACACGAAGTCGAACACTTCATTCTCGTTGGTGTCTCGATGCAGCATGACGATAAACATCTCGCCGCTAGTCAACCCCTTGTGCACCTTGATGTCCACATTGAGGTTTTTGCCGTCGTTAAGGAAAGTTGATGCGACATATTTATCTCCATTGGGCTCGCCCTCTTCGAAGGGGTGGATTACCAGCCAGCCATTGCCGTCAATTTGAACTTCTGAGAACGTGAGTGTGCCCTCATCCCGGGTAACGTCTTCGACAGTTATCCAGTTTTTTGTGCCATTACCGATGCCGGGCTTTGACGGTTGGTCTGTTTGCGCGAACGCGGCAGCGTGAGCGAGACTGAGTGTCAGGATGGTTACAAATATTTTGGCTATTTTGGTCATGTGATATACCGCCACCATTGATAAAAGTTGGACTAGTGCGCTAGTCGTGATCGGTCACTATACAGCGATATCCGTGTTGAACCCTAGATCGATATCCACAGAGCCAACAAGCCATATCTTGAAACCCATCGAATTCTGATAGTCTGACAGGGTTCGATTCGTCGGAGTTTCAGCGTTGCTTACTCGATCTGTCGCATTGGTTTGTCTTTGCATTGGCGTAATTCCGGGTGCGCTTGCCTCGGTCAAAAAGGCAGCGCAGCTAGCTGAACGGGAAATGCTGCAATGGACAGTCACATCAAGCAAAGATTTTGTCTGCCAGTCTGTATGGCAGGTTAATCCGGATGGTTCGGTCGACGATGCACAACAAAGCGGGACAGCCGTTGAGTCTGACAGAAATCTCTGCCTGCACAGAGATCGTGCGGTATTCCTCAAGCGGAATCGATTTAACCAGATCAATGCCATGTATCGGCGCATTGTCATCGACCTTGCCGGTGTGAAGTTCCTGGTGAACTTTGAGCGCAAGCTAACCGAAGCCGACCTGGCGGCCCAGGCAATCGCTGATTATCTGGTCGCTTTCGTGACGATCAGTGGCCCGGGTATTGAGGAGACGGCGCAACAGAAGCTTGCCCGTATTGCCAATCCGATCGAAATTGTTGACCAGCAAGCGAGACTGCACCAACTGAGATTTGTCGTACCCAAAGGATGGAAAGGTCGTATTTCCGCCGATTCAATTCTGTTCACTCGTACGCGACAGGGACCAAGGATTAACGTTTCGGTGAAAGCGCTGAATGAAGATCAGCTTGCCGCAGGCTTGAATACTTTGCTGCTGAAGATACTGCCGGATGACATGCTGGAAACATTGGCTGAAAATCAACCCAACCCCAAGATCATTCAGATGTCGGAACCCAGCCACACACTGGGGCTACATTGGTCGTCTGCCACAACTGAAATTGACAAATACACCTTTTTCTACCGTTGGTATGTTGATCCCGAAACAGACAAAGCCTATACATTTTACACCTGGTGGCGGACCAAGAAGAAAAATAACGCAGTGAGAGAGGTGTTTGCCACGATAGTCGATTCCGTGGAGAGAGTTACGCCCTGACAAAACGATGCCGGAATTGATCTTGATCAAAGCTCAGCGCAGGCTGCTGAGATATATAGATTGTGATACCTGCATGGTTGAAAAAGGGGTCTCCGGATATGTTCAGTGCAATCCGCAAAGTGGTAATTTTTACCGCCTTCGTCGTGCTATTACCGTCGTGCTTTGCGCATGCTGAGACAGCCGATGGTGTCAGCATTCGGCAGGTGAATATTAACAGTGAGGGGACCCGGGTGTTGGGGACCGTATTTTCACCGCAAGGTGCTTGCGCTGAATCAAAGCTGACTATGCGCCGTCACAGGACATTCAGAGCAACGATCAGGTGGCGTTGCAATTCGTCCTCGCCGAAGATGAGGAATACGGTGGCAATGAGATCGCGAAGCCAACTTACGAAAGACACAACGGCCCAAAGAATCTCGTCGTTATTGCTGGTATAGGCCACTACGATGTCTATGGAACTGCGTGGCAACAAGCGCACGATCTGGTCCTTGCCTGGTTTGATCAGCACCTGAAAGATTAGCGTAAGGCAAATGTGGCCATGACGTGTCCTGAAATAACCGTCAGGTACTGCACCCCATCTACCATGAAGGTAACCGGCACCATGACAATCTGTCCGCCGAGGTTAACCTTCTACAACAATTCGCCGGATTGTGCGTCCAACGCGTGAATGTATCCTTCTCGGCCGCCGACACCCACAATGACCTTATCCTTGACCGCCAACGGTGCCATGGTGACGGAACAAGCCAAATTCACATCGCCCACTTCTACGTTCCACGGTGGTTTAGTGTTGATCCGGTCCAGCGCCGTCACATACATGATGCCATCGACAATGATTGGATTGGATTGCCAGGCTCCGGCTACCTGATTGCGCAGCATCCACTTGAGCTCAAGTTGCTGCACGTTTTCTTTGTTGAGTTGTTCCAACAGGCTATGTCGCTGACTCGCATAACCACCGTTGTAAGTCAGCCAGTTGCCAGGTTCATCGGCTGCGTCGCGGACACGCTGGTAACTTACTTCAGCGATCGCAGCCGCTCGGTCGAGTCGATCAGTTGTACCGTGTAGGCGTCTTCGTTCAACCTGCGCCCGACGATCGTTTCTTTGTCTCGCGTAATGAGCGTGACGGGTCGGTTAATGGGTAAAAGTGCTGCGCTCGGTTCTATCAGAGAGCGTTGCAAAGCAGCGGGTGTGCGCATCAGTCCGATGTCACTCAAATCAGGCGCGGTTCGTGGCCCGCGGCCTTTGATGCGATGACAGGTCGCGCAGGCGCCATCACCATGAAACAGTTCTTTGCCCGGCTGCATATCACCAATTTGCACGGCAGCCCCGCCTGGATCAAAACCAATACGAATGTAGGCAATCAAGCCGTCCAGGTCGGTGTCCGAAAGGTTGAACGATGGCATCTGACCTTCGCCCGCACCGGTTGAAATCACCCCACGCAGGTCGTGATTTGTGACGACCGTGCGAAATTGGCCGCGACTCAGATCTATGCCCTCGATCCAGCTTCCTTCAAGACCGTGGCACAGTGCGCAATTCTGTGTATAGACACGATAACCGGCGCTGATTGCGGTACTTGAATAGGTATGATCCCCCTCCAGTGCGTAACCTTACCGAGCGCAGATCAACAAGACTGCGCCCATCAGCAAACAGGGCAATGAGACAATTTTCACCTTCAGCGCAACTCCATGCCCTGCAGATCTCCTTGTTCTCGCCACTGTTGCAACAGTGCGTTGAACGCGTTGATACCGGCGGCATAAGGTGAGTTCTGTTTGCTGACATTGGCAGAGGTGCCTTCGCGGTTGTAGTACCCCGGGGTGCACGCCTCCAGAAATTCACTCGCGCCTGTGCCTGCAAGCGCCACGATTTGCGCCACCCATGCCGCTTCAGCCTCAGTGCTCACCTCAGCAACCTGCAGCCCTCTCTTTAAGACCTGATCGATGATATAGCTCACGTGTACCGCTTGATCATCAAACATGGCGGTCATGTTAGGTGACAGACCATTTTGATTGATGCCAATGGTGAACCAGTTTGGAAACCCATGGCTGCTTAGGCCATGCAAAGTTCTAAAGCCATCGGCCCAGTGGTCGTACAGTGACTGGTCGTTGCGGCCGATGGTATCGAAGTCTACACGTCGGTGCGCGGAGGTGGTGATCTCAAACCCTGTGGCGTAGATGATGCAGTCCACTTCGTACTCAACCCCATTTGCGACGACCGCGTTTTCGGTGATGCGCTCAACCCCTTTGGTGTCGGATACGTCGATGAGGTGGACATTGTCACGATTGAAAGTGTCCAGATACTCATCGTTAAAAGTGGGTCGTTTACAGAATTGACGGTACCAGGGCTTGAGTGCCTCAGCCGCTTCGGCCTTGGCTACTGTTTCGTCAACACGGCCTCTGATTTCATTCATCTTCTGAAAGTCAGCGATCTCAGCGCGCATCATGACTTCGGGCATATCAAGATCGCCCGCCTCCGTATTTCTGCTCAACAGCGCGATACCGATGCGACGGGCGATGTCTGTCCATCCATCCGCTACCAGGTCTTCCGTATAGCTTTGTCCGAACAATACCGCAGCGAAATTTTCACGCCGCGCTCGCTGCCATCCGGGTTCAAGGTTTTCGTACCATTGTTCGTCTGTAGGCTTGTTACCACGCAGGTCTACTGAAGAAGGGGTGCGTTGGAATACATACAGCGTTTTGGCATGTTCGCCGAGGAAGGGCACGCATTGAATAGCGGTGGCGCCGGTACCGATAACCGCGATGCGTTTGTCCGCAAGCTTGGTCAGATTGCCATTGTGGTCGCCGCCGGTGTAGTCATAATCCCAACGAGAGGTATGAAAGGTATGCCCTTTGAACTCGGTGATACCCTCAATGCCGGGTAACTTGGGCCGGTTTGCAGGGCCGGTTGCCTGGATGACGAACCGGGCTTTTATATTGTCATTGCGATGGGTTGAAACCTGCCAGCGTCGGTCCGCCTCGAGCCATTTCACTTCGGTCACACGGGTCTGGAACAAGGCTTTGTCGTACAAATCGAAGTGATGGCCAATACGTTGAGTATGGTCGTAGATCTCTGGTGCGTAGGAATATTTCTCTTTCGGCATCACCCCCATTTCTTCCAGCAAGGGCAGGTAGCAGTAGGATTCAATGTCGCATTGCGCGCCGGGGTAGCGATTCCAGTACCAGGTGCCGCCAAAGTCGCCTCCGGACTCGATGATACGGAAGTTGGTGATGCCATTTTCCCGCAGACGAGCCGCTGTCATCAGACCGCTGAAACCGGCGCCGATGATGGCGACATCGATCTGCAAATCGAGGGCTTCGCGCTCAAACTCGGCATCTGCATAGGGATCATCATCTGCGTAGTGGGCGAACTCTGCGGCAGCCTCGAGGTACTGGTCCTCACCGTCTTCTCGAATACGCTTGTCACGTTCGGATTTGTATTTTTCGCGCAACGCTTCGGGGTCAAAATCCAGGTCAGGGAAAAGGTTGTGTAGTCTTTCGCGTTCTGAGCTCATCTATTACCTCGATCCAGTAGTTCAATGCTGTAATTTAAAGGCGACAATATGATCTCCAGCCGGCATCGGAGAGGTAAAATGGCCGCCTGCCGCGATAACCACATACTGTTCGCCTTCATAGGTGTAGGTCATCGGCACGGAATTACCACTGGTTGGCAGTTGTGCGTTCCATAGTTCTTCGCCTGTATCTATGTCGTAGGCGCGGATGCGCGCATCCGAAGATCCCGCGATGAATATCAGACCGCTGGCTGTCACCATCGGCCCGCCCATCTGCAAGCCACTATCGATGAGGTGGTAGAAAGGCCACGGGGCGATGTTTTCCAGCGTACCGTAGGGGACTTGCCAGAGTATTTCGCCGCGCTCCAGATCTACTGCTGCCAATGTTGCCCAAGGTGGCGGCGAACAGGGGATGCCGAGTGGTGACATGATGATTTTCATGCTCACGCAGTAAGGGGAGCCATGCTGGGGGAAAGTGAAATTGTTATCGCAGTTTTGTTGCGGGATCAGCTTCACCTCCATGGCCAGATGGTGGGTGTTGGCGATCATTATTTTTCGCTCCAGGTCCACCGCGGGGGTACCCCAGTTGTTACCGCCGAGCGGAGATGGGTAGTAGACCGTGCCCTGCAAGCTGGGCGGTGTATAGATAGGGCCGGTCAGGATCGATTCCAGATAATCGCGGCATTCGCCGCGATCCCAGAAAGTTAAACCCCAGGCATCATCGGCGGTCATGCCAAGCTTGTGCAGCGGCGGGGGCTTAATCGGGAAAGGTTGGGTTGGGCTCAAATACTCGCCCGGCACCGCCCCGTCTTGAGGTACCGGACGCTCCTCCACCGGATGCAAGGGCTCGCCTGTCTCACGATCAAGCACAAAGGTCATGCCCATCTTGGTGACCTGCACCACCGCAGGTCGTGTTTTGCCGTCGATTGTCAGATCCACCAAGGTCGGTTGGGCGGGAATATCGTAGTCCCATATATCGTGATGCACGGTCTGATAGTTCCACAATATCTTGCCGGTGGCAGCCTCTATGGCGACCACCGAACTCGAGTAATAGTCCAGGTGCCCCTCACGATCGCCGCCATAGTAGTCTGGCGATGAGTTACCCGTCGGCACGATCACCAGGCCGCGCTCCTCATCCACCGAAATGGTCGACCAGACATTGGTGGTACCCGGAGTATAGGTGCCGATCTCATCAAACTGAGGGTGGTCGGGATGGGTCGGATTCCAACCCCATACAAACTCGCCGGTCCGTACGTTGTAGGCCCGCACCACACCTGAGGGTACATCTGGGCGTTGGCTGTCCGTAACAAAGGCGCCTGATATCACCAGATCGCCAACAATGGCAGGTGCGCTGGTGATGCTGTATTCAGAACCTTCGTGCTCAGTTTGCCCCTCTGCCAAGCTGACTTCGCCGTTGCGGCCGAAACCTGTACAGCGCTTACCCGTTTTACCATCCAGTTCAATAATGCGGGCATCGAGGGTGCCGAGCACAATGCGGTGAGCACAAAAAGCGTCGGGCGCTGCGGTCTCGTCAACCCAGCTGCTGACGGCGCGGCAATTGGTGAGACCTTCTTCAGCCATGTTGACCTCAGGGTCGAACACCCAGCGCTCTTCGCCGGTGCCTGGGTCCAGCGCGAAAACCCGATTGTAAGGCGTGCAGTAATAGAGGGTGTCGTGAACCATGATCGGCGTGACGATGAAGTTGGTGGGTCGAATGCGGGTTGCGTCCGCGTCGATTTCCCCGCCGGTTTGTCCAGAACCTTCTGTGAAGTCACCTGAGCGGTGGGTCCACACTTGAGCCAGATCATCGACGTTGTCTTTGGTGATCAGCTTGGCGGATGAATAGTGTCCGCCACCCGGCGCGCCGCCAAACGCAGGCCACTCTATGTTCTCCGCGTGGCTGCAAGCTGCAGCAAACAAAGCCAGTGTTGCGATTAATTTAACCATTGGATCCCCCTAGAATTCCCGTCCGAATCAGCCGCTCCCTGTGCAAACCATAACACGGTCGCCACAATGTTCGTTGCCCGGTGCTGGCTGAGAGTGCGTCCTTTTGGCAGTCGAGGCTGGCGCTTGGCTCGGCCGCAGTTTATCTTGGACGATCCGATAGTTAGGAACTCGACGACATGAACCACGTCAAAGACAAGCTGAAGTCCGGTGAGACAGCCATAGGCACGACTGTTTCCATTGACAGTGAGGTGAGGTTTCTTGCGAATTCAGGTTTTGATTTTCTGCTGTTTGATACCCAGCATGCACCGGTGGAGATCAAAGAACTGCGAGCGGCCCTGTCGGCCATGCGCAAAAGGACTGCGATACCCATCGTCCGGGTGGGGGATAACCGCCCAGATCAGATCTGTTACGCATTGGACTTAGGCGCTAAAGGCATCATTGTGCCCATGGTAAACACCCAGCAGGAGGCCACGGATATGGTCAGCTTCTGCAAATACCCATTTGATGGTATCAGGAGCTCTGCTGGTGTCCTGGGCGAATGGGGTGAGTTCGATAGCTATCGTGAATACATGGACGCTGTGAATGAGCAGTTGTTGATTATCCCGATGATCGAGACCGTAGAGGCCATGGATAATCTCGAAGATATTGTTGGTGTTGCCGGAGTTGACGTTCTGTTGGTGGGTCCGTCCGATTTGTCGATTAATCTTGGCATGCCGTTGGATTATACCAATCCCAAGTATCATCAGGCGTTGGATGCGATAGCTGCTGCATGTAAGAAAGCCGGGGTCGTACCGGGTATGTATTTCGTCCCTCCCGGGATTGAGACCAGCGAGCTGCTGCAGAAGGGCTTCAGGTTTTTTACCATGCCCTGGGCGGGCTGGGCGAAACAGGGAATCGAAAATGGCTTGGCGAGCGTCAGGTAGATCGTTAATTACACACCATGACCAGTTTCTAAGCATCAAACGGAGTTTTTTATGAAAGTAGGACTAGCCTTCGCCAGCAGCATTGGTATCGACGGTGTTGCGGCCCTGGAAGTTTGTCGTCGCGCTGAGGCTGCGGGTTTCGAATCCGTTTGGGGTGGTGAGCATGTAATCATGCCGGATGCGATAGCGTCCAAATACCCCTATACGGAAGATGGCAAGATTCCGGCCGAGCCGGATACACCGATCCCCGACCCGTTGATCTGGTTGGCATTCGCCGCCGCCGCGGCACCGACGCTGCGCCTCGGCACCTGCATCCTGATAGTGCCGCAACGCAACCCCTTGGTGCTTGCCAAAGAACTGGCGACATTGGACCAGCTCTCAGGTGGGCGCGTAGAGCTCGGGCTTGGCGTCGGTTGGTTGAAGGAAGAGTTCGATGCGCTGGGTGTAGAGTGGCGACGTCGCGGCGCGCGCAATGATGAGTACATTGCCGCCATGCGGGCGTTGTGGGAGGGTCCCCACGCTGAATTTCATGGTGAGTTCGTCGACTTCGAGCCGGTTACCTGTAGCCCAAGACCGGTCAATGGTTCGATTCCGGTGCTGGTCGGTGGAGACACGGACGCCGCCATCAACAGAGCCGTGCGTATCGCCGATGGGTACTTCCCGGGCGAAGGAGATTTCGAGCGCTTAGGCACATTGATTGGCCGTTTGCGCAGCGCTGCAGAACAGGCAGATCGAGATCCGAACAGTATTGAGATCAATGCCATGTTCGGTGTGCAAATGGCCGACCCGGCGGCCGGGGTGGAACAGATGCGTGAACTGGGTGTCGGCCGGATTATGGTTCCCGCGTTCTTTTTTGCTGGGCCTGGTGGTCTCGATCGGCTCAGTGAATTTGGAGAAAGTGTGGTTTCCCTGGCCTAGCAGATAGAATCGATCGTTACTCAATCTCGCCAAAAGGAGACCACATGAAACTGTATCGCGGCTCGTTCCTTCCCATCTGGGCCATCTGTGCCGTTGGTTTCGCCTCGTCCGTCGCCGCTGATGCGCCGTATCATCATCTGCATTTGACCGCCACAGACGCGAACGAAGCAGCGGCCTGGTACGCTCAACACATGGGTGGCGAGCTAACCCGTGCCGGCCAAGGCGTCGATTACGGCGGAGTGTTGGTGATCTTCTTCGTCAAAGAAGATTTCCCGGGTAGTTCTGGTAGTTCCGTCGACCACATCGGCTTCTCGTTCCCCGACCTTGCGGCAAAGATGGCCAGCTATGAAGCGGCCGGGGTCAAGATCCTCAGCGAGGTGCGTGATGTGCAAGGCAAGTTTAAGTACGCTTTTGTAGAGGATCCCTGGGGCACCAAAATAGAGGTCATGCAGGACCCGAACCAGGTTGGTTTCCATCACATCCATCTCAAGAGCGCCAACCCGCAAGCCACCTTCGATTGGTACAAAGCGGCCTTTGGCGGTACACGCGAGCAATTCGCCGGCATGTTGCCGGCCCTGCGTTACGGCAGCGTCTAGCTGTTGGTACAGGACGCCAAGGGTGTCGAAGTGGCAGGCACGGCGGGCCGAGCCATTGACCATTTGGGTTGGAGTTTCCCGGATCTCGACGCCGCGGCGCTCGATCTCAAGGCCGCAGGCGTTAAATTCACCATGGAGCCACGTCCTTACCGCAACCTAAAAATCGCTTTTATCGAGGGCCCCGACGGGGTGAGCATCGAGTTGGTGCAGCCAGCGGCAGAATAGTAGGAGAGTATAACGATGTCGCCTTTAGAATTTGGCTGGTTTCTTCCCACCAGTGGCGATACGACCTCGTTTGCAAAGCCCAACCAAGTGTTGGCATCAGCCGAGATGTTTGAGCGAGTAACGCTGGCGGCGGAGCGTGCTGGTTTTGAATACATGCTGGTGCCAGTGCAAACGGCCTGTTGGGAGGCGTGGATTGCCAGTGCCATGATGGTGGCGCGCTCGAGCAATATAAAGATGCTGATCGCCGGTGCGAGCGACACAGAGGCTGCGGCGGAAGGCATACCTTACGGTAAGGAAGAACGTTACGACGTGATGGATGAAGAGGTCACTATCCTCAAGTCTTTGTGGACGGCGAAAGGAAAAATAGACTTCGATGGCCGTTATTACCAATTGAAACAGGCGCAAATCCTGCCGCCGATACGGCAACCGTCTTACCCTAAGATCTATCTGGGTGGTGGTTCTCAACGTGCCTGGGAGATATCGGCAAAACACGCGGATGTGCATCTGTTCTGGGGTGATACACCTCAGCGGATCGAGGCTCAAATCTTGGAAATACGCAAAATGGCAGAGCAATGCGATCGTCGTAGCGAAATAGGCTTTGGCATGCGCTTGCAAATGATCTGTCGAGAGAATGAAGAAGACGCTTGGGATGCGGCACGTTCCCTGGTCGCAGGGGCAAGCGATGCGCATAAGGCCATGGTGAAAAATCTATTTGAAGTGTCGGTCGCCAACCAGCGCATGCAGGAGCTATCGAAGATTGAAGACGGTATGTTGGGCCCGAATCTGTGGTCTGGCATCACCCAGGTGCGTCCAGGTGCCGGGGTTGCGGTGGTCGGAAATCCGCAGCAGTGCGCGGCAACGCTGCAACAATTTATAGACGTCGGTTGCCATTCGTTCTGTCTTTCGGGTTATTTGCACGACACAGAAGCAGAACGTTTTGGTCGTCTGGTACGGCCTTTGTTAGTCAACTGATATCGTGCCAGTGCCGTACGCGCTGCAGGCACTAACCTGACAAAGCGATCCTCGCGTCCACAGCAATGGCGCCCTCGGCATAGACCATCATCGGATTGAGATCGAGCTCCTGGATGTCCGGGTTATGCTCAACGAATTCGGACACGGCCAGGATGGCTTTGGCAATCGCGGCCTTGTCCAGTGGTGGCTGACCGCGCACACCGTCGAGAATTGCTTTGCCTTTGATCTCATCGATCATTTGCGCGGCATCGCGTTCGCTTACAGGGACAATACGGAATGAAACGTCCTTCATGACCTCCACCATGATGCCGCCGAGACCGAACATCACCACCGGACCGAACTGCGGGTCTGTGGTCATGCCGACAATTATCTCTGTGCCTTGGGGCGCCATGTGTTGCACAGCGATGCCGGTGATGTCTGCATCAGGTGCCGCAGCATTTGCATTGCGCATTATTTCTTCGAAGGCTGCAGTGACTGCGTCGGCGTCTTCAAGTCCGACTTTTACTCCGCCAATGTCACTCTTATGGGAAATATCGGGTGACACGATCTTCAGTACCACCGGGTAGCCGATTTGTTCGGCATGGGTGCGTGCTGCTTCGATGGTGGTTGCCAATACTGCTCTCTCTACCGCCACGCCGGCTTGGTGCAGCACTTCTTTGGCTTCTATCTCACTGAGCAAGCTGCGTCCTTCTGCTCGTGCCTGGGCCACTATTGATTCGATGTTCATACCTAAAACCTTCTAGAAAATATCCGGCAAGCCCTTGCGATAGGCCTTCCATTCAAGCATTTGCGCAACCGTACGGGCCGCCCGCGCCACGCTGGGATAAATGCCTATACCCTTGCGGTATGCCGCTTCACTCATGGCATCCTGGTCTTGCCCCATCATGCG
>SMVB01390542.1_pt1 | contig 19047 bp, 16 predicted proteins | sample 2456461 | NCBI WGS metagenome assembly SMVB01 (sample SAMN11095934, study PRJNA526329) | marine sediment metagenome | biome: Marine sediment; feature: Surficial sediment; material: Deep marine sediment; isolation source: Hadal surficial sediment | place: Pacific Ocean | collected 2014-05 | depth...
GTCTGCGTCTCCTGCTTCGGATCGAGCCCTTCCTTGACCTCGATGGCCTGGTGCAGACCGTCGGACCAGCGCCGTCCCACCATCTTCCGACCCGTGAACTCGTCGACGATGATGACCTCGGGGGCGTCCCCGCGCGAACGCGGGTCGTCGACCACCTCGACGACGTACTCCTTGTCGAGATGGTAGATCTCGTGGGCCCGGAGCGCGTTCTCGATGTAGTGCGGCCAGTCCTCGTGGCCGGGCGTGTAGAACGACTCGACACCGGCGAGCTCCTGCGCGAGCACGATGCCCTCCTCGAGCAGCGAGGCTTGCTTCTCCTTCTCCTTGACCTCGTAGTGCACATCGATCTCCAGCTTGCGCGCGATCTCGTCGGCCTTCTGGTACTTGCCGATGTGCTCCTCGGCGGGACCGGAGATGATGAGCGGCGTGCGCGCCTCGTCGATGAGGATCGAGTCGACCTCGTCGACGATGGCGAAGTAGAGATCCTTCTGGACCTGCTGCTCCAGGCCCGTCTTCATGTTGTCGCGCAGGTAGTCGAAGCCGCACTCGTTGTTCGTGCTGTAGATGATGTCGGAGGCGTAGACCGGCTGGCGTTCGGCCGGGCCCATCTCCGCCTGGATCGAGCCGACGCTGAGCCCGAGGTACTCGTAGATCGGGCGCATCCAGTCCGCGTCACGCCGCGCGAGGTAGTCGTTGACCGTGACGAGGTAGCACGGGCGGCCGGTGAGCGCGTTCAGGGAGAGGGCGAGGGTCGCGACGAGCGTCTTGCCCTCGCCCGTCGTCATCTCGGCGATCGAGCCCTCGTGCAGCACGTACCCACCGACGAGCTGGACGTCGAAGTGGCGCATGCCGAGCGTGCGCTGCGAGGCCTCGCGGACCAGGGCGAAGACCTCGGGCATGAGGTCCTCGAGCGTCTTCTCACCCGCCTGGACCTGCTCCTTGTAACGGACGATCTCCGCCCGGATCCCGTCCTGGTCGAGGCCCTGGGCCCACGGCTCGAGGGCGTTGATCTTCTGGATGATCGGGTCCAGCCGGCGCACGACCCGCTCGTTCTTGGAGCCGAGAACGCGCTTGAATCCCAGGCCGACGGATTCGCCGAGGGTCGACAGCTTGTCGGTGATTGTGTCCCAGTCCATATTCCGTTCGGTCCTTCCGGTCCCCGGCGGCGTGCCCGGGGGAGGCAGCTACGAGCCGTCGAAGCGAGCCATTAAAGGCTGTACCCCACTGCATGCCAAGGTGCTTCGGCGGCTTCTCGTCACCTTGGCCGTCGATCGAGTTCCGGCGGCCCGCCTGCCCGACGGGCCCGGGCTCGGGCTCGGGCTCGTCGGGCAGACCGCCGCCGGACACGAGTGCACGGCAGAGGGGTGAGACCGAGCGGATCACCCAGGTGGCCGAGAGCCGTGGATAAATGCGCTCGCGGGGTGGACGATCCTCAACCCTGCCCCGTGCCCCCGTCCGGGGCGCCGCCCAGGTCGGAGCCCGCGCCGACCTTCGCGGCCAGCATCTGCTGGATCATCGCGAGGAGCACCTCGCGGGGGTACGGCTTCCGCAGCAGGCCGGTCGCGCGCTGCATCACCGTGAGGTCGATCGAGCTCGCCGTCGCGAGCAGGATGGGCAGGTGCTCGAAGCGTGGGTCGGCGCGGACCCGGCGCATCACCTCTTCGCCGTCGCACTCGGGCATGGAATAGTCGAGCATGACGAGATCGACCCGCGGCTCGCGCTCGAGCCGGGCGAGCACCTCGAGGCCGTCGAAGGCCACCTCGACGTCGTAGCCCCGGGCACCGAGGATCGCGGCCAGCCCGTGGGCCACCTCCCGCTCGTCGTCCACGACGAGGATGCGCGCTCGCTTCTCCTCCTCCCGTTCCAGGCGGGCGAGCCCTTCCATCAGGCCGCGCAGGTCCTCGTTCGTGGGGAGCTCCGCCGCGTTCCAATCCCGCTCGATCGCGAGCTTCAGCTGCCGGTTGAAACGCCGGAGCTCGAGCCAGCCCTCGTAGTCGGGCATGTCGGGCGTGATCTTCAGCTCGTCATGGGTATCGACGCTGAAGAAGTACTCCTCGTGGATGAGGTACTCCTGGACGACGAACTTCATGAACGGGTAGCGGTAGTTTCCGAGCCGCAGCGTGTACCGGGCGCAGGCAGGACCCTGTCCGGCCTTGGGCTGGTCGAAGAACGTCAGAATCTCCGTGAGTGTCTCGCTCTCGTCGAGCTGCGCGACGTCGAAGCGCGGCCTGCTGGGCTCTCCAGGGGGCCAGGCGCACTCCATGTACGTCCGGACCGCCCGGCGGACGTGGGAGGCAGTCAGGCGGTCGAGGCGCATCTCACTACCTATCTACGGCCCACCTCGCGCCGGACCGAACCCCTAAATCCTACGAGTTTCAGGGGCGGGATCACGTCGAGCCCCCAGGCACCTCACGGGTCCGGGCGGCCACCTCCAGCGAACCGATCACGTCCCGCGCCGCGGCGATCCCCGCGGCGTCGAGGCGCTCGGAGAGCTCGGCGGGCAACCGCCCGAGGAGCCCGGGGTCGCCGAAGCTCGCCGTCCCGATCTGGACGGCGGCACACCCGACGACCAGGAATTCCAGCACGTCGTCCGCGGTCCCGATCCCCCCGCAGCCGATCACGGGGATTTGCACCGCGCGGACACACTCCCACGCGCAGCGCAAGGCGATAGGCTTCAACGATACGCCCGAGAAGCCCCCCATGACCGTGTTCAGCCCCGGGCGCCCCGTGCGCCAGTCGACGCTCATCCCCAGAATCGTGTTGACGGCCGTGATGCCGTCGGCGCCCCCACACTCGACCGCGACGGCGATGTCCGCGATGCGCGTGACGTTCGGCGAGAGCTTGGCGAAGATCGGCTTCGTCGTCGCCGAGCGGACGCGCCGCACGACGTCCTCCGCCACCGCGGGGTCCGTGCTGTAGGGCAGTCGCCCGCCCTGCACGTTGGGACACGAGAGATTGATCTCGAGCCCGTCGACCTCGTCGCGCTCGTCGAGCATGGCGGCAAGCTCGCCGAAGTCTTCGGCCGACCGGCCGCCGATGTTCGTGAGGATCACCGTGTCGGCCCCCGCGACCTCCGGGAGAGTGTCCGTGAGATAGGCCTCGATGCCCCGGTTCTCGAGCCCGATCGAGTTCAGGAAGCCGGCCTCCGTCTCGCAGATGCGCGGCATCGGGTTGCCGGCGCGCGGCTCGCGGGTCACCGTCTTCGACACCAGTCCGCCGACGGCCGAGGGCGCGACGATGTGCTGCATCTCGAGCCCGTGTCCAAACGTGCCCGACGCCGACAGGATCGGGTTGCGCAGCTCGAGGCCGGCGAGCGAAATGGCGAGGTCGGCCATTGGGAAGAATCTAGTCGAGGGTGCGTGTGGGGGCAACGCGGCCGGGCTCCTCCCCTGCTGGAGGCGGCACGCGACCCTCGCCGTCGACCCTAGCGCCGGACTCACGGGCGGAATCCTCGTCCCCCTCCGCTTCCGGCCGGCCGCCGAAGCCCGACAGCAGGAGCAGCACCGCCCCGACGGTGATGCACGAGTCCCCGACGTTGAAGGTCGGGAAGTGCCAGCGGCGGAACTCGAAGTACACGTCGATGAAGTCCCGCACCGGCCCGAAGGGCGCCCCGGGTCTGGCCTGGATGGGTTGGAACAGGTTGTCGTACAGGTTGCCGAGCGCCCCTCCCAGGATGAGGACGAGCGACGTCAGGTACAGCCGGTGGCCGAACGGCGCGCGGAACACCAACCACGTGAGCAGGATCACCGCCAGCACGCGCCCGCAGACCAGGACGTAGGGGATGCCGTCGAGCTGCCCGAATGCCGCTCCGTAGTTCACGTTGAGCATCAACGCGAACCAGTTCCCGACGAGGAGGTAGCGATGATGGCCGCCGTGGCACCCGCTGGGCAGGGTGTTCTCGATGGGACCGAGCCATTCGAAGATGGCGGCCTTCGAGTAGAGGTCGACGCTGACGATGAGCGCGACGAACGCGAGGCAGAGCCCGAGGCGCCGCCAGTGCGATCCGGAACCGGTCTCCGCTCTGGACCCGGTGTTCATGGACGCCTCACCGGGCCCACTGGCTCACGGGCTGTCTTCCTCGGTCCGCTGGCAGTCGATGCAGTTGCGCGCGTGGGGCATCGCCAGGAGGCGCGTCCTGCGGATCCACTTCTGGCACGCTTCGCATTTCCCGAACGACCCCGCCTGGGTCCGATCGAGCGCATCGATGACCTCGCTGACCGTGTGCTCGTCCCGCTGCAGGAGGTTCAGGCTCAGCTCCTGCATGTACGCGTCGCCGCCGTCGTCGCTGCGGGACTTGACGTCGACCGTGCTCTCGCCGAGCGCCTCGTGCTCGAGGTTTTCGATGTCGCCCGTCAGCATGCTGACCAGCTTGCGCAGCATGCCCTCGTACTGCTCGAGCTCGTCTGAAGTGGGCTTCCTGGCCATGGTTCGGGGGTTCGGACGGAGCGCTCTCCGTTGCCTCAGCAGCCCCGACGCCACTGGCGGGACGCTTGCGATGGGCTCGAGCAGGGCTCGATCCCCCCGCAAGCTCCGGGCGGAGGGGCGGGGAGTATAGGAGGCGCCCCGTGCCGCCACAACCACCGGAGTGCCGACCCGCGGCCTTGAAAGCGAGCCCCACGCACGAAAGGCTTACGCGATGCCACCGGCCGAGCCGCCTTCAGCCCTCCCCCCCGCCTTCGCGAGCGGGCTCTCGGACTTCCTGGACACCATGCGCGTCGAGGCCGGCCTCGCGCGCCGGACGACTCGCGCCTACGCCGGAGACCTCGGCCGCTTCCTCCGGTGGTCCGCGCGGAGCGGGAGCGCGACCTGGAGCGACGTCGACCCGCGAGCGATCGTCGAATACCTCGCGTGGCGTCGCGCGGAGGGCGTGGCGGAGACCACGGTCGCGCGCAACCTCGTATCGGTCCGGATGCTCATGCGCTTCCTCGTGCTCGAAGGTGTGCTCGACAAGGATCCGACCGCGCTCATCCCGGCTCCAGTGCTGCGCCGCCTCCTGCCGCGGATGCTCACGCCCGACGACGTCGAACGCCTGCTCGAGGCGTCCGGGGGCGACGACTGGATCGCGCTGCGAGACCGCGCCCTGCTCGAGGTCCTCTACGCCTGCGGGGCGCGCATCAGCGAAGCCGTCAGCCTGCGGACGGGCGACCTCGAGCCGGAGCTGCGCGTGCTCCGCCTGCACGGCAAGGGTGACAAGATGCGCATCGTGCCCATGGGCGGACGCGCGCGCGAAGCGGTCGAGCGCTGGCTCGCGATCGGCCGTCCGGAAGTCGCGCGCGCCCGTCCGGTCCCCGAGTTGTTCCTCACGGCGCGCGGCCGCCCGCTCGACCGGACGAACGCCTGGCGGAGGGTCAAGCGGGCGGCGCTCAGGGCCGGGCTCCGCGCGGAGATCTCGCCGCACACCTTGCGGCACTCGTTCGCGACGCACCTGATCGAGGGCGGAGCGGACCTGCGCGCGGTCCAGGAGATGCTCGGCCACGTCTCGATCCGGACGACGGAGGTCTACACGCACCTCGACACGGAGCATATTCGGAGCATCCATCGCCTGTATCACCCGCGGGGGTGAGGGGGGAGCGGCGGAACTTCGGGGCTGCTCGACGATCCAGTCACGGGCGGGCTCGACGGCTGGCCGACCCTGGCGCGAAGACGAGGTGACGGGCCGCGGACCCGCCGGCCTCGGTGCCGCATCTCCGCGGGGAACGGGCACGGCACGGTGGCCCGCGCGCCAAGGCCCGACGCGCACCGCATCGCGTGCCACGGACGGGAAAGCACCGTACCGGTGGATCGGGAATGCCACATCCGGGATCCGAGGCCCGCGGCCGGAGCCTCCGCGCTCAAGGAGTTCCGCAGGGTGATCGAACGAAGAACCGCGGGTCGGTCGCCACCGCGACGCCGCCCCCCATGCACGAACACGCCACTCTGGAGGAGAGCCGGACCACGCTCCTCGTTCCCCACCCCGGTCCCGCCGGCGACGACGACGCGGAGTCGCTCCGGGCGCGCTGGCTGGAGCCGGAGGGCGACGGGACGCGCCGGGACGCGATGCTGCGCCGGCTCGCGGAGCGCCGCGGCGCCGGGCACGGCGAGCCGCTCGACCTGCGCGGCCTGCCGGCCATCGATGCGGACTTCGAAGGCCTGGACCTCACGGGGTGCGACCTCTCGGGCGCGGACCTCTCGCGCGCCAACCTCGTCGGAGCGGTGCTGTTCCGGGCCCGGCTGCGCGGAACGACGCTGTTCGAAGCCGACCTCACGGACGCAGAGCTCTCCGGCGCCGACCTCACCGGCGCGAACCTGCGGGGCGCCGAGGCCGCCGGCGCGGGGCTCGGGCGATGTTGCCTCGACGACGCAGTCCTGCTCGAGGCCAACCTGGCGGGAGCGACGCTCACCGACGCGACGCTCGTGCGCGCCGACCTGCGCCTGGCGACGCTGGCGCGCATCCGCGGACGGTCGATGGACCTCTCCCAGGCCGACCTCACGAGAGCGAACCTCACGGACGCGGAGCTGGACGGCTCCCGGGTCCGGGGCGCGGTCTTCGACGGCGCGGACCTCCGCCGCGCCAGCCTGAAGCTCCTCGATGGCTACGAACAGGCCCATTGGATCGGCGTGGACGTGCGGGAGATCGACTTCACCGGGGCGCACTTGTGCCGCCGGTTCATCCTCGACCAGAACTATCTGGCCGAGTTCCGGAGCAAGAGCCGCGCGAACCTCTGGCTCTACCGGGCCTGGTGGATCACGAGCGATTGCGGGCGGAGCTTCTTGCGTTGGGCGCTGTGGACCGGGGTGCTCGTGGTCATCTTCGCCGGGCTGTACACGATGGCCGACGTCGACTACGGGGCGCACGAAACGGTCCTCTCCCCCTTCTACTTCAGCGTCGTCACGCTCACGACGCTCGGGTTCGGCGACATCCTGCCCACCTCGGTCGGCGCCCAACTGATCGCCATGGCCGAGGTGACCGTCGGCTACATGGCGCTCGGGGGCCTGTTGAGCATTTTCAGCAACAAGATGGCGCGACGCGCGGAGTGATCCCTGATCATGAAATTCCTCCGAAGAAAGAAGTCCGCGATGTCGCTCGAGCGGCTGCTCGACCGATGCGAGGTGCCCGCCTTCCCCGCCGTTACGATGCGCATCCTGGGCAAGATCCGCGACCCCGCATTGTCGAGCCGGGAGCTCGCCGAGGCGCTGCAGTGGGATCCCGCGCTCGTGGTTCAGCTCCTGCAGATGGTGAATTCGGCGGCCTTCGGTGTCGCGCAACCCATCCACGACGTGGCGCACGCCTCCACGTACCTGGGACGCTCGCAGGTGGAGCAGGTCGTGCTCGCGCTCGCCATCAAGGACACGCTGCCGCGCACACCGGCGCAGGGCTTCGAGCCGAACAGGTTCTGGTACGCCGCCGCGTTCCGCGCGACGCTGGCCAGCACGATCGCGGACCAGATCCATCCCGCGCGACGGGCGGAGTCGTTCACCATGGGGCTCTTGCAGGACCTGGCGCTCCCCGTCCTCGCGACCGCGATGCCGGACGAGTACGGACCCGTGCTCGTCCGCTGGCACAGCGATCCGCACGTCCACCTGGTCGACCTCGAGCGCGATGCATTCGGGTGGTGCCACGGTGAGGTCGGCGGGGCGCTGGGGCGGCGCTGGGACCTGCCGTCGACCCTCGTCCGCGGGATCGAGCAACACCACGGACGCGACGCCGCCGACCCCGACCTGCCACCGGCCAACCGCCTCGTGTCCGTCCTGCGCGAGGCCCGGGCCGAGCACGGGATCGAGCGCCTGATCGAGGACGCCCGCGACGCCCACGGGCTCGAGGCCGACTGGATGCGCGCCGCGGTCGCTGAGGCCCAGCAGCGCGCGAGCGAGCTGGCGATGTCGCTCGCGTAGCGGCCCCGAGGGTCCTCCCTCCAGGGCTCCGCCCGAGTGCCGACCGGGTCGGGGGCGAGGCCGCGAGGGAGAGACTTGACTCGACCTGCCGGGGCGCGGACGCTCGAGTTCCCAGGAGCCCCCACATGCGCCACCCGATCCGACCCGCCAGCCTCGCGCTCGCCGCCCTCCTCCTCAGCGCCTGCGCGTCGTTCCGATTCGAATCGCAAGCGATCACCCTGCGCCCGGATCCGGAGTCGGACGCCCTGATCGTCGAGGTCCTCTACCGCGGAGTCCACGCCAGCTCCGACCGGGAGGACGCGGCCGCCAAGGGCGCCGAGACGATTGCGCGCCTGGCGGCGGGGCGGCGGCACTTCATCGTGTTCGACTGGTTCTTCGAGCTCGATCTCGACGCGCTCGAGCCCCCCGCGGACGTCACCGAGCTCGAGCGCCGAGCGCTCGCGTTCATCACCGGAATCACGGTCGAGCGCTCGGGTCTGTTCGTGGACGAGCACGATCGCCTGGGCGCGTACCAGCGCTTCCGGATCGCGAACTTCAGCGCGGGGCTCGAGCTCGCCAACGACGCCCACACACGCCTCGTGCTGGACCTCGCGGCGCAGGGCGAGCAGCACCCCGACGTCGACGACCGCACGTGGGAGCTCTGGCAGCAGCGCGCGAACGCCGGTGGCCGCTGGTTCGTGCTCGACGGCGACACGATCGAATACCGCGCGCCCCTGACGTCGCGCGCCCTCGCGCGCCTGCTGGAGGCGGCCGTTCGCGAGTGCCTCGAGGAGCCGGATGGCGCATCGCTGTTCGTGGGGCTGCTCGATGCGTTGACGGAGATCGCGGTGGACGGCGAGCTCGCGGTCTTCCGATTCGAGCCGGGACCGGACGGGCGCATCCACCTGGACCTGGAGCGCCCGAAGTGGATCTACTCCCCCGAGCTGCGCGTCGCGCTCGAACAGGGCCGCGAAGCCATCGATCGGCTCGAGAGCGCCGATGTGCGCGCACGTCTGCGTCGGGACTGAGGGTCGGGCCGCACCCCCGGGCGCCCGCTCACGGCAGACGGTGAATCTCGATCGCTGGACCGATGCGCTCGCTCCTCAACGCGACGAGCAACGCCTCGAAGGAGAGCATCCAGACGTCATCGTCGAAGCCCCACTCGAAGTGGGAGGCCCTGTACGGGACGGTGCTGAACACGAGCTCGCCACCGAGGTCCGCGAGCGCCTCACGGATGAAGTACGGGTCGGCCTCGGGGTCCCCGGCCGGTAACCAGACCACGGCGAAGCGCGCGCTCCGCTCGCGGATCATGCGGGCCATGAGGGCGCGCTCGTACCTCTGAGGTTCGCCGAGCTTGCGCTGGATGATCAGCGAGCGGAGCCGGAAGACGTCGTCGCCGAAGTCCATGCCCCTCACTTGGCTCTGGTAGCGCTGCAGCGGGGCATGAGCGTACCGTGGGATCTCGCGCAGCCCTCTCGGGTCGGAGAGCAGCGGCAGGTAGAGCAGCGGACTCAGCGCGACGACGTCGCGGCGCGGTCGCGCGTTCTCGCGGACCCAGTCCGCTGCCAGCTCCGCGCTGTTCGGCAGGGTGTGCAGCCAGGCCCAGCGCGTCGCGGCGTACGCTGGCAAGGCCACGGCGGCGAGCGCGACGACGACCGGCGCGGCACGCCGTAGCACGCCGGCGGGGAGGAGGTTCCCGAGCACCTCGCCCGAGCGCTTCGTCCCGAATGCCGCGAGCACGGCGAAGCAGGGCAGCAGTGGCAAGACAAAGCGCGGCCACGACCAGTAGTAGGCGCTGATCGCGAGCGTGTACGGGACCACGAACGCCAGCACGACGCAGAGGTCGGCGGCCCGGTCGCTCGCGAGGCTCCCCCACTTCCGGAACACGCGCGGCGTGACGAACGCGAGTCCGAGGACCAGGAGGAGCGCGAGCATGGGGTCCGCGCCGAGCAGTCCCTTCACGAGCTTCGGGAGCCCCGACCAGTCGAAGGTATCCGCGCGAAACTTGCGGCCGGCCCACAGGTTGCCCTCCAACAGAAATGGATAGAAGGCCCAGATGCTCGCGAGCACCGCCACGGGAGCGAGCGCGAGTTTGGCGAGCTTCGCCCGCCCCGCTCGCCGCCAGGCGAACAGGCTCGCGACGAACACGGCGGGCAGGACCGCCGCGCCGCTGTGCAGGCAACCGACCGTCAGCGCCGCCCCGAGTGCCATCGCGACGAAGCTCCCCAGAGTGCCGCGGCGCGCCACCCACATCGCCGACACGACCGTGATGACGAGCAGCGACGTGAGCGGGCCGTGCGGCTTCGCGACGCGCGAATGCGTCAGGTGCAACAAGCTGAACGCGATGAGCCCGACCGCGTACAGCGACCACATCGGCGTGAGAAAGCGCCGTGCGAGCAGGTACGTCGCGGGGATCGCGAGCAACGAGATCAGCGCGATCAACCAGCGGGCGACCAGCTCGGGATTCGACGCCGCCGCGAGGTGCTCGTCGAGCGTCGCCCCTTCGGGCGCCTGCACCACGAGTCGGCCCGGCAGAGCGTCGAGCGCGCGCGCGAGCAGCAGCGGGTAGATCGAGGGCATGCGCCGCGCGCGAGGGTCGCCCGGATCGCGGTCCAACTCGATCGCCGCGTTCACGATCGCCGCGTCCGGATCACTGGCCTGGGGCAGACCGTTCGACAACTCGACGCATCGGAGGAGCGCAGCGGACGCCGTGAGAATGGCGAGGAGGAGGATCGCCAGGCGGCGGGAGCGTCTCGGGGTCTCTGTCAAGGTCCTCTGGGACTGCGGCTTGGGGCGCGGCGCGGTGCGGTGGATCCCGGTGGGCTGGCGTGCGCGGACGGACTCCCGCCCGCTCCCGGAGCCGGCGAAGTGGGCATGATATAGTCGGCAGGAATGGTCCGCCGCTCACTGTTTCCTGCCGTTCTGTCGCGCACGGGGGCCCCCTCGGCGCTCGGGCGGTCTCCAGAGCAGGAGGCCCGCCCGCACGCCCTGGACGAGCGGCCGATCCTGTGTGGTTCGCGGGCTGCGGCCCATCCGGTTCGGATCGAGGTGCAGCGAGCCCCCCAGGGTCCCGGGCGATCGCGAGCCCTGTTGCGACGCCGCGCCGGGCCGGAGGAGTCGTGCATCGTGGGCCTCGAATCGTTGGCCGCAGCTCCCGGCCACCTGGGGCACTGAGCCCACTCCGGACCGGCCCACCCGATGCTCTCACTCGTCCTCCCGACGTTCAACGAGGCGCAGAACCTCCCCGAGCTCATCCCGCGGATCGAGGCCGCGCTCGAGGGGCTCGAGTACGAGATCATCGTCGTCGACGACGACTCGCCGGACGGCACCTGGCGCATCGGACTGGAGCTCGCGAAGTCCCACCCGTCCCTGCGCGTCATCCGCCGCGTCGGGCGCCGCGGGCTCTCGTCGGCCGTGATCGAGGGCTTCCTGGCAGCGACCGGCGACGTCCTCGCGGTGATGGATGCGGACGGCCAGCACGACACAGGCCTCCTCGCGCAGCTGTACGAGTCGGTCACGCGCACGCAGGGCATCGCGCTCGGCTCCCGCTACGCGGAAGGCGGCAGCGTCGGCCAATGGGACGAGCGGCGCCACTTGATGAGCCGCGTCGCCACGCAGCTCTCGCTGCGCCTCTGCGCAGTGAAAGTCGCCGACCCGATGAGCGGCTTCTTCGCCATCGACCGCGAGCTGTTCGAGCGCACGCGGCCGCGCCTCAACTCCAAGGGCTTCAAGATCCTCCTCGACCTGCTCGTTCAGATCCCGAAGGACACCGCGGCCGAAGAGTTCGCGTTCACCTTCGGCAGCCGCATGCACGGCGAGAGCAAGCTCTCGGGCCGCGTCCAGCTCGAGTTCCTCGAGTATCTCTACGACGTCACGGTGGGACGGCTCATCCCGCTCACGTTCGTCAAGTTCTGCATCGTCGGCGCCTTCGGAGTGCTCGTCCACCTCGCCGTCTTCAAGCTGGCCCGCCACCTGCTGGAGGGTACCGGCGACGACTTCGGCTTCCGGCTGTCGAAGGCGGTCGCAATCGAGGTCGCGATCGTCTCGAACTTCCTCCTGAACAACGTCTGGACCTTCAGTCACGTACGCCTGGTCGGCGTCGACGCGCTCACCGGCTTCTTCAAGTTCAACGCAGCCTGCGCCCTGGGCGCGCTCGCCGACCTGGCGGTCGCCGACTACCTCCACCGGTCGAGCACGCCCGAGACGGTCGCCGTGCTGGCCGGGGCCTTCGTCGGCGCGCTATGGAACTACGGCATGAACCGGCTGGTTACCTGGCGCGCGGCTTAGGGCCCGTCCGGGAATAAAGGTCACATTTCGCCCAGGCATCGGCGTTCGTGGCTGCGTTGCGCCTCCTCGGAAACCAGCTAGGTCGCCTGCGTCGGCGCGTCTTGCCACGAACGCCGATGCCTCGGCGAAATGTGACCTTTATTTCCGGACGGGCCCTTGCAGCGCATGTCGTCGCCCGAGAAGTCCTCCTCGAACACGATCTGTTGCGCCGGGGCGGTGCCGGCGAGGGCGCCGAACGCGATGAGGCCGATGAACGGTGCGAGCGAGCCTACATGCTTCACGGGAACTCTCCTTGGCGAGGATGCGGGACGGTGATTGCACGTCGGTTCGCTTCCGGTTTGCCGCGGGACGGGAAGCCGTTGGCGCGAGGGCGAGGGCTGCCCGCATGTTTCTGCACCTCGGGGGGCAACTTCGCTCGGAAGGCGGCCCAGCGTGCCACCGCGGATCCCGACCGATCGTTCCGCGTCACGGTGGTTCTGCGCCCCCACGACGCCGATGAAGGTCCTCGCCGCGACCCTCATCCTGGCCCTGGCGCTGCTCCTCACCTGAACTCTACGTCCCGGCGCGCGGCCGCCCAGCCGCGCGCTGGAGCAAGCGGCGGCCCCCGTCGTCGCGCGGCGCGCCATGCACTTCGAGGGCGGGCGCACGCGGCTGAAAGGCTTCCCGGCCGGAGCTCATCGCTTCAAGGCGTTCCCGCCGGGCATCCGCATCGAGCCCGAGCGCATCGAGGTGACCGGCGAGGAGACGCAGCCCTTCGTCGTGCGGTGGACGATGGGGTGACGTCCGGCCCGGTCACATCGTCCCCGCGACGCCGGCGAGGAGACGCAGCCCTTCATCGTGCGGTGGACGATGGGGTGACGTCCGGCCCGGTCACATCGTCCCCGCGACGCACGAGCGTTCGCGGCCCGGCTGGAACGCCGGGGCGAGAGGCCCCGGCGCTCCTACCCGCACGGGATCAGTGGAGGTCCAGGACTCCAGTGCCTCCGGGGTTGGTGAGACTCGCCGGTGCACCGTGGTAGTTGGTGCCCGTCGCCAGGAGCGAACGCCATGTGAGCGGCGTGGCGTCGGCCAGGCGACCGAGCGCCACGGCGGCACTCGCGCGCGCACCGTCATCCAGCTCCACGTCCTGGAACATCGTGGTCAGGGCCTCGATCGACCGGCGGTCGCCCAGGCTGCCCAGGGCGACGGCCAGCGCCCCGCAGCTCCCCGAATCGCGCCGCTCCTCCAGCTCAGCCAGCAGGAGCGGAGCCAGCCCGTCGTCGGAGAGCAACCCGAGCGCCAGACCGCACTGCTCGCGCAACTCGGGCTGGGTGCGCTCGGCGGTGACGATCTCGCGCAGCGGTTCGATGGCTGAACGGTCCCCGATCAAACCCAGTGCGAGCGCCACGTAGGCGCGCGCCGCTGAGTCACGTGTCCTGCCGAGCTTGTCGAGCAGGAGTGCCTGCATCGCGCCGTCCCGCCGGAGGCCCAGGGCCAGACCGTAGGCCCCCAGGTCTGCGACTTTCCTGCAGTTCCTGACCGCCGTCTTCAGCGCGACACCCGCGCTGGGAGAGAGCTCCTCACGGTTGAACAGGAGCCAGTGCCCCATCACACCCAGGGCCAGGCCCGCCCAGGGCCGGGTGGCTCGACGCCCGTTGGTCATGTGGTGCAGGAGGCGCGCGCGCGCCTCCTCGGTACCCGCGAAGGGCTCCTCACCCTGACCCGGACGCGACGCCACGAGGCCCAGACCGATCAGAGCGAAGCGCCGCTCGAGGGGCTTACCCGTGCGCGCCGAGCGGTCGAGCGCCCATCGGATCCAGCTGTCGACGGGATCCAGGTCGGCGTCGCCGATCATCCCCAGCGCCAGAGCGGCGCTCTCCTTGACCACCTCCGGCTGACGCTGGTCCCGATTCAGGGCGCGGACCAGGATCTCGGTCACGCCCTCCTTCAGGAACGGGTCGACCTCGGAGGGCCGGTTGGAGATGAGCCGCGCCAGACTGGTCGCCGTCTGCGCGCGCACCATGTCCGAGAGGCCGCGTCGCTCCATGAAGGCGCGCATCAACCAGGTGACCTGGGCCTCGAGCGAGCTCGCCGGCCCACCCACTTCGCACTCACCACACAGACACAGGAAGGCCGCTTCGGGCGCCGGATCGAGGGGCACGAGGCTGAGGGCGAGCACGACCGCCGAACGCAGCTCGGGGGTGACCTCGGGGTCCTCGAAGATCTCCACGAGGGCGCGCACGATCGTGTGCCGCACTCCATCGTTCTCGGCCGCCTGGCCCACCAGTCCGAGTCCGTAGGCAGCGAAGGCGCGCAGAACGGGGTCGACGAACTCATCGCCCACCAACTCGCGGCCCGCCGCCGTGTCGGCCAGCAGCTCGCACAGCTCGCCCACGCCGTCCTCCTCCGCCATGATCCCGAAGGCCACGGCCGCGGTCTGGTTGATCAGGGGGTGATCGTTCTCGGAGATGAACCAGCGCAGGGAGGTCTGCAGGCCGGAGAACGGTTCCCGCCGGCTGGCCTTGGCGCGCGCGACGATCGTCTCGCGCAGGAGGTTGTACTCGGCCCCTGAACGGATGACGGTCGTCAGCGCCGGAACGATCCGGGCCTTCACATCGGCCCGCGAGGCGCGACCAAGATCGTGATCGATCAGGCGTTGACCCGTGCCCAGGAAGAAATCACCACCGTCCGTGGCGGGCCGCGCGCCGCGCTCACCGAGGCGCAGGTAGACGTCGCGGTTCAACTCCCACCACATCCGCCAGTCGGTCAGGTCCTCGATCTCCTGGCCGCCGAGCGTAAAGGGGTTGCGCAGAGGGCCCGGCGGGAGCACCTGGGGTCTGCCCGTGGCCGGACCGGGCAGGCTCGGAGCACCGCCCATGGGTACAGCGCGGCCGGAGCCCGCAGGCGTGGTCGCGCCGGCGCCGGGCTGTGCAAAACTGCCGCGGCCGTATTGCAAGCCCCCAATGAATCGGCTGCCCCCACCCGATGGACAGCCGCCGTAGCCGCCGCTGCCACCGGCACCGCCAGCACGAACTCGCCCTCCTCCGGCTCCACCGGAAATCTGAGCACCAGCCAGGTCCATTACCAGCGACACGGCCACGAGCGTGGCCATCATGTGGAGCAATCTCATCGTCACCTCCGAGTGCTGCCAGGTCCAGTAAGGGAAGGTGACCGTAGCACAATCGTGGGAGGTGTGCGGCCCCGCCCGTGGGGACCCGTCTCGGGTGCCCCACGGCGGTCGTTGGGCAGTTCGAGGGCCGTCGACGTCACTCCCCGTCACGCAGGTGCGCGACGATCGTCCGTGCGAGCTCCGCGCCGGCGTTCTCGATCACAGCGAGCTCCTCGACGCTCGCCTGCTTGACGCCCGCGACGCTGCCGAAGCGGCGCAGGAGTGCCTTGCGTCGCACGGGGCCGACGCCGGGGATGGTGTCGCGGCAGCTTTCAACGCCGCCGCGTTCCTTGCGGTGGTACGCGTGAGAGGTCGCCGAAAACGATCTCCGCTGCGTAGGTCTGTCAGCCAGCCTGCTTGGACCGGTCCGATGCCGACGAACCGCGCAGGAGCCCCTCGACGCTCAGGTCTTCGTCGATCTCAGGCCAATGGACTCCCTGACCATCGCCGAGAAACTCCCAATTGTCGCGTTCGGCGGGGGTCGCCCTCAGCAGCCTCGGAAACCAGGCCAGCGGAACGCTCAGTCGTCGCCCATCTGCGAGGTCGACCCAGAGATCGTCATCGTTGAAGCCGAGGTCGGTCGCGCGGGCGTCCGTTTCAGGTAGTGAAGTACTCATTCCAAGCCTCGAGCAGCCCATCCACGTGTTCTTCGACCAACCTCGCAAGCCTACGAATCTCGTGCGACCGCAATCGCGTGGAGGAGGCTAGAGCGACCGGTGCGAGCCGGGACTTCGCGAGCGCACGTCCTCCTGGATGTGGACGTGAGGTGGCTCGCGCCCTTCGTTGCTGTAGAAGAAGAGACGAACCGCACCGACACGAAGAACGGTGGGCATGTTCGGAATTCTTGCACCTCCCTGTTCATGGGTTCAACGTGCAAGGGCAGCACCGGACGCTCGAGTGCCTCGTAGACAAGACTCGGATCCTGTCACTCCCCGTCACGCAGGTGCGCGACGATCGTCCGCGCCAGCTCCGCGCCGATGTTCTCGATCACGGCGAGCTCCTCGACGCTCGCCTGCTTGACGCCCGCGACGCTGCCGAAGCGGCGCAATAGCGCCTTGCGCCGCACGGGACCGATGCCGGGGATGGAGTCGAGGCGGCTCTGGATGCGGCCGCGTTCCTTGCGGTGGTAGGTGATCGCGAAGCGGTGCGCCTCGTCGCGCACGCGCTCGAGCAGGTGGCGGGCGGAGCTGTGGCGCGGCAGCTCGAGCGGCGCCTTCGCGCCCGGCAGGTACACGCGCTCCTCGCTCGCGGGTATTCGCCGGCCGCCGACCGTGCGTTCGGCGCGCGCCTTGGCGAGGCCGATCATCCCGACCTCCCAGGCGCCTGCCTCCGCGCGCGCCTCGAGCGCCTTCGCGAGCTGCGCCGCGCCCCCGTCGACGACGACCAGGTCCGGCAGGTCGCCCTCGCGCACCCCGCGCCGCAGGCTGCGCAGGACGACCTCGCGCATGGCGGCGAAGTCGTCCTGGCCCTCGACGTCGCGCACCTTGAAGCGCCGGTACCCCGCCCGGTCGGGGTGGCCGCGCCGGAAGCGCACGCGGCTGGCGACGACGTGCGCGCCCTGCATGTTGGACACGTCGAAGCAGTCGATCACCTCGAGCGCCGGGTCGAGGTCGAGCAGTTCCACGAGCGACGCGAGGGCCTCCTCCTCGCGCGTCTCCTCTTTGTCGCGGCGCACGAGCTCGGTGCGTGCATTCTCGCCGGCGAGGTCGAGCATGCGCTGCTTCTCGCCGCCGCCGGGCACGACGAGCTTGACACCATTGCCGAGGACGTGCTCCAGGAGCGCCCCCTCCGCCGGAGCGCAGGGCAGCACGAGCTCCGTCGGCACAGCCCGGCGCCCGCCGCCGTAGAGCGCGGTCAGGACGTCGTGCATGAGCTCCTCGTCGGGCAGCCGCGACCGGAAATGATGCGAGCGGCTCTCCGTGAAGCGGCCCTCACGGAACGCCAGCCGATGGACCACCGCCTCGTCGCCGCGTCGCGCGAGCCCGAGGACGTCGCGGTCGACCTTGTCCTTCGGCCGCACGCCCTGCCCCTCGACGGTCCTGCGCAGCGCCTGGAGACGGTCGCGCCAGAGGGCGGCGCGCTCGTACTCCAGCTTCCCCGAGGCGTCGAGCATCCGGCGCTCGAGGTCGTCCTCCAGCTCGGTGATGTCGCCCGCGAGCACGCGCGCCGCGCGCTCGACGAGCTTCGCGTACGCCGGCTCGTCGATCAGGTTCACGCACGGCGCGCTGCACAGCCCGAGCTGGTGCTTGAGGCACGGCCGCGAGCGGTGGTTCATCACCGAGTCGGGGCAGTCGCGCAGGGGCACGACGCGGTGCAGGTCGGAGAGCGTGCGGCGGACGGCGCTGGCCGTGGCGAACGGCCCGAAGAACCGCGACCGACCGCCCGCCTTGCCCTCCTGCGGGTTGTGGGCGCGCACGAACTTGAGGCGCGGGAAGCGCTCCCCGTAGTCGATGCGCAGCATGAGGAAGGACTTGTCGTCCTTCAGCCGCACGTTGTGCGGCGGCTTGTGCTGCTTGATCAGCGTGTCCTCGAGCAGCAGCGCCTCCTGCTCGGTGCGCGTCACGATCGTCTCGACCGACTTCGCGTCCTTGTCGAGGAACGCGATCATCAAGCGTCCATCCCCGCCCGGCCGGCGGTAGCTGGCGATCCGCGCGCGGAGGTTGCGCGCCTTCCCGACGTACAGGACCGTTCCATCCGCGCCCTTGAAGAGGTAGACGCCGGGCCGGGTGGAGACGCCCTCGATCGACCACGCGGGACCGGCCATGGCGTCAGCGCGAGAGCTCCAGCACCTCGAGCTCGCGCACCCGGTCGCGCATCTGCGCCGCCTCCTCGAAGCGCAGCTCGCTCGCGGCGAGCTGCATGTCGGCCCGCAGCCGCGCGAGCTCGCCCCGCAGGCGCTCGATGGGCCACCTGCGCGCCTCGTCCTCGGCCACGCGGCTCGCGCCGTCGTCCGGCATGTCCGCGAGCTCGACGTAGTCCATCTCGTAGAGCTTCTCGATGCCGTCGCGCACCGGCTTGATGATCGTGCGCGGGACGATGCCCTGCTCCGCGTTGTACACCGCTTGGATCTTCCGCCGGCGGGCGACCTCGTCGAGGCACGTCCGCATCGAGTCGGTCACCTTCTCGGCGTAGAAGATCACGCGCCCTTCGACATTCCGCGCCGCGCGCCCGCAGGTCTGGATCAGGGACGTGTTCGAGCGCAGGAAACCCTCCTTGTCCGCGTCGAGCACCGCGACGAGCGCGACCTCGGGCAGGTCGAGCCCCTCCCGCAGGAGATTGATCCCGACGAGCACGTCGAACTCGCCGAGCCGCAGGTCGCGCAGGATGGACGAGCGCTCGATCGCGTCGATCTCCGAGTGCAGGTAGCGCACCCGCACGCCCAACTCCGCGTAGTACGTCGTCAGGTCCTCCGCGGAGCGCTTGGTCAGCGTCGTCACCAAAACGCGCAGCTGCGCGGCGACGACCTTGCGGATCTCCGCGAGGAGGTCGTCGACCTGCGTGCGCGCCGGCCGCACCTCGATCTCCGGGTCGAGCAGCCCCGTGGGACGCACGATCTGCTCGACGACGTGCGACTTGGAGGCCGCGAGCTCGTACTTGGACGGCGTCGCCGACACGTAGACCGTCTGGGGGACGAGGCTCTCGAACTCATCGAACCGGAGCGGGCGATTGTCGAGCGCGCTCGGCAGCCGGAAGCCGTGCTCGACGAGCGTCTCCTTGCGCGAGCGGTCGCCCTTGTACATCGCGCCGACCTGCGGCACCGA
>SMVB01102066.1_pt1 | contig 19038 bp, 49 predicted proteins | sample 2456461 | NCBI WGS metagenome assembly SMVB01 (sample SAMN11095934, study PRJNA526329) | marine sediment metagenome | biome: Marine sediment; feature: Surficial sediment; material: Deep marine sediment; isolation source: Hadal surficial sediment | place: Pacific Ocean | collected 2014-05 | depth...
GGGACGGTGGTTGTTGGATCAACCTCGCTGCACCCGATAGGTCAAAACCGTTCTCAATCCACAGCCGATTGGAACATCCGCCGGTATCCACTTGAGAGGTAGGTCAGGGAGTCGAACCCTGAGGGCCGGGAAAGCAGCCCGCTCGGTTAGCGGCCGAGGTGCATCGCCTAATTGCGGACCTACCGTGGAACGGACCCGAACGCTATCGCTCGTTTACCCAATGGCAGGTGATACCACCACCAGGGTCCGTAGTCGGAAACCAAGGAATCGAACCTTGCATCTCCTGGTCCCAAACCAGGCGGGCCGCCAACTGCCCTTGTTTCCGTGGTAGCAGGGACCGGGATCGAACCGGCGGGACCAAGATTATGAGACTCGGCGGGCTACCAGCAGCCACCCTGCGACAGTACACCTCGCAGGAATCGAACCTGCCATTACATGCTTATCAGGCATGTGTGTTCAACCAGTTCACCAGAGGTGCTTGTGGGGAGCGCTTCCACTCCCCGATCATCCGTTATCAACTTGTCAAATTGAGACTGTGGCCAGAGTCGAACTGGCTTATCGTCGGGTTGCAACCGACGGTCGAACCGTTTCACAGTCGTAAGCCTGGTGGGAGTCGAACCCACCTTCAACGTGTTTATAAGACACGCTCTCACGACCGGTGAGACTCAGGCTAGTGCTACTCGCAGGAATCGAACCTACGTCTCCTGGGCTTCAACCAGGCGCTTGAGCCATGTCAGCTTGAGCAGCTAGATGGACATCATAACGCAGATGGTCGCCAGGCGTCAAGTACCAATGCCGCCGATCCTGAGGAGGATCCTGTTACGGTCCCGGCGGGCCACCCAAGAAGGGGAGGCTGACCAGCTCGACTCCGATCTGCAAGGTCTCCCCCGACCCCTCAGAGCCACCCAAGAAGGGGAGGCCCCCAGCACAGACAACCGTCTGCAAGGGGGCGATGGTTAGTCCTCATTCAAATCAAGATCCATGTGGTGATGATCAATGGTGAGACCCTTCAAGACAACGGAGTATCGGGTTCCGTCTGAAAGAGTTCCTTGGTAGAAACCTATCGCTGCTCTGATCATCCGAACCTCCACTTCGTCTTTGACCCTGGTCTCTAGTTCCGTCTTCAATTCGGTTTTCACGGTCGGATCGTCGACCAGCTCCCGAAGTCCTCCACCAACATGGTGGATCTGTCGAGGTTGGTCGTCCCGTCCCCATCGAGAACCTCAACGGTAGTGTTGCCTATCCGTTGCGTAACCCTCTGGTGGTAATGACCAGCGACCCAAAGGTACGGGTCGTGGGCCTCCAAGATCTCCAGCATGGAGTCTCGATGCGACTTGCAGTGAGCCTCGATGCTCGGGGTCACCGGAAACGTCAGCTTCAAGTCTGTTCCGGCAGGCACGTCATGAGCGACAACAACGTGGACGTTCTTGGCGTCGATCGACTTCAGGAAGGAGGCGTGGTTGGCAACCTCCTCCCTGAACCAATCGATATGCTCGGTACGCCACGCTTGATCCACACTGACAGCGCCACCGTGTCCGAGGACCCGTGCGTCCCCTAGCGTGATGACGACACCACGAGGCAGGTAGTGGAGACCAGGCTTGAGTTCCTGCATCACATCACCGTCGTGAGGTAGCTGGCTGTGGTCCTCGTGGTTGCCGTCCACGAAGATGAGGGGGATGTTCGACTTGGTAGCCAAGCTGGAGGCAGCGTTGATGAAGCGTTCTCCGGTAGGCATCCGTGGCCACCACCCGAAGTCACCAACCTGGAAGACACGATCCACCTCGTAGCGCTCTGCCATCGAGTAGACCTCCTTGAGGAAGGCAGTGTTGGCGTGGACATCGCCCACGAAAAGAACTCTCATTTCAATCGCCTAACTACATCAGCCACAGGGACCGGTGGTTTGTCGGTAGACCACATAGCGGGGAACTCCTCTCCCGTGTCTTTCCATATCCCGACACCGTTGCCTATATCTTCCCACGGCCACGACACCAACCAACCGAACCCCGATTGAATATGGACGTTGAGATGGGTCACCTTGTCATTGCAAACGAACGAACCCTTGGCGGATATTGTCCACCCCTCGTCGTCGGGTAGTTGATATTGCGCCAGCTCCCCAAAGCGAGACTCGACACCGCAACTCATTTCCAGTCCCACTTGAGAATGGCCCAACCCCAGAGAGTTAGCATCTCGTTCCGGCAGGCCATGCAGACATGCTTGTTGCGTTCCTCCTTGGTGATCCAGAAGTTGGCCTTGTCTCGACACCCGTCTGTCTGACAGGAGAAGGAGCGGGTTGCCCTGGGACCGATCATGACGCTCTTGTTGTAGAGGGTGGATGGTCGACCTCTTCTACATGACGTTTCTCGCACGAGGGGTCAATGCAATTCCTCAAGCTATGGACCAGGAGGTCGGGCCGATTCTCCTTGACCCATTCCGCTGCCTTGTCCAGGTCCTTCTGGTAGGGGACCGAGAACCACAGCATCAGCTCATCGCACGTGACACAGTAGGGTCCGAACCTCGCCCCAGGTTTCGGATTCGGTCCCCCGGACTCGTACTCCGTCAACATGATCAACGCATGGTCTTCGTGTTTCCAGCTCATGGTCGGTACCCGTTCTCCTCTTCGATGTGTGCCGCTGCCCAGGAGACAGAACAAGCGGCGGTTTGTATCAGCTCATCGAGCAGCTTCCCGGTCGGGCGCTCCCTAGAATTCCCCTGGTCCATCTCGTTGAGTTCTCGGGCCACCTCTCCTACCTCTTCGACAAGAACTCTCAGACGGGCATCGTCAGGCCCGCCAGGGAGGACATGAGTGCCCCCGAACTTCCCCTCTCGGGCGAGGATGTCTTGGCGGAGAATCTCCTCCATCACCGCCGCAAGTACTTCCTCGATCACATTGACCTGCAACGGTTTGATGTGAGCTACCAAAGCTGGATCTTTATGTGGGCGCATCCCGCTGCCGCCAATGCCAGGATTCATAGGTATCCCCACTCTCTCTCTTCCTTTTTCCAGCCCCACGACTTCAGGCAACCGGTACACATGAATTCTATGGGCAGGTCGAGTTGATCGTATTTCGTGGGCGTCCACTCGTGTATGAGGTGGGTCGGTGGGATGGCTCCCATTTCCTCGGCAACCTTTTCTACGGCGTCGCTCACGGCATCTGACTGACGTCGAGATCTTCCGGGGTGCCGTAACTCCTGCGCTCGTCTGTCGGGTAGACCAGCAGTTCTTCCTTGACCATAGGGAACACGCATTTGCTGGCCCTGACCGGTCCTGCTTTGGTGAGAGCTGCCCACTTCATCGATGCCTCAGCTAGTCGGTGGATCGCTGACTCTCCGCCATGGGTGAATCGTTCAACGAAACTTTCGACTGTCAGATCATTGAGAAGAAGAGCATCGAAGTCATCACAGACTTCCTGCCACCGTGCGAGAGCCACGTCCAGCTCAGTCTTCATTCGTCAGCTCAGAACGAAAGTCATCGATGTCCTTGATGACCTTCTCGGTCTGCTCCTTTGAGTCTGATGAGACTGCCCGTTCTATGCGTTCAAGGAGATCGTCCTCGCCGATAGCGACGTGGACGATGTCGCTGACCCAATGTCCCAAGTGTTTCGTTGTGACTGGCGGACTCTTTTCCTCTGTGTCAGTGAATCGTTGCGCCAACAACTCTCCCGCAGCCTTGTAGTCGAGGATCACTTCCTCACGTAAACCACCAGAACCAGGACACGGATCTCCAAGTTTCTGGAGGTCCTCGCTTGGCATCAGGTGAGCAATGCCTGGAGAACGAAAGGCGTACACCGATTGCCACGGCTTGTTCCCACAGACCTCACAGGGTGTTTCTCGATACAGGGTCATTTCTCCTCCCTATGGAGAGCGGCGTTCAGATAGGTAATCCCGATATGGCGAGCGAGGTCTGCTGAGATCCGAGAGAACAGGAAGTCGTTGTCTCGCCACATCTCGTCTATCTTCTGATTCGCTTCCACGATGTCGGGGCGCTCAGCGAGTCTGGCATGAGTGCGGACAATGGTGAACGGACAGGGGCCAAGGTGAAAGGCCACCGACAGCCCGCCGTGTTCGCAGTCACAGTCCGAGTGGATGGCCTCCTCCAGCTTGCTCATTACAGGGATGTCAGGCGTGTCTATCGTCATTCCTGATCCTCAAGCAATCGCTTCTTGTGCCGGTCAACGGCCTCACGGTCAATGTGCCGGTCAACGTATGACACGTGGTGAACGTAGACCTTCAAACCCTTCTCCTTGGCGATGTTGATCATGTGGTTCGTCCCCTTCGATTGCCCGTCCCAGACAGCTATCAGTGCGAAGGCGTTGTCGGCCATCTCCACGTTCCGCAGGTACCCGGCCCGCTTCCCATTCTTCTTCCAGTCAGCCTTGTATTTCTCAACCGGCCAACCGGCATAGCTTGCCGCCCTCTCCCCCAACTCATCCACTCCACGGGCACCGCCGGACAGGATCTTCGTAGGCCGGATGTTCATCAGGTGGTCTGCCGCATCAATGGCAGAAAGCACCACCTGGTAGTCGGTGATGGTGCGGCTCCCAGCGATGATGGTTCTCATGGATGGATGAGAAGGTAATCGGCGACGTCACAGTTGGGCAGCTTCAAAGGAAGACTGCTGTCGTGTATCCGATGCTGTTCAACTTGGCATATGATGCCTCCGAAGGACACCCGGCTCTCGTGATAGGTGCAGTACCGGATATGGACACCATCGTCAGCACGTCTCGCCGCCCCCATGATCTCCTTGATACCTGTCTGGTTATTGAAGGGCGACTTATCCCACTGAGCGAGGGCTTCGCTCAACGTGGTCATGACGACCCACCGGGGCAGAACCACCACGTGTCACACTGGTGGGGTTCGTCGTAATTCGCTCGGACGTGACGGTCGAGGTCGACGCAGTACATGGTGACTATGCATCGTCCCCGAACCTGTCCGTGTCGACAGGTCTGATCGTCGACCAGCTGGAATGTCAATTCGTTCACCCTCTCATTCTAGTCGCTCAGCGACTTTCATGGGTCGATCACCAGTGCATCGATGATCTCGTCGGCATTCCAGTTACAACTCATGCCGTGACCAATCTTGACGCACATGACGTTTCGATCACCGACCTCGACCTGGATGACCCGGATCTCCTCTTCGACATACACGACCTTGGGCGGCTGGAGATAGAGCCAGATGACGAAGGTGGCCAAGGCGACAATCGTCGGGAAGATTATGACGAGAGGGAACCAGTCGACGATCCAGTCCCAAACTATCTTGCGCCGTGACCGCCAGAAGATGCCTTCTTCCGAGACTATGCCGGGACCTTCTCTTTCTCCTTCTCCTTCTCGGGAGCGGGAGCCGGTGGGTTCACCGTCCGTTTCTTCTCCGGCTGTTTCTCCGGCTGGACATTGATCTTGCGTAGGGGTTTTCCTATTTCCGCCATGGGATCTTCCTTTCCAATGTGATGAGCGCACCTGGGTACGTGAACTCCAGCTTCTCTACAAACTCGTCCTTGTTGTGTTCGATCATCTCGGGGTAACCCTTCCAGATAGCAACGTGAAGGATGGTTCCGATCTCCCCCCGGTACCCTCCCTCGTACTCGATGACGAGACCTTTCAGCTCGACCATGCCGAGGATTGGGTAGAAGGTGCCAGGCCCGTCAGGTTGCTTGAAGCAGTTGATCCCGCACAGACAATTCCAGTCGGGCGACTTGTGTACCCCGGAATCCCCTTGGTGAGTGGCCCTGACCGTCGTGGTCTTCCAGGGAGCGTATCCACCCCTCAGCAAACCGGCCTCGTAGATCCAACCCCTGAACCCGATGATCGGCTCGTCGGTCCATAGCGTGTCCTTGTCCGCTGGCTCCGGTTCATTGGATACCATCCAACCCGATGTGTATTGGGTACTGCTCGTCGTCACGGATACGGTTGCTGATGTAGAACCGATGATGGGTGTGTTGCTGACGGCCCCTCGGGGATAGCCCTTGCCAGGGTTGCTATAGACGCCCATCACGACTCACTTTGATGTACGCCTCGACAAGACCCCACACGATGATCGTCAGGATGAGAGCCGGGATGACTCTCGACGTCCACCAGGCAAAGGCTGTGACCAATATCACCAGTCCGATAGGGACGAAGGTTGGCCTCGGAGACCGACCCCGATACGGAGGAGCGGCCTCTCTGAAATAGGGGTGTGTCTTCTCCATTTGGATACCCTAACCTCTCGACTCCTCGACTGTCTCGCTTTTCCAGTATCTGAAATGGATGTACGGTTCCACCCTCGTTTCGCCCTCGTCGCTCATGAGGTGGATTTTGATGCTTCCGATCCTTTCCTCAACCTCGGTGACGGTCCATATGAGCTTCTCCCATTTGGAAGACCACCGGCTATCAACCTCGGGGATTATCACTTGAGTTGGCGTCGAGGTGGGTTACGAACAGTCTCGACGTCCTCATCAGGAGTGGGTTCCTCCTCTAGTTTCCAGACCTTGTTGATCACCTTCGCCAGGAGACGGCCTGCCGGTTCGTACGCATCCTGGTCAGCCTTGCCCTGTGCCAGTTTGCGGATGAATTCATGGGTGATGCCTATCTTCTTCAACTCTCTGATCACGGTGGTTCTCATGTGCTTCCCTTCATGGTGAAGTCTCGATACTCGTCCAGAGAAATCCTCAGGTTGTCCCGGTCCAGGACCTCGCCCGTTTCCTTGTCGACATAGCGGACGTGTCTCTTCGCCCACAGCCTTTCAAACACGCCTTCGACGGTGTTCTCGTAGACGTTGTCGCTGACCCACTCCCCGCTGTGTTCCAAGGTCTGGCGCTGGTATCTCAATAGTGGTCGTACTCCTCTACCCACCAAGCAAACGTCCCGATGATCAGAACGAGGAACGGGAAGAACAGGGCCAGGAACCAGAGCGAAACCTTGTCGGCCAGGAAACCTATCCCGACGGCTGAGCCGATGATGATGCCAGCGGCGATGATCCCGATGGCAGTGGACTTCAAGTACTTCGCCCACACCTTCGTCTTGGAGTCCGTCCAGAACTCACCCATCACTCCTCCTCTTGGTGGTCTTCCCATATGACCTCCGAGGTATCCAGATCCCATCTGATCGTCTCGGCCAAGGCAGCCACCTCTCGCCAGAGGGTTCCGCCGTCCATCCCGCCGAGGTCCTCGTTGAGAAGCTGGAGGATGCCATCGAGGATCTGGCCGAATCCGGTTGTGATGTTCTGGTCCGGCCAGCGGCCCTTGCCGATAGATTGAATGGCCTCAGTGGTCATCCCAAGAAGGATGGCTATCGGGTGACTATGTTCGGCCCGTACGACGTAGTGCCTCTCCTGCCATGTCTGGTCGTGGTAGACACCTTTCTTAGCGTCCTTGAGGGTGTCGGACAGCTGCTCTTGCCAGCGCTTCCCCTGACGTGCCCCGTATGTCATTTCTTCTCGACCTTCCCGTAGGTGTAGCGGAGGATTGCCCAACCGTAGTTGTCGAGGCGGTACTGGACAGTGCCCAGCCCGGCCCCCCGGAACCATGTCAGCTTGGTCCCGAGGGGCAAGATTTCTCGTTGCTTCTCCATCCACTTTTCTCGGTTGATGACGTAGCGGGTAGACATGTCGACGTCTCCATTGCTGTTCTGGATGAACAGGTCTATCCGGTGACGAGGGATTTTGACCTCTGTGGTTTCTGTGGTGTCTGTGTCTGTCATGAGTCAAAGTCCTCCGCTCGCATTTCCGTCTCGGCCTGTCCCATAGCGCCGAACCACTGGGCCTTCACCGTTGCAATGACGCCATCAAAGTGTTCCCGTTCCTCATCGTCAGTTCGACCGTCGAGAATCCAGGTCCGATAGGTCTCCAGCGTGGGGAGCAGGAACACTGACCACGCCTCCTCGACGAGCTTGTCGATCTCGGAAGGCTTGTCTCCATTCTGATGGGCAGGGTCTGTCCCCATCTTGGTGACGACGAATCCGGCAGTGGCCCTCATCAGATAGTTCAGCGAGTCATGGGCGATACCCACGATAGGGTTGCGGCTCATGCGGTCACCTTTGAGAACTGGCCGATGTAGACCTGGAACTGGCCAGCCGAGACGATGGCCCAACCAACGCCTGGGTCGCTATTCGTCGAGGCCGTGCCGACGATGTCGACAAACTGTCTGAACGTGAGGGCTGCTTCCCCCTCCTCGCCATGGCCAGAGCTGTCCACGAAGTGTGTGTCGACCAGGTCCCAACCATCCGGCACGTAGTCGCCGAGGTGGGGGATTGACCGCAGGTCTTCGATGACAGTGGGGAACGGAAGTTCCGCTGGCTCGGTGCCCAGGTGCATGGCCTTGCTAGCCATGTCGTTATTGATCTGCTGGATGTATCCAATGTCCATCATGATGTCTCCTCAGTGCCCCGGATACCCGGCGGCGATTGTGTCGTGGTAGGCGGACTCCCCGTCCCACAGGAAGGCGGTCGAGAAGGACGACATGGTCAGGAACGGCCTCATATCCTCTTCACGTGGTCCGATCTTGTTCCGGTTGTAGTCAAGGAACTGGACCAGCTTTCTGCTCCCCTTGATCCCGTCCGTGTTGTCGATGACGTCGGGGGTCAGCTTCGTGGCGTGCCCTGTCCCTACCGGTCTCCCGGCGATGTGGATGATCTCCACGGACTTGGGCATCGTCCGTATCACCTGGAAGAAGTCGATGTTGGTCTGGTTGTATCCCCAGGACTCGACGAAGACGTCGCCGACCTTGATTTCATGGCTCATTTTTCTCCTCCGCATCTCCAGCATGGCGTATCTGTCATATTGCAGTAATCACAATTGCAATCGCAGGTTTGGTCGTGGGCGCTCATGACTCCTTCTTCGGCGCTGTACGAGCAGGTCTCTGAGAAGCCGTCTGAGAACGCTCGGGCCATCCCCGCTTTCTCCGTTCGATGGCGAGCGGTGACTCCACCTCGTCCCCCTCCTCGTAGTAGGGAGGTTCCTCTTTCTGCTCGGCCAGGACCTCCAGTGCCGTCGCTATGCGGTCGAGCAGCTTGAAGAACCGGCCAGTATCCTGCTTGAATCCCATGGTGTCGAAGTAGCTCATGCGGTCTGGTTCTCTCCTTGGTCTCGGTAGATAATGGTCCTGCCAGCGCACCCCTCATTCACCGAATTCCTTGAGGGTTTCCTTGACCTGAATCCCGGCCTCGGCGAGAGCGTCGGTATCCCGTGACTCCACCAGATCGAAGATGCTGATGGGGGAAGTGATTTCTACTCCGGCATGGAACCGGCCCACAGACTCGGCGAACTCCACCGTGACTCGGGTCTTCTTCTTCCCGGTGATTATGGCCTCGACCCCTTGCAGATACTTGGGGTTGGCCTTGTCGTTGAACACGACCTTGTCCCCGATGTTGAGGGTATGGAATGCCTTGTGCCCGAGGACTCTCTGACGAGCCTCGACGGCGGCGATGAAGCTGGGGAGTTCGTGATCGAAGTCTCCCCGTTGAATGGCATCTGTTATTCCACTCATGAAACAGTCCCTTCTGCCAAGTTGATCGTGGTGACGGCTAGGCCCTCAACACTCTCGACCTTTTTGGGAGTGGGGGAGGCTCCCATGCTTATCTCGTTGAACGTGAAGACCTCGCTGGTGCCATCCGACTCCAGAACGCTCCGTAGCTTGGCGATGGCGGCGAACTCTTCCTGGGTAGGTTTCCGACCATCAACCTCGGTGAGGCTGAGGTGCGGGACGACGTCGGCCACGTAGGTGTCGCCGTACTCGTCACTCCCGAAGGTGGCCGGTGTCGCCGCTGCGATCAACCAGGCCGAGTATTGCGCCCCGTCATCGTTCTTGTACTTCTTGAGTACCTTGAACGTGGCCGGGCCTCCGAACATGTTGCCGGTAAACAGGGCATAGGGGTTGTCGGCGTCCCGTGCCTTCTTACCGATAAAGTCAATGCTGACAGTGGTCATTTTTCTCCTTGTTGGTTGGCGGTGGCTTGGAAAATTTCAAACCGATCTTTGCGAGCTTCCTTGCTGATCAGAAGAATGGCGTCGAAGATTTGCTGAGAAATCTGAGTGAACCCGAGGCTGCCGACAAGGTGGAACTCGCCGTCCCCGATCTCGATGACGTCGCCGATACTGAGGGAACGGGCCTCATTGAGGACGTTGTACTCGCTGCCATCGACAGCGTTGTTCTGGCGATAGATAACGTCGAGATCGATGCCAGCCATATCGGTCTCGTAGGAATACGCCTTGACGGCGATGAAGGGGAGAGCAGAATTGATATCTCGGGCGACGGAAACCATCCGCCCATCGGCTTCGTATCCGTGGTAGATGGTGACCTTGCTGACAGCTGGTTCTTCGCTCACAACATCATGATAGTCGCCCAGCGACCATATGCAAGTCTTATCCGTCGAGCCAGTAAATGCCTCTCGGGTTGGTCGGGAGGTAGATGAAATACGTCATTCGGCTGGACTCGATCCTCTCGCTTCCCCACATGAAATAGCCGGAAGGGCACCTGCTCGCAAGGAGGTCCCCGAGGCCAACCATGCTCACCAACTGCTCGTCAGAGACAGCGAACCGTTTCTTCACCGCCAACTGAGCTTGGGTGGGAGGAGGACTCCGGGGGTCGAAGATCTCCTCGGTCACATCACTACGTGGATGCGAAACCAAGGTCTTCGATGGTTTCCAGTTTGTCGAGGTCTTCAAGATTGATGACCTCTACCTTGGATGCGTAGACAGCGGCTACGTCCGCCTTGTAACCAGGCAGCAGTTTGTCGACCAGTTCGCAAGAAGCGTCGAACATGGCCTGTGCTTCCTCCTCCTCCGGGATCGGGAAGATGTGGATCATCAATAGCCACGAGTTCGGAAGGCCGTCGTCCAATGGTTCACTCATTCCGCCAGATTAGCCGGTCCAGGCAGATCTTCGGCTAACAGGATGTACTCGACAGACGACCAGGGGATCAGATAGCGCTGGCCCTGGATGCCCCCCGCATGCGTAGATTCAAGCGTGAAGAAACTGAGGTCCTGGGGATCGGCGGTGAATGTACCGATCATCATCTTCCCCGAGTTAAGGCGCACGGTTACCCGTCCCAGGCTCATCTCTGCTGGAGGGTTGAACTCAAAGTCTGGCTGCTTCACTGCCCGATCCACCTCACGGCCTCCAAACGACCCTTGTCGTCCTTCCTTCGCTCGACGTTGTCCCTAGCGTTCCAGACCCCGATGTTGGTGATGATCCGTATCCCGGTATCTATCTTCCTGTCGACAGGCATGTCCCGTGCCTTCACGGAATCGGGGTTGTATCCCTTCGTCTTGGCGGCAATCGCCAGATGATGGTTTCGCTTCTCCAGGGCCTCAGCCGGGGTGACGTGTTTGCGGACCTCGGCCATGAGGACCCCAAAGCTGACCCATTCGCCACCGTACCCTTGCAGCGTCTCCCGGAGGAGTTTGCTGATATTGACTGCGGTCACAGCGTCTTGAAGTAGTAGGCGGCTTTGATGCACGCCTCACCGAGGTCCTTGAGTTGCGAGATCTGGGAATCGGAGTAACCGGTTCGGCTGGGCTTGGTCAGGTTGGCCACACGACTGAGAGCGGCGGAGGCTCCGCCATCCCAAGACTTGGACGAGGCTCTCTGCTCCTCTTCCCATGGACGTTCTGACCGCCACTTCTCTATCACGGCTAGCCCGGCCTTGACGCTCCTGCTGGCCACGTTGACCTCGGTGACGAACTTGCTCATCGGCTTCTCGGACATCTTGGCTGTCAAAAGGAACCGGACGGCTTCGTCGTACACCTCGTCATTCTTGATCGAGAATGGCCGCATGAACAAGCGAGAGTTTCTGCGAGCGTTGTGGAACCCATGCTCCAAACCTTTGCGGACACCCTGCTCCTCAGCGATGACAGCCTTGGCAACTCCGTAGTCCATCCAATACACATCAGCCGAATCCTTGATCGAGATGTCCAGATCAAGGTGGTCACGGATGATGTGGTGGGCCTGGGACTTGGCCGTGTTCCCTCTCCCGTTGCGAATGTTCATGGCGACCCCGATCCGGCGCACTTTCTCCGGGTCGTTGACACGGATGGTGTACAGCCCGAGGGTCGGGTAGTTGTATGAAGCTCTGAGGACACCCTCATGCCGGTTGTTCCCGTCGGCCAGGGTGATCACGATTACCTTCGCCCCTGGGGCGGAAGTGAGGTTTCCGATCAGTGCCGGGATGAGATCTCCCTGCCCAGCGTCGAGGGAACGAGCGATAGTGTTGACCTGGGTCTCGTCGATGGGTCCTTCAAACCTCACCTGGTTATTGCGGCTGGCCCTCTTGTCGATGTTCTTCATGGGCAGCTCAGGTTCGTATACCCATTCGACCCCGAAGTCCTTGAGCAGCTGCTCGACCTTGGCGTCCTTCGTGAACAGTATCGGCTTCATCCTCTTCTCCTTTTGGTGGATGACTAGTTACCGTAGCACGACTCCAGCCGGTGGTGTCCTTTTCTCTAGAGACGCTCTCCGGCCAACTCCTCGGCGAATTGTCGAATGTCGGCGGCGTCGTTCCCACCCTCAAATAGTCGAAATGCCTCCCTGAGAGTGATACCCAACTCGGAGCAGGCGATGCTGCGTATCTCCCTCGACTGGCCGTCCTTGGAAGCGAAGTCGGCGTAGTAGGCCCGCCCGAACATCCCTTCGACCTCGCCGTCAGAGCCATTGGATTCTGTGTCCAACGTGGGTTTCCACCCGGCATCGAGAGCTATCTTCCCGGCGATGCACATGGTGGTCTTGCACCAGGGAGTTGGCCGCTGCTGTGTCTCGTCGGCCACGTAATCCTCCTCGGCCCCCCAGCCTGTCACCACCGGGTAGGTCTCTTTGCGGACCCATGCCCCCTGATACCACTCACGGTCCTTGGTCAGCTTCTCTTCCGTCTCGGCCCACTCGACGATCTTGCGTAGAAGCGGGATGTCGGGGTTTGTCCCCTTGTAGAGTTCGGCGTACGTCTTCATCGCTGTCTCCTTTATCGATCTGACGGGAACCGTAGCATATGGTCGCCAGGCTGTTTTTTTTGCTTGCGGTCACGACTGCATGGTGAGCCGTCCCGCCTTCCATTTCCTGGGAATTTCTGCAAAACACCCCCTCTGTGACCTAGACAGCTGTCTATACATGAATCTATACATTTAGCCTGTCAGCTCTCTGTGGCAGCCTCGCTTTGCATGTGCTTGTATGCACAAGGCCCATTTAGCCTGCCTACCTGGGGGTATACCCCGCACCCCTATCCGTATGTGCCTATATGCACAAGCCCATAATCACCGTTATGTAAAGCTGGCCCTGGGCACGGTTAGGGCCAAAGTGGGCCATATAGGGGCAGATTGTGCCTCTACGCTGGGGGTATGCGTAGGACGACCCCCCACCCTGTCATGGGGGGCCTTGGAAAAGGGCCTTATGGGTCGCTGGGAGAGCTAAAGGTCGCTGGCCCGCAGGCCCGCCGAGGCACGCAAACCGCACAGGTGCTTGGTGCTGGGCGACTATCGATTCAGCTAGGTGTACGTGGTGGGGGTATGCATATGCTCATATGCGCCCCCCTTATATAGGCCCTCTCTATGGCCCTTTGCGCCCCTCGCCTGCCTGACGTGGTGGCCTGGACAGCTTCCTCACTAGGCGCTCACGTAATGCGTCATAGCCAGGCCCCTCATATATGCCCCCCTGCATATCGGCCTCCTCTACAACGCCTTTTGAACTCGTTTGGTATGCCTCCCCCTGAGCGGGCACCGTGTAGTAGGCCAGCCTATCTGTGAGGTTTGAACTCAGATACCCTCGGCCCGCCTGGTAGTAATTCACGCTCCACAGGGCCAGCGCATACAGAGCCGCCCCCACAACCATGCCCATGGCGAAGGCGATCATGGGCGAGGCAACCCTTCTTGATCGACCCCGTCCCCTTCCACGAACGTGTGGCCGGTGGACGGTGGCGGTTTGAACTCGTCACCTATGGCAGCCTCAATCACTATCTGTACCTCCTTGGCCAGCTTGGCCCTCTCCTTGTGATACCAATCATCTCTCTCCTCACGTACTGCCATGAGCGTTATGTGGTGGCCCACCCACACAGATAGGAATGTCCATGCCATGGCACCCAGCACGAACCATATTGAACTCATCCGTCTAGCCAGTATCTGGGGAGGGAGCTGGCCTTGTATTGAGCGATCGCTGCCCTCAGCTTGGCGAGGGATACCTCATCAAGGGGGCGTGATTCTCTCTCTGGTAGAGGAAGCAGGTCGCCCACCTTGACACCTTTGCACACGTCACAGGGGCAAGTATTTGAACTCATCCGTCTGGCCAATATGGGGACACCGGCTCGGGGACATATCGAATGCATTCCTCAATGACGATTAGGTCTGCGAGGGTGGTCAGGGCCTCATCGAACTCACCGAACCACCAATCAAAGCTGTCTATCTCGCTCATCCGTCTAGCCAATATGGGGAAGGCTCATCCTCAAGGTGGAAGGACAATGCATAGGCCAATGCCCTGCTGCGGTGATTCAACCTCTCCACGGCATCGATCATGGACACTATGCCCTGATTGAACTCCTCAGTGATCTGGCATGAGCCACAGAGGCATCGCCATTCTGGCTGAGCTTCAGCTGTGCATTTCATCGGGGTATGTGTAATAGATCGTCCCACGGTAGTCAACGTCGGAGCTATTGAAATCGTGCGCCTCATCAAAGCACACGTCACAGAATTCATCCTCCTCAGGCAGTAATTGAACTCCGCAGTTATCACACAGGTCTTGCCCGCCAAGGCTGGGGTGCAGGCTCACTTGTACACCACGATGGGATCTTCACGCTTGAGGTTTCCCTCATCGTCTACCACTGGGCCATAGGTGGTGACGTCACCCACCCAGTAGATAGTGCGAGTGGTGGGGAGAATGGCCAGGATCTCAAACACGTAACGGTCTTTGAACTCGTGGATCTCACACACCCTGCCCGGCTCGATGTCATACTTCTCACACAGGGCCAGGCCAGCGATGCGATCCATGCCTAGCGTGTCGGCGTCCCTGTATGCGTAGGGGGAGTAAATGCGGATGACCACATCGTCCTCCTCGTCACTCTTCCTCTTCCACATCAGCCACCTCCTTTATATCAATGATCTCCTCATTGATTTGAACTCGCTGGGCTAGCTGGGCCAGGCGCTCATCCAAACGCAGGCGCACCTCGTCAACCTGGATTGTCTCCTCACGTGTGGTGGCCTCACCGCTGAGCAGCTGGACCTTGGTTGTCAGCTTGTCCACTACGGCCAGCAGGTCCTTCACCTCTACGGCAAACATTGAACTCTCAGGCGGGGCCAGTGACTCCAGCAAACGGTCGAGGGCTAGGTCACGAACCTCGGTCAATCGGGACAAGGCAGCGGCCCGAACTTGGGGAGCATTGCCCCCATGGATGTGGCAAACCGTGCCTCCTGGGATGGCATATTTGCCGCACTGCAAACCGGTCCTGGCGTGGGCCGTACACCTGGAGGTAGTAACGAACTCAGGCTCGGATTCTGCGACTAGGGTCGAGGTCATATCTGGGCCAGCGTAGCGATTGAACTCCATGGGTAGGTGGCATCCATGGGGTCAGCCTGAAATGTAAGGTATAGACAACTTGTGATGTACAGATTTGATGTATAGAATTAGAGCATGAATGCTCACTCTGTACGGCTGGCCGGCGACGTAGATACGGGCAAGCTGAATCACACAGTCATCACGACCGCAGGGAAGCTGAAACGCAACAATCGAACTCATACCCTGTGCGCCAAACGAATCGGGCCTGATGCACAGCTTCTAGGGAATCGGGCGGTCACCTCCTGCCCGGTGTGCCTGGCTGCCTTGATCGCATTCACCGATGTGGTCGAAACCGACTTTGGCTACCCCACATATGACGATGGCTCGGGGCGGTGGGTTTGAACTCGATTAGTTAGCGGGGAGGGGAAAAGGATAAGGAGGCCCGGAGTATCCGATGACGAGCCGCCCGTACAAAAGCCCTCCCCGCAAGGAGACCGATAAGGGCACCGAACTTTGAGGTTCTCCCCTTATCAGGCATGAGCGGACTGTTACAACGCCACCTGTCCGATGGGCACTGCTTACCCTAATCGAACTCAGGGGGTACCGACCCGTGACCTGTCTATCGTGAACCATGCCTCGGTGGCACCTTGAGGGTTTGAACTCTTCCACCTGTATTCCACAAGCCCGGCGGTGGCAGCGTCGTAATCGAATGAGAACTTGCCTGTGGTCGAATTGGCGAACAGGGTGCTTGGGGTGACGATGGAAGTGAACGAGGTGGAGTCATTCTCCTCGATGATCAGCGTCACCGTCCCCGGATTGAGCAAGGTCGAGTTCTGCTCAAACTCAGCGGCGATCCTGATGACATTCCCCAGGGTGAAGTTGTTCGCTGGAATTACCATCACATATCCTCGTAGTCGTCGTCACGCTTCCCGTGTATAGGGCACGGGCTTGTATTGCTGAACTCAAACTCACGCTCACCACGTAACGCAGCGAATGCATGCTCAGCCGTCAAAAATGTCTCAGACAATTTCAGCACCCCGTCCTTGCACCCGAAAATGCATTCGTCTGGCTGTCGTGCCCTTCTCATTACAGGTGATTGTAGTTTGCGTCTTTGAACTCGTGACGGCCAACACCACGGCCTCATTGGTCGACCCAGAATCGAGGTGCTGGCCCACACTCCTCATGACCTGGGCGACGAACTCGCTCACCACCTATACCCTTTGATCCCAGACCTTGGCCACGTAGGAAAGACTCGCAACAGTAAAACTGGTGCTTGTAGATATGGAGGACACGACACCACCATTTGCTCATTGAGGTGACCACATTGAACTCGTCAGTTTAGGACTCGCTCGGGGTGACCACCAGCACTCCTGCCTCGGAGCTAGTGACCCCGGTGACCACTGCCTCGGACGTGATGATGCCCGCCTTGCCTGTGACCAGAATCGCATTGAACAGGACGTTGGTTGTCTGTGACACGGCCACCATGGCACCGACCAGCTGCTGGATCTGGCGCAGCTGAGCTGAACTCGATGAGGTGGCGGCAGCCAGGCCAACTATCTGGTGGATCTGAATCAGCTTGGCTGTGATATCGGAAATCGAATCTGAACTCCCGGCCAGGCTCAGCTTCTTGGAGACAAGACCCAGTGCTGACGAGGTGGCTGACGATGCACCCGATAGCTGATTGACGGCTGAGGTGGTGACCACACCCTGAGCCGTCGAGGTGGCAGAGATAGCAATTTGAACTCGATGACCCTGGCGTGGTGTGCACTGAGCTATGGACACAGCCCCGGTGACAACGACGAGAGCATGACGCTGCCGGAGCTGTGCCGTCGCCGAGGTTACCGCACTCGATGCCCCGATCGCCTTGACCAAGACGTCCAATGAACTCGTTGTCTCCGATACCGCCGAGGATGCCCCGATGACCTGGTGAGATTGTGACAGGACAGCGGACACAGCGGACACAGCGGACATGGCACCGGATAGCTGGAGAATGGCCTTGACCTCCAGGACACCCGTGACCGTGGACGAGGCATCTGAACTCCCGGTGACCTCGTTGAGACCTGGGACGAAGACCCTCGCCGTTGTGGATGACGTGACACTCGCCGAACCAGATAGCTGGTGAACCTGGGATGGCGTACCTGTGACCGTGGACGTAGCACTAACGGCACCGTCCAGCTCTTCAAACTCAAGGAGAGAACCTGTGGCCGATGATGCGGAACTCGTCGCTCCAGATAGGGAGTGAACCTGGCTGGGGGCAGCTGTCGTTGTCGAGGTAACGCTTACCGCACCGGAGAGCTTCTGAATCTGGGACGGTGAACTCGTCAGCGTCGAGGTGGCACTAGCCAATCCAGATACCTTCGTGATACCGGATTGGGTGACGTCACCCAGAGCTGTCGAGGTAGCACTGGCACTGACGACAACCTCATGAACTTGGGTAGGCGTACCGCTCGCCTCTACTGATACATCAGAGGCACCGGATATCTGGAGCGTGATATCAATTGAACTCGTTGTGGGTGAGGTAGAGCTAGAGGCCCCGGTCAGCTGGTGAATCTGTGAGGCTGAACCTGTAGCCGCCGATGATGCGTCGACACCGACCACAACCTCATGGGTCTGGACAATTGAACTCGTTGTGGGTGAGGTGGCTGAGGCTTCACCCGTGACCTCGATGATGGCGAGGACAGTGATCGTCCCGGTCGCAGCGGCTGAGACATCTGAACTCGCCACCATCTTGTGAATCTGGGAGGCGCTAGCGATCGCAGTCGAGGAGGCATCTGAACTCGCATCGACGGTGTGAATCTGGTTTGGCGTGGCCGTCGCTGTGGACGTGCTGGACAGTGCAGCGAAGATTTCATCCGTGATCTGCCCACCGTCGGGAATCTCAAACTCAATGGCATCAACAACCAGAGTTCTATCTGTACCACCTTGCGCTCCCCGACCCCACAGGGTGAAGTACAGATCGTTGTAATCCGTGATGTTGTCGGTTTCGGTACCGGTCAGCGTGTAGGCGCTGGTGACCTCGGTGGCGTCAACGAGCGTGACCGTGTTGTCAGCGATCAGCGTCCCGACATCGGGAATTCCTTGCCACAGCTCAAAGTGCCCGATGATGTCTCGGGCGGACGAGCTGTTCCACAGGACACGGAGAATGTGTCCGGTACTTACCTCGGGGTCAGTCAGGCCAGTATTGGTGGCCTCAAGATCGAGGTCAGTCGTGTCGACGTTGTTGCCAACTACCTCAGAGGCAATTGTGGTGTCGTCACCACCACCACCAATGTCCTCATCGATCTTTGAGAAGAACGGAGTGACACCCCAGGAGCCAGCATCAACATCTGCGATTGGGCGGGCGAACTGCGCCATTTAGACCCACCCCTTTGGTTTTAGGTGGAAGCGCCACCACCGAGATCGAACGTCAGGTCGCCAGTCGAGAACTGAACTGTGTTACCTGTCGACACAATCTGGTTCGGTGTCACATCACCCCATGCGTAGATAGTTCCCGCTGTAGTCGAGTTGGTCGAAGCTGCAAACCAGCCCTTGATTGTCGACTCAGAGGGGGCCGAGAAGTTCCCGGTTGAGATAACGATGTCTACCTTGTTCTCAAACCTCGAC
>SMVB01105720.1_pt1 | contig 19035 bp, 20 predicted proteins | sample 2456461 | NCBI WGS metagenome assembly SMVB01 (sample SAMN11095934, study PRJNA526329) | marine sediment metagenome | biome: Marine sediment; feature: Surficial sediment; material: Deep marine sediment; isolation source: Hadal surficial sediment | place: Pacific Ocean | collected 2014-05 | depth...
CCCCGAGTAGGGGCTGCGGTCCTTTGAAGAGATAGCCCACCGATGAGGTCGTAGCACCTGCTGCGATGACCCCCATGATGAACTTTCTTCGGGTAACCGTACGCTCCGGAGTGCCGATGATCTCGACGTCGCTCATGGAGCCTTACCTCCTTCGAATATCAATCCCGAGAAGACCTGACGAGCGGCCCTATCCGCCCAGCGAAGCATAATAAGCGACCACGTGCCGAAAGGCGAGGCCTATCGAGAACGATTCTCGGAACGGGTTACGAGGTCGTGCGAGCTCCTCCCCGAACCTGAGCGTAGCCCGGTCGATCCCGCCGGCTGGAGGTCCCATGTTTGCCCGGCAGTGAACCTCCGGTCGACGTGTTCTCGTAGTGGTGAAGATGTTCTCGTACGTTTAGTACGGGGGCTCCGTACAACCTCTAGCCAACGGCGGGCGTCCTACAGTAGACTGACAGGTCGGTGGGACCCACACGGATAGTGAATGCCATGCCTTCTTGGTTGTGGGCCGTAGCCTTGGCCCTCTTAATTGGATGCGTCTCGATGCGTGCGTGGTGGGTCGAGCGAAAAAAGCGGATCATCGCCGAGCGCCGGGTCGTCGAACGCCCGAACTCCTTTTATGCATCGAAAGCCGTTCACAACCAGGAGGACGAGGAATGGTGGCGCCGGATCGAACTCGAGTGTCTCCACGAACTGAATCGGGAGTATGTCGAGCGGCTCCTTCGCCAGATCGACGCATCAGGCGTCGGCACCCTTACGAAAGACGAGCGAGCGTTCATGGAGCGCATGGCCAAGATCGACGCACCGCCGCGCCTGGGCGTCCGCCCGCCGACCGATCCTTGGCCCAGCCCCGCCTGATCAGCCTCGGTCCTACCAGACCTCCTCGTCCGGTGGTGCGGGCGGGACATCCTTGAGGGTGGTTTCCTCGTTGTAGAGTGTGAAGCCCCGAGCCCGATAGTTCTCGATCGCCTGGGGGCTGTCGAGCGAACACGTGTGAAGCCAGACGCGCTGCGCTCCGGTGCGAAACGCCCGCTCCACCGTACCAGACAGGAGAAGCCCGCCGATCCCCTTTCCCATAAACTGGCGGAGCAATCCAAAGTAGACGATCTCAACGGATTCTTCAGGCTGGCGCTCAAGCTCGACGTAGCCCGCGATCACCCCGTGCCAATAGGCGATCCACACCTCGACCTCCGGTCGTTCGAGGTGAGCCAACCACGTCGAGTACGGCCAGCTCAACCGGTCGGTCCAGCGCCAAGCACGTCCCACCACTGTGTAAAGGAATCGCCCCAGTGCCGGACAAGCGATTCTTGCTTCCCGGATCTCGAGATCCGGCACTTCCGTTGCCGCCGCCGTGAGCTCCTCGACGCTGCGAAGCTCCAGGTAGTAAGTGGTGACTTGCGTTTCCACGGGTCGAACTCTCTTGTTGGCGGGCATGACACATCGCTTGAAGCTCGGAAGACGATCCTCTTGGGCCGTCCCTGTGTTGGCAGTCGGCCTCTATTGGGGCCTTCTCGCCGTCTTCGCCGGTGAGGTCACGGCCAACCACCTGATGTATGGCGGCGCGATTCTCCTCCTCAGTCAGATCAAGCAGCCTTTCCTGCCTCTGGGCGTCCGGCCTCTCGATTTTCTTCTCCCGATTCTCCTCACGGGGGTCCTTTACGACAGCCAGCGGTATTGGGGCGAGGCCGTTCCGGACATCGCCGGCCCGTACGACCTTGAAAAGCGGTTATTCGGCGTCCCCTCGCCGAACGGCACCCTGACGCTAAACGAGTGGTTCGGTCTGCATCTCCACCCTGTCCTCGACTTCATCGCGGGGGGGGCCTATCTGACGTTTATCGGCGTCTTCATTCTCCTGGCGGCATACTTCACGCGTCGGATCCACTTCGACACCGACTCCGAGTCGACGCCCTTCCACAGGGGGTGGTCGGCGCGCGCCGTCGTGTGGTCCTTCTTTGTCGTCAACGTCCTGGGTTTTGCGACATGGTTCTTCTACCCAGCTGCTCCTCCTTGGTATGTGGATACGTACGGGCTGGACACGATCCTTCTGGACGTACCGATGAATCCGGCTCGGACGGTCCGTTTCGACGCTTTGTTCGGGACCAGCTTCTTCACTGGGATGTACGGTGCCGGTTCCAACCCGTTCGGCGCCATCCCCTCCCTCCACATTTCCTACCCCGTCCTGTCCATCGTTTTCGCGATGAGGCTAAGAAAATTCCGCTCGTTCACATTCGTATTCGCGAGTCTGGTGGGCTTCGCAGCGGTCTACCTGAACCACCATTACCTGATCGACGTGCTCTTGGGAATCGTCTACGGGCTGGTCGCCGCGGCGATCACGATCGTGGGCACCGAATGGCTGGCCGTCCGGTTATCGCCGGTGAGCGATCCGGCCGGCTAGAAGGCCGTTCAACGGCCTTTTTCAAGTGGCTATCGGTTGGCGTAGACCGTCGTCCGTCCCTCTCGGTCGAACGCGAGAACCTGGTAAGGCTGAGCCGGCTGACCAGCGATCTCCATACCAGGTGTGCCGACGATCATGCCCGGCACCGCCAGCCCGACGATATCCGGCCTCCGTTCGAGCATCGATCTGATGTCGGCCGCGGGCACATGTCCTTCCACTACGTAACCGTCGACCAGCGCTGTATGACACGAAGCCAGATGATCGCCCACCCCGTGCTGGGCCTTGATGGCCTGGAGCGCCTCGGTATCTCTGACGATGACGTCGAAGCCGCTCTCCTCGAGATGTTTGACCCAGAACGCGCAGCAGCCACAGGTCGGGCTCTTGTAAACGGTGATGGTGGGACCAGCGACCGCCGGGTTGTTAGCCCAGAACGCCCCCGCCAGCGCGAGAACAAGAACGCCGCCGCCGACCATCGATGCGAGTTGCGTTTTTTTCATGAAACCCTCCGAACGGGGATACGGGGTTGTCGTACTCCGAAATGACGAGGGAGTGCCCCTCATGGTTGCCATGACCCGCGCAGGGCGAAAGATTCGGCTCGCAAGCGACGTCGTCTCAGGTTCAACAGGTCCTATCATGGCTGCACCGGATCATCTGACCCAACTCCAAGCAGAGTTGGCCCCGGAGTTCCAGATCGTCCGACTGCTGGGCGAGGGCCCCATGGCGAGGGTGTACTTGGCTCGGGAAGCGGCACTCCGACGACTCGTCGCCATCAAAGTCCTGAACCCGGAAGTCGCCGAGGATGAGACCGCACGGAAACGATTCGAACGGGAGTCTCGATCCGCCGCGAAGATCCACCATCACAACATCGCGACCGTACATCGGGTCGGCTCCCTCGAGGACGGGACACCGTTCATCATCATGGAGTACATCGAAGGGCGGAACCTCGCAGATGGGCTCCAGGCAGAGGGAGTCATGACCATCGAGCAGGCCTGTCATACTCTCAGCCAGGTGGCCTCGGCGCTGGCGGCCGCCCACGAGAAGGGAATCGTGCACCGGGACGTTAAGCCCGAGAACGTCGTGCGAGAAAGGGATTCGGACCGGGTGGTGCTCATGGACTTCGGAATCGCCGGGATCCTGGAGACGGGCACCGAGACGATCTCCCGTCTCACGCAACAGGGACAGTTGCTTGGTGATCCCCGGTACACGAGTCCCGAGCAGTTGCTCGGCGAAGCCGTCACGGAGGAATCGGACGTATACAGCCTGGGAATCATGGGCTACGAACTTCTCACGCTCAAGGCCCCGTACGAAGGAACCACGAGCGTCCAGCTGGTAACGGCGCATTTGAAGAAAGAGCCGATTCCGCTGCTCAGTCTCCGGCCTGATGCGGATCCCTTTCTAACGGAACTGTTGGAGCGGTGTCTTTCCAAGAATCCGCTGCATCGGCCTCGGGCGTCCGAGGTTGCCAAGGCGTTGGAGCATGTCACGGAGGAACCGCAGAGCCCTGGGCAACCTGCGGAGTCGGACTCGTTCGCCGGCAAGACGTTTTCGGATGCAGTACAGAATATTCCCGCCCTCGGGGCTTTCATTGGGGAGCTCAAGCGCCGGCATGTGTTCAACGTGGCGGTGTTCTACATTTTGGTCACCGCGGGTCTTCTGGGGGTCGCAGAAGCTACGCTGGATTCACTCCCTCTCCCCGATAACTCGATGGACATCCTGGTGGCCGTCACGCTGGGGGGCTTTCCGGTGACTCTTGTTCTCTCGTGGATGTTCGACGTCAGCTCGAAGGGAATCCGACGGACCGAGTCGGAGGTCTCGGGGGCCGCCCGCACCAAGCTTTACGTCCTTCAGGCGCTGGGCCTGATGCTCAGCCTGGCGCTTGCCGGGTTGCTCGGCTGGTGGGTTCTGAATCCGTAGCATCAACTGGTTCGTCTCCGGAACGGGCGATCTCCGAGGCCGGGCCTCGCCACAGCCCCGATCCCACGACGATCACGAATACCAAGAGCCCGAACTCGTCTACAGGCAGGGCCGAAACACGCCGTGGATCGAAAAGCTCTACTGCGATGGTGGCAATGAGAACGGCTAGCCCGGCCTCGAGCGGTCTTCTCGACCGGTCCGCGCTTCGGCCGGAGTCCGTCCAAAGGGCATAGGCGCACAGGCCACAGAAAAGGCTGATCAAATAATCCGCCAGGGGTGGCCACCTGGAGGGAATCGCGGTCGCCTGAGCGAGCCGCTCTCCCCATGGAAGCACGACACCCCCGACCTCGAGCACCTCGCTGAAGTGCATCGTGGCGGGGGAAGCCAGATTCATCACGATCACGGATGCCGCGGCACCGGTGTAGATCCACAGCAGCCAACGGGCCCGCATGTCCGTATACACGGCAACAAACCATACGATGGCGACGGGTGCCGTGAGCGCGAATACCGTATGCAGGCGCACGGCTCTGACGTAGGCGTCGATATCGACCGCCCTATAAACACCGAGCGCGGCGTATTCCTGGGCCGCAATGACGAGGCACGCGAGTCCGAAGAGGGGAAGGGCCGGACTCAGCGAGCCTTGCGGCTTTTTGGTCGCTGTCAGGTACCATCCGCCCACAAAGAGACAGAGGCCGCCTGCGGCCGCAAGGACGAGAGCGAGGGGGGAGTTCGTGAGCATGAACATTTTTCTGGCGCGACCTCCGCGCCCCACCTCCGCAACAGGCCACTAGAGCGACCCCGGGTGCGAGGGTGGGTATCCGTGTCCGAGGGTACTACTTTAGCGGTCATCGTCGGACATGGAGAACGACCCGAAGCGAGGAACCATGAACAAAAAACTCAAAATATCAGGAATGACCTGCGATCACTGCGTGAGCCACGTGAAGTCTGCCTTGGAGGGTGTGGAGGGGGTTTCCGGCGCGGACGTCTCGTTGGAGAACCACGAGGTGGAGTTGACGCTGTCGAGCGAGGTCATCGATGCGGATCTGATCGCGGCGGTCGAGACGGCCGGGTATGAGGCGGAGGTCCACTAAGTGGCCCGATTCTAAACGCTCCATGATGGTCCTCACGCATACGCTCGAACACCGTACGGAAGGCGACGACCACATTCTGGATTTAACGGCCGAATTGCAGACGTTGGTGCGTGAGAGCGGGATCGGGGTGGGACAACTCACGGCCATGGTCGTCGGATCGACAGCGGCGCTCACGACGGTGGAGTTCGAGCCGGGCCTCGTGGGTCACGATATCGCGGCCGCCCTCGAGCGCATCGCCCCTCGGGCCGGAACCTACGAGCATGAGAAGATGTGGCACGACGACAATGGGCACAGCCACGTCCGTGCAAGCCTGATCGGCCCCTCGCTCGCCCTCCCGATCGTGGATGGAGCCCTGCCGCTCGGAACCTGGCAGCAAGTGGTCCTCGTCGATCTCGACACCCGGCCCAGGAACCGCCGGGTAGTCGTCAATCTCGTGGGGGAATGAGCCGGTTACTCGGACACGCAAGAAGGCAGCCTTCTAAATCTTCTTGAGGATCCAGCTCAGAACCATTCGAACGATCCTTCGGATAATTGTCATCATGTAGGTGGTCGCCTCCTGGGCGAGTCCTCGTGTTCACGTACCATCCCATACGAAAGCACTATGAAAAGGGTTTCCGCCAGAAGGCTACAGCCTTCTCACCATCAGCGGCTCCGCGTCGCGCAGAAGAAGCCCTCGGAGCCGCGACCCAGAGCTCCGCTCGACCAGGTCCCCCTGAAGGACTCCGCCGTGATTTCAACGACCGTCAGGACGGTGTAGCCTCCGTCGAAGCGCACGAGGGTCCGGCGGTTTGCGTCCGATCCTAAGCGAAGTAGGATGCTCGGACTCGTGCCCGTTTCGCTCTCGATGACCAAAACCCCCGGAGACGCCGGGTCTTCGCTCGAAAGGCTGCCTACCCGCACCGCCCCTACACCCTCCAGGTCCACATCCGTGCTTCCGAAGAGGGGAGAGGTCACGCCGGGAATCGAGCCTCCCGCGGTTCCTGCGAATTGACGGAGAGGCTCCACCTGATCGAGGAGTAGGAGGGACCCCGCAGCCGTGCGGGTAGGGGTGCCGTCGACCTCCTCGACCATGATCAGGTGATACTCACCCGCCCGTCCCTCCAGGGAGGCATCGGGCGACAACGGCCCGTCGGGCTGGACACATGTCGGTGCGGGAGCCGGCGGGCCATCGCCGTCGGCCCGTGAGCACCCGGTGACCATCAGAAGGGCTATCATCCATGTGGCTGACCCGCCTCCCAACCAGGCACCCCCCCCTGGTCTCAAAGCGGCTCCGTTCGGTCTCAATGGCATGGCATCAGTCATCGGCGGGGAATCGTTCGGGTCACATAGCCGGAGTGGTCTACCACCTGGACTGGCCCCCGGTAGGTATCGTTCTCGAGATCGATGATTCTCCCGGCGGAGGCGGTCATCCGGGCCGGGGCCGAAAAGGTGCCGGTGAACGAGTCTGCCAGCCGGGCCGGAGCCGAAAATGCCCCGGTGAACGAGTCTGCCCGTGAACTGTCCACAATGTATCCGAGGTCGACCAGAGACTCAGTCGTGATCGCGCTCAGGGGATTGGCGACACCGCTCTGGAGCGCCGGCGTCATCAGCTCGTCGCGGAGAACCGACTCCCTCCAGTGTGAGTCGGCGGAGCCCTCACCGAGCAGATTCTCGACCGGAACTTTTTCGCCTCCGGTGTACGCCGTGCCTCCAGCCGCATCGAACGCGGCGATCGCGGCCGCCCCGGCAAAGTGAGTGTCGGCACCGCTGTTGGACGGCAACGAAGGGTCCACCAGAAGTACGTCGAACTCGGGCCACAAGGTTCCGACTCCGAGCACGTGCCCCATCTCGTGGAGCGTGAGGGCCGTTAAGTCGCCACTCTGCTCTATCTGACCCAAATCCGCGACATCGAAGGACATGAAGCCGAGCACCGGCAAACGAGAAAGGCTTCGAATCTGGCAGAAGCCGGCTTGGGCAAGTGTTCCGGAAGGTCCGTCCAATGGCCTGATATCGATGAAGATTCGGAGATCATCGACGGTGTCGGAAACCTCTGGGTGTTGCACCCCTTGACCGCATGTATTGGCCGGGACGGGGTTGGACGAGAAATCGACGTTACTGAGGTCACCTTGAAGGATATCCATCCAACGGTCGGCGGCGGCAATGAACGCTTCGTCCTGGCTAGGCGTGCCATGGGTGATAAACACGAGCTCGATCGAGTAATCAGTGTCGTCGATCGACCCGGGCGGATCCGTAACCCCGTCCCCACAGCTCAACAGGGGGGAGGACAAAGTGATGCTTACGAGAACACACTTCGAGAGGGAGCAAAATGGTCCTGCGCACGACCCACTGTATTGCTTCAACAGCCTTCTAAGCCTTTGATCAAACTCTGCGCGGAGTAAGAAACGAGGCGCTACTTCCAGGATAATGCTCCATCCCACTTCGCAACACTCAAATCCCCGGGGACCTTCGGGGCACCAGACGCAGACGCTGCGTATTCCTGGCGAGAACGTGATCGGTCCGGGATAACGTCGGGAAAGCCCTGGGCGGTCGGATACATACCGCTTCCTTTGAAGTTCCACACGCGTCCACTAAGATGCTGCCATGCTCAGTCAGATGTTGGACGGAACGGGTCTCGGCGAGACCCTGGCCCAAAACCCGTTACTCGCTCTGGTAATCCTGTTCGGGGCCGGCTTGGTGACGAGCCTGACACCTTGCGTCTACCCGATGATTCCGATCACGGCGTCGGTGCTTGCAGGGTCCGCGGAGCAGGGTGCCTCGCGATCAAAGATAGTCGGCCTGACGTTTACCTATGCCCTCGGACTGGCATTACTCTATGCGACGCTCGGGCTCCTGGCAGGCCTCACCGGGAGCCTGTTCGGCACGGTGAGCGCGAGTCCCTGGACCCGATTGGCGATTGGCAATCTGCTCCTGGTGTTCGGGCTGGCGATGTTCGACGTCATTCCGGTGCGCGTACCGCAACGCCTCATGCAATGGGCCGGGACCACGAAGGGCGGTTCCTACCCGTCGGTGTTCGTTCTCGGAGCCGCCTCCGGCGTCGTTGCAGCCCCGTGTGGCGCCCCCGCGTTTGCCGTAGTACTTACATGGGTGGCGGCGACCGAGGCCGGCGCGATGGGCTTTCTTTATTTATTCGTCTTCTCCTTCGGAATGACTGCGTTACTGGTGGCTGTCGGGCTCTCTTCCGGGTTCGGGGCGGCACTGCCCGCCGCGGGCGCGTGGATGGTGTGGATCAAAAAGGGCGCGGGAGTGATTATGTTGGTGATGGCTCAATATTACTTCGTCCAGGTGGGGATGGTATTGTGAAAACCGACGACCGAATCCGTAACACGCGGGGCTCCAGGCGCGCCCCGCATCTCGTGAGCGCAGCCGTACTGTTCATGGCGGTTCTCTCCTTCGGTGTACTCCCTCCCGCGGCCGCGGCCGCGCAGGAACGCGGCGACATTGGGATCGCTTTGGGCGAACGTCCCGAGCTGGTGGAGATAGAGGACCTGGAAGGCAACAAGGTGAGCCTCGCCGACTATATCGGAGGTCGGCCGGCGCTCATTGAATTCTGGGCACGCTGGTGCGAGCTGTGTGAGGCTCTGCATCCTCAGATGGTAGATTCGCACTCCCGTTATGGAGACAGAGTCGCGTTCGTCGCGGTCGCCGTCGCCGTCGCCCAGTCCCAGCGATCGGTTCGGCGGCACCTGGAAGACATGCCGACGGAATTCCCCACACTTTGGGATGAAGGGGGCCGAGCCGTGCGCGCGTTTCTGGCTCCCGGGACGTCGTACATCGTGGTCCTGGACGCTCAAGGTAGGGTCACGTACACCGGGTCGGGAGCGGGTCAAGACATCGAGGCCGCAGTTCTGACCGGGCTCGGGTCGAGTGACTAGGGAGTCCCCTCTTCGCCACACCTGAACAAGGAGGGCCCGGCCGAATCTGGCCGAGCCCTCCTTCTTTCTTTCGCGCGACTTCCGGACCCCGAAACTGCGCCCCAGAAAATCCATATGCGGCCGGTCAGCAACCCGGCCGACGCGCTACCCTGTCTTGTTACTGCTGGGCGTCGTCGTCCGCTTCTATCGGCATCGCGACCTTCGCCACTTCGGCAGCCAACTCATCGTACGCCGTCGGATCGATTTCACGGAACCGAGACGTGGAAAAAGAGACACGCCCTTCCGGATCGACAATAACCACAGCCCGACTCTGGGTCATTCCGTTGTCTCTTCGGCCGACGCCGAAGGCTTCCGCGGCGTTACCCTCGGGGTCGCTCCCGAACAGCACCGGGAAATCCGCGTCCGCCGCCCATGACGCCAACGCCTCCGGAGAGTCGTTGCTTATGGCAAGAATGGTTACGCCACGTCCGTTCCTGAATACGCTTGCGTACTGATCACGGTACGCTTCCATTTGGATTGTTCAGCCAGGCGTCCGCGCTCTGAAGAAGAACGCAATTACCACCACCTCTCCCCGTAAATCCGACAGGCGGACCGGGTCCTGGAGGACTCCGTAGCGTGTGGCGCCCGTGACTGTGATGTCCGGGGCCATTTCTCCGACCGCGATTATGGCGGATGCGTCGGCCTGCGCAGCGGCCGGCTGAACGAAAACAGCCAAGCCGAGGGACAGGGCGAATACGAACGCCATCATGGATGGCCGCATTCGAATCCTCCTTTTCTTGGTAAGACGGGAATCTGCGTCCGGGCAGTATACACCGAAAGATCATGATGCGCACCATCCTGACGTTAGGGGCCACGGCGACGGCGGCCGTCCCCTCCCACCATGCGGAAGAGTTTACCGAGGGCGGTCTTCGAGCTGAGCCTCGCCGGGGTATTGCCGACACTCCCCCGGTACCGTCTCTTGGGTTCGGTCCGAGGCGTCTATCCTGCCGCTCACCCCGCAGCCTGGGAAACGTGATATTGGACGACCTTCCACGTTCCGTCGTCTAACACGCGCGTCTCCGAGTATCGCCAGGCGCCCGACGCTACTGCCCCGAGCGGTAACGTGACGGATCCTCGGAAGAGCGCGCCCGACACGGCGACGTTACCATAGACCTTTACGTTCAGATCACTCATCACGACGTTCACTCGGAGACCCGTTGCGAAAGCGATCCGAACGGCTATCACACTGAACCCCTCGATCATGGTAGAGCGATCGACGAAGAACCCACGGGTGTCGTCGTGGTAGAAGTTGGCGAAGGTGGGGACGTCGCGCGCGATCAGCGCCGCCAGGGTTTCCGTTACGGCGGCCCGCACGTCGGCTTCTTGGGCGGCCGCGGAGCCGGAAGCGAGCGAGGACATCAAACAGAAGACAAAAATGATGCGCCGGGATTTCACGTGATCGCTTCCTTTCCTATCTTGGGATCTTCCTTCGAATTTTTGTTGGAGTCTTTCTCAGCATCTTCGACCACAAGGGGGCCCTGATGTTCCGTCAGGCATGGACTCATCCGAAGGCCCACTGGGTCTCTTTGGCCGTGGCAGCTCTAGGACTCGGAGCGGTAGGGCTCTGGGTCGATCTGTCCCCGAAGGTGGAAAGCGACTTCTTCTTCTCGGAGGACGACCCGCAGCTCCAGGTGTCGAATGAGTTGAACCGGCGGTACCGGGGGGGAGGGGAGGAGCTGGTGGTGGTGCGGGCGGAGGACACGGCGGGGGATCCCGAAGCATACCGCGAGCGGATCGCTGAGCTCACGGAGGCCTTTTTGGCGGTTGAGGGTGTGACGAACGTGTTTTCGATCACGACCGATGACCCTGAGCCGAGTCCCATGTTCAGCCGAATCCTTCTGACGCCGGACGAGGCGGCCACCAACCTCATAGTGAGTGTGGACGCGACCGACCCTGAAGTTCTTCTCCCTCGATTGGAGGACGTGGTAGAGCGACTCCGTGCGCCCGGCCTGGACGTGGTCATGTCGGGAGTGCCGGTTATCGTCGAACAGATTCGACGAAATCTGTTTGAGGATCTCAGGGTCTTCAGCCTGGCTTCGTTTCTCCTGTTCGGTTTGCTCGCGGCGCTGATCTACAGAAGCGTGGCGATCGTCGCGGGTGCACTGACGAGCTGTATAACCGCGTGCGCGGCCACCCTGCTTATCACCCAAATGATGGGCATCCAGATCGGCCTGCTCACGGCTAACCTCATCACGATCGTCTTCGTGCTGACGCTCTCGCACATCGTGTTTCTGACGGCGAACTGGCGGCGGACCGGGACCCTTGAGCTGACGCCGGATCAGCGAGCGGCCCGGACCGTGTCGCTGACGCTCACGGCCTCTTTCTGGTCCATGGCCACGACGCTCCTGGGTTTTCTGAGTCTGTTGTTTGCCCAGGCAAAGCCCTTGAGAGAGTTGGGGATCGCCGGTGCCATCGGCGCGGCGACCGCCCTTGCCGTCGCCTACACGATTTACCCCACCTTCTTGGGCCGTGCGTCAGAGCGTACGGTAGCCGCGCCGCCGCCGTCTGCCGAACCGTCCCTGATCTCGGCCCGGCCGTTGAGGCCACTGGCGGTCATCGCGCTCGTCGTCCTTGCCTTGGGGTTTGGTGTTCCGAGGCTCGACACCGACCCCGGGCTCCTCACGTACTTCGAAGAGGGCGGCGAACTCCGGACCGGGCTCGAGCGGATCGATCGAGACGGCGGGAGCAGCACGCTCAACATCGCGATCCGGGACGCTTCGGGCGGCAGTATCGTCGACAATGAGGTCTACGACCGCATGTGGCTTTTCCAGGACGCGCTCGAGGCGGACTCGGCGGTGGGTGCGGTGGTGTCGCCGCCGGTGCTGCTGGGGCATGCCCGGGCGCAACCGTTTGCGGGCTTCTTGAGCCTGGGCGCGCTTCTCGATCTTGCCGCGACGCCGCAGTACGGTGAGATCGCCCTGCAATACGTGACGCCGGAACGGGACGAGGGCCGTTTCTTCATCCGAATGAAGGAATCGGTGGAGGAGCCCTCTCGGCAGGCGGTCATGGATCGACTCGAGGGATACGCGCTCGAGTCGGGCCTCGAGGTGGTGCAGATGGGAGGGTTGTACGACCTCCAGGCGCAGCTCGGTCGGCTGATCACGTCGAGCCTCCAGCTCGGTCTCGGGGGGTTACTCCTCCTGTTCCTGGGCGTCGCCGTGGTGGTTTCCCGTTCCGCGAAAGTGACCACGATGATGGTAGCGTGTCTCGCCGGGGTTCCGCTCGTCGTACTCGGCACGTTCGGCTGGCTGGGCGTGTCGGTGGACATCATCACCTCGCCGGCGGCGAACGTCGCCTTGGCCATGGGAGTCGACTCGATGATCCATCTGGTGGTGCGGGTCCGGCACCTTCGCGATGGTGGCCTGGCTGACTTGGAGAGTTGGTCCCAAGCGCGGGCCCAGATCATGGGGCCGGTTCTTTCCGCTACGCTCCTCATCTGCGTGGGGTTCGGGATCTTCGGGTTGTCGACGTTCCCACCCACCGGCCGCTTTGGGCTCGCGGTGATCTTGGGCACGATGACGGCCGCCACCATGGCACTGATCACCTTGCCGCTCGCTGTCCAGGCGTTCAGGGGGGGGAAAGCCGAGGAGCCTCAGCCGGCCTGAAGGCAGTAGGGCGAGCGGCCACCCCCGAACCGGGGAGTGGCCGCCGCTCGAGGAGGATTCTCAGCCTCCTAGGGGAGCGCCATTGCGATCAACTGTGCCGCCTGCCCGCCGCCACCCACGGTGAAGACGACGTACTGCTTCCCGTCGTGCATGTAGGTCATCGGAAGGCCCGACTGGCTCGCCGGAATCTCCAGGTCGGCAATGATCTCGCCCGTGGCCTTGTCGTAGCCGTAGAAATGAGGATCTCCGCCGTACCCCTCACCTGCCAGCACGAGCGTCTTGGTGACCAAGATGCCGGCCCTCGTGGCCTTACCCCACCGGCCGATCTCGATACCCTCGAGGGCCGGGTTGTTCTTGATTCGGTCCTGCGTATCCCCGTTGGCCTGCATCCAGAGGTGCTCGCCGGTGTTCAGGTCGATAGCGGTGATCCGTCCCCACGGGGGCTTGACCAAGGGGAGTCTAGACCCACGGCCGCCCCCACGCCCCCGCCCGCCCCCAAAGCTCTGGACGTATCGCATATCCGAGGCGTCTGAACTCCCGAGTGTCAGCGTGCCACCGTCTGATTTCGAGGCGATGTAGATCACGCCGGTCTCGGGATCGAATGCGCCACCCTCCCAGTTGGCACCTCCGGTTTGACTGGGCATCATCAAGGTGCCCCCTCTTCCCCCGTCGTCCAGGATCGAGGGCGGGGTGTAGAGCGGCCCGATCACTAAGCTCGACAACCTCGCCTCGGCTTCGGCTCTGAGTTCGGGTGTAAAGTCGATGAGGTCGTCGATTGTTATACCCTGCCGGTCGAACGGCGCGGGCTTGGTGGGGAAGGGCTGCGTGGGGGAGTACCACTCCCCCGGCACATTACCCTGCGGAACCGGTCGCTCCTCGATCGGCCAAACGGGCTCTCCCGTGATCCGGTCGAATACGTAGAGAAAGGCCTGTTTGGTAATCTGGGCGACCGCCTTGATGTCCCGGCCGTCCACGGTGATGTCGGTCAGAATCGGCGCCGTGGGGGCATCGTAGTCCCAGATGTCATGGTGTACGAGTTGGAAGTGCCAGATCCGCTCGCCGGTCTCGATGTTCAGCGCCACCAGGCTCGAAGAGAACAGGTTGTCGCCGGGCCTGTGACCGCCATAGTAGTCGCCGGTGGCGTCTTCCACCGGCAGGTAGACGTATCCCAACTCTTCGTCCACCGTGAAGGGAGGCCAAACCGCGGCGTTCCCCGTGTATTCCCACGAACCGTCTTCCCAGGTCTCGTTACCGTACTCGCCCTCTACCGGGATGGTGTGGAAGATCCACTTCCGCTCACCCGTTCTGACATCGAAACCACGGACGTGCCCGGGCACGTTTTCCATCGAGGGCGGGCGCGAACCCACCGCCAGCGCCGCGCCCACCACGATGACGTCCCTCGCGATGACCGGAGGCGAAGACGATCCGATGACGGCCTCGATGAGGTCAACCTCTCGGTCGAGCCCCAACCTGAGGTCGACCACTCCGTTGGTTCCGAACGTTTCGATCTCGCGGCCGGTGTGGGCGTCCAGGGCCACCATATGATAGGCTGGTGTGATCACGTAGATGCGGTCGTCTCCCTGCTCATCCGACCAGTAAGCAACACCACGGCCCGAGTTCGCTCGGGGGGCGCTGCGGGCCCGCTCACCCTCATCCATTCTCCACATCCAGAGCATCTCGCCCGTGCCTGCATCCAACGCGACCACGTTGCGTCGCGAGCCCGCCGTAGCGTAGAGAACACCGTCCACCATGAGCGGTGTCGTGGAGTTCTTCGTTTCCGGACGGGGCCCCTGGTTACGGGCGGCCCAGGTCCAAGCGATCTCGAGATCGCCGACGTTCGAAGCGTCGATCTGGTCCAACGGCGAGTACGCCGTCCCCCCCGGGCCGCCTCCGTAGTAACGCCATTCTCCGTCCGTCGCGCCCTGCTGGGCTATTACGGGCGTCAAGACGACCATCGCGAAGAATAGGCCGAGGACCGCTGATTTCGTGAACGTGCCCATCCACTACACTCCTTCAAAGTTTCGGGTCGGCACGACGTGAGCCGTGCCGACCCGGATTGGTTTCAGATCTTTACTTTCGGAAGCAACTAGATCGCGAAGCAGTAGAACAGTCCGTCGCCGCCCGTGCCTTGCAGATCCTCCTGGCCGCAGCCACTGCTGGCGTGTGCGGAGTTCCAGGAGTTCGGGTTGGCGCCGCCGCCGGTGCGGTCGAAGTGACCGACCATCGCGCTTCCTTCCCCGCTGCTCATCCAATTGTCACACGTGGTGTCGTCATCTCCCATGGCCACGGTGCCGTCCAGGTTCGAGCCTGTCAGGATGTCGTGCCGGTTGGGATCGTCGCCACGGCCATTGGTCATGCCGCCGCGCTCGTTCAGCACGGTCTCTTTCGTGAGGTTGTTGTTCTCACTGTGGAGGTTGTCGACGTCGCTTGCGACCTGCACGAGGGCTTGGTTGAGCCATGGCCCTGACCCAATCCGGTCCCGTGCGTTGACCGCCGCGGCGTCAGCCGTGGCCGTCGCGCTCATGTAGGCGTGCCATGTTCCGCTCCCTGCCACGGCGTCGGCCAGGGACTGGCAGTAGGCGTCGGCCCCCTCCAGACCTCCCAGAGCGGCACCATTACCAGGACCAGCGCTGGTGAGGAAAAAGCTCATCATTGGCTCCATCGGCTCGTCCTCAGCCGGGGCGCACGAGCCGACAACGGTGACAATCGCAAACAAGGAAAAAACTCTCATCTTCGTCATGGTGTTCCTCTCAGTTTCGAGCGACGGACAACTCCCCAATGTCCGAAGACCGGCCCTGCATGCGGGTGCACACAGGGCCGGTCAACCGGACCCTTCGAGGTGGACCCTAGTTCTAGAGTCCCCCAAAGTCGACTTCTTCAAATCGACTACTTCAGTATTTACATACCACCGTACGTGTGCGTCTCGCCCGGCCAGAGGGCGCCCTGGTTTGCACTCGGGATCGGGCCAATGCCCATATAAACGAACTTCTGAAGGCGTGACCCTTCGTACGTCTCGGTCGTGTAGATGTTTCCGTCCGAGTCGGTGTCGATGCTGTGCACCGCGAAGAACAGTCCGGGCTGCCGTCCGCCGTCCCCGAAGCTCGTCAGGACTTCCATCGTCTCACGCAGGATGATGTAGACCTTCATGTTCTGACCGTCGGCCAGGTAGAGGTAGGTCTGGGCTGCATCCGGTGAGAAGGCGATGTCCCAGGTCGAACCCTGAGAACGTGTGTTGGGCGCGAACTGGACCTCCTGCACGAACGTTCCGTCCAGCTGGAAGACCTGGACCCGGTCCGCCCCACGGTCGCAGACGTACACCAAGCCGTCGAGGCTGGGCTCGGCGCAGTGCACCGGACCCTGGAACTGCGGCGGAGGATCGGTTCCGTCCTGGGCGGACCATCGAGTCATGGTCGAGTACTCCTCGTCGTCCGGCACATTGCCGTAGGCACCCCAGTAGCGCTTGAACTCGCCGGTGGTCGCGTCGAGGACCACAACCCGCCTGTTCTGGTAACCGTCCGCCACGAACAACTCGTTGGTTGCCGCGTGGTTGGAAAGTTTTGCCACCTGCCCGAAGTTCGCCATGTCGAGGCTGTTACGCCCGTCACGTGCGTTCGGGTCGCCGATCTGTTTGAGAAACGTGCCGTCGATGGCGAACTGCAGAACGTGTTTGTCGGTTCCACCGTTCCCGCCGATCCAGATGTTGCCCATGTTGTCGATGGCGAGCCCGTGGTTCGATGTAGGCCAATCGTACTCGCCCGTGGGGCTGGGACCTCCAAAGGAGGAGATCAGATTGCCGTCCTGATCGAACTCCAAGACAGGTGGTCCCGGCTGGCAGCACTCACTGACGCCGGAGACCATGCCAATCTCCGTGTTGAGGGCAAACTGGTTCTCCGTGTTCCGATGAACGACCCAGATGTGATCGCGCGAGTCCACTGTGACACCGATCATCGGTCCCACCAGCCAGTGGTTCGGGAGCGGCTGGGGCCAAAGCGGGTTCACCTCGAACCTGGGAGCCATACCGGTTTCCCCAAAGTTACCGTTGAGGGCAGGACTCCCCTCGCCGGTTGTGCACGCGCCTACGAGTGCGGCCACGGCTATACCAACGAGAAGATTGAACTTGCGTTTCATCGACCTTCCTCCGTCTCTGTGCAGGTGCCTTGTCGGGGTCACGGTGGATCACCGGCAAATTAATCCCAAGATCAGCCTCGAAAAAAGGCGGCCTACGGGATCATTCCCGACGTAACCGAGTGTCTACGGTCCTCGGTCGCTACCCGATCTAAGTTGCTGTATGTTGGTTCCGCAAGTGCCTTTTCGGAAAACACCACCACCATGATCGCTCGGGAGCGGATGCCGGTGTCCGGACGTCAGCCTAAAGTCGTCTTATGGATCGCTGCCCTTACTGTGGCGGCGAGCCTGATCGTGGCGCTCCCCCTGGGCGCCCCGGCACACGAGACACCCGCCGACGTGACGGTTCAGATGTTCGTCAAACCCGAAGGACGAACGCTTCACCTCCTGCTTCGGGTGCCCCTGACTGCGATGCAGGACATCCCTTTTCCGACGCGTGGCCCCGGTTATCTGGAGATCGACGAGGCGGATGAGGAGCTAGAGGAGGGCGCGGTGTTGTGGCTTGCCGACCCACTACAGCTGTTCGAAAACGGCACCCAACTGCCTTTCCCCGAGATCGCTGCCATCAAAGTGTCCATTCCGTCTGATCCATCGTTCCGGGAATACGACACTGCCCTCGAGCACGTTTTTGGCCCCAAGCTGTCCAACGACATCGACCTGATATGGCAGCAGGCGATGCTCGACGTGCTGTTCGAATATCCGATTGAGTCGGAGACGTCGGACTTTTCGATCCGGCCGGGGCTCGAGCGGCTCGCGTCCCGCGTACAGGTGGTTCTCCGCTTCATGCCGCCGAGCGGTGTCGTGCGAGCGTTCCAATTTGTCGGTGACCCGGGCCTCGTCCCTCTCGACCCGCGCTGGCACCAGGCGGCCCTTCGGTTCGTGAAGTCCGGCTTCCTCCACATCCTGGACGGAATCGATCATCTGCTCTTCCTCCTCTGTCTGGTCATCCCGTTCCGGCGGATCAAGGCTCTGGTTCCGATTGTGACCGCCTTCACGGTGGCCCACTCCATCACACTGATCGCATCAGCCTACGGCTTTGCCCCGGGTGGGCTCTGGTTCCCGCCACTCGTGGAAACCGTGATCGCCGCTTCGATCCTTTACATGGCGCTGGAGAACGTGGTGGGAGCGAACATCCGACGGCGCTGGGCCATCACTTTTGCGTTCGGACTCGTGCATGGCTTCGGGTTCTCCTTCGCGCTTCGAGAATCCCTTCAGTTCGCCGGAGGCCACCTACTGACGTCCCTGTTGTCATTCAATGTGGGGGTCGAACTCGGACAGTTGCTCGTCCTCGCCCTCTGTGTACCTGCGCTCGAGGTCATTTTTCGCTTCGTGCTCGCAGAACGAGTGGGGACGATCCTCCTTTCGATCGTTGTGGCACACGTCTCATGGCATTGGATGGCGGAGCGCTGGGTAGTCTTCAGCCAATACCAGATCCCGTGGCCCGCGCTCAGCGTAGGTCTCTTTGTTACGCTGCTCGGTTGGCTGATGCTGGTCCTGCTCGTCGGGGGTCTGGGATGGCTGGCGTTTGGTAAGCTCTGGAATCCTGCTGCCCGGGGCGTGGGGGGTGCAGCTACGGCGCCTACAGAGGAGTAGCCGAAGGCAGGTCGTTTCGGGCTTCGGTCAAATGGGGCAGCAACCGCTTCGACTCATCTGGCGGGAAGACCGAAGCAGAAGAAGGGTCCGTCCCGCGAAAAATCTCCTCCGTCCAGTTGTGAGCCCATGGGGATCTCGAGCACCCCTTCGGGCGCTGTTTGGCCCCTCACGGTCACTGCGGACTGGAGCCAGAGGTTGTTATCGTCGCTGTGCAGCTGGGCCACATCCTCCGCGATCATGACCCCGTAGTAGTTATACCAGGGACCCTCTCCGATTCGCTCGCGCGCGACCTCGCCTCCCTCCCCATCCGCCGAGGTCCCCGTGAGATAGGCGTGCCAGGTGAGCTGCCCGAATCCTTCGCCATAGGCCAGGTCGTGACAATATGCATCACTTATCCCGAC
>SMVB01153139.1_pt1 | contig 19023 bp, 11 predicted proteins | sample 2456461 | NCBI WGS metagenome assembly SMVB01 (sample SAMN11095934, study PRJNA526329) | marine sediment metagenome | biome: Marine sediment; feature: Surficial sediment; material: Deep marine sediment; isolation source: Hadal surficial sediment | place: Pacific Ocean | collected 2014-05 | depth...
CCGGTCCGGTTCTTCGCGATCCATCCGTTCCGCATCGGGGTACCTTGGATTATGAAATCATCCTCAACAAGGACACGCTCAGGGTCAAGGAGATAAAAATGGTTTCCGATGCCTTCGGCTTCACAGCCAAGGGGACTCTGGGTAAATATTTTTCCAAAGACCCGTTGATTTCCTTCGATGTAAAAACCGGAGCGTTTCAAGTCAATAAAAGTGAAAGTTACCTGCCGCTGGAGATTATTCCCAAGGAATATCACCAATTGGTTCAAAAACAATTCAAAAATGGAACCTTTGAGATTGAATCCCTGAAATTCAAAGGCACTCTGTCCCAGCTAAAAAATCTGACGGTTGATGAGAATATCAAGCTTCTTACGGGCAAGGTGCGAATGAAGCACATGGATTGGCAGGACCCCTTGCCCCTGCTCAAGCATGTGACCGGTTCTTTCAGTTTGGAATCGGGAAACGGTGAATTGAAAATCGAGAAGGCCCGTTTCCTGGGTCATCCCATTGCAAATGTACAGGGAACTATTAACAACGTGGTCGACCGACCGATTATAGATGTTTCCCTGGACAATAAAATTGAATTGGGTCAATTCCATCCAACCCTGATGAAGGCGCTGGAGGGTCACTCGTTCAAGGATTTCATCAGCATTTATAGTGAAATGTCCGGACCGGGCAGTGTTCGGATACATCTTGAAGGACCCTTGCTGGAGCCCGATAAACTGGCGTTGACGGGAAACATTTTCATGAGAGATGTTTCCTTATACCAGGAAGGAATCGGCCCGAGGATCGAACATTTGCAAGGCAAGATCGATTTCAATCTGATCCCTCCAGGGTCCGGGCCGGACAAAAAATCCTCGATTCCCATTATTGTGTTTGACAATTTTTCCGGTAATTTTGGCAAAAGCGCATTTTCCAAGGTGTTTGGCAAAGTTGTTATGGAAAACGACGTCCCCTCAAAGGAGATGGTCGGGACTTACAACCTGGATGTTGATGAGTTGCCGGCAATCATCTCGGACCTGGACCTGGAATATCCTTTCGATATTCTTCATCAGGGGACCCAGTACACCAGGGGGCGGGTGCAGGTGAATTTTAAATCGCTTGGCAATCCGATGGTCCCGGAAACTGTAAAAGACTGGGGCGAAATAGAGCTTCAGGACTTGTCTCTTCAATATGAAGATAAATATTGGCCTATGTCCAATCTTTCTGGAGTTATTGAATTTGGAGAAGGGCTCCTGCGCATGGTTGAGGTGAAGGGATGGTATGGAGATTCGCCGTTTCAGTTGGATGGCTATCTCACCCCTTATGCCCAAAATGGCCCTGAGTTTGAACTTGTGGTCAAATCTCCAAACTTCCATTCTTCAGGTTTAAAAAATATTCCTTTCCTGAAAAATTTAAAATATACCGGCACGATAAAAACCGAACTTAAAATAAAGGGGTCGATTCATGATTTGGAATTTGACCAAAAGCTGGATTTGTCGCAGGCTTCCTACCAGTATAAAGATTTGTTCATCAAACCCAGAAACGCTTTTAACAATGTTGAACTCAAGGGTCGTTTTGATTCCAAAGAGGGGATTGTTGTAAGAAATATTGTTTACAATTTGGAAGAAAATAGAATCGTCGGGAAGGCAAATATCAAAAACCTGGATAACCCTGAATTTTTTGTCCAAATTACCTCCAAAAATTTTAAGACGGAATTGTTGGCAAAATTTCTAAAACCTTTCAGAATCAACCGAAAGGGCTCGGCGGATTTTAAAATTCAGGGGCGGGGAAATTTCAATCACCTGGAGAATTCCAGATTTGAAGGAATGATTAATCTTAAAAACCTGGAATTTCTTCCAGAGGATTACGATCAAGTTCTTACCTTGAACGCCGGGATTAAATTTGCTGGAAATACTTTCCAGATAAGCGGGGGCCGCCTGGCATCCGATTTATCCGCGGTTCTTTTTGAGGGTATTTACCAACGAGGTCCCAAGCCGAATATGAATATTAGGGTTTCTGGCAAACGCCTGGTGTTGGAAGAATTTCTTCCTGCGGGAAATGAAGGAGAGGCCAACCTGGTGAGTTTCCTGAACGAATCGGACCTGTTTTCCAAAGGAACCACTAATATTTCTTTTGATCTGGATAAGCTGGATTACAAGCGTTTGACCTTGAATATGGTTTCCGGAAACATTTCGATAGAGAAAAAGAAAATTAAAATCAACAAGCTGGATTTGGGAAAGGAGGGCAATATTCGCGGGCGGGGAATATTTGAAATGGGTGACTCCGATGGCTTGCGTTTCAAGGGGTTGATTCAGGCGGAAAAAATACCGGCGCAGGAATTTTTCTCTTTGTTCGGAAACACGTTTCAAAATGGGTTGACGGGTCAATTGAAAACCTTGGATATCCGGGTGAAAGGCCAGGGCAAGGGGTTGAAGGAAATTTGGAAATCCCTTATCGTCGAATCGTCCTTCGATTTTGGTTCCGGCCAGATTGACCACGGAAGATTAAAAACCGGAGCTCTGAGGCTGTTTGGTTTTCAGGAGGAGGCCGATGAATCCGCCGGAAAAACTCTGGAAGAAAGTTTTGCACCTTACGAACAAATTGCCGGGAAATTTTCCCTGGTCAAAGGAATCGCATCTACGGAAAATTTTATCTATGAAGATAAAAAACGAAGAAGTTCTCTTGTCGGAACGTTTGACTTGAACAAGTATGAAATGGATACGGTTTTGGGCGTTGCGCCACTCGCGGCCCTCGATAAATTCTTAACGAAAATTCCGGTGTTCGGGAAAATACTTACCAGCGGGGATGAGGAAAGCCTGGTTAAAACTTACTTCACGGTAAAAGGAAAGTTCGATAACCCCGAAATAAAAGCCATTCCCTTCACATCATTGACCAAAAAAGTGGTCGGCATTTTCCAGGGGTTCTGGCAAACCCCTAAATATATTTTAAACCCTCAAAGGGAAGAAACCAATTGACCTCCACAACGTGGGAGGAAGCCTGGGCCTGACGCTACGCGAGGCCCTGAAAATGTCTGGAGAAAAAATTCTGTATGAAGCAGGATTCCATCAGCCATCGGTCCATCGAACGTCGACACTGGGTCCAGCGTCACGCTGGCGGCGTGAGCAATTTCCCCCTCGCGGGAGCGAGCGTCACGCTGGCCCTTGGGTTCATGTCAATTCTTCATAGCAATGCCATTGCTAAATCGAGCGCTCTTAGTTTGACTTTTGCATAGGCCCCAAACCATGCCTGCCGCAAACGGAAATCCTGATTTTTGCCAAGATGGTGATCGACCGTATACGTCACTGCGTTCAGCAGGCCCCAGGCAGTCATTTGAGCGGTTTCCATAGCTTGCCCAGGAGCTTTTTCAATCGCTTCAATGGCTACCCTGGTTTTTTCCTCAGCGTGCTCTTCAATTTCTTTTTGACCGATAGAAGGCAAGTCCCTGGAAATTTCCGGCTGGAAGACATCAAACATATATCGGTTGGCTATTTGCCCGTCTACCTTTTTATTTGCCAGGCGTTTGGCTTCGGACGCAAAAGCTGAAATCGCTGTTCGACCTAGAGCGATGGTCTCTTTTGCTTTTTTATCAAGAGCCGGGTCAAATTTGGAAGCCGTCAGGAAGATGTTTCCGAAGGTGGTTCTTGTGTTGATGGCTGTCTGGAGCATGTTGTTGCAAACCATCCGCATTGTCATGAACTGGATTTGAATCGAGTCCCTGGTCTCATTCCGGGAAGCGAGAAGTAGATAACCTTTCACCTTGTCTGCTTCTTCCAAGGTGAAATCCTCGTTCAACCGGGCAAGGGCCCAGACGATTCGTTCGTTTTCCAGGTTCCCGACGGTCTCTATTTTGGCGTCTCCAGCCTCGGCAAAAGCCTTGAAGAATCGGAACACTTTCTCGTTTTCGATGGACTTAAGCCTTTTGTTTTTAGAAACCTGGAGATCGATTTTCGCCCTGCCCCGCATCTCTCGAGCAGAAAGCTTGGCATCGACCTCCGCACCAATTCCGTCCCAGGGTTTTTCATTCGTCCATGTCATCGTTTCGATTCTATAAGCCAGGCTTCATTAGCAGGAGGGTTTGGGTTCATCGGGATTGAATATTTACGACCTGAAAGTTTCCCGGTGTCTGGCTCAGGTGAGAGGCCATTACAGATGTTATTACGGCAATATCTTCGTCCATGTCTGAAGGTGCGGTTGGTTGAGCTTTGCGTGCGGGTTTGGGAGGAGGTTCTTCATACGGAAGGAGGCGAACCAACAATTTAATTATAAATATCAGAATGGTCAGAACAAGGAAAATGACACTTATGGCTATTCCTGAAACTGTGAAGGCTGTGATGATATCGTCATTCATGGCATTTTCTCAGCGCTGGACCATCGATTGAACGACGGCTTCAATGGCCGCATGCGCTTCCGGTCCCGGAACGGTCGGGTCGCCAAATAAGGACAAAAAGACACCCGCCGCCACGGCGCTACCTATGACCCCTGCCACGTTGGGTCCCATCGCATGCATCAACAGAAAATTCGTATGGTCTTCCTCGGCCCCTACTTTCTGGGAAACGCGGGCGGCCATGGGAACGGCGGAAACTCCCGCCGAGCCAATCAGGGGATTGACCTTGCCGCCTGTCAATTTGCACATGAGCTTTCCAAAAAGCACTCCCCCGGCAGTGGCCATGCAGAAAGCCAGCAAACCCAGAATAATAATTTTGATGGTTTCCAGTTTGAGGAAAGATTCCGCCGTCATGGAGGAGCCGACCGCCAGAGCGAGAAAAATCGTGACGATATTGATCAAATGAGTTTCAGAAGTTTCATGCAATCGGGCAGTGACGCCGCTTTCCCGAAACAGATTTCCCAGCATCAGCATGCCCAGCAGTGGGGTGACGGCCGGCAACATCAGACAACAAATGATAGTCACCAAAATCGGAAAGATGATTTTGACCGTTTTAGAAATTGGCTTCAACTGGGCCATTTTGATTTTTCGCTCACTGGGGGTGGTCAACCAGCGCATGATGGGCGGTTGAATCAGCGGGACCAGAGACATGTAAGAATACGCGGCGACCGCAATGGGCGCCAGCAGGTGGGGGGCCAGTTTACTGGCTAAAAAAATGGAAGTGGGTCCATCGGCGCCGCCGATGATTCCTATGGCGCTGGCTTCTTTCAAGTCGAAACCCAGAAATACGGCTCCGATCAGGGTGGTATAAACCCCGATTTGGGCGGCGGCCCCAAGCAGTAAAGTGGTTGGATTGGCAAGCAGGGGGCCGAAATCCGTGAGAGCGCCCACACCAAGAAAAATCAAGGGAGGTAATATTTCGTGTTTTATCCCCTGATAGAAAAAGTTCAGCAGGCCTCCGTCATCGGTGCTCATCATCATGCTCATCGGCAGATTGGCCATGAGACAACCGAATCCGATGGGCAGGAGCAGAAGCGGTTCGAATTTTTTCCAGATGGCGAGATAGAGCAAAACACAGGCGACGATCAGCATGACCACTTGTCCAGGGACTATGGCCGAAAACCCGGTCGATTCCAGTATTTGGATTGCGGCCCCTGAGAAAGTTAATTCCATTATCCTATGATGAGGAGTTCATCGCCGGTATTGATTTTATCCCCTTCCTTGACGGAGATAGACTGAATGACGCCGCTGGTGTGGGATTTTATCTCGGTTTCCATTTTCATGGATTCCAGAACAACCAGGGTATCGCCTGAATTGACAGAATCCCCCACTTTAACTTTCATGGAGAAGACCGAGCCTGGAAGCGGGGAAGTGACAACCTCTTTTGCAGGTCCGCTGGCGGGTGGCGCCGCCGCCGGACTTGGGGGGGCAAGTGCAGGAGCGGCCGTAGCAACTGCAGGCGCAGCGGGTAGTGCAGAACCTGCGAGCCCAACTTCTACCTGATAATCCCGGCCATTGACTTTTACGTTATACACGGCATGAGCCGCCGGGGCCACAGCAGTTGCCGCTGGTGCTGGCGCGGCGGATTCCTGTGCCGGTTGGGAGGCCTTGCTCGCGGGAGCGGATTTCACCGGCATGGGATGATTGCGTGTTTCAAAAAATTTCAGCGCGACTTTGGGAAACATGGCGTAGGAAAGCCGGTCGTCTTCAGATGTGTATTCGTTTCCAAGTTCCGTGGTAACCGTTTTCCATTCTGGTTCCAGGAGGTCTGCCGGACGGCAATCGATGGTTTTATCATCTTCGGTTACCTTGGCCAATAACCCCGGGTCCAGAGGGCCGGGGAGTTTGCCGTATTTTCCCAGTACAATTCCGCGCGTTTCCTTGGTGATGATTTTATAGCGTTCTCCAGTGAGAACGTTAAGCGTCGCCTGTGACCCGACGATCTGGCTGGCAGGCGTTACCAGGGGAGGGTACCCCATATCCTTTCGCACCCGGGGCACCTCTTCCAGAACTTGCTCCAATTTGTCGATGGCGTTTTGTTCCCGGAGCTGGTTTTCCATATTGGAAATCATCCCCCCGGGAATTTGTGATTTGAGAATATTGATGTCCACTCCCTTGAAATCGCTCTCGAATTCGGCATAGTTTTTCCGAACTTCCTCGAAATAATCAGCGATTTCTTCCAGAATGCCAAGATCCAGGCCGGTATCATGAGCAGTCCCTTGGAGGGCGGCCACCAGACTTTCCGTCGGATAATGCGAGGTTCCCATCGACAGGCTGGAGATGGCCGTGTCCACCATATCCACTCCGGCGTCTATGGCGCATTGGATGTTCATTCCAGCAAGCCCGGTGGTGGAATGCGTGTGCAGGTGAATGGGCAGTTTGATGTTCTTTTTGATTTCGGTGATCAGATCAAAAGTCACCTTGGGAGTCAGAAGGCCGGCCATGTCCTTGATGCATAGAATATCCGATCCCATATCCTCAAGCTGTATAGCCATTTGGACAAAAAGTTCAAGCCTGTGGACCGGACTGACGGTGTAGCTGATAGTCCCTTCAACAATTTTATTACATTTTTTTGCGGTGGATACTGCAGTTGCAATATTACGAAAATCATTCAGCGCGTCAAAGATCCGGAAGATATCCATGCCCTCGTCCGCCGAATGCTTGACAAACCGTTCAACGATATCATCGGCGTAATGGCGATATCCCACACAGTTTTGCCCGCGTAGCAACATTTGGAAAGGCGTATTGGGCATCTTCTGTTTGAGTTTTCGGAGACGGTCCCAGGGGTCTTCATTGAGAAAGCGGATGCAGGAGTCGAAAGTGGCTCCGCCCCACATTTCCAGAGAAAAATATCCGACCTGGTCAAGTTTTTCAGCAATGGGAAGCATGTCCTCTGTTCGCATTCGTGTCGCGAGCAGGGATTGGTGGGCATCCCGCAAAACAACTTCAGTAATTTTTATTGGACGAGGTGACGCACCCATAAGGAATCCTTTAAGTTTTAAAGCGACATCTAATCATTCGACGTTTTCGGCATTTGCACCTGACCACCCTTTGATAATAAAGGGTAGGCTCATGGCAATATGGAATGTTTCGAGGTGGCCCAAGAGCGATTCTATTTTCTTAATTCCAGGGAACTGGAGATTTCAACTTTGGCAGAATCTTTGAAAATCCCTTTTGACAAATTTTTCCCGCAAATTTTTAAAAAATCGGCCAAGCCTTGCTGGGAACTAGGGAATACTAGATTATCGGCAGGGTAAAATCAATTGTTATTTCCTCCCGCGTAGCTGGCCAGCGTGACGCTGGCCAGCCTGAGAGCTGGACCAAATATAACGTACTATGGTTATGGCTAGCTTGATCTTGCATTATCCCTTGTATGTTTTCAGGGCCTCGCGTAGCGTCAGGCCCAAGCTTCCTCCCCGTGTAACGGGGCAAGGTTGATACTATTTTTTCCAGGTCATGGGCAGAAAAATCAGGATGACGCCAAAAACTTCCAACCGGCCCATCAGCATCCACGTTATCAAAATAATCTTTCCCAAGGCAGGCAGGTCGGCATAGTTGCCGGCCGGTCCTACATTTCCCAATCCAGGGCCAATATTAAAAAGAGTCGCCACCGACGCCGATAACGAGGTGGTCAGATCGACCCCCATGAATGCAAGGAGGATGCAACTCAGGGCGGAGAGTCCCAGAAAAAGAAACGTCAGTGCGACGACGTTGGTCAGGTGGTCCGGGGCGATGGTTTTCCCCCCCACCTTGACGTGGAAAATGGCCCTGGGGTGAATCAGTTTTTTAAATTCCCGTAAAATCACTTTTGACAAAATAATGAACCGGATCACTTTCAGAGAACCGCTGGTGGACCCCGAACAGCCGCCGACCATCATGATCCCAAAAATCAAAACCCGCAGGAAGTCGGGCCATTTATTAAAATCATCGGTGACGAATCCGGTGGTCGAGTTGATGGATACTATGGTAAACGCCGCTTTTTGAAGAGCCTTTCTCACGTCCGGTTCGGCGGCGGTTTCAATCAATCCCCATGTGGCGATAAGGATGCAGATAAAAACCATCGAACAATACCCTCGAAATTCCGGATTTTTGAAAATGGCGCGGAAATTTCGGGTCACCAATTGGTAATGCAGGACGAAGTTGACCCCTCCAAGGAACATAAAAAGAATGATGACCGACTCCACATAACGGCTGTTAAAGTAAGAAATGCTTTCGTTGTGCGGAGAGAATCCACCGGTTGCAACGGTGGAAAAGGTGTGGCAGACGGCATCGAACAATCCGACTCCCCCCGCCAGCAGGAGGATGATTTCCAGAAGGGTGAGAACGATATAAGTTTTCCACAGCATCTTCGCGGTTTCCGCCAGCCGGGGTTGCATGCGTTCGACGGTAGTGCCACCGGGAATTTCGGCTTTGAACAAATGAAAACTGCCAATGCCCAGCATGGGGAAAATCGCCAGGGACAACATGATGATTCCCATCCCGCCGATCCATTGCGTCAAATTTCTCCAAAACAAAATTTCTTTTGGGGCGGCGTCTATATCCCTTAACACGGAAGCCCCCGTTGTGGTGAACCCGCTCATGCTTTCAAAAAAAGCGTCGATGAACTGCGGGCAGACGCCGGTCAGGACAAAGGGAATAGCCCCGAAAAAGGAGATGCACACCCAGGAAACCGCCACAATGGCAAATCCTTCCCGGTCTCTCAGTTTTTCGATTCCAGAGGGCAACAGCCTCCACAGGATCAATCCGGTGATTAAAGTAGCCGCCAAGGTATATGTAAACGCATGCAGGCCACTCATGTAATTCGGCAGGGCAGGGGTTTGGTAGTACAGCGAAAGCGCAAGAGGGATCACCAGAAGGCCGGAAAGAAGAACCAGCAAAAGGCCGACAACGTTGAATATTGCCTTGATGTTCATCGGAACGGGAGAAAGTTTCTTTTGCTTCCGAATAGTTTCTCGATTTTTTCTATGGCCTGGGGTTGAGCGACGATGATGACCGAGTCTCCGGCTTTAATCTCGATATCCTCGGTCGGAACCATCATTTCTCCTTTTCTCAGGAGCGCTCCGATAATGGCGTTTTCCGGAAATTTCACTTTTGCGATTTTTTGGTTGACGATAGACGAATTATCGTCGACCCCGATTTCCATGACCTCCGCATCCTCAATCAGTTTGAAAACCGACATGACCCGGCCTTTGCGCAGGTGCTTGAGAATAGCGCTGACCGTAATCAATCGCGGATTGATCGTAATGTCCATGCCGATGGAATCCAGAATGGGCAGGTATTCCGGATCGTTGGTGATGACCAGGGCCCGCTTGGCCCCGTGTTTCTTGGCCAGTAGGGCGGAAAGGATATTGGCTTCATCGTCTTCGGAAAGCGACAGGAAAAAATCGGCGTCTTCCATATTGATGTCATCGAACAGATTCATGTCCGTCCCGCTTCCGTGATGAACGATGCACTTTGAAAGCTCCTCCGCCGCCTGGTTGGCTTTTTCGCGCGAGGGTTCAATGATGGACACATCCCGGATATTATCCTCAAGAGCTTTTGCAAGGTTGATGGAAACCTGATTGGCGCCGAAGATAACGACTTTTTCTACTTCCTCCACGGTTTTGTTCAACATGGGAAGGAGAAAGGGTAAAAAATGTTTGTCAACGATCGTGTAAATTTTGTCTCCCGGCAGGATGTAGTCGTCAGCCTGCGGTATGACTAGTTTACCCCCACGGACAATGGCGACGATGACAAAAGAATCCATTGTGGAAACACTGCTGAGTTCGTGAATCTGTTTTCCCGCAATGGGAGCGTTTTCGGGGATGTCGAACTCGCGCAGAAGGATTTCCCCGTCGGCGAACTCGGCCACGTTGACCACTCCGGGGGTGCTGATGATCTTGACGATGGTGTCGATTATGATGTGGCCGGGGTTGATGGCGTGATCGATGAAAAGTTCTTCAGGGGAGAAGATACGGTCAGGTTCCGTGAACTCCGGGTTGCGCAGACGGGCGAATTTTTTTTTGACATTAAATTTGGAGGCGAGGAAACAAACCAGGAGGTTGATTTCGTCCGTATCGGTAACCGCGATCACCATCCCCACTTTTTCGATGCCGGCCCGCACCAGAACGCTGGGAAAGCAGGCGTTGCCGATGACGCTGAGAACGTCCAGGGTATCGGAAATACGGCGCATTTTTTCCCGGTTCTGGTCAATGATGGCTATGTCATGACCTTCCTTGGAAAGTTCCTTGGCCAGGTTGAAGCCAACAACACCCGCACCAACGATGAGGATTCTCATGGGTTTGGTTTCTGCCGGTTGCGCGGTTTCAAAAGATGGGGTCGTGGTCTTTCATATTGAGGTTCCACTCGCAATTATCACAAGGGGTACAGGTTTTTATTTTGGATTGTCCAGGAATTCCAAGAAATTGGAATCCTTTGAAAGGAGAAGCGTGGTGCCGGTTTTCAGGGATTTTTTATAAGCTTCCATGGAGCGCATGAAGGCGTAAAAATCAGGGTCTTTTTGATAGCCGTCCGCATAAATTTTGGTCGATATACCGTCCCCTTCACCACGAACTTCCTGTTCCTTTTTATAAGCTTCCGCGATCAAGATAGTTCTCTCCTTATCCGTTTCCGCGCGGATTTTGGTGGCTTCTTCCCTGCCTTCGGACCGGTACTCCTTGGCGATCCTTTCACGTTCCGTTCTCATGCGGTTGAATATGGAGTTGGCGATTTCCGGCGGCAGGTCGGTCCTCTTGATGCGCACCGCAACGATCTCAATTCCGTATTCAGAGGCCTTCTTATTGGCTTCGGAAGAAACTTTTGCCATGATGATTTCGCGGGTCTCGGTGACGATATCGATTAATTGATGGGTACCCATTTCCACTCTCAGTTCGGAGAAAAGAATATCGTCCAGCCGGGCTTCCGCGCCCCGGATATTACGAACCGTTTCGAGAAATTTTAAAGGGTCAACAATTTTCCAGACGGTGAAATTATCTATCAGAAGATTTTTCTTGTCCTTGGTGATGATTTCGGCGGGGGGTGAATCGTTGTCCAGAAGTTGTTTGGAAAAGTACTTGACCTTTTGAATGAAGGGAATTTTGAAATACAGTCCCGGTTCTTTGATGATCTCTTTGGGTTTTTGCAGTTCCAGTATGATGGCGGTTTGCTTCATATTAACCGTAAACATCGAGGACGAGACAAGAACGATCGCCAGGATACCTATTACTATGATGGAATTCTGTTTCATGATTTTTTATTTAATTTGAACCCGATAAAATCGAGGATTTTGATAACGGAAGAATGGGCAATACGCCCTGATTTTGGTCGCCCAGGACAAATTTATTGATGGTTGGCAATATCTCCTCCATCGTTTCGAGGTAGATACGCTTTCGGGTAATGGCGGGAGCTTTTATGTACGCTTCATATTGCGAAATAAAACGCTTCACGTCCCCTTCCGCCCTTTTGATTTTTTCTTCACGATAAGCTTCGGCTATCCGGAGAATTTGCGCCGCCTCGCCGCGGGCTTCCGGAATTATGGCGTTTCGGTAACCTTGAGCTTCATTGATCATCCGTTCCTTATCCTCGCGGGCGCTGACCACGTCCTTAAAAGCGCCAGCCACTTGCTCCGGCGGGTTCACCCCCTGAAGCTGGACCGTGACCACCTGAATTCCCACTTGAAAGGTATTCAAAAGCTTTTGAATCTGTTCTCTGGAGGTGATCTGGATAACCGCCTTCCCGGTTGTCAATGCTTCATCAATGTTTCCACTGCCGATGATCCCGCGAATAACGGTTTCGGCGGCATCCCGAACCAGTTTATGAGGCCGCCGTACATTGAACAGGTAGGCCACCGAATCGGAAATCCGGTACTGAACCACAAGGTTGATGTCGACGATATTTTGATCGCCGGTCAGCATCAGTGATTCCGCCGGGACCCGTTGAATTTGTCCCGCAGCGCTGGTGCGAAAACCGATCTCGGCCCGCCGGATTTGGCGGACTTTTGGTGTGAAGGAATGCTCAATAGGCGAGGGGAACTTGAAGTGCAATCCCGGTCCCGTGGTGCGGTCGAATTTCCCGAAGGTGGTGACGACCCCTTCTTCATCCGGTTCGACAAAATAAAACGTGCCCGGCACAATCCATACCAGCAACAAAAATATAATGACCCCAATAACCATCGAGGGTTTGAATTTCGGGAGGTTCAGTTGCGGAATATCAAAAGGAGTTTTTCCTCCCCCTCCCGAGGAGCCTCCGCCTCCCTTGAAAGGATCCTCCGAGGGTTTTTTTTCGTGCAGGTCGTCCCAAGCCATAAGGTTTTTACTCTTAAAAAATTATTTGAAAGTTAAAATCATAGACAATTGGGCTACGCTAGCAAACTCAAATCATATTGTCAATAATGGTACTTGCCTGAAAGGGAAGACAGGATTTCTCAAGTGTCAGTAAAGGACAATTTCTCCCCCCTCGGTGAATTCGATTCCACGGGCGGCCAGATATAGTAAAGCGTCCCGCAAGCCAGTGAGAGTTTTCAACTGGTCGGTCATATTGCGGAACTCTTTGAGACTGGTGATCGGGATTCGCTTCACATCGGGCACTTTGAGGATGTCTCCCAGGATTTTATTTTTCAACCACGCGGAGACGTTCAGGTTGCCGTTTTCCACGGTGACGAGAATTCGATGCGGCGAAGCCAGCTTCAACTTGGCGCGGATGTCCACAATGGCGGGCTTGCTTTCTTCCGGGTCCAAAAACAAAAGAAACCGGTCCAGGGTTTCCGCGCCAATACGGGTTATGGCTATTTTGGCTGATATTTGATCGAGGGAGATCGGCTTGTTTCCTCGTCCCTGCTTCAACTTGACTCTCAGTTGCAGGTTGCCGTCGATTTCTGACTCGGCTTTTTCCGTGGTTTTGGTTCGCCCGATCAACGCTCCGAGGTTCAACCCGGCAAATTCCGTGGAAAAACTCAACTCCGGGCCTTCGGGCGTGGGGATGACGAACAAATTTCCCGCCACTGAGCCATCGAGAATGTCGAACAGAAATTTCTCCGCCATCAACCGGTTTTTTTTGTATAGCAGGTCCAATGCGATATTGGACATCCGCTGACCGCTGGCCCGCACTTCTTTTATCGTTAGATTGTTTTTATGCTGGGAGAAGCCTCTGAGCTGGGTGAAAAATCCTTTGCGGGACGCCAGAAAGGTTTGTTTCATGGGCGGTACCAGACTGCGGTCGAGGAAAAGGGTTTTGTTAAACGGAAACCGGCCGTTCAAGCCAGTCACCTGGACCATTTCGGGAACCTGGACGTTGAATTGGTCGAACGCGACATTGCCGTCCAATGCAATTTTTTCCTTGGGCGTTATTTTCAGAGTCAGCGTCGAGAGCAGGGCGCCACTGGCCTGAATGCCTTTTAGAAATTGCAGGGTCCCTTCATTGACGGCTTTTTGGATTTCCAGCTTATTGTGGTTGACCAGGGAAACATCCAGGCGGCGGGTTAATTCCTCCGGCTGGATAGGGATTTTCCCGGTGAGGAAGGGTTTCAATCCATCGACCTGTCCAGAGATGGAATGGCTGATACCATATTTTTTAATGGTAAACATATGTTCCGCGACAGTGAACTTGTTGAAGTTTTTTAGAAGGTATTTGAAATCAAATTGCGGGTTCAACCATTCCTCTCCCAACACGTTTTTCAGGAATAACTTTGCAATCGAAAATTTCCCCGATACCTCGCCCGATCCTTCTTTGAAATCCACGATGGCGGAACTGTTCATATTTTCGATGGCAATGCCCCTGCTGGGCCAAGCAAGGGACGCGTTATCCAATCCAAAACTGGCTTTGGCCACGATGGGTAATGAGGATTTGTTTAATTCAAATTTTTCGGGAATCGTTCCTTTGGCGTTGAGAGTAAGGTTGACCGATCCCGCCACCTCCAGGTCTTCCATGCCGGTGCGCAGGGCTTCGGGAACCTTTTTCCACAAGGCAGCCAGTTGCGTATCGGTGCTTCGGATATCGACGGTAAAGGTCTTGCCCCAGTTTTTCAGGTTGGCCGTGAGGTCGAGGTTCAGCAGGGAGGGAGCGCTTAAAGTGACCTGGTCGATTTCAATATCGCCTGTTTGCAGATTTTGGCGCGACAGGCTCGCAAAGGTGATCGGCCCGATGGGAATTTTCCCGTTCAATTTTCCGGGATCAGGCGGGTCCACTTTAAGGTCGATCGAGACCTTGGTTTTTGTCAGCGAAAGATCGTTGAGTTCAACAGCGAAAGCGGTGTGGATTTCCCCGGTTTTTACTTCTTTCATTCCCTCAACATCCAGGACCGAGACCTTTCCTTCCAATATTAAATTTTTGATATCCCGCCCCTGTAAATCGGCTTTCAGGGAAGTGTCGATGTTAAGGCCGGTCACAACAAGCTCCGGGGCGGAAGATGCCAATCTGTCCAGTTTGATGGAGGTTTTGTTTGTTATCGGTATCTTGCCCTTTAAAGGGGTCGTCAAGGGGTAATAACCGCCCATGGTCAGTTGAGTTTTGATTTCACCGGGGCCCAGTTCCCATTGTTCCAGGGCTTTCACGTTTTTGAATTGGGCGTCCAAATCGAGGCGGGGGATTTTGACTCCCCGGTTGGGAAGATAATCCACGGGAAAAGAAATCGTCGCGAAAACCTGTTTTACTTCGGTAGGGTGATTTTTTAACTGAATGTCTATTCCCCGTAATTCTATCCGGGTATTCAAGAGAGCCTGAACGGGCTTTAAATTTTCATCCAGTCGTCCCTGAACGAGAGCATGCACCGAGATTTCTCCCGCTGTTGGATAGCCGTCGATTTTTTTCAGTATTTTTTCCGGGATGAGCGGGCGTAATGCCGTGAGCTTGATATTAATATCCTGCTCTACCTGAAACGACGCCTTGCCAAAATCTTTTGCGCGTCCTGTTAATTCTCCTGCAACTGCGGATCCTAGAGAATAATCTAATTTAAAGAAATAAATATCTCCAGAATCCACATTTACGCTGGTGGAGCCGTTCAGATTGAGACCTGTTTTAATCGATCCCAATTCCGGGGATGAGAATTCCGCTGATTTTAGAGTGGTAGAAAATATCAGGGAGACTTCGGCAAGGTTGGAGCCTTTGGCCCTGAATTGGAGATCGTAATTCAAACCGTTTATCTTCATATCCTGGACCTGAGCCCGATCCACTTCCAGATGGATTTTCCCGTTAAGGATTTCAGGTATCCCGTTTTTTAATTGGGCGTTGGTCAGGTCGATATTTACATTGACCCCTTTCAAAGTGGCGGAGAGCGCCGGGTATTGGGCGTCAAGATCCTTAATGCCAATCTTTGCGTTCACCACCTCAATATCCTGTGGCTTAAACCCTGGCATGTGGCCCTTGACTTCCATGTTGGAGACCAGAATTTTTCCCTTGGCTTTGATCGCGGGAATCATCGTCCCCGCCCACGCAATGAGATCTTCAATTTTGAACGTCGCCGTGTTGAGCCGAATGTTGAATCGGGGGTCCTCTGCTAATTGCGTCACGGAACCGGTAATATCCAACTGGTTTTCCTCGCCGATGTTCAAGTCCAGTTGCCGGATGTTCAATCCCTGATCCTGAACCGTAGCTGTAAGGTCGATTTCAGCGGACAAATCGGGCGACGGCAAAGGGTCTCCGACCTGGAACTGATTATTTTTCAAACTCACGGTTCCAACCAGCCGGATGTTGTTTAAATCCTGCGTGCTGACTTTCATATCCAAATGAAAGAGAGTTTTTACATCGATGCCTTTTCCCTGGCTGGAAAAAAATTCCAGATTGTGTTCTCCCTCGGCGGGCGGAGCCATTATCATTTGCAGGGAAACATCAATTCCTTCGCTGTTGACCTTGCCGCGGGCTTCCAGACTCAATCCCTCTAACCGGCTTTTCATTTCTCCATCCATGTCCAGATTTATCTGGATATTGCGAATGGCGAATTTTCGCAAGTCCACGGCAAAAGGGATCATCGGAAGTCCTTCCGATTTCTTTGCGGCGGGTGGAGGTTCTTCGGAGCTTCTCAAATCCAGCAAAGGCTGAAAATTCCATACGCCGTTTACCGAAATAAGGTTCAGTTTGGGTTCCTGAACGATCACCTTGTTGATAACCAGGCGCCCCAGCATGAGCTGAGTCAGGTCGTAATCCAGGGTGATGTTTTGAACGTCAAAAATGGGTTTTTGCTCTCCCAGGGTCAGACGGGAAATGTTCACCCCGTGCAGAATGCTCAAGTCCAAGGATCCTATCGAAACAGGAACCTTTAGATATTTGGTCAGTTCTTTTTCGGCGATGGGCCTGAGACGTTCCGAGGGAAAATAATAGGTTAAGACGACTCCGGCGCCGACCAGAAGGACGATGAAAAAAAGAAATCCGTAAGTTAAAAAAATGAACAATCGCCCCAGCCAGGACCGCTTCTTTTTCTTTTTGGGTTCGGGTTTCTGGGAAGGCGTTTCTTCAGGCGCAGGGGGATCTTCCACCTTGGGGAGTTCTATATGCTGGCTGGGATGTAGGAATTCGTTCATTTCGCTTTGATCCCGGTTCATGCCAAAAAATTAATGCAGATCATCTTAAATAGGTTTCCAAAAATTTGCAGATGCCTTTCGTTACATTGCCGATGAACTCGATGTCCAGCGTGTCCAGAGTGTCCGAGGGTTGGTGGTAATTTGGGTTTCTCAAAAATGCCGTGTCCGTGACCATGACTGCGGGGATGTTATTTTCCCAAAAGGGGAAATGATCGCTCAGAGTCACCTCGCGAAACTGGTCGCCGCGACCGGGCACGACCAGCTTTTCCACGGAAAGAGGGGGAACGGATTGGTCCATGACTTCGGCAATGGATTGAGCCAATGTAGCTGACGGTTCATTTCCCACAACGGCGATAAAATCCCCCGTATCTGGATATTGCGTCGAGTCTATATACGGAGGGTAACTCTGTGACCCGGCTTGCGGATTACAAAAACCGACCATTTCAAGAGAGATCATTCCGCAGAAATTCTTCATCCCGTTTTCACCCTGTTCGAGAAAGTGACGGCTTCCCACGAAACCGTATTCTTCCAAAGTGAACCCGGCAAACAGAAGAGATGTTTTAAATTGCGAGTTTTGCAGACAACGCGCGGTTTCCAGAAGAGCGGAAACGGCGCTGGCATTGTCATCGGCTCCCGGAGATCCTTCCACCGTGTCGTAATGAGCGGCCAGAACGAAGACGCCCGATGACGAATCGGAGCCTTTTTTCAGACCCAGTATGTTTATGGATTGCTTTCCCTCAAAAGGAACCGTTTCTTCCCGCACCGACAGGTTGGCCGACTGCAATTGATGGCGAATGTATTCCCCGGCGCTGGCCAGTTGGCCCGGCGTGGTGAAAAGGTTTCGTTCCCGGACCAGCTCGATTAGATGTTTTTCAATGTTTTTTAAATTTGGTTCCTGCATTTTTTATCCAGATATTTTTCCAGAAAGTTTCCCAAGGCTCGTGAACGAAGTGAGCGGAGCCAAAACTTTTCTCCCCGTGTAACGGGGCGGGAGAAAAAAGTTTACTTTTTTGTGAGTTCGGCATACCATAACTGCATGATTAAGGTGGAATGCATGTCAGGCTATAAGCTCAACGAGAGGCCGATCGCCTTCAACCTCATTGATCGTCGTTATGAGGTCAAGGACATCGTCGACCGCTGGTATGGCGAAGGAACCAGTTATTTTAAAGTCAAGGCCGATGATGACAATATTTACCTTCTAAAATACGATGGATGGGAAGACTGCTGGGAGTTGGTTTTTTATCAGAATCCCAAAAAACTGAACTCCTTGCCAGAGTCCCAGGCGGGGTCCGGTTTCCTTTCCAGATCCCCGCATGATGCGCCAAATTCCAGAAGTTTCACCTCCCTGCATTAAAATTTCCGGAACCAGTTTTCCGCCCATTGGTTTTAAACCCTTTGAGAAACTTTCCCACCTGAGTGGATCATATAAAGCCAAAGGCGCGGGGCCGGTTTTAACCAGCTTGTCCGGCTTTACATCCCCGATAGTTTCTCAATCCAACGTTTAAACTTTAATTGATGGCCCTATTTGTATCATTGTTAATGGAAAAAGTCCAAAGAAATGAATTGGTTATGGGGGAATGTGCTGATGAATCCTGCTGACAGGGCGATTCAATCCTTTTCGGGTCAAAGACGAAAAATGGTTGAGGAACAACTTGTTGACCGGGGAATTAAAGATTTAAGGATTATGGAAGCGATGAACCGGATTCCCCGCCATATGTTCATCCATGAATCCTTTCAGCACAAGGCCTATGGAGATTTCCCCCTGCCGATCGGTGACAACCAAACCATTTCGCAGCCTTATATTGTGGCCGCAATGACCGAGGCATTAAACCTGAAAGAGACCGACCGGGTTTTGGAAATCGGCACTGGTTCAGGATATCAAACGGCACTACTTGCAGAACTGACCGGGCAGGTTTTTACTATTGAACGGATACGCTCCATTGGCCTGAAGGCGCAAAGTCTTTTGGACCAGTTGAATTATATGAATATTGTATTCAAGGTGTTTGACGGGACTTACGGCTGGCCGGATCAGGCGCCATTCGATGCCATCCTCATCACCGCCTCCACGCAGGAGGTTCCCAAAATGCTGGTCGATCAGCTGGGAGAGAAGGGGCGGCTGGTCGTGCCGGTGGGAGGATTGGACAGACAGAGCCTCACTATTTTGACCAAGGA